>Ga0209066_10002330_pt1 | contig 23207 bp, 14 predicted proteins | sample All_14_2_FD_187198 | JGI IMG/M metagenome (GOLD analysis project Ga0209066, IMG submission 187198) | Freshwater microbial communities in response to fracking from Pennsylvania, USA - Allegheny Zone_MetaG_DW_15 (SPAdes) (version 2) ... | reverse complement strand
TGCGCAACCAGGGGTTTGCTTCGCGGGTGGTATCCATGCGGGTGTCTGAACAGGATGTGTCCGACGCGAGTCGGCAGGTCACTGCGGCACGCAGCGAAGCCTTGGCTGCCAGTTCGGATCGCTCCGCTGTTCTGACCGAAGCATTGAGCCGTGGACTCAGCTCAATGCGCTCATCCAGAAGCAGCAGCGGATCTGCCAAAAGTAGCTTTGAACAGGTCGGCGAAACACTAAACAGACTTGATCAGATCACCAAGAGCGTTGCTGACAGCACTGGCATGACGCAAACGCAGGTCGCCACCATTGCATTTGGGGCATCAGCACAACTCGGCTTAAACAACCGTGTGGCAGGCGGAAAGTTGAGTGCGCGCGCAGACAAGAGCTACCTGTCAGGTCTATCCGCGCAAGAACAGAAGGTGCTGGGCATCATGAGCAGCGAGCAGTTGGCTGAGTTCAAGCAATTTGGCGACCGCGTTTCTAGAGACGAAAGCTTCAGCAGCCTGATCTCCAACGATTCCAAGCAGGCCAGAGACATGTCATCTCGACTGTCGTCAACGACATCACGCACTGAGAGGGCTGAAGCCAGCCTAGCCGAGAGAACAGCATTCGCCGAAAGGGTGTCAAACACTTACGAGCGAGGCGAGACGATCTCCATTGACATCGCACAAGATCCCCACAACCTAGCGATGTTCACTCGATATGCCGAACAGTATGGTGGCGACAGCGCTGCGGCTCACACATTGATGGAAGCAGAATTGGCCAGACAGTCTCTCCGTCCCAATCGGACATTTTCTGATGGCACCGCATTGCCTGCTTCATTTCCTGATCTGGACAGGCAACACGCTCAGGAGCGCCGCGATGCGCGGCTAACTCCGGACATCAATGCACATAGGCAGAACAACGAACAACAGGTTCTCAGGGCCCCAAAAGGGCTGCCCGTCAAACAGCAACCCGCCGTCCCAACCACCACAAGAGAGGAAGTACAAACGCAAGGGGCACGGATTAAAGGCCAAGTCGATGCGAGCCGATCAGAATTCGACACAAAATCCGAACTCATCAGAGCTGAAGATGGAACACTGTCATCCACACGCTCTCTGCTCAAGCAATCGAGCAAACAAGTTGCCAAAGACGCGGGGGCATCTGTCGACAATGTCAAAGATGCTGTGAAAGACCTGCTGAGGAAGTGATCATCCCAACTTATCGGGTTCGAACATGTGCATGTCCGGCTCAGCGTCAGTCGGCTTCATCAACTTCGGATACCCTTTGTCACGCCAATAATTCGCACTCAGATCTTTTGAGGACGTGCTCGTTCCAGGCAGTTCAGACTCGTTCTCATCCATGCCTGCATGGCGCATCTTCCTTCCCCGACTGGTCACGGCTGCACCCAGTGGCGCCCCAAAGAGCGCGCCAATGCCCATCATGACAATCCGTGTAGCCCAGTCGTCTTTTGCTGAGGCTAGCAAGCCAACCAATGCGCCCAACGCAACAAAGCCGATGAAAAGCAGTTTTCGCATGTAAGCACCTCGCTCCGATCAGGCTACAGGCACTCAGGTGCGCTTGCAACTCCTTCAACCATTTGGCAGCCCCCCCGACCCACTGCTGAAGTTCGCCGAGTTGCGGCGGATGTCGGCACGGCAGCTACTGCGGACCGTCGGACCGCATCGGTCCGCTAGATTCTGGGCTCTGGCACCGGTCATCATGAGCGTCTGTTGTTTGATGGCGCATCAGGCGGAGAGAACTGTGCCGTTCGCCGCGCCGCGAGCGTCGCCAAGCCGTACGCGAGCGTCGTCAGGATTCACCACGGTTACCATCCTGGCCTGTATAGGTCTGTTTGGATCCGAGTGCGCCAATCACGGCGGCATTGCGGGCAATGCCGATTCGAGTCGGTACTGAATGGGAGAAGAAGATCGTGGGGACAATACTGCGGTTGGTGCTCAGGAATTTCAAGCGCTTCAAGGCGCTGGAATTGGAATTCGATCCGGAGCTGAACATCCTGGTCGGCGGCAACGAAGCTGGCAAGAGTTCGGTGCTGCAGGCCATTGACATCGTTCTGAGCGCCAGTCGCAGCAAGGTCGAGGGCATTGGACTCGAAGCTCTGTTCAACGCCGGTTGCATCTCCGAGTTCCTCGCTGGCGCCAGGAGGATCGCCGACCTGCCCGAGTTGCTGATCGAGATCTATTTCGATGACCTGCCGACCCGCCACGACCTTGATGGGCGCAACAACAGCAAGTGCGCCGACCATCTGGGCATCAAGATGGTGTGCAAGCCGGTCGACGAGTACACGAAGGAGATCCAGGCCATCCTCGCGGAAAAGCATGAGAACTTCCCCTTCGAGTATTACGGCGTGCATTTCCTGACGTTTACGGACGAGGCCGTCTTTCCGTACAAGAAGCCTTTGCGGCACCTGCTGATTGACAGCTCGCTGATTAACAACGAACACGCTACGCGCGAGTACACGCGCTCGATGTATGCCGCACATGCGAGCGTTGCCCAGCGCAACCTGCACGGCTTCGAATACCGCAAAGCGAAGGCGAAGTTCAAGGACGACGTCTTCAAGACGATGAATGAGGGACTCGAAGCCTACAAGTTCGACGTCAGGACCAGCCCGAAGGCCAGCGTCGAGACCGACATCATCATTACCGAGGACGACATTCCGGTGGACAGCAAGGGCAAAGGCCGCCAGTGCTTCATCAAGACCGAGTTCGCGCTGCGCAATCGAGAACATGCTCTTCATTTGCTGCTGCTGGAGGAGCCGGAGAACCATCTCAGCCAGGTGCATATGCGCAAGTTGATAGAGCGCATCCGCGCCTCCGTCAAGAAGCAACTCTTTGTCGCCACGCACAGCAGCTTCATCGCCACGCGGCTGAATCTCCGGAAGGTCCTGATCTTGAGCGAGGAGAACCCGTCGCGGCCGGCCAGCCTGAAGGATCTCAGCCCGGGAACCTCCGAGTTCTTCATGAAGGCACCCGACAACAACGTCCTGGAGCTGGCCTTGTGCAAGAAGGCGATCTTGGTCGAGGGCGACGCGGAGTTCATCCTGATGGAGGCGCTCTACAAGATTAGCGCACCCGGGTGCAGCTTGGATGCCGACGGCATCCATGTGATCTCGGTCGATGGCACCAGCTTCAAGCGTTACCTCGAACTTGCCAAACTGCTGGGCATCAAGGTGGCGGCGATCCGCGACAACGACAAGGACCATGCAGCCAACTGCGTCGCGAATTACTCGGACAACGTCTCGGCATCCATCCAGGTCTTTGCGGATCCGGACAACGCCCGCCATACCTTCGAGGTCTGCATGTACCAAGACAACCAGGAGGCCTGCGAGGAACTGTTCGCGGCGGGCCGCAAGACCCTGAGCGTCGAAGACTACATGCTGAAGAACAAGACCGACGCCGCGTTCCAACTGCTGGAGAAGAAGGGCGTCACTCTGGCAGCCCCGGGCTATATCCAACAGGCAGTGGCATGGATAAAAGCGTAATCTTTGCGGTCGCCGGGTCGGGCAAGACCACCCGCCTGGTCAATGCGCTGGACGAGGCGCGGCGCTTCCTGCTGGTCACGTATACCGAGGCCAACCACGACAACCTGCGCGCCAAGGTCATCGAGCGCTTCGGCTACCTGCCACCCAACATCGCGATCTACACCTACTTCAGGTTCTTGCACAGCTTCTGCTACCGGCCGTTCCTGCGCTCCATGAAGGATACGCGTGGCATCACCTTCAACACGCCCGACCGGTTTCCAGTCTACCCTTTGATCGATGACCGGCGCTACATGTCGCCAGGCCGCTGGCTCTATGCGAACCGCCTCGCCAAGTTCATCGAGCAGTCCGGCCTGGTCGGTTCGGTGGTGGCCCGCATCGAAAAGTACTTCGACGTCTTCTTCGTTGACGAGGTCCAGGATTTCGGCGGGCATGACTTCAACTTCTTGTTGACCATCAGCGCGGCCCAGGTGAACATGAGCTTCGTAGGCGACTTCCACCAGCACACCTTCGACACGAGCCGTGACGGAAACGTCAATGCCAACTTGCATGAGAACTACGACGCCTATAAAAAGAAGTTCGAGCGGGCTCGGCTGAAAGTCGACACCGACAGCCTCAAGCGCAGCCGCCGCTGCAGCAAGAGCGTCTGCGACTTCATAGCGGAGAAGATCGGCATCGACATCCAGGCGCATGACGAGCGGACCAGTGTCGTGCGCTTCGAGGACGACCCGGCAGCAGTTGCAGCCCTCTATCGGGATTCCGGGACGGTCAAGCTGTTCTACAAGGAGCATCAGAAGTACGACTGCTTCTCCCAGAACTGGGGCGCGTCCAAGGGCATGGACCGCTACGCGGACGTGTGCGTGGTGCTAAATCCTGGCAATGTGAAGGCCTGGAACGCCGGCAGCTTCCGGGTCATTAACCCGGAGACGCGCAACAAGCTGTACGTCGCTTGTTCCCGCGCAAGAGGCAACCTGACGTTCGTCCCGGAATCACTGCTGAAGGGGTACAAGCGCTCCTGAGTGTTGCCACGCCGCTCGTTGGCCGCCGACTTCCCGGGCGCAGTCGCCGCATCGATCGCGGTGGGGCTTGCCGGCCAGGATTGTCCGCCTGCCCATCGCGACCGTGCCGGCGCCGACCCCGGGTGGCCGCTGGAAGCCCGGGGAAGGTTGTGTACGGCCGGGACACTGGCGCTCGGCGTGAACCTTAGAAGCCCGGTTCTTTGCCGTTCGCCCAGTTGGCTGAAGCGGTTGAGCAATGCCACCCACACATACAAGTCCGTCAGCATGGTGAAGCTGCGCGCCATCGGCCTTGTTCATGCGATGCTAGAGACCCGCGATACCCATGGGCCAATAGGCGCCACAGCGGCAACAGCTTAGCGATACCGAGAACCTTTCAGGACTCCGCCGATGGCAACTCAACGCTTTTTGCGAGGGCTGCAGCCGAGACTAGCTTGGCAGACTTTTTGGCAAGTCTTTTCTTAGGCGCTATGTCGCCGGCTTTCTCCGTGACGTTCGCAAACTTAGAAGTCTTGTTCGCTGCAGTCTTCCTCGCCAAGACAGGCTTTTTGGTTGCGGCCGCCTTCTTGGCCGGGGCTTTCTTTCCGTTCACCTTCGCAGGCGACTTCACGTGAGGTGCAGCTGCCGGCTTCCTCTTACCAACCAAATACTCTTCGAGATTTCTCCCAGCTGAGAGCAAGTCATGAATCCACTGCGGCCGCTTGCCAACGCCATGCCAGGTGTTGCCCTTGTCATCTGCGAATTTGGCCGGTTTGTCCGCAACTGCCTTTTTCGGCTTGGATGACTTTCGTGACTGAATCACAGTGCTTTTCCCTACGGCATCACTGGACGAACTGCCGAAAAGGTCGTCCACCGTCAATCCGTGCTGAGCAATGTCCTTCTTGATGCGCGAGATGACTGTGAACTGAATAGACTCGGCCTGCTTTTGAAGCTTCTCGATTTGGTTCTTGATCTTCGAAAGTGACGTTGCCATGCGGAGACTCCATTCAATGTTGAGAGGTAGAGTCTATACACGGAATGCACGCTGCAACAGTCCAACCTGAGACTATATAGGGGCTCAGGCTGGTTGCTGCCGCGTTGGATTTCACAACGAATGTCTCCGCTTGCCCAATGCTGAAATCGAAGGCTGCCGCCAGCGCAAGGCAGGTCCGCCATCGGAACCTGACATTTGCTGGTGGCGATCAATATGGCCATGAAGAGGCCCAGCCCAGCGTCAACTTGCACGGCCGGGTACTCACGCTCCCGGCCAAATGCTGTCACTGTCGACTGGCTGCTGTAAGGTTCTTCAACTTTGATCCTCGCGGCAGGCCAGCCAGACTATGTGGTGCTGATCCGACTGCGCCTCGATGTCATAGTAGATCAAAGTGTTGAGACTTGGTTCGCCTCCCATCTCGTGATGAGATTGCCCAACTGGGTGTGAAGGCTTCTGAGACTCTTACCAAGCATCAACTGCATCTCTTCTGCAAACTTTTCTTCGTCAGGGATTCGCTCTTCCGCTTCGCTGGCCGCCTCAAGTACCTCTTCAGGCTTGCTCGCGTCGACGATGACGATTGTGGGCGGTTGAGGTGATTTATCTACCATGGGTAGCCATTGGTCAAACGCATCCAAGATTGCCTGCTCTGCAGGATCTAGGTGCGCCACCTTGATATCCGTCTGCCCCGTGAAATATTTGATGTGGGTGAGCGCAAGTGCCCCAACCATCGCCCGACTCATAGCGTCGAAAAGCTCGCTCATCACGCGCACGTCAGGGATATTCCGCTGCTGACTGATGCGAGACCAGGGATCCGCATCGGGCTGTAGCAGCTTCAGAATTTTGATAGCCTCACGGCAGCCTGAAAGCGGATCGACACGTTCAGGAAGCGCCCGACGATGCAGCCACAACTTCAGGATCAGGGCGACAGCATCTTTTTCTAGCTTCACTTTCCTCGCACCTGAAGCGCTTTCGGCAGCCAGCATCGTCTCGGCAAGATGATGCGCCATCCATCGCTCAAGCAAAGCGCCTCGCGCTCCCAGCTTTAACTCATTGACGATCGCTAAGCCAAGAGCCAAGGGGTCCTTCGGTGATGTTGAGTTCGCCGTCGAATCCGAGTCGGTAGATTCGATCGAATCTCGCCTCACGCGAGTCGTCTTCCTCGAAAGAGTGTTGTCGATCTTCTTTGACACTTCGGTCAACCTCCACTTCCACAATCAGATCCGCGCGCATGTCACCAAGAAAGCGACGAAGCTGGTCACGGTGCACCAAAAGTCTGTGCCCCTTTGCGACGATCTGGGAGTCGTATCGATCGTCGGACTTGCTGTCGAGCCCCCAGGCTTCAAACAGAAACATTGGTACTTCGTCGGGCGTTGTGCTATTTAACCAGCAACCAGGCTGAGCGGCATGTTCACGAAGGTTACAGCCTTCCGTAACGGCGCGACCGGGTTGCATTGGAATTGTGACGATCTCACTCCTCAAGTCGTCCTTCCTGTCTAGGCCACCATCGGCTTCGTGGCGCGTTAGCCAACCAGTCAGCCGGAAAGTCCCCGAAGAAATCTCTGGATCCTCACCTTCGTCCGGAAGCTTGTAGTCCCAGGCGCTTTCCATAGTTTGCAGCGCGCGCAGGAGCGAACCGGAGGTGCGGGCGTCAGCCAGTGCGCTCGATACATTGATGGTTTCCTCGCGATCGGTCAACCGTCGGCTGGCTCGACCACAGACAACCACGTAGGCACCACGATCTTCCGGGAAAAGCTCATTGCGATGATCTTGCTCGCCAACAGCCTCTTTCCACTCCACCGCTGTAGCATTGCCCATGGTCCAGTTGGCTTGAACAAGCGGAACCGCATGAAGCAAATCGCCGCACCAGATTGGCGGATCCGTCGGACGATTCCTTCGCACGCGCGCATCGAGGCTGTCCCAATCGTCCCCAGCCCTACCTAGCTTCACGAGAGGCTCGGACTTGAGCAGTTCACCTGCTGCGCACCACATGGCGTTCCATTCAAGATGAGTGCTGAGTCTCTCGACTGTGGGTAGCTCACCATGGCTGTGACCTTTCAAACTCCAGTTATACCGCTCAAGCGCTGCCCGCCGCGGTTCGCGATCCCAGGCGTAAATGTCGGCGGAGAATCCCCATGAATCCATGATCCAGCGCTCAGCCTCCTTTGTGAACTGATTCATGCTCACCTTGGCGAAGCTGCGGATCAGAGGCTCGTACCAGTAGGGTTTGGTGTCCAATTCGTTGAAATGGAAACGGCCCTCGCGTTCGACTTCGACAGAGTTCGCTCTGCTTGACCTGCGAACTCGTTCGTCGCGTTTCGCGCGGGGTACTAGCGATTTGTTCACGCGATCGAGCGAGGACGCTGCGTCCAAGATTGATGGTGACCAACCGGATGCCATCAGTACCAAGCTGGTATCACGCGCGGTGGCACGGATGAGCATGTGCGGGAACGCGTCATCCAGAGCAGCGTTGATCAAGACATCGCCTGCCAAGTAGGCTTTGGTAGGGTCTTCAGCTGCGATTCGCTCCCAGGCCAGCACAAACCAAAGACGAGCGGCGAGCCAGTAGAAAGGGAAGCTTTCAGATCGGAAAGCCGGCACCTGACGCGCCTCGTACATCGAGACCAAGGCGCATAAGGCATTGACGCACCCTAGTGACGCTAGCCTTCTTGCTGCGTGCGCCGCTCGCCAACGCGCGCGAACATCTATGTCACCCATGTAGGCGAAGATTATGCGGGCAGTAGCAAGGTCGACGTTGATGGGATAGTCGGATTCACTAGTAGCCGCCAAACGTTCTTCAACAGGGATTCGGTTTGCCAACCTGCTCACATACCAGTCAGCCAATGCAGCGGCTGCATCGGGCCAGATACACGTCACCATGACGCCGACGATGTGATGTATGCGTTCAGCGGTGAGGGCGTTGACATTGGCTTCAATGCCGTCGAGCATCAAATCGGCGAGTTGATCGGGTTGCAAATCAATCAACTCAAGTACGACATCGAAATCGTCTAAGCCATAGTGACCAGGCTTCACAGCGTAGTGAAGCAGGTTGGCCGCAACGATGGGGGGAAGCTTAGCTTTGCACCATGCAACGACCGCAGGTGATGACCGCCATTCCCGTGCGGCGTCGATAAGTATCCACGACGCCTCGCTCATGGCGCGTGCAGCGGCCAGCGCTAGTAGCGCGTCCAGATGGGTGATGCGATTGCGAAAGGGAACAGCGCTCCTGGCTTCTTGCAGCAAGGACCTAACGCTGGTGTACTGTTTGCGATTGCGAAGCTCGACCTGCCATGCTTCCACCGTTGTTCGCAGAAGCTCTGGGTCTGTTAGCTCGGTCAGTTGCCACTGCCTGACGTGTTCTTCGTTTGGCTCGGATCTCGTTCCGAAGTCATAGCTTGAAGACCTGTTTTGATCCTGTGGAAGTCCGAGGACGAAGGCGTCTTGCTTCTGTCGAACGGAGCACCATGGACCGCTTAACTTAGCGCCCTCGATCAACTGGGTGAGTTTTGTATCGCTAATCCGCTGATGCCTGACCACTGAATCGTAGGCAGCGGTCTCTGCCAAAAGTGGCAAGGTCACGGACCTGTTCGATACAGCCTTTGCCACGACCCTATCGAGCGTTTGATCATCCGAGCCGGATAGCAGTGCTAGGGCCGCAGCATGCTCCAATGAAAGCCACTCTTGGTCGATGCCCGAGGAAAGGATGTGGGGCAAAGTGGCTCGAAGATCGGCGAGGTTTTCGTCATCCCATCGGGCGGCATCGGCGAGCGCTCGTGGACCATTGAGCGTGGCTAGAGCCGACATGGCGGACGGCCAAGGAAAGCCATCGTATTCATTGAGACGGATCTTGGCGTCAATGATGAAGGCCGATGCATTCTGGGCCACAGCGTTTGGCGAATTGAAATGTCCCTTGCCACGCAAAATCAGCTGGTTCACAAGCTCGATCTGTGACATCGCCTCTCGATCGACGTGGCCGGCCACCTCTACTGCATGATTGAAAATGGCGTGGGCGTCATCGGGGCTGAGCGGGCGAACCAATCGCGCAAGGTCAACCAGGCTCGCGCACTTTTCGGATGCACTTGTATGGCGTGCCACTACCTTCGAGGCGGTATTGGCAAGATCGCGAACCAAGTTCTCATGTAGTTGGGTGAAAAAGGACTGAAGCACGATCAGCTCAGCAGTAGGAGTCACGCTCGTGCCGATCCATTTCCAATGGACTGCATCGACGTGCTGCTTCAGCAAAGATGGGGGATATCCGACCCCCGCGAGTGTCATCAGGCTGATGGCCGCAGTTGATTGAAGCTCTCGCCATTCGTGTTGCCTTCGCGAGGACCTATTCCTATCGATCATCGCCGCCGTCGCACGCTCCAATTCGTCGTCTCGGCCATCGGTGGCGGTTTGGCCTGCAATCCGCCGCGCTCGCGCCAAGTAGACCGGAAATACATCGCCGATTAGGTCCTGTAGCTCTTCATCGTGCTGACGGTCATGCGCCACTGAACTGTGATGTGAATTCGATTGCTTGGCCTCCGGCGTTGGTCGTGGCAAAAAAAACTCGCCCTTGACTGGCGTTCGCCCGTTTCTAATTTCCTGAAGGATGAAGCATCGCAGTAGCAAGTCGATCTTCTGAGCTTCAAAGGAATGCCTTTTCTCGATGCGGCGAAAGTCTGGAGCACAGATGGCTTCCAACAGCCGATCCACGGCTGAACACGGCTCATGGCGGGCCACGAGAAATTCGGCGGCGGTGACTGCCGACCTAAGCAGCGAGCTGTGATTCGTTCTCGACGATGAGTGCCCCTCGAAGAAAGGCCGGATGCGAGGACGTCGACGCTGCAGCGCCGTCAAACCATCCGCGAGCGCTGCACTGGGTACCGCACGCCCCGAGATTGCTAAGGGCACGGAACACAGCATCCGGCCTATCAGTCCAACGTTGCCACTGGAACATACGGCCTCTATGAGGTCTGCGCGACCCTCCGAGATCAGCTTCGCCGGTAGTCGAAGAGCCGTTTCAAGCGCAATCGTCCAGGGTGACCAGCTTGTAAGCAGGCTGATGGCTGCATCGGGGCCTCGCATAACTAGGGCTGCCTCAATCGCGCTGCATATCTGGTCGTAATCGATGGGCCACTTGTCCGCACGACGTGACTCGTCTGACTCACGGTCCATTTCTCGAGCATTGAGCCAGTCTTGAAGGCTCCTGACTCCCGCGCGATAGGCGATCCTATCCCCCCTCTGCGCATACGCTGCTAGTCGGTGAAAAAGGAACCTCCCATGCCGACCAAGCTCCCTCGGGTTAGACAGAAGCAACCGTCCGACAGTCTCGTAGGCGAATGCTGCGGCCATATCCGGATGATTCAGAAGAAGTTCGCGGAGGGCCGCTTCTGTCTTCAATCCCTCGGCGCCGCGCAGCACAAATCGCAGTGCACGGGGTACATCTTCACTGCTACGGCAGACTTTGATAGCAAGCCGAAGGCGCTGAACTTCGGTCTCGCGTCGAATCACTGGATCGGTGATCACCGCTGGGGCAGGTTCGCGCTCAGTCAATGTTAGTAGATCGGGGCCTCGTCCGGCTGCTACCAAAGCCTCAGCGACGTGCATCGCCGCGTAAGGGACAATTGAAGCCTTTGCGAGCATCCACGTAGCGGCAGCTTCTCGGGCCGCCAGTATTGAGGTGCTTGATCGACGCCGCAGGAAGTCCTCGAAATCCTCATCAGCAAAACTCAGAAATCCATCGCGCTGCCTTACGCCCGGCGAAAGGTCTGAACAGATGTCTAGAATCTGTTCACTACTCATATCGACGACCTCTGCTAGTGCAGCGAGAGGTATAGGCCGTGGAAGTGCAACGAGCCCCCCGATAAGGCGCTCGATGGCGGCATCGCCGGATTTCTTGCGCGCGATGGCAAACTGTGCATCGAACACGTCGTCAAGCTTCTTGCCGGTGGGTTGCAGGCGGTTTAACGCTGCTCCCAGATTTCGATCATGCCCATCCAACGCGTAGGCCTGAACACGAGGTACGCCTCCGGAAAGGTGGTGAAAATCTTCAATCCAGGAGTCGCTCGCTTCGGCGCGGCGTCGAACGAAGTCTGTTGTCTGATGAAGATCAAAAGGCTTCAGCTCGATGTGCACATAGTTGCTTGGAACGCATAGCTGCGCAAGCCGACCAGTTCGTGCACTGACGACGAAACGCACGTTATCGGGAAGCTGCGCGATGCGCACGAAATCCAGCACAAATGCATGCTCGCTTGGGACGCGATTCTCGGCAGCTACGATGGCGTTATCGGCGGCGTCAATAGCTATAACTAAGAGTGCGCCCGAGGACTTGGCTTTGAGAGCAGTTGCGGCATGAGCAAGGCGCCGCACAAAGAGCCGAGGGAGATCGTCACCAACTGATCGCATCAGCAGCAGCGGCAGTCCGAGTCGGATCGCAGTCTGATTGATCAACTGCATGTACGCATCAGCCGGACGATGGCGCAACGCACTGGGATCCTGATAAGTGCCGCCACCGTAGCAATCGAAGATGATCATCACGGAGCCTTCCGGAAGATCTGTCTCAATCTGCTGCAGCGCGGTTGTCTTTCCGATGCCGCCTTGACCATGCATCGCAACGAATCGATGTCCCTGAAGCAATGTCTGGCTCACAAGCCCCGCAGATTCACGCTTGATGGGATGGTCTACTAAGGTGAGCGCCGACGGGCATGGCAGCAGCACGTCCGCTGTGTGCGCACCGAAGTGGAGGAACACGGATGAGCGTGTAATGAGTTGCCCCGCGTGCTCAGGGCGCATCCGACTCCGGACGAATTCGCGCAGACGCAGGACCCCGTGCTGAATATCGCTCTCCGACCACTCTGCAATGGACCTGATAACGCGCTCTTCCATCGCGAACCGCGAGCCAACGCCTGTGTCAAAACGCAGCGCTGAACAGAATGCCGCAAGCTCGCTGCCCTGCAAGCCAGTCGATGTCTGAATGCGCTGTTCATCGGAGCTCGGCTCTACAAGCGTACCTTGGTTGTTGGCGAAACGGCTAACGCAGTTCCTGAGCGCTTCGTCAACGGGTTGATTGCTCACGAAGACCACTTCTATGGGCGTTTGCTCGCGCGCCAACGAGCGGGCCTTTTTCCATGCGACTGCCAACCGACCTAGCACGGACCGTTTGCCATAGGTCAAGCGAGCCACACTCCAGGGAGTAGTTGGCGCTGCCGCAGAGTACTTCAACTGCTCGACGATGACGCGGTCAGCCTTCTCGCAGCGCTCGCCGCCGAAATAGAGGGCGCAGTCGACTCCATCCCAGGAACGGCTCGCTCCAGCTTCTTCGTCGGCAGCCGCTACACCCTCGACGGCAAGGGCTTGGAGATCAGTTTCCCCTGCCAACAAACGAATGGCGTGTCTGGCTGCCCATAGCTCATGGAAGTCATCGCCAGCATTGGACGCTCTTGCGCCGAGAAACTCCGAATTCATTGTTGTTCGACGTTGCCTGAGCAGGTTGAAATTTCAATACGCCAGAGAAGTCTAAGCTGCCGAGTGGGAGGTGAGATGCCTTAAAGCGACGGTCTGGCGAATGATTCTTGCCTCTGCACTTGTAGGCAATGCACTTGTGGTGGAACTATCCTCGTCCGCACTTGTCAATCTATGGCCTCCCCGGCGGACCAGCTTGAAAGTTGAATGGCCGTTTTGCGGAGCATAAGCCGCGGCTCGAATTTCCGGTAGGGGTCGCTATGCAATGCTTTGCATAGCGACCCTGACCGTACTTTCGCTGTGACGATCTCGTCGCCGCAGAGCGGTCGGTCAGCGCGCGAACCAGATGCGCGGCGATGGCAGGACGGAGTGGCCTGGAAAGGCAAAACAGACCGGCAAGCTCCGGAAAATCTAACGTCGGAATGCGTAGGCTTCGAGGTCACCAATGATGATGCTCTCCTTCTCTTCGAGCCCCATGTTCTGTCGTATCTCGGTTAGATAGTTGCCCACAGTACCTTCGGCTTTGTGGACCATATTGGCAACCTCCGCCCGGGTGTGTCCTTGCGCCGTGAGGATTGCGACGCGCAGCTTCAGTGGTGAGATTGGAACCAGTCCACCACCCTCGACTTTCGGCATCGTAGGTGGCGCACAGTTCTGAAGTTGCCAACGGTACAGGATGGCGGGGACGAGGTAGCGCGCTCTTTCCATGTCTTCGTCCGAGAACGGGCCGTACCCTGAATCGGCCGTCCGATAAAAAGTGGCCCAGGCAAGGCCGCCGCGGGAGCTTCGCAATCCAGCAAGAAGTAGGTGCTCGAAGCCGCCGTCGACCCGCAGGTAGTCACGAATCAGCGCCCTCGTCTTAGCTTCGGGCTCGGTCCCGAACTCGTCTGAAATTAAGTCGTAGTGGGACGCAGAAATTCGTTCGACGATCCGGGCGTCGGCGGCGAACAGCTGCCCGACCACGTCGTGCTCCGCGAGCGATTCGTATCTGTCGATGAATGTTCTCTTGACCTTGTGCTCAGCAATCGTCTTGCCGATTTTCACCTGGCCGGAAGTGGTCGTTACTCCCTGCGCGGCAAAGATGCCGTCTGCGGTGATCTCCAGGTCCTTGAATGGAGCAGGGTAGCTGGCCCAAATGGGGTGCTGGTCTGACTCGGTAGGCGTCGTCGGCAAAGTCATGAGCTTTCTCCCTGGGCAGGCAAGGTCGACTCGGCTCCAATCCGGTACAAGGTCGCCAAGTTGTTTGACGGCCGAGGGATCCAACTACTGGAGAGCGAAGATGATGTTACAAGGAATTAAGCTGTCTGTGGCTGCGTCGCTGGTGCTGCTGGGCACCGGCGCCGTCCATGCGCTTGAGGGCGAAATCACTTTCACGGGCATCCCGACGAGTGAGGTCGTCGCCGCGCTCGACCCGGCTGGCACCACCGCGACCGTCACCTTCTCGGTAGCGCAGATTCCGCTGGCTGCTTCCGAGCACAGCCCGCCGTGTGCAACGCATCGCATGAGCATTGAGAAGATTCCCATCTCGGGGAACGGCGACAGCGAATGCGTGCGCGTCTGTATTACGCCGCCCACTCAATATGAGTTCAACTCGGCGATCCCGGTGGAGGGCAGCAGCAATCACGCCTACGCGCAAATCTTCAACCCGCAGGTCTTCTCAGACACCGGTCGAGTCTGTGTGTTCGGGAAGAATTGGAGCGCTCACGAGCCCGCGTACTTCTCCGTTCGGCTCGCTCTTTGCAAGGCTGGCAGCGGGTGCATGAATCCGCTCCCCGTGGTGACGCAGCCGCCGGCTCCCGCACCGGTGGCGCGAGAGCCGGCCTCGATGCGGAATCGCGTCGGGCGCAAAGATTTCATTTAACTGTCTCGCTACAAGAGGACTCTCCATGAAAACCAACACGATCGTCACCGGCATGGCTGCCATCGCGGCTGCGGCCAGCATCAATGTCGGAGCGCAGACCGCGACCGCCGGAGCTGACTACAACCGGGTGGCCCGAGCGAACGCACAGGAAAGTGCTCGCACCGAGAAGCTAGACAGGCCAGTCAGGACCGATCCCATCGGAAACTCCATCATCGGAGGCGGCGCCACCGGCATGGTTCGCGGCGCGGCCGCTGGCGTCGTGACGGCTGCCCGCGGAGCCGCGGTGGGCACGGCTGCCCAGTCTGCGAAGGATGCGGCGAAGAACGTCCAGCAGCCCGACACCACCAAGAAGAAGTAGCCAAACAGTCCTAGTGGTTGCCGGGAGCCCGCCGCCCTGCCGTGTCACCGCGGCAGGGCGGCTGCCGTTTAGTCGAGCTCTGACTTGGCCGAGATCAACAAGTCATGGAGGCTACGAGGAGATTGGCTTTCTGGTTCGCGGCCGGGGAGCGCCTACCCGACACCCGTAGCTCGCGACCGGCCGCAACTGGTCGCGAGCGTGAGCACGCGTCGGTGTCTTGAAGCTGACCTTCGCTGCCTGAACTCTCGCCAGCCAAAGTCAGCTGTCGGCGCGGTCCACGAACGGGCAGTCCCGGCCAGTTGCGGGCGCTCGCGAATGACCGCTCGGTGGCAATCGGCTGGAGCGTGTGAGCTGGCGGAAACATCACGCTGGATAGCTGGCACTCGATGCCGCTATTCACCTCAATATTCACCTCAAGTTAGCAAGTGGGCTAGGTCGCGACTGCGGAAGCGCCGCGTTGCTCTTACAGAGCGTCCAAGACGCAGCCGCTGCTACGTGGGCAATGCTCGCCGCCAGGAAAAGCTGAGCAAACGCGAGTGTCGTCATACCGGGCCTGATGTCTGACAGGAGAATGAGGTCGATGCTCCTGCCGAGGTTGACCATGTCGTTGGCGTACACAAGCGCTGGCGAACGGCGTGAGGCACTCTATAAGTGGTAGCGGGGGAGCCGGGTAAGCCCGTCTTCGCTCCCGTGATGGCCGGTGGCCTCAATCCCCCATGGGAGATCCCTCCTCAGCCGAAGTAGGCAGGGTGATGAGCTTCTGCAGGAGCTCAAGCCTGCTCAAGGTTTCATCGATAGGATGCACGTATCCTGCCGGGATGCCGTTGGCTCTTGCCTTGCGCAATGCTTCTCTGAATCCGTTTATTGAGAGGGTGAGATATGTATCAACCTCTCCAAGAAACAGAGTAGGAGGCCAGTGGGCTGCTTCCTCTCGGGAGAAGGACGCAGAATTGGCGACCAGCTCGCGCAGCGTCGTTCCGTCGAAAAGCGGCAGTCCGCCGTGTCGCTCGGGCCTAGTTGGCACCCATGCTTTTAGGTCACGGACACTCGTGTACCCCATCCATGAAGAAGCTGGCCCATAGAGCGCTGTGCGAAGGGCGTCGTTGCTTTCGACCAAATCTGGCAGCAGCCAAGATGTCATGCCTCTGATGAGCTCCGTTGTCCGTGTGAGCTTGCGAGCTGCGGCTCCAAGGGTAGAGTCGGGAGCGTCAAGCTGAGCCCGCAGCATATCGTTGGTACCCACCGCGATAGCCGTGTATCGTTCCTCAACTCTTGACTTCAACTCATCGGACGAAATGAAGGGTTTGATTGCCTGGCCCTCTTGATAGTTGAACTGCCCGCCGAACTCTAGGAAGAGGGACTTGAATTGCAGAGAGAGCCAGGGGTCGTAAACATCCTTGCGAGCCCAACAACAGACCTCTTGAATGTTGCTCTCAGCTACCCACTGGACAGTATGTGCAACGCCTGTGCGAGAACCTGCGGTCTCCAACAACAGAACGAAGTGGACTTTCGGCCTCCCAACGATGTTGTCAGTCTTGGTTAGCCGCATCTCTTCGATTTGGGCTTGATACTCAAATTGCATCATGCCCATGCCAAGCATCTGCGCGAGTATGGCGTCGGCGCGCAGTTCGAGAGGAAGACTGTTCCAGGCGCGCAAGGGGCTTTTCATCACCGGCCAGGTTGCTGGGTCGTAGAAGCTGGGTACGCACTCATCGAACTCCAATATCTTGCTCATCGCCTCAAACGGCATGAGGCCCGGCGGCGACGCCTCTTCAATTAATGTCTTGCCGGCGGGCGAGGGATGAGCTTCGATGGAGAAAGAGCCGTCCACCACCGTCAGACCGGTCCCTAGACTTTCGGCCAAGTCACGGGCGTTCTCGACTGCGAACGCGAACCGCTCAAGCATTTGCCCGGGAGTCGCAGTCGGGTTGACAAGAAGAATTTGGTGTTGATGGACCGATTGAACTGCGGACTCAACCTCGCGCATGGCCGCGGCGTACTGTTCGATCAGAAGCTCGAATGCTAGGTCCAGCGTGTCGAGCGAACCGGCGTTTCCCGCTCGCAAAGTGGCAACGTCTTGCTGGAGTGCCTTACCATCTGCCAGCAGTTGGGGCAGAGCATTTCCAAGCGCCCTCGGCGTCTCGCAATTCTTAACTGCTATGCCTATCGCAGACTCGGCAGCAAACCTCCACATCCCAGGGTTTACTGACGGTGCTTCATTCAACGAAGCTCCTAGTAGCGAGCAGAGGGACCGGTACATGTTGATGTTCGTTTGCCAGTCTCCGGCCTGGTCTGCTTCCTTCGATGCGAGCCACTGTTCCAGAGGGGTCCCGAGATTGAGAAGCGGACGCCCGGAGTGGACGGCATCTTTGCCCCGAGCGGTAATCTTCAAAAGCGCAGTGGCTGCGGCGCTCCGTTGAGCTGCTGTCAAGTAATCGCCGGTGTTGCCTAGATGATTCGCATAGGACAGAACGTCTTCGTAGAGCTGGGCGTCGAAGCCATCCTTCAGCCGTTCAAGAATGAGGTCTACTGACTCTGTGAGGTTTCGAGACAAGCTGTAGGCCGCTGATGTCAGCTCGGTCAGTTGCAGACGGTTGCCCTGAATGCCAGATAGAACCGCCTCAAAGCCGGCCTGCATCTGTTCCGATAGCCCTACAAGACGCTTGTCGATGCTCTCGAAGCCCTGAGCAAGCTGTTTCTGGATTGCTTGGAGCTGCTGCGAAATGCGGTTCAGAGCTCCAAAAAGCTGTTCTTGCATTTCGGCTTCCGCGTCGCTCCCGGAAAATGCGGCGCTCAGTGCTATTGCGATTCCCGCCCAGCTTCCCGCCATCGCTAGAGAGGCCATACCAGTGCTGGAGCCCGCGAGAATTGCTGCGTTATATGCCTTCACCGCCGCGTATGCACTGCTGTAGGCGTTGAGTATCCCGTTGAGTTGACGAATCGTGGCCGGGTTGCCCCCCAGGAACGAGTAGATAGCCACCGCTCCGCGCAGCGCATTTTCAGTGGTCTGTCGCCTGACCTCCAGGTCTCGTTCCTTGCGAGCCGCTTCAGCCTGTTCTTCAAGGGTGGCGCCCTTGCGGTCAGCAGTTTTCTTCGTGGTGTCTATAAGCTCCAGCTTCGATTCGATTCGACCAACATTTTCTATCAAGAATTTGACGTCAACCTTGATGGCCTCGCGAGCATCACCTTCTGTCGGTGCGGCCTGCAAGCGCTCCATCATCGAACGCAGTTCGGGGTTCTCCGCGACGATGGCTTCGGCGGTTGCAGAAACCTTGCCAAGGTCTCGCGCCATGAGCTCGTCCCATGCCTCTTTTGCTTTTGGGTTGGTCTGGGCCAAGTCGTACAGTTCGCCCAAGAGCTTCTCTGCTTGGGGCGAATATTTCAGGTAGACACTTGTGCGGGCATGCGCAGTGGCGCCAGTTTCGTCGTTCTTAAGACCTTGAAGCGTCCGGTTCTCGGCCAAGTAGTCTCGCGCCATGTCCACGGCCGGCCCAAAGAGCGGACTACTCTCATCCACCCATTTGAGCAGTCTGTCGGCATAGGTAGCCCTGCTTGGCAGTCCCGGTGCTGCTGACATAAGCGCGTCTCGTCGAGCAGCCTGCATCTGCACAAACCCTTGGTACCAGCCGTAGGCGTCAAGGGGCGCAGAGCGGTTTTTGCGAAGCGTTGCGTCCAGTGCGGCCAAGTATTCCCAGCTGTCTGACCTAGATAGGTACTTGATGCCGTTTGCGATGAACAGGGACTTCGTTACGGGGACGGTCATGATGTTTCCCGAGTTGGACCACTATCAAATGGTACTGCCCTTGGCTAGCAAACTCGACTATTTGCGCTTCGCGCCCCGGAGGAGGGCTGTCGTAAGCTTGAACGTCAAGGCAGGCTTTGTCGCCGAGGCTTGGTCCGCGAGATGACCAGTTCTTCTTGACCCCCCGTTGAGCGTGGTCAGCAGGCGATGCGGCGTGTGGAGAGCGTCCTGCACTCTGTCGCGCTTGGGCCATCGGCGGATCGTCTCTCGCCCCACTCGGTACTAATCGGCCAACGCGTAGTCGCTGCTCGTGGCCTTCTGAACCGCCGCCCGGATGGCTGGCGTCGTCGTGGCGTTCTCGTGCAACTTGCTCAGCATGAGACCTCTGGATCCAGCAATCCCGCCCCGACTGCCTTCAAAACGTCTCTCCTCATCAGCAACGGGCGTCGAGATTTCAGGAGCCATTCATCAGGGACCCGGCAGGTAACTCCTGCATGTGGCAAGCCCCTTGAGTCGAACGTTGAGGGCATGCAACTGGGCATCAAATGCTGCGGCACCGATGCCTGCTATGGGTCGGTTCCGCTCGCTCACCTCAAGCCGGACTGGCCATTCAGGGTTGGATCGCGTCCACCTGTTGCCGAATGGCAGGTTTTAGAGGTACAGCGGCCAAACGCGCCGCTGCCAGTCGATTGACCGATGCTGTTCGACGCAGTCGCTCGGCTTACCGGCCGCGAATGACTCTGACCAGCCTGAGCTGACGGTCATTGGAGGCGAACAAAAAGCCCGGTCCCGGTGGAACCAGCTACACGGCAATTTCAACAATTCGTCCAATTTCTTGGCCTGTCTTTCGAAGTCCTCAGGAAGCCGCTCCTTGAACGTCTGGAGGTTTGCCAGCTTCCAACGGCGGGCCGGCAGTTCTGCCGCATGTGGGCAGGCCAGCAATGACCAGTCGGGATGTACTTGTTCCAAGCCGCTCAAAAACTGCCACAACATTACATTGCGGCCGACACGTTGCACTCACAACACACAGCCCATCCAGCGTGCATTGGCCCACTTTTGGCCCACCGCAAAGAAAAAAGCACCTAGCCGCGAGGCTAAGTGCTTGATTTCCTTGGTGGGCGGTGCAGGGTTCGAACCTGCGACCCCTGCCGTGTGAAGGCAGTGCTCTACCGCTGAGCTAACCGCCCGAAACTGGTTCGGGTTCGTTGATGTGTTTGGTCGCAATCAACGAAGACTGCTACTGTAGCACAGCTTCCAGCGTTTTCCACACCGACTTGCCCCCACTGGCCTTGTCGATGTCTGCCAGCGCGACCTCAAAGGCTGCCGCTTCTTCTTCAGTGGGCTGGATCACCGGCAAGCTCAGTGCGCTGAAGTCCACAGCCGCCACTTCCACGGTGCCCTGCCCTTCCCCCTCGTTGCCGTCCGCATCCATCAGCAGGGCATCCTGGCCCCGCGTCATGTTGATGTAGACCTCGGCCAGCAACTCGGCGTCCATCAAGGCGCCGTGCAGCGTGCGGTGGGTGTTGTCCACTTCCAGACGCCGGCACAGCGCGTCCAGCGAATTGGACTTGCCGGGGAACATCTCCCGGGCCATCACCAGCGTATCAAGCACACCACCGATGTGATCGGCAAACACGCCCTTGCCCAGGCGGCGCAGTTCCGCGTTCAGAAAGCCAACGTCGAAGCTCGCGTTGTGGATGATGATCTCAGCGTCGCGGCAATAGTCCAGGATCTCATCGGCCACGGCGGCAAACACCGGCTTGTCCGCCAGGAACTCATCCGTCAGGCCGTGGATCTTGACCGCGTCTTCATGGCTGGCCCGCTCGGGGTTGATGTAGAAGTGCAGATGCCGCCCGGTGAGGCGGCGGTTGACCATCTCCACGCAACCGATTTCAATGATGCGGTCGCCCGACTCCGGGCTCAGGCCCGTGGTTTCGGTATCGAGGAAGATCTGACGTGACATGTCAGTGATTCTCTCTGGCGTGGTTGATCGTGTACTTGGGGATCTCGATGGTCAGGTCGGCTCCAGCCACGATGGCCTGGCAGCTCAGGCGCGAATCGGGCTCCAGCCCCCAGGCACGGTCCAGCAGGTCTTCTTCGGCCTCTTCGATCTCGTTGAGACTGCGAAAGCCCTCGCGCACGATGACATGGCAAGTCGTGCAAGCCGCGCTCATGTCGCAGGCATGCTCGATCTCGATGTGGTTCTCGAGCAGGGTTTCACAGATGCTGGTGCCAGGTGCCACGGTGATTTGTTTTCCCTCGGGGCACAGGCTGGCGTGAGGCAGGATCTTGATGATGGGCATGGGAACTCGGTATTCAGACTTGGTCAACGGTGCGCCCAGCCAGTGCCTGGCGGATGCTGCGGTTCATGCGTTCGGCGGCAAAGGCCTCCGTGCCTTCGGCCAGGGCCTTGGTGGCGGCTTCCAGGGCCTCCAGGTCGCCACGGTCACAGCGCTGGCCGATCTGGGCCAAGAGGCTGTCGATGTGGCTGCGCTCTTGCTCGCTGAGCAGATCACCATCGGCGGCCAGGGCCGTGCGTGTGGCCTCCAGCATGCGTTCGGCCTCGACACGGGCTTCGCGCAAGGCGCGGTCCTTCATGTCGGCGGCGGCCGTGGTGAAGCCTTCACGCAGCATGTGGGCGACCTGTTCATCGTTCAAGCCATAGCTGGGCTTGACGACCACCGAGGCCTCCACGCCAGAGATCATCTCTTTGGCGAACACGCTCAGCAAGCCATCAGCATCCACCTGAAAGCTCACGCGGATGCGCGCCGCCCCCGCCGCCATGGGCGGGATGCCGCGCAGCTCGAAACGCGCCAGTGAGCGGCAGAACTCCACCTGCTCACGCTCTCCCTGCACCACATGCACGGCCAGGGCCGTCTGGCCGTCCTTGAAGGTGGTGAAGTCCTGCGCGCGCGCGCAAGGAATGGGCGTATTGCGCGGGATGATGCGCTCGACCAGGCTGCCCATGGTCTCCAGTCCCAGGGACAAGGGCAACACATCCAGCAACAGCAACTCGCCCTGGGCGTTGTTGCCGGCCAGTTGATTGGCCTGGATGGCCGCGCCCAGCGCCACGACTTCATCGGGGTTCAGGTCGGTCAGCGGCGTCTGGCCAAAAAAGGCACCCACCGCATCGCGCACAGCGGGCATGCGGGTCGAGCCACCCACCATGACCACACCCTTGACTTCATCGGGCTTGACCTTGGCATCACGCAGCACACGCTTGACCGACGCCAGCGACTTGTCGATCAGCGGCTTGACCAGCTCGTTCAGGCGCTCACGCGTGATGCTGCTTGAGAGCATGCCGCCCGACAAGGCGCAAGACAGGTGGGCGCTGCCATCGGTCGAGAGCTTTTCTTTCGTGCGGCGGGCCGCCACCAGCACCGTGCGTTTGTCTTGCGGGGTCACCGCTTCCATCTTGGCGTCGGTCAGGGCGGCTTCGGCCAGCAGGTGGTCGATGTCGTCACCGCCCAAAGCGGAATCACCGCCCGTGGACACCACCTCGAACACACCTCGGCTGAGCTGCAGCAGCGAGATGTCAAAGGTGCCGCCGCCCAGGTCGTAGATGGCGTAGAGGCCTTCGGCACCGTTGTCCAGGCCGTAGGCAATGGCCGCAGCCGTGGGCTCGTTGAGCAAACGCAGCACATTCAGGCCGGCCATCTGGGCCGCATCCTTGGTGGCCTGGCGCTGGGCGTCGTCGAAATAGGCCGGCACGGTGATGACCGCGCCAAACAGGTCGTCATTGAAGGTGTCTTCCGCGCGCTGGCGCAGGCTGGCCAGGATTTCGGCGGACACCTCGATGGGCGACTTCACGCCCGCCACCGTCTTGACCGCCACCATGCCGGGCTGGTCTTCAAACTGGTAAGGCAAGCGCCCCGCATCGGGCAGGTCTGCCAGGCGACGCCCCATGAAGCGCTTGACCGACACGATGGTGTTTTGCGAGTCTTCGGCTTGCGCGGCCAAGGCCTCAAAGCCGATCTGGCGGCGCGTCTGGCCCTTGGCATCGAGCTGATAACGCACAGCCGAGGGCAGGATCACCCGGCCCTGTTCGTCGGGCAGGCACTCGGCCACGCCATGGCGCACAGAGGCCACCAGCGAATGGGTGGTACCCAGGTCAATGCCCACGGCGATGCGACGCTGATGGGGGTCAGGCGATTGCCCGGGTTCGGATATTTGCAGCAGGGCCATGGGTGGTCAGCGGGGGCTCGAGCGCCTCAAGCGGCGTCTTCGTATCGTTCCAGTCGGGCATCGATCTCTTCAAGCAGGCGATCGATGAACATGAGGGCGCGCACTTCCTGCGCCGCCTGTGTGGGGTTGGCGTCCACGTCCAGCAGTTGGGTCACGC
>Ga0209066_10002329_pt1 | contig 23214 bp, 19 predicted proteins | sample All_14_2_FD_187198 | JGI IMG/M metagenome (GOLD analysis project Ga0209066, IMG submission 187198) | Freshwater microbial communities in response to fracking from Pennsylvania, USA - Allegheny Zone_MetaG_DW_15 (SPAdes) (version 2) ... | reverse complement strand
CCGGCGCCAGCCCGAACAGCGCCGCCACCGCGAGCGCGCCCGGTCCCATGCGCGTCGCCAGCGGCTTCGACTTCGAGGTGTCGTCGTCGCGCACGTAGTCGAGCGCGTAGATCAGTGTCGTCGAGGCAAAGCGCGAGACCGCGTGCCCGGCGACGAGCGCCGACAGCAGGTAAGCCTCGTCCATTTCCATCAGCGCGTTCCACTTCGCCAGCAGCAGCATGGCGACGCCGATGGCACCGTAGCTGCCGACACGCGAGTCCTTCATGATCGCCAGCACCTGCGCCTTCTCCCAGCCGCCGCCGAAACCGTCGCAACTGTCGGAGAAGCCGTCCTCGTGGAAGGCGCCGGTCGCCAGGATCGTCGCCGCCATGCCGAGGATGATCGCGAGGCTGAGCGGCAGCACGAACGAGGCGGCGAGCGTCACCGCCGCGCCGATCAGGCCGACCAGCATGCCGACGAGCGGAAAATAGCGCGCTGCGTGGTTCAACTGCTCGTTCGAATGCCCGACCCAGGCCGGCACCGGCAGGCGCGTGAAGAAGCGCAGCGCGGCGAAGAAGTGCTCGAGTTCGCGGACCATCATGTCGTCGCGGCGGGGGACCCCCGCGTCAACGCTGCCCCAGCATGTTCCAGAGCAGGCGCTTGATCGTGCCCGGGTCGAAGGGCTTGTCGCAGATGCCCGAAACGCCGGCTTCCTGCACCGCGGCAAGGCGCGTGTCGCTGGTCTCGCTCGTCACCATCAGCACCGGCACGGAGTTCTGCCAGCTTTGCGTGCGGATGTACTCGACGAGTTCCTGTCCGTCCATCTCCGGCATGTTGTAGTCGGTGACGACGAGGTCGACCATGGTCTCGGCCAGAATGGCGGCCGCCTGGCGGCCGTTCTCGGCCTCGATGAAGTGGTCGATGCCGAGGTTCTCGAGCACGCGGCGCATGTGCTTGCGTGCGCTCGGACTGTCGTCGACCAGCAGCACGCGCAAGTTCTCGGCAGCGAGCTCCTGCGTCAGGTCGCCGTCCTGGCGCAGGAAATCGAGCGTCGCCAGCAGCGCCGTCTTCAGTTGCGCGGTCGTGAAGGGCTTCGGCACGATGCCGCAGACGCCCGCCTGGCGCACCGGCTCCAGTGCCTGCGGCCGCGTCTCGCTCGACACCAGGATGAAGGCCACCTGTTCGAGGTCGCGATCGCCGCGCATGGTGCCGATCAGGTCGGTGCCCGACATGTCGGGCAGGTAGAGCGCGCTCACGACGAGGTCCGGCCGCGACTCGTGCATCGCCTCCAGCGCCGCCGCGCCGCTGCCGAAGCTGCGCACCATCTCGATGCCCACTTCGCCCAGTTGCGCGGTGATGTACTTGGCCTGGCTCGCCGACGGTTCGACGAGGAAGGCGACGAGGCTGCCGAAGGTTGAGGACATGGCGTTGGAATGGGCCGAAAAGCCGCGATTGTAGGCTAACGGGGGGCCGTTGCCTCGCTCACCCCGGCCGACTCGAAGCTCGCCATCTCGTTCAGGAAAGCGCAGGCCGCGCGCAGCAGCGGCCAGGCGACCGCCGCGCCGGTGCCCTCGCCGAGGCGCATGCCGAGGTCCACGAGCGGCCTCGCGCCGAGCGCCGCCATCTGGGCCTTGTGGCCCGGTTCGGCGGAAGCGTGGCAGAACACCGCATGGTCGAGGAAGGCCGGCGCCAGGCGCGCGGCCACCAGCGCCGCCGCGCCGCAGATGAAGCCGTCGACGAGCACGATGCGGCCGGCGCGCGCCGCGGCCAACATGCCGCCGACCATCATCGCCATCTCGAAGCCGCCGAACTGCGCCAGCACCCCGAGCGCGTCGTCGCGCGCGCCGTGATGGTGGGTCAACGCGAGCGCGAGGAGTTCGCGCTTGCGCGCCAGCCCTGCATCGTCGAGCCCGGTGCCGCGACCGACGCAATCCTCGAGCGAGGCACCCGTCAGGCAATGCGTGAGCAGCGAGGCCGACGCCGTGTTGCCGATGCCCATCTCGCCGAAGCCGACGACGTCGACGCCGTCCGCGACGAGGCGGTCGACGATCCCGGCGCCCTTTGCCATGGCGGCGTCGCGCTGCGCCGCATCCATCGCCGGGCCTTCGAGATAGTTCGCCGTGCCCGGCGCGACCTTGGCGTCGACGAGGTTCTTGCGGACACCGAAATCGTGATTGACGCCGGCATCGACCACCGTCAGCCCGATGCCGTTGGCGCGCGCGAAGACGTTGATCGCGGCGCCGCCGGCGAGGAAGTTCTCCACCATCTGCCAGGTGACGTCCTGCGGAAACGCCGAGATGCCGTGCCGGGCTGCGCCGTGGTCTCCGGCCAGCACGACGATGTGCGGCTTCGCCAGCGCGGGCGACAGCGACTTCTGCACGAGGCCGACCTGCAATGCCAGGTCCTCGAGCCGGCCGAGCGCACCGAGCGGTTTCGTCTTGTTGTCGATCTTGCGGCGCAGGGCCGCTTCGAGGCTGCGGTCGACGGGCGCGACCGCGAACTGGGGGGATGCCATCCGATCCGTCCTTTCGCAAAGGCGACGCCCTGCCATGGGCGCGCCGGAAAGAATCCGGCAGGTCTTCTGGCTCCCGGATCGTCCGAAGCGCCGCGCCTTCCCGCGAAGCTTTTGCTCGCAGTGGCTGCCTTGCGGCTGGCGGCGTTCGTCCCCGGTTACAGCGGCGGGCCCGCTGCCGATTTTCACGGCATTCCCTTGACCGAATCGGCGCGGATTATAAGGCGCGGGCCGCGTGTTAACCTCCGCGCATGAAGGAACTCGTCATCGGCGGCGCGCGCTCCGGCAAGAGCGCCTGGGCAGAACGCCTCGCGCACGAATCGGAGCTGCGCGTGACCTACGTCGCCACCGCGCACGCGCTCGACGCCGAAATGCAGCGCCGCGTCGACCATCATCGCGCGCGCCGGCCGAAGGAATGGGGCTGCATCGAGGCGCCGCTGGAGCTGGCGACGGCGCTGCAGGCCCACGCCGCGCCCGACGCCTGCCTGCTCGTCGACTGCCTGACGCTGTGGCTGACCAACCTGTTCTATGCCGGCAAGGCCGCGCGCCAGGCCGAGGCCGACGAGGCCGTCGACTGCCCGCTGCTCGCCGGCCAGGTCGAGGCGCTGATCGACATCCTGCCCGGGCTGCCCGGCCGCATCGTGCTCGTCAGCAACGAAGTCGGCTGGGGCATCGTGCCCATGCACCCGGTCTCGCGGCTGTTCGCCGACGAGCAGGGGCGCCTGAATCAGCGCATCGCCGCCGTCTGCGAGCGCGTGACGCTGGTGGCGGCAGGACTGCCGCTCAAGCTCAAGGGCGAATAGCAGCGCTAAAGCGGCAGCAGTTGCGCCAGCCGCTTCTCGCCGAACGCCTCTTCCACCGCATCCGCCAGCCGGTCGATGTCGGCCTCGCGGCGCGCGGCGAAGTCGACGGGCGCCGTACCGGCCGCGCCGGCCCAGGCGAGCAGGCCCGCCAGCGCTTCGGGGTGGTCGAACAGGCCGTGGCAGTAAGTGGCGAGGATCTGCCCGTCGGCGGACATCGCGCCGTCGCTGCGGCCGTCGGCGAAGCGCACCGCCGGGCGGTCGAGCGCCGCGCCGGTCGTCACGCCCATGTGGATCTCGTAGCCGCGCATGGCCGGCGTGCCGTCTAGCGCCAGCCGGCCCGCGACGTTGCGCAACTGCTTCTCGGCCTCGAGCGTGGTCTCGCAGTCGAGGAAGCCCAGCCCCGGCTGGCTGCCCGGTCCGCCCTCGATGCCGGCCGGGTCGTGCAGCGTGCGGCCGAGCATCTGGTAGCCGCCGCAGAGGCCCACGACCCTGCCGCCGTAGCGCAGGTGGCGCTGCAGGTAGGGCTCCCAGCCCTGTGCGCGCAGCCATGCAAGATCAGCGGCGACGCTCTTCGAGCCCGGCAGCACGACGAGGTCGGCCGGCGGCGGAATCTGCCCCGGCCCGACCCAGCGGAAATCGACCTCGGGATGCAGGCGCAGCGGATCGAGGTCGTTGTGGTTCGAGATGCGCGGATACACCGGCGCGACGACGCGCAGCCGCGCCTCGCCAGTGCGCTCCATGTGATGCTCGAGCGCATCCTCGGCATCGAGGAACAGGCCGTGCAGGTAGGGCAGCACGCCGAGCACCGGCTTGCCGGTGTGCCGCGCCAGCCATTCGAGGCCGGGCTCCAGCAGCGCGATGTCGCCGCGGAAGCGGTTGATGACCAGGCCCTGCACGCGCGCGCGCTCGGAGGGCGAGAGCAGGTCGAGCGTGCCGGCGAGGTGCGCCAGCACGCCGCCGCGGTCGATGTCGCCGACGAGGATCACCGGGATGTCGACGGCCTCGGCGAAGCCCATGTTGGCGATGTCGCGATCGCGCAGGTTGACCTCGGCCGGGCTGCCGGCGCCTTCGACCAGCACGCAATCAAACTCCGCCGTCAGCCGCGCCCAGGATTCGAGCACCGCCTTCATCGCCGTCGCCTTGTAGTCGTGATAGGCCTTGGCGTCGAGTTCGGCGACCGCCTTGCCGTGGATGACGATCTGCGCGCGCTTGTCGGTGTTCGGCTTCAGCAGCACGGGGTTGAAGTCGATGCGCGGCTCGAGCCCGGCGGCATACGCCTGCAAGGCCTGTGCGCGGCCGATCTCGCCGCCGTCGACCGTCACCGCAGAATTGAGCGCCATGTTCTGCGGCTTGAACGGCGCCACGCGCACGCCGCGGCGATGGAGGATGCGGCAGAGCGCCGCCACCAGCGTGCTCTTGCCGGCGTCGGAGGTGCAACCTTGTACCATTAGCGCCTTCATCGCGACATTGTAGTTGCATGCACTTCGATCCCCTGCTGCCCTTCGCCGGCGTCCTGCTCGACCGCCTGCTCGGCGAACCGCGCCGATTCCATCCGCTGGTCGGCTTCGGCCGGCTCGCCGATGCGGCCGAGCGGGCGCTGCGCCGCGGCGCGCCCGGCGATGCGCTCGGCAACCGGCTGCGCGGCCTCGCCGCGTGGGCCGCGATCGTGCTGCCTTTCGCGGCGCTCGCCTGGTCGGCGGGGCGCAAACTCGGCTGGCCGCTCGACGCGCTGCTGCTCTGGCTTACGCTCGGCGGCCGCAGCCTCGCCGACCATGCGCGCGCCATCGCGGCCCCGCTCGCGGCCGGCGACCTCGCCGCCGCGCGCACGCAGGTCGGCATGATCGTCTCGCGCGACACCTCGCAGCTCGATGCCGAAGGCGTGGCGAAGGCCGGCGTCGAATCGGTGCTCGAGAACGGCAACGACGCCGTCTTCGGCGCGCTGTTCTGGTTCGCCATCGCCGGCGGTGCCGGCGCCGTGCTGTTCCGGCTCGGCAACACGCTCGACGCCATGTGGGGCTACAAGGACGAACGCCGGCTCCACTTCGGCTGGGCGGCGGCGCGCATCGACGACGCACTCAATTTCATTCCCGCGCGCCTCACCGCCCTGACCTATGCCCTGCTCGGCCGCACCGCGCAGGCGCTCGCCTGCTGGCGCGCGCAGGCCGCCGCCTGGGGCAGCCCGAACGCCGGGCCGGTGATGGCGTCGGGCGCCGGGGCGCTCGGCGTGCGCCTCGGCGGCGCGGCGACCTACCACGGCGCGGTCGAAGAACGGCCGCCGCTCGGCGCCGGTGCGGCGCCCGGCGGTCCCGACATCCTGCGCGCCGTCGCGCTCGTCGAGCGCGGCACCTGGCTCTGGCTCGCGGTCATCGTCGGAGGGCTGCTCCTTGCTTGAGCACGGCGGACGCCTGCGCGCCGCGGCGCGGCAATGGAACATCCCGCTCGAGGACTGGCTCGACCTGTCGACCGGCATCGCGCCCGACGCCTATCCGATTCCGGAGCTACCCCACGACTGCTGGCGCCGCCTGCCCGAAGACGACGACGGCCTCGACGACGCGGCGCGCGCCTGCTACGGCGCGGCGTCGCTGCTGGTCGTGCCCGGCTCGCAGGCGGCGATCATGGCGCTGCCGCGCTTGCGCTCCGCCGGCAACGCAGCCGTGCTGGCGCCGAGCTACGGCGAGCACGCCGCGGCCTGGCGCACGGCCGGCCATGCGGTGGAGGCATTCGCAGCCATCGATCTGGAAGCCGCGTCCGCCGCGGCCGACACGGTCGTCGTCGCCAATCCGAACAATCCGGACGCGACCCGCTTCGCGCGCGACCGGCTGCTGACTGCGGCGCAGACGCTCGCTGCGCGCCGCGGTTGGCTGGTCGTCGACGAGGCCTTCGCCGACGCCGAGCCGGCCGACTCGCTGGCCGGCATCGCCGGCACCGACGCGGCGCCCAACCTGATCGTGCTGCGCTCGCTCGGCAAGTTCTACGGCCTCGCCGGCGCACGTGTCGGCTGCGTCATCGCCGCGCCGGAGATTCTCGACCGCCTGCGCGAGGCGATCGGTCCATGGGCCGTCTCGCATCCGGCGCGCTTCGTCGCGCTGGAGGCCTGGCGCGACGCCGAGTGGCAGACGGCGCAGCGCCATCGCCTCACGGCTGCGTCGACTCGGCTCGCCGACCTGCTGCGCGGCGCCGGCCTCGGCGAAAGCCGCGGCACGGCACTGTTTCGCTACGTCGAAACGCCGCGTGCCGGGGAAATCTTCGCCTCGCTGGCGGGGCAGGGCATCCTGGTGCGCCGCTTCGACGAACCGGCGGCATTGCGTTTCGGCCTGCCCGGCGCCGAGCGCGAATGGGCGCGTCTGGCGCTGGCGCTGACGCGGCTCTGAAAGCCTAAATGTTCCCCAGCCAGAACGCCACGTCCATCTTCAGGAACTCGTCCCACGGCACGTAGTGCGAGCCGTCGCAGGAGAACGTCAGGCCGACGATGCCGTTGAAGACATTGAGCGTGCCGGTGCGCAAATAGAAAGTCTCGTCGACGAAGCGCAGGTTGCGCATGCCGTCGAGGATGGCGCGGATGCGCTCCTTCGGGACCAGCGCGCCGTCCGGATACGGCTGGCGGCGGAAGGCGAGGCAGATGTCGGGGTTGGTCAGCGCCTTGATGTCGAGCAGGTGGTAGCGGAACGGATCGTCGACGGTCCAATAGACGGCGCGGCTGCTCGAAAAGTGCAGCATGATGTGGTGCATGCCGTGGTCGGCCATCAGTTCCTCGACGACGCCGAGCACGGTGTCGATGCTGGCGTCCATCTCGCTCTCGGTGCGCGCCTGGTGGAACACGCCGCTGCGGATCGACGGATCGCCGCGCATCTGCTCCCACTGGCGCCGCTCGGCGAAGCCGCGCGTCAGCGGCAGGTCGTTCAAGTAGAAGTCGGCGCCGACGAAGCCGAGCGCGCGGCCGGCGGCGTCGCGCACCAGCTGGATCGCCGTGATCGCCGGGCGCCGCTCGCGCAGGCCGATGTAGGAGCGCGACAGCAGGAAGCCCGACGACGGCAGCGACTCGCGCATGTAGGGCCGGTGCGAGCGGTCGCGGCCGAAGTCGCCGGCGACGCAGCCCTCGGCGCCGACGTTGTCCGAGATCTGGATGCCGCCGGTGTCGAGCGCGTAGATGTAGCGGCAGTAGGGCAGCCACGGAAAGGCCGCCGCGAGCGCCGCATCGAGGCCGGCGCGGTCGCCCCAGACGCCGGCGCAGGCTTGCGCCGCGGCGCGCAGCGGCGCTTCCAGCATCTGCTTGAGCTCGCCGCGCTGGCGCGCGACGCATTCCTGAAGCGATGTTTGTTGTTCTGGCATGATGCGCGACTCTAAACGGAAATCGTGACGATGTTGAGACACCTGATCGCCTTCGCCGCACTGCTCGCGGCGCAGTTCGCCGCCACGGGCGCCCGCGCCGAGATCGCCGTGCGCGACGACACCGGCGCCGAGCTGCGACTCGCCAGGCCGGCGCAACGCATCGTCAGCCTGGCGCCGCACGTCACCGAGATCCTCTACGCCGCCGGCGCCGGCGAGCGCATCGTCGGCACCGTCGAGTACAGCGACTATCCGCCGGCCGCCAAGGCGCTGCCGCGCGTCGGCGGCTATTCGCGCGTCGACCTCGAAGCCGTGGCGGCGCTGAAGCCCGACCTCGTCGTCGGCTGGGAGAGCGGCAACGCCGCCGCCGCGCTGACCAAGCTGCGCGGGCTCGGCCTGCCGGTCTACGTGAACCAGCCCAACCGCATGCTCGACGTCGCGAAGAGCATCGAGCAGATCGGGCGCCTGGCCGGCACGAGCGCCGTCGCCGATGCCGCCGCGGCGCGCTTCCGCGAGCGCCACGCGCAATACGCGGCGCGCTACTCGGGGCGGCCGAAGATCCGCGTCTTCTACCAGATCTGGAAGCAGCCGCTGATGACCATCAACGGCAAGCAGATCATCAGCGACGCCATCGCCCTCTGCGGCGGCGAGAACGTGTTCGCCGACCTGCCGGTGCTGGCGCCGACCGTCAGCGTCGAAGCGGTGCTCGCCGCCAACCCCGAGGTGATCGTCGCCAGCGGCATGGGCGAAGCGCGCCCCGAGTGGGTCGACGACTGGCGGCGCTGGCCGAGCCTCGGCGCCGTCGCGCGCGACAACCTGTTCTTCATCCCGCCCGACCTGATCCAGCGCCACACCCCGCGCGTGCTCGACGGCGCCGAGCGCCTGTGCGGCTTCCTCGAGACGGCGCGCGCGAAGCTGGGCCGTCAGTAGGCCCTCGGCGTCGCGCCGGCGCCTGTCGGCCAGCGCTCCTCGAACAGCACCTCGGCGAGCGGCAGGCGCTTGCCCCAGCCCTTGCTCTCCAGCAGCGGCTGCGGCGGAAACTCGGCGACGGGGCCGATGCACAGGATCGCGATCGGCCGCGCGCCGTCGGGCATTTCGAGCAGTTGCGCGACGGCCGCGGGATCGAAGAACGACACCCAGCCCAGCCCGATGCCCTCGGCGCGCGCCAGCAGCCACATGTTCTGGATCGCGCACGCGGCCGAGGCGACGTCCATCTCCGGCAGCGTGCGGCGGCCGAAGATACGGTCCTCGCGCTCGGGCATCAGCGCGACCACCAGCACTTCGGCGGCCTCGCGGATGCCTTCGATCTTCAGCGTCATGAACTCGTCGTTGCGCGACGACAGCGCCGCGCCGGTGGCATGGCGCTCGGCCTCGACGATGCGCCACAGCGCCTCGCGGCGCTCCTGCTGCGCGACGCGCACGAAGCGCGTCGGCTGCATGTAGCCGACCGAGGGGCCGAGGTGCGCCACCTCGACCAGGCGCCCGAGCAGGCCTTCGGGCAGCGAACCCGGCACGAAGTGGCGGATGTCGCGGCGCTCGCGGATGGCGCGTTCAAGCGCGGCGATGTCGGCGTCGGCGTAGCGGTGGCTCATTCCTGCATTCTTTTCTGCAAACGGTCGGTTTTATTCTGCATGTATTCTGCAACGATCCGGATCGGCGCCTCAGGATTTGACTGGCTTCGAGGCTTGATCGGACCGAGTCGAGCCGCGACCGCCTCCTATCGGTTCAGCAACTGCTCCGCGCGCTCGTCGAGTTCCGACTTGCGCTGCTGCCAGTCCGGCAGCAAGCCGCCGAGCAGGCGGTAGAAGCGGGGGCTGTGGTTGTGTTCCTTCAGGTGGCAGAGTTCGTGGAGGATCACGTAGTCGATGCACGGCCCGGGCGCCTTCACCAGAAACGGATTCAGCAGCAGCTCGCCCTTCGGCGAGCAGCTTCCCCACTGCGTGCGCATCGCCAGCAGGCGGAAGCCCGGCACGGTCCGCAGCCACGGCGCCCTGCCCGCCTGGGCGGCGATGCGCCGGGCGAAGACATCCGTCGCGCGGCGCCGATACCAGGCTTCGAGCAGGGCGCGCACCCGCGCCGGGTCGCGCTGCCGCAGCGTGACCTCCAGCCGGCCGCCGAGCAGCTTCACGCCCTCGGCGCCGCTGCCGGCGATCACCTTCAGCACGTAGCGCTTGCCGAGGTAGTGGTGGCTTTCGCCGCTCACGTACTGGCGCGGCATGAGGTGGCGCGTGCGGTCGCGGCAGCCTTGCAGGCATTGCCAGATCCAGCGTGCGCGGCGGCGCACGGCGGCCGTTATCGCCGCGGCGTCGGCATCCTCGGGCGCATCGACGCGCACCGTGCCGTCCGGCTCGACGTGGATCGCCACGCGCCGCGACGCACGCGGTGCGCGGCGGATCGAGAAGCCGATGCGCTCCTCGCCGTAGGTGATGAAGCGCCGCACTACAGCTTCCCGCGGGAGAGTCCGATGCGGACGATGTGGATGACGAGTTCGACCGCCTCCTTCGCCTTCTCCAGCCCCATGAGTCCGAACAGTCGCGGCAGCAGCGCCTTGCGGATCGCGGCCTCGACGTTCTGCGGATTGAGCGAATTCTCGGCGACGGCCTCGCGCACGGCGGCGTCGATGACGCGCGCCTCCTCGACCCAGGCGGCGCCGGCGTCGCCCGCGAACGCCGCTTCGCCCAGCGTCAGGCGCAGGGCGCCGAAATAGGCGCGCGCATGCAGGTTGTCGCCAAAGACGTCGGGCACGCCCGCCACCTCGCGGTGCTCCACGGTATCCTCGAACTTGCGGAACAGCGCGTACTGCTTGAGCGGGTGGTCGAACATCGCCTCGGCCTCGGCGATGGCCTGCCTGAGCATGTCGGCGAACACCTTCTGCGCATACGGATCGTCGGCCAGCTCCTGCTCGATGGTCTTGCGCAGCCGCGTGCGGATGCGGTCGGTCTCGTTGCGCGTCTTGTCCGCGCTCCAGGTCTGCGGATCCTCGGCTTGCCCCAGCTTGTGCACCATGTACACGCCCTCCGGCTCGCGCACTTCCTTGCCGATCACCTGCTTGTCGACCATGCGCCGGATCTGTTCCTCGTAGACGCCGTAATCCACCGTCTCCAAGGCATCGTGGCGCGCGATCTGGCGCAGGCTGATGAAGAAGCGCAGGTCCTCCTTGTAGGTGCGCACGTCCTCTTCCGAGAAATCGTGGTCCTCGAAGAAGCTGCGCGACGACAGCGCCGTCTGCAGGCAGAGGCCGAAGCGCGTCAGCGCCTCGTAGAAATCCTCGCGCAGCTTCTGCCGCATGTCGAAGGTTTCGCCGTGCTCGCCGGCCGGATCTTCCGAGAACTTCGGCATCAGCACCTGGCGGTACTGCTCCAGGTCGTGGCGGTTGCGCACGTCGCGGAAGAAGGTCCACAGGTCTTCGTGCAGGGCGGGCAGGCGCTTGTACTCGGTGCTCACCTGGCGGTAGAGGCCTTCGAGGTCGTCCACGTCGAAGCCGCCCTGCGTGTGGCTGGCGAGGTCCTGATAGGCGCGGATGGCGGTATCCAGTTCCTTGAGGATGCCGCGGTAGTCCACCAGCAGGCCGTAGCGCTTGGCGTCGTGCAGGCGGTTCACGCGCGCCACGGCCTGGATGAGGTTGTGGCCCTGCAGCGGCTTGTCGATGTAGAGCACGGCGTTGCGCGGCTCGTCGAAGCCCGTCAGCAGCCGGTCGACCACGATCAGCAGGTCGGGATCGCCCTCCTCGGCGAAGCCGGCCAGCACGGCCTTCTCGTAGGCCTCCGCATCGTGGCCGACGTTCTTCTTCCACCACTTCTGCACTTCGGGCAGGCTGTCTTCGTCCACCTCGCTGTTGCCCTCGCGCGTGTCGGGCGGCGAGATGACGACGGCGCTGCTCACCTGCCCGGTGTCGTCGAGCGCCTGCTTGTAGCGGATGGCGTCGAGCTTGCTGCCCGTGGCGAGCTGGCCCTTGAGGCCGAGCCCCGGCTTCTTGAAGTTCTCGCTGAAGTGCAGCGCGATGTCCCAGGCGATCAACTCGATGCGGTTGGCGGCGCCGTAGATCGCGCCCTTGCCGGCGTATTTCTTCTTCAGGTCCGCCTTCTGGCGGTCGGAGAGCCCGGCGGTGATCTTCTCGAACCAGCGGTTCACCGCCGCCTCGTCGATGGTCAGCTCCGGCACGCGCTCCTCGTAGAGCAGCGGCGCCACGGTTTCGTCCTCCACCGCGCGCTGCATGGTGTAGGCATGCACGATGGGGCCGAACTTGCCGGCCGTCTTCTCCTGCTCGAGCAGCGGCGTGCCGGTGAAGGCGACATAGGCCGCGCGCGGCAGCGCCTTCTTCATGCGCTCGTGGGTCTCGCCGCCGTGGCTGCGGTGGCCTTCGTCCACCAGCACGATCAGGTCGGCGGAATCGTTGCGGCACTCGGGCAGCTTCGACGCAGTGGCGAACTTGTGCACCAGCGTGAACACGATGCGCTCGTTGCCGTGCGCGATGCGGCGGGCGAGGTCGCGGCCCGAGGTGGCCTTGCTCTTCTCGCCTTCCTTCTTCGTCGCCACGGCCGAGCCGAAGGCGCCGCTGGAAATGAAGTTCTTCGCCAGCTGGCCTTCGAGGTCCACGCGGTCGGTGACGGCCAACACGCGGCATTCGGCCAGCGCCGGATCGAGCAGCAGCGCCTTGGTGAGGAACACCATGGTGAAGCTCTTGCCCGAGCCCGTGGTGTGCCAGACCACGCCGCCCTCGCGCCCGCCGTCCGGCCGGCGGCGGCGGATGCGCGCCAGCAGCGCGCGGATGCCGAAGAACTGCTGGTAGCGCGCCACGATCTTGCCGGCGCGGCGGTCGAAGAGCACGAAGCCGCGCAGGAATTCCAGCAGCCGCGCCGGCGTCAGCAGGCTCGTCAGCAGCCGGTCCTGGTCGGTCGGCAGCATCGGATGCGCCCACAGCACCTCGAAATAGACGCGCAGGCGCTCCGGCTTGCCGCCGAAGATCTCGGCGCGCGTCGCCGCCGGCAGCGGCCGGTTTTTCACGCGCGCGAAATGCGCCTCGTCGAATTCCTCGTCGCGCCAGCGCGCCCAGAACTTGGAGGCCGTGTGCGTGGTGCCGTAGCGGCCGTCCACCGGGCTGATGGCGAACAGCAACTGCGCATAGGCGAACAGCGCCGGAATCTCGTCCGGCCGCTGGTTGCGCAAGTGCTGGCTGATGCCCTCCTCCACCATCACCTTGCCGTCGGCGCCCGACTCCGGCCGCTTGGCCTCGATCACCGCCAGCGGCAGGCCGTTCACGTAGCAGACCACGTCCGGCACGCGGTGGTGCGTGCCCTGCGTCGACAGCACGTCCAGCTCCTCCGTCACCTCCCAGAGGTTGGCGGCCGGGTCCGACCAGTCGATCACCGGAATCGTCGGCTGGTGCTTCTTGCCGTCCGGCATGAACTCGGTGATCGTGATGCCCAGCGCCAGCTTGGCGTAGAGCCGCTCGTTGGCGGCCAGCAGCCCCTCGCCGAGGTTCAGCGCCGTCAGCTCGCGCACGATCTGGTCGATGCCCGACGGCGACAGCGGATACCACGCGCCCTTGTACTCGAAGCGGCGCGTGCGCAGCGCATCGACGAGGCTCGACTTGAGCACCACCTCACGGATCGAGCCGCGCTTGGGCATGCAATCGGCCGTCGAGACGAACGTCCAGCCGAGGTTGCAGAGCAGATGCAGCGCCGGAATGTGGGCGCTGTATTGCTCGCGGGTTTGGGGGACGGTCATGCGGCGGCCTTCGTGGCAATGGCCGGCCGGCGGACGCGGCGTTTGCCGGTGAGGAGCTGTTGCATGAGGGCGCGCTTCTCCTCCTTGAGCACCGCCACTTCCCGTTCTCGCAGAGCGATTACCTCGGATGCGGCTGCTAGAACGTTGGCGATACGTTTCTGTACGTCAGCAGGTGGCACAGGCACTCGGACGTTCATGAAATCCGCTGGCCTGATGTTGAGCAGGCCATTATTGCGGACACCGGTGTTGACCAATGCGCCTAGTTGATCGCGGAGGTAATCCGCTTCGAAGAGATGCTTGAAGAAGGACGGATCGCACTCGTTAGAAAGCGAAAAGCATACATATACATGCGGCACCAAGCCCTGCGAGTGCCCTTCCAGTGGAAAGACACAACCGAATTCGTACAACTTCGAGTTGCCTTTGTTGTAGGCAAACTCGCCCCGTTTGAGGAGCACGTAGTCGTCGAGACTCTTGCCGGCCATGAAGCGACTGTACTTCTGGTCTTGTCGTACGAATCCGGAGCCGGACGAAATCATCAGGACGGGATGGTCCCCTCCGTCGGATTGGCGCTGGACTCGTGATGCAACTTCGCTCAGGCGACGTTGTTCCCATCTCGAATTCATTTCGCCGAACCAATGTTGCGCCAGCCTCAGTTTCTGCTTCCGGCTGTTGGCGAGCAACTTCGCCGATGCCATGATGCTTTCGTCCCAAGTGGCAAGAATATGAGCAATCCTTTTTTGCTCGCCCTCGGGAGGGACGGGAACGCTGATTTCCTTAATGAGTGATCCGCTTAGATTCTTCTGCGTGCCGGCGTTGCCAAGCTCCCGGATCGCCTCATAGTGTGAAGCGAGGAACTGAAAGAAGAACTCCGGGTCGGCGCCTTCATTCATTAGTATCGCTGCGCAGGCTTGATTCGTTGCCGCCTCGATCGCCAGCTTCGCCACCTGCCCCCGGGTCTTGCCCTGCCCGTACATGGCCATCAACAGCGTGCCCGGCGGGAACAGCTTCGCCGAGGAGTTCTTCAGACCCGCCTCGGTGATCTTCTCGGTCGTATCGGTGATGGTGTTGAACTGGATTTCCCCGGTCGTCACCCACGGAATCGTGCCGCCCCAGTAGGCCGGCTCCGAGCGGTCCGGCGTACCGCCGGAAGTAACCTGCGCGATCTCGCCCAAGGCACAGCGTTTCCAGCCCTCAGGCAGCATGGGACTCTCCTCCGCGGAGTGACAAAAGCATAGGCCGCACGCCTGAACTGTCAGTAGTCAAGCATTCCTTTACAACTGACGGTCCTCGACTCATGGAAACCGTCGCCGGTTCGCACTTGTTCTTCGACTTGTCGCTCATTCGTGTATCCCTGTACCGAGTGCCGGCTTTCCCGCCGCGGTCCGGTTGACCGGAAGTTTCGATTTGCTTACCATGGCCTCGCGACTAGAACACTCGTCCCAAGGCGAGTTCCTCCCAAACGGGGCTGGTCGTTCCGCATACTCAAGGCCAGCGCTGAATGCTCACATTCCCGCTGGCCTTTATCTTTTCCCACGCCTCCTTCGTCGCTTTCTCGTGCCATCGGTCGGGCACCTCGTCCCGGTGTTCGTAGCGTCCTGCCATGTAGACGAGCAGGTCCGCCACCTGCAGAAAGCGGCTGTGATGCGATTGGGTGAAATACACGGTGTCCAGCAGTCTGCCGAGCGGGCGCCCGAAGTACATCGGCGTCTTTCCCTGCGACTTGTACTCGGAAAAGTCGACGACGGCACCGGTGACTTCGTCGGCCTCGAAGTCGCCGAAGACGAGACCGAGATCATCGACGGACTCCAGGTATTCCGATAGCCGCTCGAGGATGAGCATCAGCCCGAGGCGATACGGCGGCATCGGGTAGAGGTACTTGGCACGATGCCGGTCTACGTTGATGCACACCAGCCGCACGGGAATCTTGTTGTTGATGACGAACGTCGCGACGTCCTGGAACACCTGCACCCGGTCTTCCAGCTTGCGCCCCTTGGCGTTGCCCTTGCCATGAAAGAGGTCCTTGCCGTGGAGCTCGTTGGCGACCGTGAGCGAGCGCGAGCCGAAGAAGTTGAATGCAATCTGCGACAGGGTGCTCTCGAATTCGATGGCTTTCGCATCCGGGATCAGCAGGCCGCCGATGAAGAAATGCGGCTTGTCCGGCGTGTGCTTGTTCTCGTCGAAGTAGCAGAGATGCATGGCAAGTCACCCGTTCAGGAGTCGGCTCGCGCCTTGTTGAGCAGTCGATCCCTGATCGATGCGGCGAGGTTGCCGACGCTCATCCCAGGCTCTCGAGGTAGGGCCGCATGACGTTCGCGACGCGGCAGACCTTGGCGTAATGCCAGAGTTCGTCGCCGCTCACGCGCTTTTCGCGCCAGGCTTCGCGCAGCGCCTCGAGGGCGACGTCGAGGCCGATCTTGTTGCGGTACTTGAAGCAGTCGGCCACGGTCTTGGCGACGTTCGTCACGCGGACGGCCGTCCCTTCGACATCCCGTTCTTCGATGCCTTCGGTGAGCGCCGCGCCGGAAAAACGGACGATGCGCAGCGGTGGATAGTCGAGCCGCGGCGCAATGGCCTTGTTGTCGATCGCCAGCCAGACCTGGAACGGCGCCTGGGTGGTGAGCTCGTGGAAGCGAAGCGCGGAAAGCAGGCAGACGACGCCCTTGGGCACCCGGCGCGCCACCTCCGCCAGCGTGCCGTGGGCGGAGACCTTGCGCCCCGGAAGGCCATAGAGCCCCCGCCCGATCCGCTCCAGCTGGCCACGGCGAATGGCGCGCGTGAGGGAAACGCGGGGGATTCCCAGCGGCGTCAGGTCGCAGGCGCGGACCAGGCCGCTCGAACGGGCGAGGTCGATCAGCTTGTCGGCAGAGGTGTCCATGTCCGATAGGGTGTTCCGAAACATCGGTAGATGTCAATAAGTACCGATGTTTCGGAACACCGTCAGGTGCGCTTGCTCACTCATACCCCAGCTCCTTCAAGTACCCCGCCATCTTCTCCTCCAGCACCGCCAGCTCGGCCTTGAGCTTTTCGCGCTCGGCGCGCACGGCCATGAGGTCGATTTCCTCTTCTTCCTCGAAGGTGTCGACGTAGCGCGGGATGTTGAGGTTGTAGTCGTTCTCGGCGATCTCGGCGCGGGTGGCGAGGCGGGCGTATTTGTCGACGTCGGCGCGCGCGGCGCAGGTGGTGAGGATTTTCTCGATGTCCTGCTCGCGCAGGAGGTTCTGGTTCTTGCCGTCCTGGTATTCGCGGCTGGCGTCGATGAACAGGACCTTGTCGTCGGCTTTGGCCTTGCGGAAGACGAGGATGGCGGCGGGGATGCCGGTGCCGTAGAAGAGCTTTTCGGGCAGGCCGATGACGACGTCGAGCAGGTTTTCGTCGATGAGCTTCTGGCGGATCCTGCCTTCGGCGGCGCCGCGGAACAGCACGCCGTGGGGGACGACGACGGCCATGCGGCCGTTGCCGGGCTTCATGACTTCGATCATGTGCAGGATGAAGGCGTAGTCGCCCTTGGTGCGCGGGGGAATGCCGCGGCGAAAGCGCTTGTGCGGGTCGGCCTCGGCGCCTTCCTGGCCCCATTTTTCGAGCGAGAAGGGCGGGTTGGCGACGACGATGTCGAAGTGCCTGAGCTGCCCGGCCTTGTCGAGCAGCTTGGGATTGCGCAGGGTGTCGCCCCACTCGATGATGTGGTTGTCCTGGCCGTGCAGGAACATGTTCATCTTGGCGAGCGCCCAGGTGCTGCCGATGGCCTCCTGGCCGTAGAGGGCGTAGCCGCGGCGGCCGGTCTTGTCGCGCACGATTTCGCCGCACTTCATGAGCAGCGAGCCGGAGCCGCAGGTGGGGTCGCAGATTTCGTCGCCTTCGCGCGGGTCCATCAGCAGGGCCATGAGGCGCGAGACTTCGGGCGGGGTGTAGAACTCGCCGGCCTTCTTGCCGCTGGTGGCGGCGAAGTTCTTGATGAGGAATTCGTAGGCGTTGCCGATGACGTCGAGGTTGCCGATGCGGCTCGGGCGCAGGTTGAGCTCGGGCTTGGCGAAGTCTTCGAGCAGGTGGCGCAGGATGTCGTTCTTCTGCGCTTCTTCGCCGAGCTTGTTGGCGTTGAAGCTGATGTCCTGGAAGACGTTGTGCAGCTTGCCGATGTTGGCTTCTTCGATGGCGTGCAGGGCCTTGTCGATGCGCTCGCCGTTGCCGGGCTGGTGCCGCACTTCGTGCAGGGCGTAGAAGTTGGCGGCGGGCGGCAGCACGAAGCGCTCGGCCTTGAGCATCTCTTCGATCAGCTCGGGGTGGTCGCCGTACTGGGCCTTGTAGCCGTCGTAGTGGTCCTGCCACACGTCCGAGATGTACTTGAGGAAGAGCATGGTGAGGACGTAGTCCTTGTAGATGCTCGGGTCGACGACGCCGCGGAAGGTGTCGCAGGCGTTCCAGACGGCGGCGTTGATGGCGTCCTGATTGATTTGGCTGTCCGGCATGGGGTGGCTACCGATGGGAGGATTGACGGGCGTGCAGGTCGACGGCGAGGGCATCGAGCTGCCGTTCGCGATTGCGGATCATGGTTTCGAGCAGTTGCCGCTCGCGGCCAGCCTCGCGCGCCAGGGCGACGATGCGGCGCTGGTCGGCAACGGGCGGCAGGACAATGGGCAGGGCTTCGAGCACGCCGCGGCGGATGCTGAGCTGGGCCGAGCCCTCGGCGTGGGTGGCGAGGTAGCGCTGCACCGGCGCACGATTGATTTGCCAGGCGAGGAACTCGGGCAGCAGCGAGGGCGAGCGCGTGCGCAGCAGGAAGAAGTACTGCGAGCAGACGGTGGGCAGCGGGACTTCGTCGAGGCAGAGGGCGTAGTTGCGCACGCCGCGGGCGACGAAAACGACGTCGCCGGGGCGCAGCCAGGCGATGCTCTTGTAGCCGGCCAGCGAGGTGCGCGTCAGCCCCGCCCAGGCGACGGCGCCGTCGGCGCCGATGTCGCGCATCTGCAGCGCGAAGGCGTTGCCGCCCGCGTCTTCGGGGATGCTGCCGCGAAATTGGAGACCCGCCTTGATATCGACGAGCGTTGCCAGCTGCTGCACCATGCGAACACCACTCAGGTTGGTGCCGGAATTATGAATAAGACAACACGATGTGCGCAAGGGTTTTTATGCACCATGTGGAATGGCGCACGCTCGGCAACTGAGGTCGCTACACGTCGCAAGACTTTATTGGTGCTAATGATTGATTTATATTGTTTCTCGTAGCTACCATACTACACTGACTACCAAACACGATATCACTCAATGCGTTATATAGACAACACTCTTGCCACCGCTTTTGCCGAAGTCAGGGAGCACGCCTGGGCACTGCCCAGCATTTCCCTCGACTCAGAGGGCTCCCTGGTGCGCAAAGCGGGCTCGCTGCACTGGGTCTCGCGTCTCGCCGGGCGCCGGCAAGACCGCTATCTGGGGCGGGAGGACAACCCTCGGTCACAGCAGGAAGCCGAACGGCTGCTGGCAGAACGGGAGGGGCGCACGGCACTGCTGGAAAAGACGCGGCTGCTGTACCGCAACGGCTACCCGTCCGTCGATGCCGCCACTGCCGCGACCCTGGCGGTACTGGCGAATCTGGGGTTCTTCCGCGCCGGCAGCGTGCTGGTAGGCACCAATGCCGTCCAGGCGGTGCTGAGCCTGCTGGGCGCCGTCGGCAGCCGGGACAAGACGGAAGACATCGACCTGGCCCAGGATCTTTCACTGACGCTCGCCGGCGTGGGAAAGCTCGACTTCAAGGCGCTCATCCGCAAGCTGGAGGAGACCGGCCTGCACTGGCACGAGGTGCCGAACCTGCCCAGCCACTTGCCGAGCGTCTCGCTGAAGGCGCAGAAGCAGGCCTTGCGCATCGACTTCCTGGCCGACGGCCCGAACACCGGCAAGCCGCGCGCACTGGCGGTCGGCTTCCATGCCGAACCGCTGCCTCACATGGCCTACTTGCTGGCGGATACGCAACCCGGCGTCGTGCTTGGCCACAACGGACCCATTCCGGTGATGCTGCCGGACCCGGCTCGCCTCGCCCTCCACAAGATTTTCAGCGCCAGCCACCGGCCCGTCTTCGAGACGGCCAAGCGCGCCAAAGACCGACGACAGGCCACCGACCTGCTCGATGCCCTGTTGGGCCTTGCCATGGCTGACCGCATCCGGGTCGCCTGGGAAGCCTTTCCGGCCAAGGGCGACATTTTGGATGCCGCAGGCGACCTGCAGGGCCAACTGCAGGAAGCGGGTATCCAACACCTCCAGATGCGATAAGCGCGGCGGTTGGACCCGGATTCGCGGGACTGTTACTGCTCGCCGCTCACGCTTCGCCGGGTGCCGGGCGCGGGTCGCAAATGACCAGCACGTCTCCCTGCGCTTCGGCGAGCACGTGCTTGGACACGCTGCCGAGCAGCAGCTCCTCCGCCACGTGCATGCCGTGCTTGCCGACGACGATCAGGTCGGTGTCGTACTCCTGCTCCATGGCGAGGATCTGCTGCGAGGCATCGCCGTGGATGACGCGCGCCGAGTAGTCGGCCGGCTCGAGCCCGGTCGTTCGCGCCAGCTCGTGAAGTTGCGCGCGCCGCGTCGCGATGCGGGCGTCGATGTATTGCCGGATGATTCGTTCCTCGACGCCGGCGAAGGTCAGCTTGCCCTCGTAGGGGAGATCGACGGCGTGCAGCAGGACGAGATCCGCCCCGGGGGCCAGCTGCCGGGCCGTGCGGATCGACGAGAGCGATACGGGGGAGAAGTCGACCGCCACCAGTACGCTGCGATAGGCCTCGTGCGGTGGCTGCTTGACGACGAGCACCGGGCGCCGCACCGATTTGCGCAGCAGGCGCGACGCAGTCGCCCCGAGCAGCGCGTGGCGCAGGAAGGACTCGCCGCGCGCGCCGACGACCACCAGCCCGACATCGAGCGCATCGGCCTCGGCGGCGATCGCGGCGACCGGGGCCCCGACGACGACGCGCGAGCGTGCCGCGACCCCGTGCTGGTCTGCGGAGTCGACCATGCGTCCCAATCGTTCGCGGGCATCGTCCATCAGCGCCGCCTTGACGCGCGCCGCGTCGCCGCCGAGCATCTCCGCAAGGCTGTCGAGGGCGTCGAGCTCCAGCGCGTGCAGGACGTGCAGTTCCCCGCCGGACGAAGCGGCAAGGCCGAAGGCACGCGCCACGGCGTGGCGTGCCGGCGCGGAAAGGTCGGTGGCGGCAAGGATGCGCGCGAGTGGCTTCATGTCTTGTCCTCCTTGGGGCGAATGATGGCGGTCAGGGCCTCGACGGCGTAATCGACGGCGTTGCGCATCGGGTAGAGAACGGTCGGGGCGCCCAGCCGCTTCAAGGCGGCGCCGTCCAATTCGTCGCGCGCGACGACGGCCACTTCGCCGGTGAAATGCAGTTCGCGCAGGCCGCGCAGCAGATCGCGGTTCGAGGCCAGGTCCGGCAGGGTGCTGACCACCCAGCGCGTATCCTTGAGCGGCAGGCTCTCGAGGAACTCGCCGGCGATGCCGTCGCCGTAGCGCACCGGCAGGCCGTGCCGCCGCATGGCGCGCGCCACTTCCGGGTCGAATTCGACGCCGAGCACCTTGAGCCCGGCCTCCTTCAGCCCGAGCGCCAGGCGGCTGCCGTAGCGCCCCAGGCCGAGCACGATGACGTCGGCCTCGCGCAGATCGTGGCGTTCCGTCGCCACCGCCAGTTCCCGGTAGGGGCGCTTGCGCTCGAAGGCGCCGAGCCAGGGCGCCAGCTTCTCGTAGAGCACGTGCGAGTAAAGAATCATGTAGGTCGACAAGGCGATGGTGATCAGGCCGACCAGCGTGGTCAGTCCCAGCGCACCGGTGCCGATGTGACCGAGCGAGATGCCCATCGCGACGAAGATGATCGAGAACTCGCTGATTTGCGCAACCGTCAGCCCGCACAGGAAACCGGTGCGCTTGCGATAGCCCATGTAGCCCATGATCGCCATGACGATCAGCGGGTTGCCGATCAGCACGAACAGCGACAGCACCACGGACGGCCAGACCTCGCCGCCGAGGGTGGAGAAGTCGAGCCTGGCGCCGAGGTCGATGAAGAAGAACAGCAGCAAGAAGTCACGGATGCCGGTCAGCCGCGCGTTGATCGCATCGCGATAATGGGTCGAGGCCAGCGAGAAGCCGGCAAGAAAGGCGCCCGCCTCCTTGGAAAACCCTGCCCACTCGCCGAGCGCCGCCAGCCCCGTGCCCCAGGCGACGGCGAAGATCAGCAGCAGCTCCTGCGACTTCGCCATGCGGTCGACGACCTTGGGCAGCACGTAGCGCATCAGCGCGTACATGGCTGCCGCGGCAATGCCGATGCGCAAGGCGAGGGAGCCGGCCACGGCCGCCAGCGAGCCCTCGCCGGCGTCGCCGCGCAAGGCGCTCATCACCATCATCGCAATCACCACGGCCAGGTCCTGGACGATCAGGAAGCCGACGGCGATGCGGCCGTGCAGCGAGTCGATCTCGCGCTTGTCGGACAGGAGCTTGACGATGATGATGGTGCTGGAAAAGGTCAGCGCGACGGCGACATACAGCGCTTCCATCCAGCCCTTGCCCATCGCCAGGACGATGAGGAAGCCGATGACGATGGTGAAGCCCAGTTGCCCGAGCCCCGTGGCAAGGGCGACCGGGCCGATATGGCGGATGTGCTGGAGATCGAGCTTGAGGCCGACGACGAACAGCAGCACGGCGACGCCCACCTGCGCCAGCAGGTCGATCTGGTCGTGCGCCGTGACGACGCCCAACACCGCCGGACCGGCGACGATGCCGATGGCGATGTAGGCGATCAGCACCGGCTGCCGCATCCAGAGCGCAACGGCCCCGGCGGCTGCGGACATCAGCAGGAGAAGCGCGAACTCGGAGAAGACGCCGTGCATGGTTCGGTCGGTTCCTTCAGTGACCGACCATGCGGATGGCGGCGGGTTCGACGTCGACCCTGGCGGCGCATGACAATGCGGTGGGTGCAATGAGCGCGGAGACAGCGGGACGTGAGAATGTCATGGTCGGTTCCTCGTGCGGCGGCCCGACCGGCACGACACCTGTCCGGACGCTGGCCCGTCCGGACACCCGACGCGATACTAGCAGAGGGGATTCAGGAGCCGAACAGCCCTGCCGCCGCCTGCGGGTTCGACGGGAAATAGAAGTGCACGTAGGACGCGGTGAGGCGGCCCTTGCGGTAGATGGCCTCGCCTTCGCGACCCTCGGGCGTGCGGGCGCGCGCCAGCGGCGCGAGTGCCGTTTCGCTGCGCGAGTAGTGGAAGGTGTGGCCGCGCAGTTCGCCTTCGGGCAGTTGCGCGACCTGCAGGCCGAGCGCGGCGAGGCGCGGCTGCATGACGACGCGGCCGGGCAGCAGGCCGGCCATGGCATGGCTGCGGCCTTCCTTGTCGAGGAGGTTTTCGAATAGCGCCATCATGCCGCCGCATTCGGCGAGCAGCGGCTTGCGCGCCGCGGCGTGGGCCGCGAGCGCGTTCCAGAGATCGCGATGCGCGGCGAGTTGCTCGGCATGGAGTTCCGGGTAGCCGCCGGGAATCCACGCGGCGTCGCATTCGGGCAGCACGTCGCCGGCGAGCGGCGAGAAGAACTCGAGTTCGGCGCCGAGTTCGCGCAGCGTGTCGAGGTTGGCCGGGTAGATGAAGCCGAAGGCGGCATCGCGGGCGACGGCGATGCGGCGGCCTTCGAGCAGCGGCGGGACGGCGGCGGGCGGCGGATCAATGAGGTCGACGGGCGGCGGCAGTTCGCCGGCGCCGGTTTCGGCGAGTTTGTCGGCCATGCGGTCGAGGCGGGCGACGAGGTCGCCGATCTCGCCGGCCTGCAAGAGGCCGAGGTGGCGCTCGGGCAGCGCGGCGTCGGCGTCGCGCGCCAGCGCGCCGTACCAG
>Ga0209066_10002328_pt1 | contig 23216 bp, 19 predicted proteins | sample All_14_2_FD_187198 | JGI IMG/M metagenome (GOLD analysis project Ga0209066, IMG submission 187198) | Freshwater microbial communities in response to fracking from Pennsylvania, USA - Allegheny Zone_MetaG_DW_15 (SPAdes) (version 2) ... | reverse complement strand
CCGTCTCCGGCCAGGGCGATGTCACGGTCAACGCCGACGGCAGCTATGATTTCACGCCCGCCAGCAACTGGAACGGCAGCTTCCCCGTCGTCACCTACACCGTCTCCGACGGGGTCTCGACCGATACCTCGACCCTGACCCTAGACGTCACCCCGGTCACCGATGGCTTCGCCGATGCCGATGAAACCGTCACCGTCGATGAGGACAGCGGCCTGCATAGCGGCAACCTCCTCACCGGCACCAGCAGTGTCGATGGCCCGCTCACCCTCACCGGCTTCAGCATCGCCGGCGAGGCCGGCCCCTTCGTCCTCGGTACCCCCTACACCGTCTCCGGCCAGGGCGATGTCACGGTCAACGCCGACGGCAGCTATGATTTCACGCCCGCCAGCAACTGGAACGGCAGCTTCCCCGTCGTCACCTACACCGTCTCCGACGGGGTCTCGACCGATACCTCGACCCTGACCCTCGACGTCACCCCGGTTGCCGATGATCCGGAAGGACGTGACAAGACAATCAACGCTCAGGAAGACCTGCCCTACGCATTCACGTTGGCCGATTTCCTGATGAATGACGCCGAAGATGGCCAGGATACCGATCCCGCATCGGTACGCATCGATACGCTGCCGAGCAAGGGCAACCTGCTCTTCGAGGGGGTTTCATTCGCTGCAGGAACCACCATCAGCGCAGCCGACATCGCCGCCGGCAAGCTGACCTTCATCGGTGCGTTCCAGGACAATGGTGACGGATACGCCAGTTTCACTTTCAGCGTGCGCGACAGCGATGATGCCTACGATCCAGCACCCAATACGATCACCATCGATCTGGCGCCAGTAGATGATGGCACCCCGATCGCCAACAACGACAGCTTTGTCACCACACTAGGCACGTCGCTAATCATCACCACAGCTCAGCTGACTGCCAATGATGCGCTACGCGATCACGCCGCAATCACCGGAATATCAGCGATCAGCGGCGGTACACTGACTGACAACGGTAACGGCACCTGGACCTATGAACCTGATGCAGAAGGCAGCGTCAGTTTCTCCTACACGCTGACTGACGATGATGGACAGACCAGCACCGCGACCGTCAACATCCTGACCGTCAATGGCTCGGACGACCTCGCCACTGTTTATGAAAGCGCACTGCCGGACGGTACCGGTGGCGGCAACTTCGTCGCCACCGGCAACCTGCTCACCAATGACACCGGCGCCACAAGTATCCTGAGCGTCAATGGCACCGCACTATCCGGTGGCAGCGTAACCATCAATACAGCCCAGGGGCAACTGCTGGTCCAGACCAACGGCGACTACACCTACACGCTGAAAAACACTGCCGACAATAGTGCCCCTGCCGATGACCTGAATCTGAGGGAGACTTTCGACTATGTTTCTGACGCAGGCAGCGCGAAACTGAACGTCACCATCGTTGACGACAAGCCGAGCGCCTACGACCGACTGGTACAGATATCCAAGGAACCGGTCCCCAACTTCAAACTGGTTCTCGTTCTTGATGTTTCCGGCTCGATGACATCGGCTGGCGCAGGCGGAGAGGTCCAATTCACCAACGCCGACGGCAGCATCAGCATCCGCACCCGGCTTGCTGTCGCCAAGGAAGCCATGGCGGCATTACTCTCGGAATATTACAACCAGGCTCAGGACGTCGAGGTGACACTGATCACCTTCAGTTCCAGCGCGGTTTACGAAGGCACGTTCACCGACAAGACAGCTGCTCTTGCTGAACTTGCCAGCCTGACGGGGAGCGGTGGTACCAATTACAACAGCGCGCTGACAATGGCCACCGGTGATCAGGGGCTTGGTACTGTACTCGATGGTAGCAAGGAAAACGTACTTTACTTCTTCTCTGACGGTGTCCCGACCTCTGGCCAGGAACCCAACCTGGCTGCCTATCAAACCTGGCTGACCAGTAACGCTGGCAAACCTTTCAATGCCTATGCCGTCGGTATCGGCAGCGGCATTTCCAACCCCACCCACCTGAACGGTATCCATACGGTTGACAACAACGGCGACGGCGTTAGCGACAATGCCATCATTGTCCCCGACCTGAACGATCTGGAATCTGAATTGCTGGCAACGGTACCGCGCGCCGTCGGGGGCAATGTCATCAGTGCGGGCTCCGTTGGCAATGTACTTGGCGCCGATGGCGGCTACGTGCAAACCTTCAAGATTGCACTGGATACCGACAACAATCCAGCTACCCCGGCTGAGGAGGTCATTTTCTCCTACAACAAGGCCGGCAATGAAATCACTACCAGCCCTGCACTCGCCGGCTTCCCGAAAACCAGCGACGTATTGGCACTTGGTAACAGCGAAGGCTTCACCATGGGCACGCTGGTATTCAATTTCTCGACCGGGGAATACACCTATTTTGCCGGCGTGGTGAATCAGGGCGACCGCTTCGAATTCCGCTTCGTTGCCACCGACAATGATGGCGATGTCACCCCGGAAACCAGGCTGACGCTGGAAATCGTCGATGGACAGCCGATCGCCCGGGCTGACAGTGACACCCTGATGCCCGGCGGGAGCAATCTGGAAGGCAATGTACTGAACGGCAGCGGTACCGATGCTGGCGTTCTTGCCGACACCAAGGTCACCAGCTTTGCCTCACTCGGCAGCGGTGTCGACACCGTGGTCGATGGCGCCAAGGTCAGCCAGATCAGCTATCAGGGTGCTGATTTCGACCTGACCATTCCCGGCAGCGGCAACCATGGGGATTACAGCTGGACGGTAACAAGTGGCAAACTGATGGTAACCCATGCCAGTGATGGCAGCGTTCTGGTATTCCAGGACACTGGCTATTACAGCTACACCCCCCCAACCGCTGCAACACCCGATGTACTAAGTCAGGCAGCCGTTACCACGACTTTCTCATCCGCATTGAATGCTACTGCCAACGGTGTCAGCCTGGAGGCTTTTAACCGGACTGGCGGAGCGGCAACGATCACTTACAACACCGGAGCCAACACAACAGGCGCAAGTGTCAGCAGCAGCGGGGAAACTGCGACCAACTCGAACTTGCTCAACAATCTGGAAACGTTGATTGTTCGTTTTGATCGTACGTTGCATCCGAATGGTGTTACCGGCGTAAATTCCACAACCGGCATTCGTTTCGTTCTGGCGACCAGTTCAAGCAACCTGTCATCAACTGAGCCGAATACCAGCAACAATGCCGTGACTTACACAATCTACGATGTACTTGGTAACCAGATCGGCATTTTCTACAGTTCGCTCGAAGGTACCGTTACTTTGCCGGCTGAATACACGAATATCGGCAGTATCGCGATCCAGCCTAATAGCGCTGCAGTAGTTCGCGTCACCAGTATCGAGTTCGCATCGGTGGACACGAATACCACTGTTACCGACGCCGCGCCGCTCGAGCTTGGTTACACGCTGACCGACGAGGATGGCGACAGTTCGAGTTCAACGCTCTACTTGCAGGTAATTCATAACCAATTCTTCGGAACTGCCGGCAACGACAGCCTGACCGGCACCGCCGGCAACGACCGTATTCTTGGTGGCGCCGGGGCGGATACGCTTAACGGTGGCAACGGCAGCGACGTCCTGGAAGGCGGCGATGGCAACGACACACTCAACGCTGGCGAAGGCGATGACAAACTGATTGGCGGACGTGGTGACGACACACTCAATGGCGGCAACGGCGACGACATTGTGATTGGCGGCGCAGGCAACGACATCCTGATTGGTGAACTGGGTGCCGATGTCTTCCGCTGGGAATTTTCCGACCGCGGCGTCGCCGGGGCGCCTGCAGAAGACACGGTACAGGATTTCAGCATTGGCGAAGGCGATATCCTGGACCTGCACGATCTATTGCAAGGCGAGCAGCATCTTGGCAACGACATAGGCAACCTGCTGAACTATCTACACTTCGATCAGAGCGGTAGTGACACCTTGCTCTCGATCAGTGCGAGTGGTGGCTACTCACTGGGATACAACCCAGGGGCAACCGACCAGAAAATCCTGCTGGCAGGCGTAGATCTGAGCAATGGCGGCTTGCTGGGAACGGATCAGCTGATCATTCAGAATCTGCTAACCAGCAGTACCCTGCGCGTGGACTAGCCCATCACCGTGCTGGCGTGAGGATATTCACGCCAGCACACTGTCAGTTCCCGATGGAATCCTCCAGCCAGGAAATGAAGACGGCAATGCCTCTCCCATTGCTGTCTGGCGCTGAACGCGGCTCAGTTCCAGATGCCCAGTTCAACAAGCTGTTTCGTCGCTGCCGGTGCCCAGCCGCGATTGGCTGCCGGACTGGCCGGGCTGGGGTGCAGGATGCGGCCGAAGCGTACCGGCAAGCCATCCAGCGCAAGCATCGCGCGCTTTTCCGCCCAGGCGCCGACACCGATCACCCATTCCGCTTGCAGGGCTTCGACCATGCGCCGCAGATGCGCGTCGCAGGCAGCCTGCAGCGGCCCGGCTTCGGCCGCCGGCAGTTTGTCCGGCGTCAGGTTGCGGCCGTCTTCGAAGAACACCAGCGGGCAGTAGTTGGCGACGAAATGCTCGGCGAAGAAGGCTTCCGGCGTGCCGAAGCGCTCGCGGAACAGCCCCCACAGCCGCTGCCCGCTGACTTCCCCACGCTTGCAGGCGAAGCCTTCCACCAGCTTCTTGGGATTTTCCTGCGCCGGCTTGCCAACCGGGCCTGCCAGCCCGAGCCAGTCGCGCACGGCGGCGATTTCGCCGAAAGGCACGCCGGTCTGCGCCATGCCGAACGGTCCCGGATTCATGCCCAGAAAAACCACGCGCTTCCTGCTGGCACCAAAACGCTCCAGGTAGGCCCGATGCACCGGCCAGGCGTAGTCGAGCGGGTTGTAAACATGGCTGACCGGGGCGGCGAAGCGCATGGCATCGACCTGCGCGGAAAGCGCCTGGGCGGCGTCGACGAGTTGGGTGGCTATCGAAGTCATCGGAAACGGGAAACGTGGGAAAGCGGGCGATTATCCCAGATCGGCATCAGGTGCTGGCACACCATCAGCTAGCGCTTGCATCTTCCGGGCAGGGAATGCTGACGGCAATGCGGGTGCCGCGGTCGACCTCGCTTTCAACCGAAATCCGGCCGCCCATGTTGCTCACCAATTGGTGACAGATGGCGAGCCCCAGACCGGCACCGCCGAAACGACGGGTCGAACTGCCGTCGACTTGCTCGAACGGCTTGAACAGTTGCGGCAGACGCTCGGCCGGGATGCCGATACCGGTGTCGCCGACACTCAGATGCAATTCGCCGGCACGTGCTTCAACCTGCAGCGATACACTGCCGCGCTCGGTGAACTTGACGGCGTTCGACAGCAGGATGTCGATGATCTGTGCCAGCCGGTCGCCATCGATCACGCCACGTGCGAAGTCGAGCCGGCGCTCTTCGCCGAAATCCAGCCCCTTCGCCAGCGCCTGGGCGCGCGGGGTGACGACGACCCGGTCGAGCACCTCGGCAAGCAGGCATGGCTGGGCCTGGATCGTCAGGCGGCCCTGCTGCAGATCGGAAAAGTCGAGCATCTGGCGAACGATGCTGAGCAGGCGCTCGCCGGAAACCACGATGTTGCCGAACAGTTGCCCGGCTTTTTCCGGGGTTGCCCCACGCAGGCCGATCTGGGCAAAACCGAGGATGCCGTTGAGCGGTGTGCGTAGTTCGTGGCTGACCTTGTTGAGAAACTCGGTCTTCAGCCGCGACAGATGCTCGGCGGCAGCCAATGCCAGCAATTGTTTTTCCTCGGCGCGCTTGCGTTCGGTCACGTCGAGCAGCATGCCGATGATCGCTGGCCGGCCCTGGTATTCAAGACTGCGCGCATGGATTTCGAGATCGACCGGCTGGCCATCGCGGCCGGTGCCGATGCTGCCAAAGCTGGCCGACTGATCCGGCCGCTCGGCGAGCTGGTGCAGGCGGTGCATGACCGCATCACGGTGCACCGGTTCGATCAGTTCGGCAAAATCTCGCGCCGCGCACAGTTCAGCGCCTGTCGCGTAGCCGTAAATCGCGGCCAGCGCGGCATTGGCGTAGACCAGCGCAGCCTCCTGGAAAATGAAGACACCGACCAGCGACTGTTCGACCAGGGCCCGGTATTTTTCTTCCGAAGCATGAACTTCGGCGGTTCTCGCCTGCACCAGCTGCTCCAGGTTGTCGCGGTGAGCCCGGATTTCCTGTTCCATGCGCAAGCGTTCGCCAATATCCTGGACAACCACGACAATGCCGATGAATTCGCCGTCGTCACGGCGCAGCGCCTGCGCTTCCGTGTGCGCCCAGAAGATGCTCTGGTCGCTCCGCCGATAGCGCCGGTCGATGCCGATCCGGGACAACCTGTTGTCAGCGAGCGCGGCAAGCCGCTCGCGGGTTGCCGCGACTTCTTCGGGCGGCATCAGCGTGTAATAGTTGCGGCCGACGATCGCTTCGACCGGCAGGGCAAACAGCTGCGACATCGTCGCATTGCAGTGGCGGATGTCAGCCTGCGCATCCATCAGCAGGATGCCGACACCCGAGGTGTCGTAGATGCCATGGATCAGCGATTCGCTGTCGGCCAGCTGCCGGTTGCTGTTCTGCACCTTGTCCAGCGCGGCATCGACGCGCTGCCTGCCGACCCAGAAAACCAGCGTGATCAAGGCCAGCAACAAGGACAACGCGCCGCCGGCAACAGCAACGATCCGGCTGGTCCGGGTCAGCGGCTCGGCCAGATCGTCAGGCGTTGTAGCCGCCGCAGTCAGCGTCCATGTCTGTCCGAGCAGATCGAGCCGGCGTACGGTCAGCAACGCAACGCCATCAGCATCGGCGGCATCGGGTCGCGAGTCGAACATCAGCGCTGTTTCCGTCGGCTCGACGCCGGCGTACATCCGGAAATGCAGGCGCTGCAGCAGCACTGGATATTCATCGCGAAGATAGTTGGACAGCAGGTCGCCGATACGCAAGGCCGTATAGACCCAGCCCTTTAGCGCAGCCTGGCGCTGCGCCACGTCATCAAGCGGCAGGTCCGGGCGGTAGACCGGCAGGAACAGCACTGCGCCGCTCTGTATTTCCCTGCCAACCTCCTGCTTCAGCTTGACGCGATCGCTGAGGATCGCGGCATTCCTTTCCACGGCCAGCATCGCCGCCCGATAGCGTACCGGCTCGCCAACCATGTCGAAGCCGAGCGCACGCCGATTGCGCCAGTCCTCGGGTTCGACAAAGACGACCGGCGCGTGGCGTTCACGTTCACCTGCCGGCGTGATCGCAAAGCGCTCGCCGCGACGACGGATGATGCTGGAGAGCGCATGCTCACGTTGCTTGCCGGCGAAAGTCTCGACATAACCGATCGCCTGGATGCCACGAAAATACTGCTTCAATTCCAACTGCGCGACGTAGGCCCGGAACTCGCGCGCCGTGATCTCCTCGCTGGCAGCAAACAGACCGGCAACACCACGCAGGATTTCGGCATTGAATTCCACCCGCCGTTCGAGGCCGGCCGCCAGTTCGTCGGTCCGGACATCGAGTTCGAACTGGGCCGCCGCCCGTTCGCCACGTTCCAGGTAAACAGCGAGTCCTGCCGTCAGCAGCAGACCGAAAACCAGCGAAAGCAGCGCCATGAGCAGCGAAAGCCTGATTGAACCCGGCTTGCCCGGTGGCTTTTGCTGGCGTCTCATCGACATCAGCCCGGCGTACCGGAGTCGAACACGACGCGGTTGCGCCCGCCCTGCTTCGCCGCGTACAGCAAGCGGTCGGCAACATGCAGTGCCGCCTCTTCATCTGCATCGGTCAGCGTCGGCACATGGACGCCGATGCTCAGCGTCACCGTGCCGGCCGGCGCTATCGGCGTCGCTTCGACAACACTGCGAATCTTTTCGGCCACGCGAGCAGCCTGTTCAAGATCGGTCGCTGGCAGGATGACCATGAACTCCTCGCCTCCGACCCGGCCGACAAAATCCGAAGCGCGCAGCGTCGACCGCAACAGGCCGGCAACATGGCGCAATACCGCATCGCCGGCCGGATGGCCCCAGGTGTCGTTGACCTTCTTGAAGTAATCGATGTCCATGATCATCAAGGCGTAAGCCACGCCAGTCCGCCGGAAGCGCACGAACTCCTCGGCCAGCCGTTCGTTCGAGAACATCCGGTTGGCCAGTCCGGTCAAGGCATCGGTACGCGCCAGCAACTGCAGCTCGGCGTTGAGGCGGCTCAGTTCAGCGGTCCGCTCGGCCACCTTGTCTTCCAGTTCGTGATTGGCGGCAAGCAAAGCCGATTTCTGGTCCATCAACGTCTGCGCCATGCCGCCAAGTGCCTGCGACAGGCATTGCAGTTCCTGGGTATGTACGCTGACGGCAAAATCGACGTGTTCATCACCGCGCTCGATGCGTCTGGCGATGTCGGTCAACTGGGCAAGCGGCCGACTGACCCGCGCGGCACCAATCCAGGCGAAAATCAGGAAGACGACAAGCGCCACCAGCGTCGTCAGCAGGATCACCCGCTGCAGTTCGGCCACGCCAGCCAGCACGACATCCCGGGGCTGGCGCACGACGACCCGCCAGCCCAGCGTATCGCCGCTCGGCTCGGCGACCGCATGCGCCGCCGTCAGGTAGGGCTGAACGCCCCCCCAGTCCTGAAAGCCGTCAGCCTGCTTGCCGTTACTGCCCCGTGCCGGCACCCGGGTATCGGCGAAACCGCCTTCGGGGTAGATGATCTGATCGTCGCGGCTGACGATGAAGACTTCGATCGCATCCTCCGCCGCATTGAGCGGCACCACCGCACGCAGGATATAACCGGCCCACTGCCAGTGGGCATGGGCCGCGAGCACACCGCGCAGGTTGCCGGCATCGTCGTAGACCGGTGAGGCGAAATCGATGAAGCGCACGACCTGTCCCGGATACTCGCTGGCCAGCAGCTTGGCCAGCAACTTCGCTTCGTGCAGGTCACCGACATGGACACCATGACGCCCGTGCTCGAACCACGGGCGGGCGGCCGCATCGATACCGACCAGCTGGCCGCCGGTCGCCGCACGGATGCGCCCGGCCGTATCGGTCAGGCCGATCCATGAGTAATGCTGATAGGAACGTTTCAGGCGATCGAGGCCGGCCTTGATGTTCGGGCTGTCGAGCGGTTCGGTGCGAAAGGCTGTTGTCTGCGCCAGCAATTCGGTTTCGCGACGCCGCTCGATGAGGTTCTCGGCAAGTACCGTTGCCGTCGCCATCGCCAGCGACTGCAGGTTTTCCTGACGGTCGGCAATCAGTTGGTCGCGGTGGATGCTGCTGCTGTAGAGATAGAGCGGCAACCCCACCACCAGCGTCAACAGGCCGAAGACGACGACCAGAAGATTGCGGAAGGAACGGGGAAGCACGCGGGTGGGCATGATTTCAAATGCGTCGGGAAGTGACAAAAATGTAACACCTTCCCGAGCGCTTTTGGGCCCCCGGCAAAAATCAGTTTTTTTTGCGGTCGACCGCAAAAATGACAGAAAAATGCCGTCGACCGCGACATTGAACTAGCGCGGACCGCCGTACTCGTCGGCCAGGCCGTCGTAATGTGCATGCGCCTCGGTTTCCAGCAGCGCCGCCGCATACCATTCGCGCATCGCCGGATGGGCAAGTACGGCGTCGCGCCAGGCGGCGGCAACCGGCGGCAGCGCCACGTTGTAGATGTGAAAACGCCAGGCAACCGGCGCGAACATCGCATCGGCCACCGAGAAATCGCCGAACAGCCAGTGTCCGTAACCACCGGCGAAGTTGTTGCGCGCGTCTTCCCAGATCTCGACGATACGGTCGATGTCCCGCTGCACTTCCGGGCTGGCCGGCTTGCCCTTGAGTCTGAGCTTGAGGTTCATCGGCATTGCCTTGCGCAGGTGCATGAAACCCGAGTGCATTTCGGCGCAGACACTGCGCGCGCGGGCCCGCGCCTTGCGTTCGGCAGGCCACATCTGCGGGTGGCGCTCGGCCAGGTATTCGGCAATGGCCAGGCTGTCCCAGATCTGGAAACCGTCATCGTGCAGGCAGGGCACGCGGGCGTTGCCGGCGATCGGCTTGAGCGCCGGGTTGTAATCGCGGCCGGCAACCGAAACCATGTGCTCAACAAAGGGAATGCCGAAATGCTGCATCAGCAGCCAGGGGCGCAAGGACCACGAAGAGTAGTTCTTGTTGCCGAGATGGAGGTCGTACATGGTTTTTCCTTTTTTCACGGGGTTGACCGCAACATTCAGGGCAGACGGATGAAACCGTCGGCGTCGAGCGGGATGAAGGGGTTATGGCAGATTTCCCAGAGAAAACCGTCGGGATCGGCGAAGTAGCCGCGAAAACCACCCCAGAACACCTTGCCGGCGGGCTGCGTCAAGGTCGCGCCGGCGGCGACGGCCTCGTCGAGCAAGGCAGTGACCGCGGCCTCGGAAGCGACATTGTGGGCCAGCGCAAAACCGGGAAAACCGCTGCCTTCGGCCGGCAGCGCCGCATCCTCGGCCAGTTCGGCGCGCGGGAACAGGCCGAAGGCCACCGTCCCGGCCTGGAAGAAGGCGACTCCCGCCTGGCTGGCTGACGATTCGCGCCAGCCGAGTGCCTTGTAGAATGCCCGGCTGCGCGCCAGGTCGCGAACACCGAGGGTGATGAAACTGATGCTTTGCCGCATGGCGTCGCCTTTCAAATCGCTTTTACCGGATAAACAGGGACATTCTATTACCGGCATTTTCGGCCCGGCAAAAAATACCAGGTAAATTTTTGCTGCAGTGCACAATTTTCCCGGCCAATAGGCTATACTGGTTCCTGAAACATCCACAATCGATATCAAAGGAGCCATTCATGACCATCAATACCGAACAATTCGCCGCTGCCAACAAGGCCACCGTTGACTCCCTGCTGTCGGTTGCCAATACGGCACTGGCTTCCGCCGAGCGCATCGCTGCCCTGAACCTGAACACCGCCCGCGCCGCTCTGGAAGACACCGTTTCCGGCGTCAAGACCGTGATGGACGCGAAGGACCCGCAAGCCGCCCTGGCCGCCCAGAAGGCACTGGCCCAACCGGCTGTCGAGAAGGCTGTTGCCTACTCGCGCTCGGTCTACGAAATTACCGCCCAGACCCAGCAGGAACTGGCCAAGATGGTCGAAGCCCAGTTCAGCGACTTCCAGAAGTCGATGGCCGGCATGCTCGAAATGGCTGCCAAGTCCGCACCGGCTGGTTCTGAAGGTGCCGTTGCCGCAATCCAGAATGCCATCGCTGCCGCCAATTCCGCTTTCGGCAACATGAACTCGGTCGCCAAGCAGTTCTCCGAAGCTGCCCAGAAGAACATCGCTGCTGCCGTCAAGCAAGGCAAGTAAGTCGCCGGGCACACCGAACAAAAGGCCCCGCGAAACCCGCGGGGCCTTTTTCTTGGTGCCACCGCCAACCCCACGGAGAACCCCATGCCGGATGATAACTATACCGACGCAGAACTCGACAGCATGCTGCATGCAGCGCTGGGCGGACTGACGCCGCACCAGGCACTGATCCAGGCATCGCTCGCCGAATCCGCCAACGTGGACGAACGCGCCGCTGCGATTGCCAAAAACCGGGAACGGGCGCTGCGCTTGCTCGAAGCCATCGAGAAATCGCAAGACTGACATTCCTGTCAGGTCATCACGAGAAGACCGGCATTTATGCCGGCTTTCCCGAAAAAACCGTCTATACTCAAAATACTCGACAAAATTCATCGAGTATTGCCCTGAAGTCAGGGGCCGCAACGCAACAGTCACCCCCGGGGAAACGCGTATGCAGTTGATCTGTGACGAAGCCGTTGAACGCATGCACCGCGACCATGCCTACATGCTTGACCTGATCCACCGGATCAAGGCCTCCTGTGACCGTAGCGACAAGATCGACAATTGCCGCGACTGCCAGTCGAACCACCGCGAGTTCTGCCACAGCAACATCGAGCAACTGGTCAGGGCCTTCGTCGAAACCACGCTCAAGCACAACGCCATTGAATCCCTGTACATGGCGGAAAGCGTTCCCAAGGCACATCGCATTGCCCACAACAACGCCCATCTGGTCATCGCCGAACAGTTGCGGGCGATCCGTGTCATCTTCACCGAAGACGGCAACTGCGTGCTGGCGATTCATGGCATCGACAAAGTCCTGCAAACGCTGCAATCCCATTTCCAGGAATTCGACCGGCACCTCGAAGACTACCTGACAGCGCACGCCTGACGACGTTCGTCGACGGCCGTTCGCCTGAATACGCAGCCCTACGCAATCTAACGTATTTGCCCCGAAGCTCAGCCTCCTTAATCTGACGTTGCACCGCAGCAAACAGTTTTCCGTAACGTCAAATTTCAGTCCAAGGAGTTCTCATGAGCAATCGTCGCACTTTCATCAAGGCCACCGTCCTTGCCGCCGCCCTGTCCTCCATCGGCATGGCCGCCAACGCCGCGGACACCATCAAGGTCGGCATCCTGCACTCGCTGTCCGGCACCATGGCCATTTCCGAAACGGCGCTCAAGGAAACCGCGCTGATGGCCATCGAGGAAATCAACGCCAAGGGCGGCGTGCTCGGCAAGAAGCTCGAGCCGGTCGTCGTCGATCCCGCTTCCAACTGGCCGCTGTTCGCCGAAAAGGCCCGCCAGCTGCTGAGCCAGGACAAGGTCGCCGTCACCTTCGGCTGCTGGACCTCGGTCTCGCGCAAATCGGTCCTGCCGGTTTACAAGGAACTCAACGGCCTGCTCTTCTACCCGGTTCAGTACGAAGGTGAAGAACTCGAGAAGAACGTTTTCTACACCGGCGCCGCCCCCAACCAGCAAGCCATCCCGGCCGTCGAATATCTGATGTCCAAGGACGGCGGCGAAGCCAAGCGCTTCGTGCTGCTCGGCACCGACTACGTCTATCCGCGTACCACCAACAAGATCCTGCGCGCCTTCCTGAAGTCCAAGGGCGTTGCCGACGCCGACATCATGGAAGAGTACACCCCGTTCGGCCATAGCGATTACCAGACCATCATCGCCAAGATCAAGCAGTTCTCGTCGCAGGGCAAGAAGACCGCCGTCGTGTCCACCATCAACGGTGACTCCAACGTGCCGTTCTACAAGGAACTGGGCAATGCCGGCCTGAAGGCCACCGACGTGCCGGTCGTCGCCTTCTCGGTCGGCGAAGAGGAACTACGCGGCGTCGATACCAAGCCGCTGGTCGGCCACCTGGCGTCGTGGAACTACTTCATGTCGATCAAGAACCCGGAAAACACCAAGTTCGTGAAGATGTACCGCGACTGGGCGAAGAAACAGAAGCTGCCGAACGCCGACAAGGTCGTCACCAACGACCCGATGGAAGCCACCTACATCGGCATCCACATGTGGAAGCAGGCCGTCGAGAAAGCCAAGTCAACCGATACCGACAAGGTCATCGCCGCCATGGCCGGCCAGACCTTCAAGGCACCGTCGGGCATCGTCTCGAAGATGGACGAGAAGAACCATCACCTGCACAAGTCGGTGTTCATCGGCGAAGTGAAGGCCGACGGCCAGTTCAACGTCGTCTGGAAGACCAAGGGTCCGGTCCGCGCCCAGCCGTGGAGCCCGTACATCGAAGGCAACGACAAGAAGAAGGATGTGCCGGACAGCAAGTAAGCCGGAACTGTCAGTCGCAGAAAAACGGGAGCTTCGGCTCCCGTTTTTCTGTTTCAGGGAAGCTGCCGGCGCAATGCTGCCAGATCGAGGATGCGGATGTCGCTGCGCCCGACGCGCAGGATGCCTGCAGCCTCGAAACGCCGCAGGATCAGGTTCACCGTCTGGCGCGTCACCGCCACCATCTGCCCGAGTTGTTCCTGCGAGATGCGGATGCTGTCGCCAGCCTCGCCTTTCGGCTCACCGTAGCCCTCGGCGATCGCCAGCAGACGTCGGGCCAGCCGCACCTGGGCCGGCTGCAGGGCGGCATCATCGAACAAGGTCAGCAGATACCGTATCTTGTGCGTCAGCAGACGCCCGAGTTCCTGCCAGTGCCGGGGTTCGCGTTCGAGCAGCGCCTGCAGCGGTGCCAGCGGCAGATGCAGCACACAGCTCTCACCCTCGCTGTGTGCATCGTGGGTCCGTCGATTGCCGTCGAACAAGGTGATCTCCCCGAACCAGTGCGGGGCCTCGAAGAAATTCAGGATGGCCTCGCGGCCATCCTCGGAAACGGTCGTGATGCGGATGCTGCCTTCGATGACCGAGAACAGGCCATCGGCCAGCGCACCACGGGCGAACAGACATTGCCCATGCGTCAACCGGAGCACGCGCGACATGGCGATCAGCTCTCCCTGAAGCCCGGTCGGCAGCGAAGAGAACCATGAACCGGAACGAATGATGGCGAGTTGTTGCGAGGTGGGTGCAGACATTGGTAACTGGCAAACAGGCTGTGTCGGGTAGCCGACGGAGAACTGCCGCCGGCACATGCCATGATGCGAAAAAATCACAACACCCAATGGAGACTACCGTGAAGACCCTGGAGGATCAACTCGCCCAGTACGCGGCTTACCACCGCGATGCCCGCAACATTTTCACGCACTTCTTCGGCATCCCGCTGATCGTGCTTGCCATCGCTGTCCTGCTCTCACGTCCCGCCCTGGACGCGGGTGGCCTGAGCATCAGCCCGGCGCTGGTACTTTCCCTCGGCGTTGCCGTGTATTACCTGCGCCTCGATCTGTCCCTCGGTCTGCTGATGTCGGTGCTGCTCGCGCTGTCGCTCGCTTTCGGCCACTGGGCCGCAGTGCAGCCGACCGGCATCTGGCTGGCCATCGGCATCGGTGGTTTTGTCGCCGGCTGGATCATCCAGTTCGTCGGCCACTGGTTCGAAGGGCGCAAGCCGGCATTTGTCGACGACATCGTCGGTCTGATCATCGGCCCCCTGTTCGTTGCCGTTGAACTGCTGTTCAAGCTGGGTTTGCTGAAGCCGCTGCAACAGGAAATCGATCGTCGGGCCGGACCGGTCCGGCAGAAATGAAAACGGGGGCCATGCCCCCGTTTTCATTTTCGCAACAGGTTCGCCGGTTTACTGATTGAGCAAACCGAGCACATCCTGCACCAGATCAGCCTTTTCGCTGATCAGATCACTGACCGCATGCCCCCGGCCACCCAACTCGATCTTCACTTTTGGCTCGGCCGACTTGGCAAAGGCATCCGGTTGCCAGGCGGCCCAGCGATCGTTCTTGTTGTAGGCAAACAGCTTCTTCGTCTGCGTCATCGACAGCCCCTTGTCATCTACCGAACAAAACTGGATCACCGTATTGAACGTGCCGTCATCCTGGCTGCGCGCATAGTTGGCTGCCAGTTCGCCGCCACGGCTGTGCCCCATCAGGGAAATCTTCTTGGCGCCAGTCTCCCTGGCGTGCGCCACGGCAGCAGCCACTTCGGTAAAGCCAGCGCCAGCCTGCCCGGCCCAGTTAACCGCAATGACACGGAAGCCTGCGTTGGCCAGCGCCTGGCCCATTTCTCCACCCTTGCCGGCAAAGAAAAAGCGACGATCGTTCCCTCCCGCACCATGCAGGGCGATGACGACATGCTCGCCCTCACCCATGGTCATCACGGAAATGTTGTTTTCACCGCTCTTGATCACGGTATCAACCTGGGCAACAGCGCCGACAGAAGTCAGCAATGCGGCACAACCAACGACAATCCATTTCTTGAACATTTTTGTTTTCTCCCTTGAACGGAAATAAGAGCAGGATGTGAAACAACCTGCTGCCGACGGGATGTTAGCCAAAAATCGATTCGCATACACCCAGCAATCGACCTAGGGGTGGGGGTGGGCGAAAAAATCAGCCGCCCGGCTGACGGGTCTTCAGCCAGGCGCGGTACAACAGCAGCGCCACATGGGCGTCGTTGGCGGCGTAGAGCAACTGGCGTTCGCTCAGTTGGCGGGCGGCCCAGTTGCTGGTGCCGGTCTTTTTCGACTTCTGCAGGCGTTGACCGAAGAAATGCGCCACCGCCACCTTGGCCCCGACGGTGCCGCGATGTGCTGGCCCGCGCAGGGTTTCACCGAGGTCGAGCAGGTTTTGCGGGGTGATGCCCAGACGGGCCTTGAGCACGCTGCGGTCGTTGCCCAGCCCGAAACCGACCTTGAGCAGGCCCGGTGCTTCGAGAACACTGCGCAGCAAGGAATGAGCGGCCGCGTTGCTCACCGGAAACAGCCAGGCATGGTCGTCGGTTGCCAACTGGATCAGGTGCGGGCCGGTCGACACCTCGCCCTTGCGGAAGGTCGGTTTGGATTCGCTGTCGAAACCGATGGCGTCGGCCGCCAGCAGGGACTGCCCGGCGGCGGCCAGGTCGGCCTCGGTCTGTACCAGGGTGATCTGCGCCAGCGGCAAGCCGGGATACAGCGGCAGCTCCGCGGCCAGGTCGTCACGGCTGACGGCTGGCGCGCTCACGCCAGACGCCCGGACAGCCAGTCGCCGATGGCCTGCACTTCTTCCAGGCAGACGGTATGCGGCATCGGATACTCCTGCCAGACCAGCGGATAGCCCTCGGCAAGCAGGAAATCCCTGGCCTGACGCCCCAGTGCCGGCGACACCACGTCATCCTCGCTGCCGTGCGCGGCAAACACCGGCAACTGCCGGTTGGCCGGCGTCGCTTCGCGCTGGATCAGCGCCGTCGAGGGAATGTAGGTCGACAGCGCGATGACGCCAGCCAGTTTTTCCGGATGCGTCAGTGCGCTGGTGTAGGCGACGGCGCCGCCCTGTGAAAACCCGGCGAGGAATATCCGGGAACAGGGAATGCCGCGTCCGTTTTCCCGCGCCACCAGCGCCCGCACGGCAGCGCGCGAACGCAGCAGGCCGGCTTCATCGATCTGGCGCGTTGTCGGCGCCAGCGAAATGATGTCGTACCAGGCCGGCATGACATAGCCGCCGTTGCAGGTCACCGGCATTTCCGGCGCGTGCGGGAAAATGAAGCGCACGCCGGCCGTTTCCGGCAGGCCCAGTTCCGGCACCACCGGCACGAAATCCGAGCCGTCGGCGCCCAGACCGTGCAGCCAGATCACCGAATAGCGCGGCGTGGCGCCGTGCTCGATCTCGATCGCTTGCAGACATTCTTCCAAGACAGCACTCCTTGCACATTGGCGATCCCTCCTTTTAACCCGACAAGGCCGCAGATGCCAGCCCCGCGGCAAGGAAATGCGCCGGTATACTGCGCTTTTTTTCCACACGGATACCCGCATGGCAAGCTCGGCATTTTTCGCGCTGTTGCGCGACGTTTCAAAACTCGCCGCCTCGGCCGCCGACGATCTGGCCGCCCAGAGCATCAAGCTTGCTGCCGCGACAGATGACATCGCAGCGCTCACCGGCAAGGCCGCAGTCAAGACCGCCGGCGTCGCCGGCGACGACCTGGCCGTCGGCGCCGGCCAGGTGGCCGGGGTGTCACCGAACCGGGAACTGCCGGCGCTGTGGCGCATCACCAAGGGCAGCGCGCTGAACAAGCTGTGGCTCGGCAGCGCCCTGCTCGTCGTCGGCTATTTTGCCCCGGTGGCGATCACCGTCGCCCTCGCGCTCGGCGCGCTCTACCTGGCCTATGAAGGTGGCGAAGGCCTGATGGAGTATTTTCACGGCAACCAGACGGACGGCGAAGTGGAAATCCCGCTGACCGAGGACGAAAAGGTCAGGGGCGCGATCAAGACCGACATGGTGCTCAGTTTCGAAATGCTGGTCATCGCACTCGCTGCTTCGGGCGATGCGCCGCTCGGCTACAAGATCGCCGTGCTGGTACTGGTCGGCACGCTGATGACCATCGGCGTCTACGGGTTGATTGGCCTGATCATCCGCCTCGACGACATGGGGCTGGCGCTGGCCCGTTCGGCCAGCGGTTTCCGCCAGCGCCTGGGTATCGGCATGGCCAATGCGGCGCCGGTCATCCTGAAGGTCCTCGGTCCGATCGGCATGGTGGCGATGTTCGCCGTTGCCGGTGGCATCCTCGGCCACCTGGTACACCTTGACCTCGGTCACTGGGCAATCGGCATGCTGGCCGACATCGCCATCGGCATCGTCGTTGGCTTGCTGCTGGTTGGCGTGCATCACCTGGCAACGAAACTCTTCAAGAGCAAAAGCGCACACTGAACTCCGCATGACTGTGCTGCGCAACGCACAAAAACTGGAACAAGTGTGCGTTACCAGACAGAGCAATCGTTCTTCGCGGCTGAAAATCATCTCACTGACAGGTGCGCTTGAAAGTCGAGCACATCTGGTGATCGAAACCAGCCCAAGGAGATACAAATGAAGAACGAAATTCGCATGGCGCTACTGTGTTTGGCAGGTGCTGCCACCCCTGCATTTGCGCAAAATGCCTCCCCCTTGTGCGGAGCAACAAATTACGACTATTCGCAAAACATTTACACCATCAACAAACCCGTCGCGGATACGATTAATCAGCAATGCTTCGTTGTCGTTTATCCCCAAGGAGGCATGCCTGTTGAAGCGCCACAAAATCCGGCCTCTTACATCGTGGAAGGAAGCTACGCCATTCTGATCAGTGGTGGTGGCGGCGGCGGCGGCAGCGGCGCAAGAAGTGACCAAGGCGGTGGCGGTGGTGGCGCTGGCGCAGAACCGATGCGTACCGTTCAATATCTGTCACCAGGCATATACAAGTTGACCATCGGCACGGGAGGAGACGGCGGTAGCGTGGGCGGCCGTGCCAAGGAAGGAAACCCAAGCAGCCTGACTCTGGCAAGTAATGGTCAGCTAATTGCTGGCACCCAGGGCGCTGACGTTTGGCAACAGCGCTACGGAGCACTCTCGGGCGGCTCCGGTGGTATTGCTGCGAGTGGCAGCAAGGGCGGAAGTGGTGGTGACAGCGGGCCAAGTTCCGAGAAAGCGGCCGAAGTGGGTGGAAAACTGCAAACTACGAGTTATTCCGGCACACCTGGCCAAGCAGGTAGCGAACGCATGCGGGCGCCTGATGGTTCTGTCAGCGTTCAGGCCAACGCGGGTGGCGGTGGTGGTGCAGGGGTTGGCAGTGGCGGCGCCGGTGAGTCACCGCTTGGCAGCCCGGCTGCCGGGTCAGGCAAGCTGGGCGCAGGCGGCGGCGGCGGAAGCGGTGGCAAGGATGCTGCCTACGCAGGCGGCAGGGGCGGTCATGGCTTTATCAAGCTCTCGCTCAATGACTTGAACAAGCCTGCTGCAACAATCAACAGGTAGCAATAAGCAGGTCCAGTAACACCTACGCAATTCGTCGTATTCCCCGCATGGGGTCCGCTCCGTAATCTGTCGCTGCACTGCACAAATTGCGGACGGACCCCATGAAAAAAACCTTACTGACATTCCTGCTCTGCGCCGGCACGCTGAGCGCGCTGGCCGCCCCCGACCCGGCGCTGGTTCGCCAGCTGGCGGCCGACGACAATACCGACAAGATCGAGGCCATCCAGAAACTGGCGCTGACGGCCGATCCGGAAGCCGCCCGCATCCTGCAGGCGATGGCCGATGAAAGCCTGTTCCTGGCGGGCGAGCAGGTCTTCCTGTTCGATGGCGAGCTTGCCCGCGATGCCATCAGCGGCGCCGAGACCGAGATGCCGGAGGACGCCGAGTCGGTTACGGTCAACAACCGTTTGCGCGGTGAATTGGCCAACGCCCTGGCGGCGCTGCGCCTGTTTGACAGCGACCGCGAAGTCCGCCTGAAAGCCGCCGGCGAACTGCAGACCAACGTCAGCAGCGGCATGGCCGAAATCCTGGCACGGGCCCGCGATCAGGAACAGGATTCGGCGATCAAGCCGCTGCTCGTTCTCGCCCATGCCCAGGCCACGCTCGGCGACACCGACCCGGCGGTCCGCCTGGCAGCCGTCAAGGCGCTGGCCGCTGCCGCCTCGCCAGCCGTGCGCGGCCTGCTGCTGCCGCTGACCGACCCGACCATCGAGGCCGACGCGACAGTGCGCGACGCCGCCGTCCAGGCGATGAAATCGATCGAACGCACACTGGCCTGGGGCGACACGCTGGCAGGCATCTTCTCCGGCCTGTCACTCGGCTCCATCCTGCTGCTCGCCGCACTCGGCCTGGCCATCACCTACGGCGTCATGGGCATCATCAACATGGCCCACGGCGAACTGCTGATGGTCGGCGCCTACACCGCCTACGTGATGCAGAGCCTGTTCCGCAGCTATCTGCCGGACTGGATCGACTGGTACCTGCCGGCGGCGATCCCGGTCGCCTTCTTCACTGCCGCCGCGGTCGGCGTGCTGATGGAGCGCACGGTGATCCGCTGGCTATACGGGCGCACGCTGGAAACCCTGCTCGCCACCTGGGGCCTGTCGCTGGTGCTGATCCAGTCGGCACGCGTGATCTTCGGCGCGCAGAACGTCGAAGTCTCCAATCCAAGCTGGATGTCCGGCGGCGTCGAGTTGCTGCCCAACCTGATCCTGCCGTGGAACCGCGTGATCATCATCGGCTTCGCGCTGTTCGTGCTGTTCCTGGTCTGGGTGCTGATGAACAAGACCCGGCTCGGCATGTTCGTCCGCGCCGTCACGCAGAACCGCCCGATGGCCGGCTGCGTCGGCGTACCGACGTCGCGCATCGACACCATGGCCTTTGCGCTCGGCGCCGGTATCGCCGGGCTCGGCGGCGTGGCCCTGTCGCAGATTTCCAACGTCGGCCCGGACATGGGCCAGGGCTACATCGTCGATTCCTTCATGGTCGTCGTCGTCGGCGGCGTCGGACAACTCGCCGGCGCGGTCTGGGCGGCGCTCGGCCTGGGCATCTTCAGCAAGCTGCTCGAAGGCTGGGCCGGGGCGGTGATCGCCAAGATCGCCATCCTCGTCGCCATCATCATCTTCATCCAGAAGCGTCCGCAGGGCATCTTTGCCCTCAAGGGCCGCTTTGCCGACCAGTAAGGAGCGACGCATGTCTGCCACTTCTTCCGTGCTTCCCCTGCCCGCCACCGGCCGCGTGCCGCTGACGCTGCGCGTCTTCGCCGCGCTCAACCGCAAGGCCTGGATCGCGCTCGGCGTCTTCCTCGCCCTGGCGTTGATCGTCGTTCCCGTGCTCAACCTGGCGGTGCCGCCGGACAGCATTTTCCATGTCTCGGCCTACGCCATCACGCTGATCGGCAAGATCATGTGCTACGCGCTGGTCGCCGTCGCGATGGACCTGATCTGGGGCTACGGCGGCATCCTGTCGCTTGGCCACGGCCTGTTCTTCGCGCTTGGCGGCTACGCCTTCGGCATGTACCTGATGCGCCAGATCGGCCGCGACGGCAGCTACCAGAGCGATCTGCCCGACTTCATGGTGTTCCTCGACTGGAAGGAACTGCCGTGGTTCTGGCTGGGTAGCGACAGCTTCGGCTGGGCCGCCTTCCTGGTCATGGCGGTGCCGGCGGTGGTCGCCTTCGTCTTCGGCTACTTCGCCTTCCGCTCGCGGATCAAGGGCGTCTATTTCTCGATCATCACCCAGGCGCTGACCTACGCCGCGATGCTGCTGTTCTTCCGCAACGAAACCGGCTTCGGCGGCAACAACGGCTTCACCGACTTCAAGCGCGTGCTCGACGTGCCGATCACCGCGCCGGAAACGCGGCTGGTGCTGTTCGCCCTGACCGCCATCGCGCTCGCCGCGACGCTGGTTTTCTCTGCCTGGCTGGTCAAATCCAAGTTCGGCCGCGTGCTGACGGCAATCCGCGATGCCGAGAGCCGCGTCATGTTCATCGGCTACAACCCGCTCTGGTACAAGCTGACGATCTGGGTGATTTCCGCCGTGCTGTGCGGCATCGCCGGTGCGCTCTACGTGCCGCAGGTGGGCATCATCAATCCGTCCGAAATGAGTCCGGCCAACTCGATCGAAATCGCCATCTGGGTCGCCGTCGGCGGGCGCGGCACGCTGATCGGCCCGGTCATCGGCGCTTTTGCGGTCAACCTGGCAAAAAGCTGGTTTACCGTCAGCTTCCCCGAATACTGGCTGTTCTTCCTCGGCCTGCTGTTCATCGTCGTCACGCTGCTGCTGCCGCAGGGCCTGGTCGGTCTGTGGAAGAAAATCATCAGCAAGAAACAAGGAGCCCAGGCATGAACGCCCAAGCCACCCGCCTCGATCAACCGGACGGCGGCGACAGCGCCACTCAGCTCGGCCACGTCGTCACCGGCGAACTCGACCTGTCGCACGGCGTCGCGCTGTACCTCGAAGACATCACTGTTAGCTTCGACGGCTTCAAGGCGCTGAACAACCTGACGCTCGCCATCAACGCCGGCGAACTGCGCTGCATCATCGGCCCCAACGGCGCCGGCAAGACGACGATGATGGACGTCATCACCGGCAAGACCCGTCCCGATTCCGGCAAGGCCTTCTTCGGCCAGACCATCGACCTGACCCGGCTGACCGAGCCGGAAATCGCCCACGTCGGCATCGGCCGCAAGTTCCAGAAACCGACCATCTTCGAGCAGCACACGGTGTTCGAAAACCTCGAACTGGCGATGAAGACCGACAAGCGCGTGTGGAAAAGCCTGATGGCCTGGCTGACCGGCGACGACCGCGACCGCATCGCCGACACGCTGCGCACCATCCGCCTCGACCACGAAGCCGACCGCCCGGCCGGCCTGCTGTCGCACGGGCAGAAGCAGTGGCTGGAAATCGGCATGCTGCTGATGCAGGAACCGAAACTGCTGCTGCTCGACGAACCGGTCGCCGGCATGACTGATGATGAAACCATGCGCACTGCCGAACTGTTCGTTTCGCTGGCGGGGAAGCATTCGCTGGTGGTCGTTGAACACGATATGGCGTTTGTCGAGAAGCTGGGCGGGCTGGTGACGGTGCTGCACGAAGGCTCTGTTCTGGCGGAGGGCGATCTGGCGACTGTGCAAAATGATCAGCGGGTGATTGAGGTTTATCTTGGGCGGTGACTTTCGTTTGCTTGCTTCAGCTGGGGGTTCCGCGCTTGAGGCGCGGGCGTACTTTCTTTTGCTTCGCCAAAAGAAAGTAGCCAAAGAAAAGGCGACCCCAGGTTACGCGGTCGGCTGCGCCGACTCCCCTGCGCTACTCGCTGCTGGCGGGGGCTGCGGAACTCGGCCCTGCGGGCCTCAGACAGTCCTCGCCCTTTTTCCGCCAGCAGCTCCGTTGCTCGGCGCTGCACATGGGGACCCCAAAAAACATCCGGGCACAAGCCCCCGTAGTTTCATTGAATATTACGGTCGACCACGCAAAACAGCCAAAAACCCTTCCCGCTCGTTGAGCCCGGACGCCTTTCCGGGCCCCTTGAGAGGTGCCGAGCAACGCAGGAACGCCGGGGGCTTTCGGCGAGGACTGTTTGAGGGGCGTAGCCCCGAGTTCCGCAGCCGCCCGGCGTTTCGAGTAGCGC
>Ga0209066_10002327_pt1 | contig 23233 bp, 19 predicted proteins | sample All_14_2_FD_187198 | JGI IMG/M metagenome (GOLD analysis project Ga0209066, IMG submission 187198) | Freshwater microbial communities in response to fracking from Pennsylvania, USA - Allegheny Zone_MetaG_DW_15 (SPAdes) (version 2) ... | reverse complement strand
GCGCTCATCGGCCAGACGATCGATCCGGGCGGCGAGCTCTCGGCGAGCTACACGCTCACCCACACCGAGCCTGGTGTGTATGACAACGTCGCGGTCGTGGAGGTCATGGACAACGAAGAGTCCACCGACACCGATACCGACGACGAGTCCGTCGAAGTCGAACCGTTCCTGCCGTTCACTGAGCCGGACCTTGTCATCACCAAGACGGTCGACAAGGCCACAGCCAAGCCTGGCGACCTGCTCACCTACACCCTCACGTACTGGAACATCGGCGACGCCGCGGCGTACGACTTCACCGTGAGCGACGATTTCGATGAGCGGTATGTGGCGGTGGTCGACGCTGGCGGCGGAGTGGTAGCCAACGGCAAGATCACCTGGAGCTTCACCGGGCCGCTCGCCGCAGCGGACGGCAAGAAGACGATCACATTCACCGTGCGGGTCATCGAGAAGATGCCTGTCGGTACCACGAACGTGGATAACGTGGTCGTCATCGTCGATCCGCTCGACAAACACGACTCGAACAACACGGACAGGGTTCGCACCATCGTCCGTGTGAGCGAACCGTTCCTGCCCTTCACCGGAGGTGAGTATCTGTTGCTGATAGCTCTCGCCGCGATGGCCGCGACAGCGGGTGCGCTGCTCCGGCTTCGTGGGAGGACCGCAGCCTGACGGGCAGCATCGCCGCGACTCGCGTCGATGCCCAGGGGCACGTCAGGTGCACGGAGGTGCGTCCCGCGTCCGGGACGCACCTCCCTTCTTGTGTGCGGCGATCGGGCGGACGAGATTCCGGAATGCTACCGTTGGTCGCTGTATGAGCGCCGCTTGTCCCTCGGCGATGTGACAGAGATTACAGCCGTCTGAATGAGGGAATATGAATATCGAGTTCGACCCAAGGACATTGACATACAACACGAACTCTTCCCTGGGAGTCATTGATACATCGGATGTATGATCGGTCACCGTTGTCCGATGTGAGCGAATGGTGAGACCGGCCCATGTACTTGGGCCGGTCTCCGTTTCTTTCCAGATGAGAACAAGCATGACACCCCGGAAGCGGGGTGGGGACAGCGAGGAGGTGTTTTCGATGGCGACCCATCTATGGAAGCGAGTCAAGAGCGGGACGCCGTCGGCGCGGGTCTTCTCAGCGTACCTGGCATTGGTACTTATGGTTGCTGTCATGGGCCCGGGCCTGGCGGTATATGGGTCTGAGGGCAATGCTCCGGTTGAACTCCCGGTAGAAGTGGTGGAGCCCGTCGGTGTGGACGAGGCCGAACCGGTACCTGTGGTGGAGCCAGAGCCCGTGGTCGTGCCGGAGGTCGTTCCGGAGCCGGTCATCGAACCGGTGATCGTGCCGACCGCTGAGGCGGTTGCGCACTCGAAATCGAACCAGCCGGTCACGCCGGAACCCGTGGTCGGGGTGGCGGCAGCCGCCGTCATGAGCCCGCTGGCGCTCAGTAGCGACCCCAGTGACCTCGGCATCGTGCCGGAGACGGTAGCCGGCAATCCGAAGCTTTGCATCGGTGGCATCCGTGTTGACAACGGAACACCGGGTTCGTACGCGATTCCCGGGCATCCCGGGATGTTCGTCACGGTGTCCGTGACGCAGACCGAAGACGGTCCTGTCTTCAGCTTCACCAGTGACGTACCGGTCACTCGTGTGGTGGCCAAGGGCGGACGTCTCGGCGCGAACATCTACTACTACGATCCCACCGTCATGGCCGACGGTGGCCTGCACACCCCGGTCAACCCGAGCGGCTTCTATGCTGGCATCAGCCACATCGATTTCTGCTTCGGTGAGATTCCGGATCCCGAAGGCGAACTGATCGTCTACAAGTTCCATGACCTCGATGAGGATGGCATCTTCGATGAGGGCGAGCCGATGCTGGAGGGCTGGGAGTTCACGCTCACGCAGTCGACACCGCCGGTCATCGCCACCCAGGCCATCCAGTTGATCGGTAGCGGTCTTACCGACGCGAGCGGCGAGCTGCTCTTCGGCGAGCTTGTTCCCGGCGAGTACACCGCGACCGAGACGCTCAAGGAGGGCTGGACCAACACCACGCCGCTTGCGCAGGACGTGATGGTGGTAGCGGGTCAGACTGCCGAGCTGTGGTTCGGCAACGTCGAGATCCCCGAGCCTGAGGGCGACCTGATGGTCCACAAGTTCCACGACCTCGATGAGGACGGCGTCTTCGATGAGGGCGAGCCGATGCTCGAAGGCTGGGAGTTCACGCTCACGGCCGGCGAGGAGACCGTCGGCAGCGGCATGACCGATGCGGACGGCCACCTGCACTTCGGCGCCCTGGTCCCCGGTGAGTACACCGCGACCGAGACGCTCATGGACGGCTGGACCAACACCACGCCGCTTGCACAGGACGTGACGGTGGTCGACGGCCAGACCGCACACCTGTGGTTCGGCAACGTCGAGATCCCCGACGAGCCTGAGGGCGACCTGGTCGTCCACAAGTTCCACGACCTCGACGAAGATGGCGTCTTCGATGAGGGCGAGCCGATGCTCGAAGGCTGGGAGTTCACGCTGGAGCATGACGCTCCGCAGGTCTTCTTCCGCGTCCCGAGCATGACGCTCTTCGAAGTCGTCGGCAGCGGCATGACCGATGCGGACGGCCACCTGCACTTCGGCGCCCTGGTCCCCGGTGAGTACACCGTGACCGAGACGCTGCAGGAGGGTTGGACCAACACCACGCCGCTTTCGCAGGACGTGACGGTGGTCGACGGCCAGACCGCGCACCTGTGGTTCGGCAACGTCGAGATCCCGGAGCCTGAAGGCGATCTGATCGTCTACAAGTTCGAGGACCTTGATGAGGACGGCATCCATGACGAGGGCGAGCCGATGCTCGAGGGCTGGGAGTTCACACTCACGGCCGGCGAGGCGACGGTCGACAGCGGTCTCACCGATGAGAACGGCGAGCTGGTCTTCAGCGAGCTGGCGCTCGGTGAGTACACCGTGACCGAGACGCTGCAGGAGGGTTGGACCAACACCACGCCGCTTGCGCAGGTCGCGACCGTGGTAGAGGAGCCGACCGCCGAGCTGTGGTTCGGCAACGTCGAGGAGTTCCTACCGTTCACCGAGCTCGACCTGGCGATCACGAAGTCCGTCAACAAGGCGACGGCCGACCCCGGCGAGCTCCTGACCTACACTCTGACCTACTGGAACACAAGCGACGTCGTGGCGTATGACTTCACGATCACCGACGACTATGACCAGCGGTACGTGACGGTGGTCAATGCGGCCGGTGGAACCGTGGCAGACGGCAAGATCGTGTGGACGCTTGCGGGGCCGCTCGACAAGGCGGACGGCAAGCAGACGATCACCTACACGGTGCGCGTCGTGAACGACATGCCGGACGGCACTACCAATGTTGACAACGTCGTTGTGATCAGGCACCCGGACGACACTGATCCGTCCAACAACACGGATGATGCGCGCACGGTCGTTCGCGTGGGCGAGCCGTTCCTGCCGTTCACCGGCGGTGAGTACCTGTTGCTGATCGGGCTGGCCGCTCTGGCCGCAAGCGCTGGCGCGGTGCTCCGGCTCCGTGGCAACTCTGCAGCGTGACGGGCGACGCTGTCACCACTGGTGATGGCGCACAGGGGCACGTCAGCTGCACGAGGTGCGTCCCGGTTCTCCGGGGCGCACCGCCCTTTTCCGCACGCAACACAAGACAAGACCCCGGGGAGGGAGCCGGGGTCTTGTTCGGTGCCGTGTCGGTCGGGCGCTAGCGCGGCGGGACGTTCTCGCCCCAGTCGATGACGCCGTTGTCGCGCCAGTCGATCACGTGCCAGATCTCGTGACCGATGATGCGCTCGAGGCTGGCGGTGTGTGAGCTGCTGATCACGATGCGGCCCGACTTGTAGTAGCTGATGGCCTGGTAGCCCCTGGCATCGCCGAAGGAGACCGTCGTGCCGGCGAGGATCGGATAGCGAGCGATGTAGCCGGCCAGGATCGAGCGGGCCTGCGCGAGCTCGTCTGAGGCAGGGGCGGTCGCGGTCGTACCGGCCGGCGCCGCTGCCTGGGTGCGACGGGTGCTGGTCGTGCTGCTGGTGGACCGCGTGATCGTGGTCACGGTGCGTGTGGCGGGGGTGACCGCATTGCCGAGCGGTGCGGCGGCAGTCGTGAGTACGGTGGCGGTCCGCGTGCTCGCCTGGATCTTGCTCGAGAAGGTTCCCGTCAGCTCAGCGGCACCGGCCGCCTCCTGAACGGGCGCGAAGCCGGCTGCCAGTGTCAGCATCACTGAGGACGCCAGTACCGCCGCCGCCAGCCGCTTCGTTCGGTTCGTTGTGGTCATTCCAGATCGCCCCTTGGTCGAGTCCTCGCGCACATCGGCCCAACTCCTCCTTCAGGCTGTGAGGTGTCGGGCCGAAAACGCGGCTCGTACCTTCGGCAGTCCGGCCATCATGGGAAGCGGAGCTTCCTGTAGACCCGTGACTTTGCGAAGCCGGCCTTTCGGCCGACCGTGCCTTTGTCGGGAGCGATCCGATGTTCGCTTGTCAATCGTGCCTTACACTGAACGTATCGGCAGAGATGAGGGTGTGCTTGAGACCGTTTGTGCAATCCGTCACAGGTATTCTGTGATGTGCGTCACGTACGGAGCGAGCTGAAGGGCGGAGAGGCATGACTCGGAGGCAGCGGTGGTTGCGTGCCGCGGGCAACGTCTTGCTCGGGCTCGCGCTCGGTCTGCTCGCGTACTACGGGCTCACCACGCTCCTTGGGGCGCTCGCGCAAGATTCGCTGCGGGACGAAGCCGGACCGGTGCGTGCGTTCCAGGTCGACGAGCCCGAGGGACTCGTGTCACCTGAGGGTCCCCCCATGGACTTCGACGGGTGGGCCGAGGAGGACGAGGCGCACTGGACATCGCTCGAGCCGGGCGCGGTGTTCGGCAGGATCGTGATCCCAGCGATCGAGCTCGACAGCCTGGTGGTCAACGGCGTGACGACCGCGGACCTCAGGCGCGGACCAGGGTGGATCGACTGGACCGACCTCCCGGGCCCCACCGGCACGTGCGGGATCTCGGGTCACCGGACGACGTATGGCGCTCCTTTCGGCCGGCTGGGAGAACTGAAGCCGGGTGATACCATCGACGTGTATTCGCCGTACCGGCGCTACCGGTACTCGGTGACCGCATCGCTCGTGGTGCTCCCGCATCAGGTCGAGGTGGTCGAGTCCACCGAGGACCCGTCGCTCACCCTCACGGCCTGCCATCCGCCGTACAGCGCGCGGTACCGGCTGGCGGTGCAGGCCGATCTCATCGAAGTACGACGTGTCAGTGACAGTACGGACTAAGGAGAGCCCATGAGAATCGTGGTCACCGGTGGCGCCGGCTTCATCGGCGGGAACCTCGTTCATGCGATGCTCGGTGGTGGCGCCGAGATCACCGTGATCGACGACCTCTCCACGGGCTCGATGGACAACGTCCATCCGGCTACGACGTTCCGACGTCTCGACATCCGCACCCCCGAAGCGGCCGAGGCGATCGTGGCCGCGCGGCCGGAGGCGATCGTGCATCTCGCCGCGCAAGTGAGCGTGGCGGCCTCGATCGATGACCCCGCGTTCGACCACTCCGTGAACGTCGACGGCACCAGGGCGATCGCCGAGGCGGCGGTGGCGGCGGGCGCTCGGCGCGTCTTGTTCGCATCGAGCGCTGCGGTATATGGCGAGCCGCACGAACTGCCGCTGGTCGAGGGATCGCCCACGTCGCCAGTGGTGCCCTATGGCGCGTCCAAGCTGGAGGCCGAAGGCGTGCTCTCCGATGTCCTGCGCCCCGCGGGCGTGGACTTCGCCGCCCTGCGGTTCTCGAACGTCTACGGTCCCCGGCAGCGCGCGGAAGGCGAGGGCGGCGTCGTTGCCGAGTTCGCGTCGCGCATGACCACCGGCGTGAACCCGGTGATCTTCGGCTCAGGGCGTCAGACGCGCGACTTCATCTATGTCGCCGATGTGGTGAACGCCATCGCGACCGCGCTCAGCACTGATGTGACGCTGGCCGCTCCCGGACCGAATGGCCCGGCGTACAACGTGTCCACCGGCGTCGAGACCTCGGTGAACATGCTCGCCGAGGGACTGCGCGTCGCACTTCGTTTCCCGGGAGTCATCGAGCGCGCCGAGGCGCGTGACGGCGATGTCGAGGCGAGCGTGCTGTCTCCCGAGAAGGCCGCCGCGACCTTTGGCTGGCGGGCCGCCGTGGAGCTGCAGGGCGGCCTGGCCGCGACGGCTGCGTGGTTCGCTCAGCAGCGATGAGCGTACCGTCCGGCATCGCGGGTGAAGCGGAGCGGCTCGAAGCGCTGTACCGCGCCAAGGCGCGCGCAGAGATCGATGCCGCCGAGGCGATCGCGGGCACGTCGCAGCCGGTGCGCTGCGCGGGCGACGAGCTCGCCGACGTGGTGCTCGTGAAGGGCGAGCCGGGAGCGGCCGACCTCACGGCGGGCATCGCGCTCGCCGGCGAGGACGGTGTCGCGGCGCACAAGGCCCTTGACGCGATCGGGGCGCCGGAACGCCGCTTCGCGATCTGCACAAGGCTGCCGGGCGTTGCCGACAACGTCAGGCTCGAGCGTCTCGCGCTGGTCCTTGAGGCGGTCGATCCGCGCATCGTGATCGCACTCGACCCGACGGCGGCGCACGACGTCGCGCAGGCCTGCACGATCGAGCCATTGACGCCCGGCCATCTCGGCTCGTGGCGAGGCCGCAGCCTCCTGGCCGTCGACGGCCTCGAAGCGTCACTCTCCGATGACGTGCTCAAACGTCGCGTCTGGACCCAGTTCAAGGCGCTTGCGGCCCTCACTGACGCGGAAACGCGAAACGGGCGCCCGTAGGCGCCCGTCGTGCAATCGCTGCTGGACGGTCCTAGTCCTCTTCGATCTCCGTGATCGCGCCCATCGGGCACTCTTCCATGCAGGTGCCACAGGCGGTGCAGTCGTCTTCGTTCACGGGCTGGGCCACGTCGTCAACGAGCTCGAGTACGCCTTCGGGGCATGCATCCACGCAGATGCCGCAGCCGGAACACTCGTCCTCGTTGATGATCGGTCGGGGCATGTGGATCTCCTTCGATTCGTGCACCGCGCTCGAGCGGCTGCCGGTATATCGCGGCGGATGATACAGAGCGAGTGCGCGCATGTAAAGGAGATCGGTGTCACTCGTCTGCACTTCCCGCACCCTGTACATCAACTTTCAGATAACTTGACAATGATGCGCTCAGATTTCATACTGTGACAGGCTGGCAGTGGTCTGCGGGCCGTGCCGGTCATCTCAGTGAACAAGCCGCTCCGGTGTCACCGGGGAGGATCCGAAAGGAGCACCATCAATGGGCAAGATCATCGGTATCGACCTGGGTACCACCAACTCGGCGGTCGCCGTGCTCGAGGGCGGCGAGCCCACGATCATCGTGAATGCCGAGGGCGACCGCACCACGCCATCGGTCGTGGCATTCCGCAAAGACGGCGAGCGCATCGTCGGCAAGGCGGCCAAGAACCAGGCTGTCACCAACCCTGAGAACACCATCACGTCCATCAAGCGTTTCATCGGTCGCAAGTACGAGGAGACCACCTCCGAGCGCGGCACTATCGCGTACAAGGTCGAGAAGGGCAAGGACGGCCGCACAGTGGTCGACATCGACGGCAAGCACTACACGCCGGAGGAGATCTCCGCGATGGTGCTGCAGAAGCTCAAGGCCGACGCCGAGGCGTACCTCGGCCAGCCGGTCACGGAGGCCGTCATCACCGTCCCCGCGTACTTCAACGACATGCAGCGCCAGGCCACCAAGGACGCCGGCAAGATCGCAGGCCTCGAGGTCAAGCGCATCATCAACGAGCCCACGGCCGCCGCGCTCGCGTACGGCCTGGACAAGGGCGCGCACGACCAGACCATCCTCGTGTTCGACCTCGGCGGCGGCACGTTCGACGTGTCGGTGCTCGAGATCGGCGACGGTGTGTTCGAGGTGAAGTCCACCTCCGGCGACAACCACCTGGGCGGCGACGACTGGGACCAGCGCATCATCGACTGGCTCGCCGACAAGTTCCAGGGCGATCACGGGATCGACCTGCGTTCGGACAAGATGGCCCTGCAGCGCCTGCGTGCCGAAGCCGAGAAGGCCAAGATGGAGCTCTCCACCACTCAGACCACGCAGATCAACCTGCCGTTCATCACCGCGGGCGCCGACGGCCCCAAGCACCTCGACTACACGCTCACGCGTGCCGAGTTCCAGAAGATCACCAGCGACCTGCTCGAGCGCTGCCGCAAGCCGGTGCAGAACGCGCTCAAGGACGCTGGCATCAAGCCGGGCGATCTCGACCACGCGATCCTTGTGGGAGGCTCGACCCGCATGCCTGCGGTCCAGGAGCTCGTGAAGGAGATCACCGGCAAGGACCCGCACAAGGGCGTCAATCCCGACGAAGTCGTTGCCGTGGGCGCTGCCATCCAGGGTGGCGTGCTCGGCGGTGACGTGAAGGACATCCTGTTGCTCGACGTGACCCCGCTGTCGCTTGGCGTGGAGACCCTCGGCGGCGTGATGACCAAGCTGATCGAGCGCAACACCACGATCCCGACCCGCAAGAGCGAGACGTTCACCACGGCCGCCGATGGCCAGAGCTCGGTGGAGATCCACGTGCTGCAGGGTGAGCGTGAGATGGCGGCGTACAACAAGACGCTCGGCAAGTTCCACCTGATGAACATCCCGCCCGCGCCGCGTGGCGTTCCGCAGATCGAGGTCACGTTCGACATCGACGCCAACGGCATCGTGAACGTCTCCGCCAAGGACCTCGGCACCGGCCAGGAGCAGAAGATCACGATCACCGGCACCACTGCGCTGTCCGACGAGGAAGTCGAGCGCATGGTGAACGACGCCGAGAGCCACGCCGACGAGGACCGCAAGAAGAAAGAAGAGGCCGAGGTGCGCAACACCGCCGACAGCCTCGTGTACGGGACCGAGAAGACGATCGCGGACCTCGGCGACAAGGTGCCCGAGGATACGAAGAGCGACGTCGAGGCGGCTGTTGCCGACGTGAAGAAGGCCCTCGAGGGCGACGATATCGAGGAGATCAAGCGCGCAACGGCCGCGCTGCAGGAGAAGAGCTACAAGCTCGCGGAGATCGTGTACCAGCAGGCCCAGGACGAGCAGGCCGCTGAGGGCGGTGCGGCTCCTGAGGCCGACGAGGAAGTGGCCGACTACGAAGTCGTCGACGGAGACGAGTAGCCATGACTCCGAGGACTCACAAGGACGCGACCGGGGGTAGCCCCTCCGGTCGCGGTCCTCGCGAAGATCACGTTGCGGAGGCTCCCTTCGGGACTCCCCCGGGCGCGTCCGGTCCGGCCGATCCCACGCTAGCCGAGGACCTCGGCGCCGAGTTCGAGTTCAGGGGCGATCAGCTTGAGGGTGAGCTCGAGGCCGCGCGTGAGGAGGCCGGACGCCACCTGGAGACCGCCCAGCGGCTGCAGGCGGAGTTCGACAACTACCGCAAGCGTGTCGCGCGAGAGCAGGAGGACGCCATCAAGCGGGCGGGGCAGCGCATCATCTCGGAAGTGCTGCCTGCGCTCGACAACCTGGAGCGGGCGCTCGCGCATGCCGAGTCGGCGGGAGAGTCAGCCGAGCTGGCGACCGGCGTACACATGGTGCGACAGCAGATCCTCGACGTGCTCGCCAAGGAGGGCGTGGAACGCATCGACCCCGTGGGCGAGCCGTTCGACCCCAACGAGCATCAGGCGGTCGGTCAGGCCAGTCGTGATGATGTGCCCGAGGGAACGTGCGTGGACATGTACCAGTGCGGCTATCGGATGCACGGCCGCGTGCTCAGACCGGCTTCGGTCGTGGTGAGCACCGGAGGACCGGAGTCCTAAGGAGCCCGCTATGGCCGACAAGGACTACTACGACATACTCGGCGTCGCGAAGACGGCGACCGCCGATGAGATCAAGAAGGCGTTCCGGAAGCAGGCGCGCAAGCATCACCCCGACGCCGGCGGCTCCGAGGACAAATTCAAGGAGATCAACGAGGCGTACGAGGTGCTCTCCAACGATGAGAAGCGCCAGCAGTACGACACGTACGGGCGCTACTTCGGCGGGAACATGCCCCCGGACGGTGCCGGTGGCCCCGGCGCCGGCTGGCCCGGCGGCGGGTTCCCGGGTGGCGCTGGTGGCTACAACACCGTGGACATGGGCGACCTCGGCGACCTCGGCGACCTGTTCGGGAACCTCTTCAGCGGTGGGGCCGGCGGTGGTCGTCGGAAGAGCGCCCACCGTGGCGCGGATCTGCAGTACGACCTCACGCTCACGTTCGACGAGGCGCTCACCGGCACGTCGACCAAGGTGGACGTGAAGCGGACCGAGTCGTGCGCGACCTGCTCGGGCACCGGCGCGAAGCCGGGCACGAGCGCGACGACGTGCCCCACCTGCTCCGGGAGCGGGCATGTGTCGCAGGGGCAGGGTGTCTTCGGGTTCTCCCGCCCGTGTCAGCGATGCGGCGGGACCGGGCGGATCATCGAACACCCGTGCACCACGTGCAAGGGCAAAGGCAAGGTGATCCGGATCAAGCCGCTCACCGTGAACATCCCGCCCGGGGTCACCGATGGCGGCAAGCTCCGGTTCGCGGGCAAGGGTGAGCCTGGGACCGGCGGTGCCCCCGCAGGCGATCTGTACGTGACCACGCACATCAAGGAGCACCCGTACTTCTCGCGCGATGGCGCTGACGTGGTGCTCGAGCTGCCCGTGACGATCACGGAGGCGGCGCTTGGCACCGAGGTGATGGTGCCCACGCCGAGCGGCGGCAAGGTGAAGCTGAAGGTGCCGCCGGGCACGGCGGACGGCAAGGTGTTCCGCGTGCCGGGCAAGGGCGCCCCCAAGCTCAAGGGCCGTGGATCGGGCGACCTCAAGGTGCGCGTAAGGATCGCGGTGCCGCAGAAGCTCACGTCCGAGCAGAAGGATCTTCTCCGGGAGTTCGAGTCGCTGCGCACAGACGACGTGCGCGCCCACATCGCGTAGCCGAGGAGGCAGGGCCATGGTGAGACGACAGCAGGGCGGCAGCGGCAAGGACCGTCCCGTGTACATGATCAGTGTGGCGGCCGAACTCGCCGGCGTGCACGCGCAGACGCTGCGCATCTACGAGCGCAAGCAGCTGGTGCAGCCGAGCAGGTCGCCCGGCGGGACGCGGATGTACTCGGACGCCGACATCGAGCGGCTCCGCCTCATCCAGCGGTTGACGCAGGAAGAAGGCGTGAACCTGGCGGGCGTGATGCGGATCATCGAGCTCGAGATCGAGAAGGAGAAGCTCGAGGCGCAGCTCGAAGAGGCCCGGGCGGCGGCGTCCAAGGCCGAGCGCATGCTCGCAACCGAGATCAACGACTTCCGCAAGTCGATGCGTGCCGAAATCGTGCACGTGCCGCGCGGCGGGATCGTGCGGAGGGAGCGCTGATGGGCGGGCAGGGCGACGAAGAGGGCCATGTCCCGGGCATTCCCGAAGCGCTCCCGGGTGACAGGCGTAGCGGGTTCGTCCGCTGGCTCGAGGCCCTGAAGGCCGGCGAGATCAAGGGCGGTCCGGGCTGAGAGTTCGCGGCCTGGGTGTGGTCACGCCTCCTCAAGAACAGAACAGCACCGGCTTGAACGGTTTCGCGGTAGCCAGTGTGGCTGCGCGTTCCGTGGGCCGGATGGACGTCAGGCTCCGATCGCCCGATGCGGGCGGCGAGGACCGAAGGAGTTGAGTGTCATGGCAGTACGCATGGATAAGTTGACAGTGAAGGCGCAGGAGGCGCTCCAGGCGGCCCAGGGCATCGCCGATGACGCGTCCTCGCAGGTCATCGAGCCCGAGCACCTCCTGAAGGCTCTGCTCGACGCCGCGGAAGGCATCGCGTTCGAGATCGTGCGCAAGGTGGGCGCCGACCCGGCGCTCGTAGAGGCCGAGGTGACCTCGGCGATCGATTCGATGCCCAAGGTGAGCGGCAGCGGCGTACAGGGGCCGGCGCAACCCGGGCCGCGGCTGAGCACGGTCCTCGGCGACGCGTTCAAGCACGCCGAGAAGCTGAAGGATGCGTACGTCTCCACCGAGCACTTGCTCGTGGCGCTTGCTGACGACAAGGGCGAGGCCGGGCGGATACTCGGGCTCGCCGGCGTAACCGCCAGACGGCTGCTCGAGGCGCTTGATGATCTTCGTGCGGGCGCGCGGGTGACCGATCAGAACCCTGAGGTGCAGTTCCAGGCGCTCGAGCGGTTCAGTCGCAATCTCACGCAGGCCGCACGCGACGGCAAGCTCGACCCGGTCATCGGCCGGGTGGAGGAGATCCGTCGCGTAATCCAGGTGCTCTCGCGCCGCACGAAGAACAACCCGGTGCTCATCGGCGAGCCGGGTACCGGCAAGACGGCGATCGTGGAAGGCCTCGCGCAGCGCATCGTGGCGGGTGACGTGCCGTCCACGCTCCGCGACAAGGATGTGGTCTCGCTCGACCTCGGCGCGATGGTTGCCGGCGCCAAGTACCGCGGGGAGTTCGAGGACCGCCTCAAGGCCGTGCTCCGCGAGATCGAGCAGGCCGAGGGTCGCCTGATCCTCTTCATCGACGAGCTGCACACGCTCGTGGGCGCGGGCGCCGCCGAGGGTTCGATGGATGCGTCCAATATGCTCAAGCCCGCGCTCGCGCGCGGTGAGCTGCACGCCATCGGTGCCACCACGCTCGACGAGTACCGCGAGCATATCGAGAAGGACGCGGCGCTCGAGCGGCGCTTCCAGCCGGTGTTCGTGGGCGAGCCGAGCGTTGAGGACACAATCGCGATCCTGCGCGGCCTGAAGGAACGCTACGAGGTGCACCACGGCGTGCGCATCGCCGACGGCGCCATCGTCGCGGCCGCAACCCTCTCGGACCGCTACATCGCGGACCGCTTCCTGCCGGACAAGGCGATCGACCTCATCGACGAGGCCGCCAGTCGCCTTCGCATCGAGATCGACTCGATGCCCGAGGAGATCGACCGGCTCGACCGGCAGCTCCGCCAGCTCCAGATCGAGGAGCAGGCGCTCCAGAAGGAGAAGGACGCGGCCTCGGCGGAGCGTCTCGACGCGCTTCGCAGCGAGATGGCCGAGGTCACCGAGCAGATGTCCGGTCTTAAAGCCCGGTGGGAGAGCGAGAAGACCATCATCACCGACGTGCAGCGGCTGAAGGCAGAACTCGACGAGGCGCGGCTGGATAGCGAGCGCGCCGAGCGTGAGGGCGACCTGCAGCGTGCCGCAGAACTCCGCTACGGTCGCATCCCGCAACTCGAGGCGCAGCTCGCCGCGGCGGACGCGAAGCTCAAGGACCTGCAGGCGGGCGCGGGCATGCTCCGCGAGGAGGTGACCGAGGCCGAGATCGCCGAGGTGGTGGGCACATGGACCGGCATCCCCGTGGCCCGGCTGATGCAGGGCGAGATGGCCAAGCTCGCCACGCTGGAGGAGCACCTGCACGAGCGGGTCGTCGGCCAGGACGAGGCGGTCTCTGCGGTGGCGGGCGCCATCAGGCGCTCGCGTGCGGGCCTCTCGGACCCCGACCGGCCGATCGGCAGCTTCCTGTTCCTCGGCCCGACCGGCGTGGGCAAGACCGAGCTCGCCAAGACGCTTGCCGCGTTCATGTTCGACGACGAGCGCGCGATGGTGCGCATCGACATGTCCGAGTACATGGAGAAGTTCAGCGTGCAGCGGCTCATCGGCGCGCCTCCTGGCTACGTGGGCTATGAGGAGGGTGGTCAGCTCACCGAGGCGGTGCGGCGGCGTCCCTACTCGGTCATCCTGCTCGACGAGATCGAGAAGGCACACCCCGATGTGTTCAACGTGCTGCTCCAGGTGCTCGACGACGGCCGTCTGACCGACGGGCAGGGTCGTGTGGTGAGCTTCAAGAACACCATCATCGTCATGACGAGCAACGTGGGAAGCCAGTACATCACGGAGTTCGCCAAGAGCGGCGACGAGACCGCGATGCGCGTGATGCTCGACGAGGCCCTGCGGGCGACGTTCCGTCCGGAGTTCCTGAACCGCGTGGACGACGTGGTGGTGTTCCACTCGCTGTCGATGGAGCAGCTGGCCAAGATCGTCGACCTTCAGCTCGCGCTCGTACGGGAGCGGCTGGCCGACCGCAAGATCACGCTCGAGGTCACGGCGGCCGCCACCGAGCGCCTGGCGCTCGACGGGTTCGATCCGGTCTTCGGTGCCCGGCCGCTCAAGCGGCTCATCCAGCGCGAGGTGGTCGACCGCGTGGCACGCGAGCTCATCGAGGGCCGCGTGGGCGACGGCGACACGGTGACGATCGATGTGATCGGTGACGAACTCGGCGTGCGGGGCGTGGCGCACGCCGAGTAGAGAAGAGGTGCCGCCCGCCGGGATGCCATGACGGCGGGTGCGCGATCGAGACAGTGGAGGTGATCATCATGGCGATCGTACGGTGGGATCCGTTCGGAGAGGTGCTGCGTATGCAGCGGGACATGGACCGCATCTTCTCGCGTCTCGGCTCGGCCGAGGTGAGCGGCGAGTCGGTCGCGTGGATGCCCAAGGTGGATGTGAAGCGCAAGGACGACGACATCGTCGTTCGCGCGGAGCTCCCGGGGATCGACCCCGCCGAGGTGGAGGTCGAGGTGACCGACGGCGTGCTGACGATCCGCGGCGAGCGGCGCCAGGAGGAGAAGCAGGAGGGTGAGGACTGGCTTGTCTGCGAGAGCTGCTACGGCAGCTTCGAGCGGTCGCTCACCATCCCCGATGGCGTTGACGCAGCGACGATCACGGCCGACTACAAGGACGGCATCCTCGTGGTGCACGTCCCCAAGGCGCTCGAAGCGGCGCGGCCCAAGACCACCAAGATCGAGATCGGTGGCGCGAGTGCTCCGAAGCTCGAGGGCGCTCCTGAGGGCGAGAGCGCATAACGCCCCGTTCCCGCTGTGACGTGACCGGCGGGCGAACGAAAGGGCCCCGGCAACGCGCCGGGGCCCTTTCGCGTGTGGCGCTACGGGCGGTGTCGCGTCTACAGCCCGCGCGCCTCGGCCAACCCGAGCGCCTGTCGTACGCGCCGCGTCCCGTCAAGCACCGTCTCAAGCGCCGGACGCGCGTACGGCAGCAGTCCGAGCGAGATCGCCGCGTCCCACACGGGCCCTGCCTTCTTCCATGCCGCCGAGTACGCGAAATGCCGCGCCCGCTCGGCTGTGGTCTCTCGCGCGAGCGCGGCGCTGGCGATGCCCTTCCAGGAGTAGAACATCCGCCTCGCGCGGTGGTATCCGGCTTCGATCTCGACCGGTGTCATCGTGGGATGCGAGATCACGCAGTGCCGGGTGTCGTAGCGGCCCCAATCGCGTGTGAGGATCCGCCCCTCGCGCTCGAGGCGCGTGTACAGCGCCGTGCCAGGGTAGGGCGTGAGCACGTGGAAGGTCGCGGTCTCGATGCCCCGCGATATCGCCCACTCGGCGGTCCGTTCGAACACGTCAGGAGTGTGGTGATCCATGCCGAAGACGAAGCTGGCGTTCACCATGATCCCGGCGTCGTGCAGTCGCTTCACGGCCTCATCGTAGTCGCGGCCGACGTTGTGGCCCTTGCCCTGCTCGGCGAGCGCGGTCTGATCGAGCGTCTCGAACCCGACGAACAGCGAGCGGAGACCAGCGCTGGCGGCTGCTTCCACCAGCCCCGGGCGAAGCACCGCCTCCACGGTGCCGGCAGCCTGCCAGACGCGGCCGGAGCCCCGGAGCCCGGCCATGAGCGAGCGCGCGAAGCGGTCGTCGGCGAAGAGGTTGTCGTCGAGGAAGTAGAGGTGACGCCCCGCAAGCGAGTCGATCTCATCGAGCGCGTCGTCCACCTGCGCGGTGTAGAAGGAGCGGCCGCCGGCGTAGAACGCATCCTTGTAGCAGAAGTCGCAGGAGTGCGGGCACCCGCGCGAGACCACGATCGAGTTGGGGACCAGGTAGCGGTCGCGGTCGATCAGATCGCGCCGCGGGCGGGGAAGTCCGAGCAAGCTGCGCCGCTCGGCGCGGTAGACGCGCCTGGGGTGCCCCGCGCGGAAGTCGGCGAGGAACCTCGGCCAGCTGTCGTCGCCGGGGCCGAGGAAGATGGAGTCGGCGTGCTCGGCGGCTTCGAGCGGTAGCGAGGTGGGGTGCAGGCCGCCGATGCAGACGTGTGCGCCGCGGGCGCGGTACAGGTCAGCGAGCTCGTAGGCGCGCCGGGCCGACGTGATGTAGGTCTCGATGACCACGATGTCGGGCTCATCGTCCGTGCGTACCGGCGCCACGTGCTCGTCTTCGATGGTGATCTCGTCATCGTCGGCGCAGTGACCGGCGAGGGTGGCGAGGCCGAGCGGCGGGAAGAGCGAGTACTTGATCGGCCGGAAGAAGGGGTCGGTCGCCTCCGCAAGGGCGGGCAGCACCATCTTGATCCGCATGTCGCCTCCGAACGTCGGGGAGTCGAGCGTACGGGAGGTGCGAGCGGTGCGGCAGCGGGCTCGCCCGACCCGTTGCCGCGGCGTCGCCGTGCCGTGACCTGGGATCGGCCACCGGTGCACGACCGCTCACCGCCGGTGAGCGGTCGTGCGGACCCGTTGACCGAAGCCCCCTGGCCGCCCATCGGCCCGGGGGCCGACGGACCGGTCCGCGCACGGCATACTGGCCTCCAACGAACTCACGCCGATACGGTCTGGGGGCCACTGGACATGAGGTCTACTTCTGCGCGCGGCTGGATCGTCACGATGGCGGGCCTGGGTATCAACCTGGCGCTCGGCGTCCTGTATGCCTGGAGTGTGATCGCCAAATCGCTCACCGCCGATTGGGGCTGGAGTGCGGGAGAGGCGAGCCTGCCGTATGCGGTCGCATGTGGCGTCTTCGCGGTCTCGATGGTGTTCGCGGGTCGCGCCCAGGACCGCTTCGGGCCGCGCATCGTCGCCACGCTCGGCGGCGCGTTCACCGGCCTTGGCATGATCGTGGCGAGCTTCGGGTCGGCCGACTCAGCAGCGCCGATCGTGCTCGGATTCGGCATCATGGCGGGCACCGGTATCGGGCTGGGTTATGCGGCCGCCACACCCGCCGCGGTGAAGTGGTTCCCGGCGGCACGCAAGGGCCTCATAACCGGACTCGTGGTTTCCGGGTTCGGCCTGGCGAGCGTCTACATCGCTCCGCTCACACAGTGGCTGCTCGGCGAGCACGGGATCGCCCAGACGTTCCGCATCCTCGGCGCCGGCTTCCTGGTGGCCACCGTCGCGCTCGCGCAGCTGCTGAAGAACCCGCCGGCAGGGTACGCGCCGGCGGCGGTGAAGACGCGCGAGCTTCGCGAAGGCGCACATGCACTCCACGCCGTGCGCGACTACGACTGGCATGAGATGGTGAGGACGAAGCAGTTCGCGCTGCTGTGGTTGATGTACGCGTTCGCCGCTTTCGCTGGGCTGATGATCATCGGGCACATGGCCAAGATCGCCGCGGTGCAGATGCCCGATCTCACACTCGGCTTCCTGCTGGTGGCCGTGCTCGCAGTCGGCAACGCGTCGGGCCGGGTGGTCGCGGGCGTGGTCTCCGACCGTATCGGCGGTATCCGCACGATGCTCGTGGTGTTCGTGCTGCAGGCGGGGCTGATGGGGCTGCTCGCCATCTCGAACGCACCGGTGATGCTCGTGCCGGTGGCGGCCTTCGTGGGCTTCGCGTACGGCGCGAACCTGGCGCTCTTCCCGTCCACCACGCAGGGCTTCTTCGGCACGAAGAACTACGGTGTGAACTACGGCCTCGTGTTCACAGCGTGGGGTGCGGGCGGCGTGTTCGGGTCGATGACGGCCGGCTCGATCGTGGACTCCACGGGCAGCTACGCGATCGCCTACGCGGTCGCCGCGGGGCTGTGCCTTGCAGCCGCGGGCCTCACCCTCGCGATCAAACCACCCACGCCGGCAGAAGGCGCAGGTACGGGCGTGGCCGAGGAGCGCATGGCGGCGTAGCGCCGTTCGCGTCCGACTCGGCCCCATGGTGCCCGGACAGGCGGCGCAGGCGTGACGAGTCGCGGGCGCGCCTCGCCGCTTGGGGTGCGTACAGTGCCGCTCGTCACCATCGACCGCTCGTCAGCGCCCATCTCCTGCCGTTGGGCGCGTGTGCCGATAGGCTTACTATGTGAGGTGCAACGCAGCAGACGGACCCCGGCCGAAGGGAGTAAGGGTTTGAGCGTCGGCGCGATCGATACAGGCGCGCTCGCGCATGCCCTCGGCGACCCGGTGCGGATCGCCGCGCTGCTCGAGGGGGCCTCGTTCCCGGCGGCGCTGTGGTCTGGCGCCGAGCTGCGCTTCACATGGACCAACGCCACCTTCCTCGATCTTCTCGGCGATGTCCGTCCTCGCTGGGACCTGCTCGGCATGCCGGTGCGCGGGTTCCTGTCCGACTCGCACTCGGCATCGCGTTTCATCGACGTCGCGTACACGGGCCATCCGCTCACGGTGCCCGAGTACGAGTTCCGGTCCTCGTGGGGCGACGTCACCTACTGGCAGTTGTCGTACCTGCCGATCCCCGGCAGACTCACCGATCCCTACAACGTCCTCTTCCTCGGCATCGACATCTCCGCAGACGTACGGGACCGCGTGCAGCGCGAGCGCGTCGCCCGCGACCTGCGGACCGCCACCGAGCTGATCGATGTGACCGTGCTGTCGAGTCTGGACGCCGAGGAGATCCTGCAGCGGGTCCTTGTGGAGGCCACAGAGGCGCTCGGCGCCGACTGGGGCTGGCTCGCCGATCGCGACCAAGGCGGATGGGTGTTCCGCTCGGTCCACGGATGGCCGCTCGAGATGCGCGGCCTGCGCTTCTCCGAAGACGACCTCTCCCTGCCCGCGTACGCGGCCCGTGCCGGGCGCTCGCTGGCGATCGCGCAGTCCGACGCGCGGCAGCGCGAGGAGTTCGAGTTGCTGCTCAAGCACGATATCGGCGGCTTCGCGCTGGTACCCGTGAAGGGCCGGGGCGACATCGTGGCGGTCATGGGCTTCTGCTGGGACGAGGATCTCGATTTCGGTGACGCCCACAGGGAGCTCCTCCACAAGCTGGAGGTCTCGCTCGCGCTCGCGCTTGAGAACGCGAGACAGCTCGCGGATGAGCGGTCTCTCACGCGATCGCTCCGGGGCGCGTTCTTCACCGCCCCGTCGGCGGTGCCGGGCTTCGAGATGGGCCACCTCTACCACGCGGTCTCGGGTTCGGGCGGCGTGGGTGGCGACTTCTACGACGTGGTGCCGCTGCCGGACGGCTCCCTCGGCGTGCTCATCGGCGATGTTGCGGGCCACGGTCATGAGGCGGCTGGCCTCACCGCGCTGGTGAAGAACGCGATGCGGGCCGAGGCGCTGCATCTCCCATCGCCGCGCGCCGTGATGAGCAAGGCGAACGACCTCGTCCTGCACGGCGCCGAGCCGCACGAGTTCGTGTCGGCCTTCTTCGGGTTGATCGACCCGGTCGACGGCCGGATGGCGTACAGCGTGGCGGGGCATCCACCGCCCGTGCTCATGCGCGCCGGGGAGACACCGGTGTTCCTGCCCCGGGACGGGGCGGTGCTCGGCGCCTCACCGGCGGGGGAGTACGAGAACCACGCGACCTCCCTCGGCATCGGCGATCTCATCGTGCTGTACACCGATGGTCTCACCGAGGCTCGCTCGCCCTCGGGCGAGACCTTTGGCAGTGAGCGGCTCCTCGAGCTGGTGTCGCAGCACGGCGCACACAGCGCCGAACGACTGCCGGAGACGCTCTTCATGTCGGCGTTCGGGTTCGCCGACGGGCGTCTCGATGACGATATCGCGATCGTCGCGCTCAGGCGTGTGGCGACCGACGACGGTGCCCGTCAGGTGCGACTCGACCTGGGAGCCGCTGTCGCGTGATCGCGCGGGTCGGGGTCCTCTTGCGACCGTGACACGCGCTGGCCAGCGCGCGCTTTACACCGGTGCCCCCTGCGACCTACAGTCCGAGGGAGGAGTCGACTGCGAGGGAGGCCGGCATGCGGTGTCCGAACTGCCAGAACGAGGTACGCGACGGAGCGGTGTTCTGTGGATCGTGCGGGGCGGCCATACCTGCCGCGACCACGCCGGTCGCAAGCACGCCGCCCCAACCGCCAGCGCCCGCCCCTCAGGCCGCAGTGCCGCAGCCGGCCGCGTACGCACCTCCGCAGGCCGACGCCCCGGGCTCCGGACAGGCTGAGTACGAGCGCCAGATGGCCGAGTACCAGCGCAAGCAGGCGGAGTACGAGGCGCAGAAGGCCGCGTACGAGCAGTATCAGCAGCAGACCGCGCAGATGCCCGCCGCGGCGGCACCGACCGCGCAGTATGCACAGACCGGACAGGTCGCGCCTGCCGGGTACGGACAGGCGGCCCCGGCGCCGAAGAAGAAGACGGGGCTCGTCATCGGCATCGTCGTGGGCGTCCTCGTGCTCATCGGCGCGTTGATCGTCGGCGGCCTGCTCATCGCGCGCGGGGCGCTCGAGAACGCCCTTGAGGACACCGGGATCGAGGTCGAAGCGCCGGTCACCGATGACGGGACCGGCGAGGCCCCCTTCGAGGCTCCGACAGCGGCCGGGGCGGCCACGGCCGAGGACGCCGTTCGCGCGGCGCTGGAGGCCGAGGGCCTCGGCGACTGGGTGCAGCAGTTGTACAAAGAAGACGACGCGTCCGCCGTCTACTGGGCCGGACCGCCGAACAGCGAGTGGGTCTCTGAGATCACCGTGGTCAAGGGTGCGGACGGGACGTGGACCCTTGGCGGTATCGAGGCGCTGCAGTTCGGTGGCGACGTGCCGATGGCGCCTTCCGATGAGGCGATCGCCGTGGTGACCGACTTCCTCGTGGCCATCCAGCAGGATCGCGCCGACGACGCGCACGACCTCACGATCGAGCCGTTCAGCCTGGATGGCGCCAGCGCTTCGTACTCCAACGGGCAGTTCACCGCGTTCGAGATCCTGTCCACCGAGGAGCAGTCCGACGGCACCGTGTGGGTCGAGACGAGTGAGACCTGGTACGGCAGCACGGCGACGCAGTGGTACTACGTGGTGCCTACGGATGCCGGGTATCGGATCTCGAACCTCGAGGTGCGCTGATCCTAGGCGCGCCGCTCGAGGATCGAGCGGGCGTAGTCGATCCCGTACGCGGGCGCCGGATGGAGCGCCTTCGTGGTGTTCCAGTGCTGGATGTCGCGGTAGTACTCGTGCATGCCCGTGATCCCCAGTGCGAGATAGGCGCGCTCGAGCGCCGGGAGCGTCTCGGCCAGATGCTGCAGGTACAGCAGCACCGAGCGCTGGCCATCGGCGTCCTCGGGGTCAGCCGGCTTCTCGTCAGAGCATCGGTACTCACCGGGCTTGAGCGTGTACAGCGTTCCCGACCAGGTGGCTCGTGGTTCGGTGGCCTCCTCGTTCGTCAGGCGCCACCCATGCGCCAGATCGGCGGGCGCCTCGTCAGGCGTGGCGGCGAGTGCCTTGACCGCATCGTCCATCCATCCGATGAGTTCCTCGGCGGTATCCCGGAAGCTCAGGAAGAACAGCACGCGCGCGTAGTACATGAGGAAGAGCAGCAGTGTCAGATATGCGCGCTCTTGCCGGTCTGCGCTCTCAAGCCAGGTATCGACACGTGCCCGCTCGTCGTCGAGGAGCGTCACGCGTACCGTGGCGACAGGTGTCTTCTTGGAGAGGAGTCCCATGCCGGGGTCCCTTCGATCGGGGGAGTACAGCCTAGCATGAGGCACCTCGCAGTGTGGATGGTTGCCGACGCCCCGGCATGTGGCACAATGCAAGGGCTGTCGGCATCCAGCCGGCATACCGTGCCTGAGGAGGCGACGAGGGGTGAAGATGCGTTCGAGTGGCGCCTTCCGGCAGTGGCCGGTGGGGCTGCTGGTCGAGATTGTCGCGTATCTCCTGCTCATGGCCGCCGCGTCACTGATCGCGCTGCTCGCAGCGGGAACGGTCTGATCCCGCATGTGGGTGACACTCGATACGGGCAACATCCGGGCTATCCTGCACTACACAGGGATGCTTGTCCTCGCAGTCGCCGGGGCGATGGTGGTCCCGTTCATCGTGGCGGTCGTCTCAGGTGAGTGGGACCCGGCGCTCGACTATGTGCTCGGGGCCGGCGTGACCGCGCTCGTGGGCGCGCTCCTCGTGCGGCTCGCACCTCGTGGTGTTCCCATCAACAGGCGTGACGCCCTCCTGATCACCGCACTCGCCTGGCTCGCCGCGTCACTCACCGCCGCGGTGCCACTGGCGTTCTCGGGCCACTTCGGCAGCTACCTCGATGCGACCTTCGAGGCGATGTCCGGATTCACCACGAGCGGTCTCGTACTGGTCCAGGACCTCGACCACCTCGCGAACGCGCACAACGTGTGGCGTCACCTTACGCACCTCATCGGCGGCCAGGGGATCGTCGTCGCGGCGCTGTCCGTGGCAATCGGGATGCGCGGCGGCGGTGCGATGTCGCTCTACCACGCCGAGGGTCGTGACGAGAAGATCATGCCGAACGTCATGCATACCGCACGGTTCATCTGGCTGGTCACCGCTGTGTACGTATTGCTCGGCATCGTTTCGCTCACGGTGGTCAACCTGGCAGCGGGGATGGGGCTCGGGCGCAGTCTGTTGCACGCGTTCTGTAACACCGCCGCGTGCTGGGACACCGGTGGCTTCGGGCCGCAGTCGCAGAATTCGCTGTACTACCACAGCCCGTGGTTCGAGATCGTCACCGTGATGCTCATGATCGCGGGGACCATGAACTTCAACCTGCATGCGCACATCTGGCGCGGCGAGCGGGGCGAGATCTTCAAGAACATCGAGGCCCGTACGATTGCCATCAACACGCTCATCCTGAGCATGCTCATGGGGCTCGGTCTTGCTGGTACCACGCTGTACTCCAGCTCAGGCGAGATCATCCGCAAGGGCATCTACCACCTGTTCTCGGCGAGCAGCGGGACCGGGCAGCAGAGTCTCTATACCGCGCAGTGGACGCACGGCTACGGCGGGCTCGGGTTCGTCGTCATCCTTATGGCCATGGCCTTCGGCGGCATGGCGTCGTCCACGGCGGGCGGCATCAAGACGTTCCGTATCGGTGTCACGGCAAAAGGCCTCATGTGGCGCGTCCGTCAGGCCATCGCACCGCAAAGCGCGATGGTCACCGAGTCGTACCATCACTTCTCGAACGTGCCCCTCAACGCCGAGCTGTTCTCGAACGTGCTGCTCATCTTCCTGCTCTACATCGTCACCTACATCACGGGCGGCGTGATCGGCATGATGTACGGCTACCCGCCCGCTGAGGCGCTCTTCGAGTCCATCTCGGCGGCGGCGA
>Ga0209066_10002326_pt1 | contig 23234 bp, 17 predicted proteins | sample All_14_2_FD_187198 | JGI IMG/M metagenome (GOLD analysis project Ga0209066, IMG submission 187198) | Freshwater microbial communities in response to fracking from Pennsylvania, USA - Allegheny Zone_MetaG_DW_15 (SPAdes) (version 2) ... | reverse complement strand
CCAGGATCTTCAGGTAGGTCTCGTATCCGTCCATACCCGGTCCCAACAGCATATCGAGGATCACCAGGTCGACCCTGGCCGTTTGCAGGAAGCGCAGGCCATCCTCGCCGCTGCCGGCGACGTGGGCGACATATCCCAGCCGTTCCAGCATCTTCTGCACGATGATCTGCTGGATCTCATCATCGTCGACGACCAGTATCCGCTCCCCATGCCCCAGGTACTGCCGGAGATCGACGAAATCGACGGCAGAATCGAGATCCTCCCGGTTGGCCGGGAAATACAGGTCGAAGACGGTGCCGCCCCCGCCGCTCTCGACGGTGATCCCGCCGTTATGATTGCGTATCGTGCTCCAGGCCATCGCCAGCCCCAGACCGGTCCCGCTCCGCCCGCTCAACTTCCGCGAGAAAAAGGGCTCAAAGATCCGGCCAAGACTTTCCGCGGAGATACCGATGCCGGTGTCGGCGACCGAGAGAACGGCATACTCGCCTATTTCCATTTCCGGGAATTCCGGCAGAGGTTCATCGCAGTACTGGTTACGGGTCGTGATGACGACCTCCCCTTTGCCCTGGATCGCCTCGGCAGCGTTGGTCACCAGGTTCATCACACACTTGCGGATATGAATGACCGCGCAGTTGATATTGAGCAGTTCCGGCTCCAGCGCCGTGCTGAATCTCACCTCGCCATGCAGCGATCTGAGAAGCTCGAACTCGGGCGATTCAAAATATTCCCCGACTATCCGGTTGAGGTTGTTGTTCTCGAAGACGGTCGAAACCCCGCGCGCCAGCGACAGCAGGTCGTCGACCACCGCCGCCGCCCTCTGGCCGGCATCACGGATTGCCATCAGCGGAGCCCGGAGATGGCTTCCTTGAGGGAGATCGATCATTATCAGTTCCGGGTAATTGATGATGCCGGAGAGGATATTGTTCAGGTCGTGGGCCACCCCGCCGGCCAGCAGGCCAAGCGATTCCATCTTCTGGGCCTTGCGCAGCCGGGTCTCCAGTTGTCTCTTCTCGGTGATATCCTGGATGACGCCGATGATCCTGTCCTGCCCTTGCCAGAGCAATTTCGCTCCGCTGGCGCGACCATGCACCCAGCGCTCCCTGCGGTCGTCGGCCCGGACGATCCTGAAATCCTCATCAAACGGAGCATCGCGTTTCTGCATCGACCGGGAGAGATAGGCGGACAGCATCGGCCGATCCTCGGGATGCACCAGGTCGAGAAAACTCTCCTGCGACCGGGGATAGGCATCGTCGATGCCGAGGATCTCATCAAGCACCTCGGATGCCTGCCAGGCCATTGCCGGCGGATGAAAGATATAAAAGCCGAGCCGGGCCACCTTCTGCGACTCTTCCAGCAGACAGGCATACTCGTGGAGCCCCTTTTCCGCCGCCACCCTGCGGGTGATGTCAACGGCAATACAGAGGACCGAACAGGCGCCGCCATCCTCCCGCACCGGCGCAAGGTGTATATCATAGGCCCCGTTTTCGTACTCCGAGGTGAACTGCTGTTCCTCGCCGGCGATCGCCCTTCTGACATGGTCGCACAGCTCCTTGTCATTCCGGAACAACTCGAACCACGATTGCCCCTCGCCCTCTCCCGGCTTCATCCCCATGGCTGCAAGGCCCTTCCCCTCATAAAGGGTGATTATTCCCTCGGGGTTGATCTGGACGATGATGACCGGGGCGTTGCTGACGACCGACCGGTATTTCGCCTCACTCGCCGACAACGCCCTCTCCCGCGCCTGAATCGCCCCGGCCATTGTCTGCAGATGGCCTTCCAGTTCGGAAAATTCGGCGATGTTCGATCCGGGCCATGGTCGGTCGTAGTCGCCGCCGGATATTTCCTGCACCTGGGCAATATACCGCCGGAACGAGCGCGACCAGGCGACCGAGTTGCTCAATGAGGCGATCACCGCCAGCACGAGGGCGATCACGACTCCGACGGCGACAAACCAATATGTTTCGGTCAGTAGTTGGAACGCCTCGCGCGAAGATTGGGAGACCAGGACCTTCCATCCCAATTCGTCCACCGTCACCGCAGTGCTGATATATTCGCGATCGGCGAAGAAGACCCGTTCCGTGGCCGGCACAGTCCCGCCCGGGGCCTGCTGTCGCAGGACAGGGATCTGTGAGGTATCGAGCGATTGGCCGCTGTAGATTTTTTGCGAGTCGGCAATGACCCTGCCGTCCTCATCGACGATCATGATGAACAACGCCGACCGGCCCGGCATGAAGCTTATGAAGTCCGACAAGTGTTCAATGGTGATCTCGCCGATCAGGACTCTGTCCCCCACCGGAATCAGCAAGGCGATGGCGAGCCGGCCGCTGATCGTGGACAGGAAGGTCTCCGACCAGGTCGATGCCGATCTTGTCTTCACCTTGCGGAAGAAGGGCCTGAGGGAAAGGTCCAGCCCCAGCATATCCTCCCGCTTGCCGACCTGGGTGACCGGCAGACCGACGGCCTCCACCCGTTCGCCCTCGTCACTGAGGTAAATGGCCTCAAAGATCTCTCCCTCGCCGACATGGGCATCGAGCAGGGTGCACCAATATTCCTGCGACTGGACTCCCCGGGAGTCGATATAGTTGCCGAGGAATTTCAGTTCATGCTCCGCCCCGGTCAGCATCGTCGTAATCCGCCCGGATATCGAACCGGCCAGCACCTGATGCCGGACCGAGATGGCTTCGCGAATCCGCGGGATGGCCAGCAGCCACAGCAGCAGCGCGACCATCAGCAGGGGGACGACGGTGATGATGACCATCTGTATCCCCAGCAATTGTCCAAGCGGCCGCTGCGATGCCATGGGATTATTCCTTGACCACGAACTGCCCGTTTTCAACGATACTGATCGAGGCGTGTGGACGCGACACATCTCCGAACCGGTCGAAATGAAACGAATTCTGCAGGCCATCGAATTCCGGAGTCGCCAGTATGGTCTGTTTCAGGTCCTTTCCCGGTTCCATCTTCGCCAACGCCTCGAAGATGACGTTGGCCGATTCGAAGGCATAGACCCCGGCGAAGCCGGGTTCACGATTGAATCGCTGCAGATATGCCTGCCGGAATTCCCGGTAGCGGGGATTGTCACTGTCCCGGTCGAAGGTCTGGATGACGGTCACCCCCTCCACGGCCCGTCCACCGAGTTCCAGCAGCCTCTCGGTCGCCCCCCAGTCCGCCAGGGTGATCGGGACCGCACTGTCGAGCTTGCGGATCTGCTGGCAGAGCAGGGCCGAATCAACGGAATTGGCAATGATCAGGACGCCGTCCGGCCCGCTTGTCAACGCCCTTCTAGCCAGCTCGATATATTTCTCATCGCCTCCCGAAACGAAGCTTACCTCGGTGACAATTTCGCCGCCCCCGGCGACGAAGATCCGACGGAAGTTCTGCAGCCAGTTGACGCTGAAGGCCCGATTTCCCAGGTCGTAGATTGCGGCCATCCGCCGCAGGTTTTTGATGCCCAACTGGTACTCGGCATTTCGGGTCGAGAAATATCCGGTTGTCGACGACACCCGGAAGAAATAGTCATCGAGACCGGACAGTTCCTCAGTCGTAACGGTCGGGCTCACCATGAGGACCCGGTGCTCGTTGACGATCGGCACCACCGCCACGCCCATGGCACTGGTCATCGGCCCGACGATGGCGGCAACGCCGATTTCGATCAGCTCTTCGACGACCCTCCGCGCCATCTCCGGGTCCTGGTGATCATCCCTGAAAATGATTTCAACCGGGTGGCCGGAAACACCTCCCGCCTGGTTTCTCTGTTCCACCGCCAGCTGCACCCCATCCCGCCCGGTGATCCCGAGATCGGCAACCCTTCCCGAGATCCCGCCGACATAGCCGATGCGGACCGGTTCCGGGGGCGAACAGCCGGAACCGGTGAGGACGAAAAGCGCCGCCAGCATGACGAACGTCAACCATCGCGTGCCGGAAGCCGGGGAATTGCGGTGAACCTGTGCCATGGGATTTCTCTCTTCTCCAAAAAAACGGGTATCGATAGTGCGTTGACATGCAGCTGCTGTCCCGGTGATAACCGGCCTGCCACGCCAATCGATCGGTCAGCGGCAAAAACCGTCCCCGGCTAGATACAGTGTATATGCAAACTCAATTGAACTTCAAGGAGATGACGGAATCCTCGGCCGGTTCCGAACCCGGTCCAAGCCCTCGATCGGCTGACCCTCATGGCTCCCACCGGCGAAGGGGATACCGTTCCGGGCCCGTCGGGACGGTATCCCCTCAATCATCTTGACAGGCGCAACGGCGAGGCACGACTGAATGCAGGATGGCGGCGGACATGGCGATCATCGGACAATGGGAGACGGTTGCCCCGGCTCCTCGACCGGGGCCGCAAAGACCAGCAGCGGCTCGGCCTCCACCCCTTCGATGCCGAGGGAGAAGGCCCGGAAACGGCACCGGCCGGCCGCGATCGGCGTCAGGTCCAGGCCTTCGATGATGAGGATGTCCCGCTCCAGCAAGCGGCGATGGGTAGGATGATCCGGCTGGTTGCGTTCGATCCCCAACTGATCGATGCCGACGAAACGCAGGGGAAATTGGGCCAGCCAGTCGGCACCGTCGCCGGTCAGCCAGGGAAAATCGGGGTCAAATCGCCGTAGCAGTGTCCGTCGGGTCTTGATGAACACCGCCTCCACCCCCGCCGGCGGCAGATCGCCCAGCTCGGTCGGGCCGATGCAGAGCGGGGCCGCCGCCGTCACATCGACCACCAGGGCCTCGAATTCGGCCGGAAACAGCTGGTAATCACTCGAACATTTGCCGCCCGGGATGGCGTGCAGGGGATAATCGATATGGGTGCCGGTGTGCAGCGGCAGGTGCAGGATGCTCTCATGCATCCCGTGAGCGGCGAAATCGCGGCTGATCTCGATGACCGGCCGCTTGTGCGGATCATCCCGGTACACCGCCATGTCCTCGCGAATCGGCTGGGACACCGCTATCCAGGTCAGCATCCCGCCCCCCCTTCGCCGCCGACCGTCATCGCCCCGGGCTCATAGATCACCGGGCCTCGCCCCCGGGCGGCGCCGCGGATCCGGTCGGCAATCCGCCATTGGACCAGCAGTTCGGCAAAACTGGCGAACAGGGTCTTGTCACCGGCCAGGGCGTCTTTCAGCAGCTTGACATAGGCCTCCGGCATGTGGCCCTCGACCGTGCAGCTGTGGCAGTAGTGCGCCAGCACCGGTTCCAGCGCATAGCCGTAGCCCGGCACCTTGGAATTGAACCGGAGAAGGACCCCTTCCTGGGGATAGACCTCGATCACCAGTTCGTTGGCCTCCGCCGTCACCTCCTCGCTGCAGTTCAAGCACATGGAATTCGGGCGGTAGCGGAGACGGATTTCGGTGCGTTTTTCCCCCATCTTCTTGCCGGTCCGGAGGAGAAAGACGGTGTCGGGCCACTGTCCGGTATCGACCCGCAAGGCGGCCTCGGCATAGGTCTCCGTCGACGACGCGGTCCCTTCCGGCCCATAGCCCCGGTACTGACCAAGAACCGGAGGCCGGCCGGGGTCGAGGCCGGCATGATGAAGAACGTCGATCTTGCGCCGGCGGATCGGCTCCGCCTCGAAGTTGTCCGGCGCCGCCATCGCCACCAGCGCCAGCATCTGCAGGAGATGGCTCTGGATCATGTCGTTGACGGCCCCGGCCCGGTCATAATACTCGAACCGCTCTTCGGCCCCGGCGGTCTCGATGCTGGTGATCTCCACCGTCTCGACGGCCCGGCCGTTCCAACTCTCGGCAAAGATCCGGTTGGCGAAGCGGATGGCGAGGAGATTGCGGATCATGTCCTTGCCGAGATAATGGTCGATCCGGTACACCTGCTCCTCGTCGGCCAGGGTCATCAGCATGGCCTGGATCTCCTCGGCCGAGGTCCGGCTCTCACCGAAGGGTTTTTCAAACAGCAGCCGATGGTTGGGGTCGCCGCCGATGAACAGGCCGGCCTGCTGCAACCGGGTGGCCACGGTGACGAAGGCCTCGGGTTTGACCGCCAGGAAGAACAGCCTCCGTTCGTCAACGGCCGGTTCCGTGTCGCACCGGTCGCGCAGGTCGGCATAGGCCCAGGGATCATCGAATTCCAGGCGGTGGTAACCGATCCGCGCCTGCATGGGCTCGGTCAGGCGGAACCCGCCTTTTTTCTCGACCAGACGGCAATATCCTCCCTTATCCAGCGCTCGCCGCCCCAGGCACCAGATCCGGGCAAACGGCATCTCCTCGTCATACCAATGCTGCAGCGCCGGCAGGATCTTCTTCGTGGCCAGATCACCGGTGGCGCCGAAAATAAACAGCAACGATCCCCTGTTGTCCATGGCTCACTCCCCTCCGCCGGTCACGACGCTATGGCCACCGAATTCGCGGCGCATCGCCGCCACGGTCTTTTCCGCATATCTCTGGCGGTCCTGGGATTTGAACCGGGAGAACAGCGCGGTGGCGATCACCGGTGCCGAGACGCCGAGACGCACCGCCTCCTCGACGGTCCAGTTGGCCTCGCCCGAGACGGCGACCACCCCCTGGATCGATTCCAGGCCCGGTTCCCGGGCCAGCGCCGCCGCCGTCATATCCATCAGCAGGCCGGAGACGATCGAGCCCCGTTGCCACACGGCGGTGACCCGATCCGGTTCCAGGGGCAGGGGGGCGTGGCGGAGGATCTCCAGCCCCTCGCCGATCGCCTGCATCATCCCGTATTCTATACCGTTATGGATCATCTTGACGAAATGGCCGGAGCCGGCCGGTCCCAGCAGGGCGCAACCCATGCCGCCGCTCAGGGCGGTGAACACCGGTTCCAGGGCGGCATAGACCTCGCCATCGCCGCCGACCATCAGGCAGGCGCCGTTCCTGGCCCCGCCGGTGCCGCCACTGGTGCCGACATCGAGAAAGCGGAGGCCCCGCTCGCCCAGTTCCTGGTACCGCCGCTGGCTGTCGCGGTAGTGGGAGTTGCCGCCGTCGATGATGCAGTCACCGCCCTCGAGCAGGGGAAGGAGCCTGGCGATGGTGTCGTCCACCGCCTGGCCGGCCGGGACCATCAGCCAGACGGCGCGCGGACGATGCAGGGCACTTGCGAATTCCTCCAGCCGGGCGAACCCCCTGATCCCCTCCCGTTCCAGCAGCGCCAACTTCGCCGCCTTTTCCGTGTGGACGATGATATCAATTCCCTTGTCCCGCCCGTTGAGGGCGAGCGGCAGGCCCATTTTTCCCATGCCGATGATCCCGAGTTGCATGCGCTTCCCTCCCTTGTCAGTTGTCACTTTGTCCCGGCGCCCCACCCCGTATTCCGGCCCGCACCGCCTCGTCGCCCGCGACCGTCGGCCCCGCCGCCTTCGTCTCCGCCAGATCCCGCATCAGACGGAGGACCGCCAGTTCCTTGGCCTTGGCCTCGACATCGACCGTCAGCGTCCGCCCCAGCCAGCAGGCCGGGACATCGGCGGGGTCGATATAGTCGGCATGCGGTCTCGGGCTGCCGCCCTGCCAGCCCATGCGTGGCGAGGAGATATGGCAGTACTGTTCACCGCCGGTCGCCTGCCAGGTCTCCCCCGCCAATCTCGTCGCCTCCTCGACCGACAACCCGTCCGGCAGGCAGCGATGATGGTGGACATCATAGACCAAAGGGATTCCCAGACGTTCGGCCAGCGGCAGCAGATCGCGCACCGAGTAGCTGATGTCGTCGTTTTCGATCGTCAACCGGCTCCGCACCCGCGACGACAACGTCGGAAAGACCCGGCGGAAGCGTTCCAACGCCCCACGCTTGTCACCGTAGACCCCACCGCCATGGATATTGATGACCTCGGCCCCCACCTGCTCGGCCAGCCACCCCTGGTATTCGAGTTCGCGGATGGAACTGGCAACGACGGCAGCCTGCGGCGACGACAGGACGACAAACTGGTCGGGATGGAGGCTGAGGCGGATATCGCGGGCGGCGATCCATGCCTTCACCGCCTGCAGAGTGGCGGCGATCCGATGATTGCCGGGCAGATCGGTCAACCGGTAGCCCGCATCGGGATGGGTCATCCGCGGAAACAGCGGCGACATGATACGGAAGGCACCGATGCCGAGCCGATGCACGGCCTGCACCGCCATCAACAGGCTGTCGGCATTGGCGGCGCAGACGGCTGCAAGCCTCGCCGGACGGGCGTCCGGCGCCATGGCCAGCAACGTCCTGGCGGTGATGGTTTTGAAGGAGATCTCTTCTTTTTTGAAGAGGCAGCATAAACCCAATCGCACACCCCACCTCACCCGCTCATCAACCAATCCGCCATCGCCGCCCAGTGCCGCGATTTCCTGCGAATCGATCCCTCTCGTTCTTTATACCTCTTTCATGCGCATGAATGACAGGTTTTTCAATGATAGTTATTACTATTATTTTCTTACCACAAACCACCTATTGTATTCGCAGCCGCCAGACCTATCGTAAAGGCAAGGGAAGCACAGGCAGCAGTCATTCCCTGACAACGACAACCATTACACGAGAGGTGTATCATGAACGGTGATTTCGGATCCCTGGTATGGGTCAATGACAAAAGTGGACACGAGTACGTCTGTATCGTAAGCGACAGGGCGGACGGCAGCACAGAAATCGACGCGCTGTCGGACAGCGAGCGGGCCAGCTGCATCAACACCAACGACTTCATCGGTACCGACCGCTGGTAGGCGTCAGGGCATGAAGATGGTTTCAGGAACATAACTCAATCTACTGAGTGAGGTGGAATATGAACACCGATTTCGGATCCCTGGTATGGGTCAATGACAAAAGTGGACACGAGTACGTCTGTATCGTAAGCGGCAGGGCGGACGGCAGCACAGAAATCGACGCGCTGTCGGACAGCGAGCGGGCCAGCTGCATCAACACCAACGACTTCATCGGTACCGACCGCTGGTAATGAGATAACATTGCTGTCAAGCAGCTCGCTGCCGTAACCGGCGGCGGATCACCCCGGTGGAATCCCCCCGATTCCGCCGGGGTTTTTCTTTTCCTCTCCCCGGATTTCACCCCTGAGGCTTCCCTGCCGCTTTGACCACGGCCTCAGCCAGGTCCTGAAAGACCAGGTTGTGCAGCGGCAGCACGGAATACCAGTACAGACGGCCGAGCACGCCGCGGGGCAGGAAATGGGCGGTCTGGACCAGTTGCTGCGGCTGGACGTCGAACTCCAGCCAGGCCTGGCCCGGCACCTTCATCTGGGCGTAGAGCAAAAGTCGTTTGTCTTCACGGATATCGACGACCTTCCAGAAATCGAGGGCGTCGCCGACCCGCAGACTGTCAGGAGCGCGACGGCCGCGGTTGAGACCGTAGCCGCCTGCCAGTTTATCCATCAGGCCGCGCAGCCGCCACAGTACGGTATACCTGGACCAGCCGAATTGACCGCCGAGCCGGCAGGCGCTGGCAAAGACATCCCGCTGCCTCTCGCCCCGGGCGAACGGTACCACCCGGACATCGCGCAGGACCGCCCCGGCCGGATCATCGTAATCGCGGATATCGCAGGCCCGGAGGCCGCTGCTGTCGCACCAGCGACTGACGACCTGGTTATGGGCCAGATCGAGTTCGGCGGCAGCTACCGCCTCTCTGAAGTTACGGGGTCGAATCTGCGGATAGTAGCGGGCGGCGTGGTCGTTCTGGAGGATGGTTTCGCTTTTCAACCCCTCCACCAGGGCCGAGGCGATCTTGTAGGGAACCGGGGTGAAGAGGATCAGCCAGTAGGATGACAGCCGGGGCGACAGGACCGGAACGGGCAGGATGACGCGCTTCAGCCCCATGGCCGCCCCGGCCTCGACGATCATGTCCTGGAATCGGAGGGCCTCCCCACCGATGTCGACCACCAGATTGCCGGCAACTTCCAGGTCGGCGGAATATTGCAGATAGGACAACACGTCGGCGATGGCGATCGGCTGCGTCCTGGTGCGGACCCACCGCGGGGTGATCAACAGCGGCAGTTTCTGGGCCAGGTTGCGGATGATCTCGAAACTGGCGCTGCCGGAACCGATGATCACCCCGGCCCGCAGCCAGATGGTCTGGATCTTCTCCGGCTCGGCCGACAGCACCTCCCCGGTTTCGATCCGGCTCAGCAGGTGGGTGCTGGCGCTCTCTTTTTGGCCGAGACCGCCCAGGTAGACGATGCGGCGCACCCCGGCGGCGATGCAGGCGCGGCGGAAGTTCTCGGCGCTCTCCCGGTCGAGGCGGCGGTAATCATCGCCCTCTCCCATCGAATGGATGAGGTAGAAGGCGCAATCGACGCCTGCCAGCGCCGCCGTAAGCGATGCGCTATCGAACGTCGATCCCTCGCGGATGTCGACCCGCCCGGCTATCGCCACCTGGACCTTGTTGCGGTTGCGCACCAGCAGGCGCACCCGGCAATTGCCGGCGTCAAGCAGCCGATGGGTCAGGCGGCGGCCGATATAGCCGGTGGCACCGGTGATCAGCACGGTTTTTGCGGTCGGATCGGTCACAGGCGTTCCTCCTTGTCTACACGGTTGATGACAGGCGCGACGATTGCCGCGCACCTTCCGTCATTCGAGAGAAAGCAGATACGAGCGCAGGTTCTGCGCCGTATGGGTCAAGCCCAGTTTCCGGCGCAGGCTCTTGCGATGGAAATCGACTCCGGCCACCGAGAGGTTGAGCATGTCGGCGATCTCCTTGCTGGAGCGGCCGTTGCGCACCATGCCGGCCACCTCGATTTCCTGCGGGGTCAGCCTGAGCGCCAGAGAGGACAGCGACTTCAGGAACGGGGCGGTAATCTCCCTGATATTGGTGTCGATGATCTCGACCAGGGTCCGCTGCTTTTCCGGGAGATTGGCCTGCAGCAGGCGTTCCACGTACGGCAGGACCAGACGCTCGACGTTGGCGAGGACGGTCGCCTCGATATGGCGGCGATCTTCCTCCCGCTGGCGCAGCAACACCTTGAGGGCGATATTGGTATCCTCGAGGCGCTCGGCCTGCCGCCGCAATTCGGATTCCTTCCGCTCCAGTTCCTCCTGCGCGACCATGACCGGGGTGATGTTGTCGTGGGTGACGATCACCCGGTGGACCCGGGCATCGCGGTAGGGCACAACCCGGACGGCATACCAGCGTTTTTCCTGCGGCGAGTGGCAGGGGTACTGCATGAAGAATTCATCGATCTCCCCCCGCATCACCCGGCGGATGCCGTCGGCCACCCGACCCGCCTCGATATCCTCCTGCGCCCGAGCGTCCTGGCAGACCGAGAGATAGTTGATCCCGACGCTGTCGTAGGAAGCCGGCATGCCGTTGCTGCGGGCATACTTGCGCCAGGCATCGTTGGTTTCGACAATGACGCCCTCGTCATCGAGGATGGCGATACTTGCCGCAACCGAATTGACCACCACCTTGTACAGTTCATCGCCGGCCATGTCATCGTCCCTCCGTTGCGGGTTGCTCTTCCTGTGGTGATAGGGCCTGTAGGTCACGGCGTCAAGGAGGAAATTGCGGAACATCGGCCTGCTGTCCCATGCCGCCTGTGGAAACGTGAGAAGGAAGGATGAGAAGCAGCGATCGCCGCCGGCGGTCGATGCTGGAGGGGAGTGTGGATACCCCTGCACCGTCGGGAATACGGCCGGAGTGCGATCAGAGCATGACGATGAAGAGAGTGGCCATGGTGATCAGGAATCCGAATGGCAGAACGACCATCCGCGACTCCAGGGTGTTGCCCTCCAGCACGCGATTGACGATCCGGTAGGTGGCGTACATCGAGGCCAGCAGACCGCCGAGCACCGTCAGGGTCTGAAGAACGGCGGTCGAATCACGGCTGATCAGACGGATGTCACCGGGGGAAACCGGCAGTTTCAATGCCTCCTGGACAATCAGGACCAGATTCCAGGAATCCCTGACAAAGATCTCGAGATGAACCGCCAGGTAGCCGCCGAGAATGAGCGGGATGAAGCCGTAACCCAGGAGCGGCAGCAGCAGCTTCCTGTTGACCCTCAAGGTGCGCGCCTCGACGGTGACCATCAGATAGTAGACCACCTGAAAGATCAGGATAATCGAGAAGAAGATCAGGCTGCCGACGACCGGGCCGGGCAGGTGGAGACCGTTTCGCCCGCTGAGCCCCTGGATCGCGGTTATCAGCTCGGTATAGTTCTGGTGCAGGGCGAAGGGAAAGAAGATCGCCCCGAGGGCGACGATGAGAAAACTGTCTTCCCACCGCGGTGTCTGCAGGGTCCACAGTTCCTGCGGGGCCAGGCGCAGGTTGAGATGGATCGCCCGGTGGGTGCAGTTCTTGATGCAGGCGGCGCAGAGGATGCAGTCCCGGTTGTTGTCGACCAGGTACGGATGGCGGAACATCGGGCAGCCGGTGTTTTCCTCGCCGCCGGCAAAACAGGTGTGGGTGTCGCAGCGGTTGAGGCAGACATGGCGGTTGGAGCGCAGTTCGATGATCGAGGGCATCGAGAAGATGGCGTTGATCGCCCCCAGCGGACAGAGATAGCGGCACCAGGCCCGGCGGGAATAGATGATGCTCGTCAGCAGCGAGCCGAGGGTGATGGCAACGATGATCCAGCCGGTCAGCAGCGGATTGTCATAGGAGTTCCAGACGACCTCGACCCACAGGACGATGATGCAGAAAACGGCCATGATCCAGCCGGAGAACCGCTTGATGATCTCCGGCAGCTTGCGCCGGGGCTTGAGCAGGTTCTGCGCCAGCAGGCCCGGCATGGCCAGGGAGCAGACGTTGCACCAGGTCCTCGCCAGGAAGAAGAAGGAGAAGAACAGCAGGGGCCAGCCGATCGACCAGCTCAGGGTGATGCCGAGATTGCGTTCCGCCTCCCGCGGCCCGAAGAACAGGGTGACCACCGCCAGCAGCAGGATCGCGCCGACGATCATCTGCGGGAGCCGGGGAAAGAACCGGCTCCGGATAATCCTGCTGACCCAGCCGATCCGCAGGATGTTGAACTCCCATTTGCCTTCGGTCTTCGGCAGACCGAGGAGGATCTGGTCGGCGATGATCTCGTCCGTTCGCGCCAGCATCACCGCCCGCCGGATCACGCTCGAGAGCTCGGTGAGATTGCCCGGCCAGTCGTAGTTCATCAGCAGGCCCAGGGTCTCCGGCGACAGCTTTTTGATCTTCTTGCCGAACTCCCTGCCGAATCTCTCGAGATAATGTTCGATCAGGCGCGGCAGGTCGCGCTTGTGCTCGCGCAGAGGCGGCACCCGGAAGTGCTGCCTGGCGAACAGGGCGATCAGGCCGGGGAGCAGCTTGCCGTTTTCTTTGAGGTGGTCGAGATCCAGGTTGCAGACGAAGACGATCCGCGACTGCAGGGCGATCGGCCGCTCACTGTCGGTATGGGTGAACGTGCCGCTGTCGATGGCCTGGAGAATCCTGTGCTGCAGGTCGGGCGGGATCAGTTCGGCATGGAAGAAGACCAGGGTGCCGCCGCAGGTCTGTTCCAGATAGCCGGCCTGGCGCGATTGAACGAAGGGGAAGGGGGTCTGGTCGTTGCCGAACAGATTCTTGCAGAGATCGATCGGGTCGTGCTGCCGCACATCGATCTCCAGGTACGGACCATCCCTCCTGCCGCCCTGGTTGTGAATCTGGCGGGCGATGATGGCCTTGCCGGTCCCGGCCTCCCCGGTCAGCATGAACGGCTCGCCGTTGGCGGCGAACCGATTGATGATGATATGGGTCCGGCGGGCCGTCGGCGATTCGGAGATTGCTTTCTGCCATTTGGCGACCTGCCCCTTGGCGCGGATCAGATTCGGGACCTTCTCCTTCATCAGGATGACCTCCTCGAACCCGCTCGTCGACTCCGTGGCCGGCCGCAGACTGCAGAGCGTATCGGCCTGGTCGAGAAAGGCGACGCGCAGCCTCTCGGCCAGGATCGCATCGAGCTGACGGTGGATGCGGCTGTTGGCAAGCAGCACGTTGCGGAAGGTCCGCCGGTCAAAACAGATCAGGAGCAGATCGGAGAGCGCATGCAGACTGAGTGAATGGGGCTTGCCGGTCAGCAGGCCGGTCTCGCCGAAATGACCGCCGGGGCCGATCCGGCCGACGATGCAGGTCCCCTTGTCGCCCCGCTCGAGGATCATCTCAACCTCGCCGGAAGCGATAATGTAGAATACCTCGCTGGCTTCGCCCTGGCGGTATACGTACCCTCCCGCCGGCACCGTCTGGATGCGGCAGACCTCGCTGAAGGCGACGAGGTCGGAGACGTCGACGTCCCGGAAAAGAATCGACCGCTGCAGGCTCTGTTGGATGTGTTCCTTGTTCATGGAGTGCTTTGCCGCATTGATACGGGCCGTCCGAGGCCCCGCCGCGTTCAGATCTGCAGGTGTCGCTCCAGGATTTCCGCCAGCAGCGGGGCCACCGAATAGACATCGAGTAGTTCGTCCGACGTGCTGCCGGGATAGGTATCGGAGCCGATGATCTTGCCGATCGGGCTCTTTTTGAACCTCTCCCGCGAGTCACCCGCCATCACCAGATGGGTGGCCATGACGACCACATCGGCTGCCCCGGCATCGAGACAGCGCTGGGCGGTCTGGATGATCGAGCCGCCGGTGCGGATCATGTCGTCACAGACCACCGCGGTCCGGCCGCGGACGACGCTGGATATCTGGCCGACGATGGTCTTGTCGGTGTCGAATCGGTCCTTGTCGGCGGCGGTATGCGGACAGTCGAGCATGCTGGCCAGCCGGGCGACCCGCTTCGAGAAGCCGTAGTCGGGGGAAACGAGGACAAAATCCTCCAGCCCCATCGACTGGATCTTCTCCACCGCCAGGCTGTCGGTCCAGACATGTTTGGTGCTGATCTCGCCGCCATGGGCATGGAGCACCGCTTCCGAGTGGAGATCGACGAAGGCGACGAAATCGGGCCTGGCCTTGAAAATCTGGCGGGTGCGGGTGATCCCCTTCGGGATCTCGTGCGAATGGGGTTTGGCCCTCTCCATCGTCGAATAGCCGAGATAGGGGATGACCACATTGATCGAGGCGGCGTTCCAGTACCTCCCGCCCTGGATCAGATCGAGCAGTTCCTGGTACGAGTATTCGGTGTGGGTGGCGCCGATGATGATCAGGTTTTTGCCGGAGATCGAACGGGGAAAGGCGTGATAGGTCTCGCCGTCGGCGAACCGCCGCCGCAGCATCTCGGAGAAGGGGACGTCGAGCCGGGCCGCCACCTTGCAGGCCAGATCGGTCGAGGCCTCGTTGGCCACCAGAATGATATCTTCCTTCAGCGACATCTCCTCCTCCCCCTGGTATTACAGCGCCGCGACAATGGCGTCGCCCATCGCCGCCGTGCTCACCGCCCGGCTCTTATCGACGGCGATATCGGCGGTGCAGATGCCCTGCTCCAGCGTCGTCTCGACCGCCCGGTCGATGGCGGCGGCGGCCTCGTCCCAGCCGAAACTGTAGCGCAGCATCATCGCCGCCGACAGGATCTGGGCGATCGGGTTGGCGATGCCCAGGCCGGCGATGTCCGGGGCCGACCCGCCGGCCGGCTCGTAGAGGCCGAAGCGGTCCTTGTTGATCGAGGCCGAGGCGAGCAGGCCCATCGACCCGGTCAGCATCGCCGCCTCGTCGGAGATGATGTCGCCGAACATGTTACCGCACAGCAGGACGTCGAACTGGTGCGGGTCGCGGACCAGCTGCATTGTCGCGTTGTCGACATAGATATGATTGAGCTGCACGTCCGGGTATTCCCGCCCCACCTCGATCACCACCTCGCGCCACAGCACCATCGTCGTCAGGACATTGGCCTTGTCCACCGAGGTGACGATTTTGCGCCGCAGCCGGGCCGCCTCGAAGGCCATGCGGGCGATCCGCTGGATCTCGAAGCGGGTGTAGAGCATGGTGTCGAAGGCCCGTTCCTCGAGGCCTGCGCCCTCACGCCCCTTCGGCTGGCCGAAGTAAATGTCCGAGGTCAGTTCACGGACGCAGAGGACATCGAAACCGTCCCTGACGATATCGGGGCGGAGCGGGCAGGCGGCGGTCAGGGACTTGAACACCTTGGCCGGACGCAGGTTGCAGAACAGGTCGAAATGTTTGCGCAACGGCAGCAGGGCCGCCCGTTCCGGCTGTTGCGCCGGCGGCAGGTTCTCCCACTTCGGACCACCGACCGAGCCGAAGAGGATGGCATCGCTCGCCTCGCAGAGGGCCAGGGTCGTCGCCGGCAGGGCCTCGCCATGACGGTCGATGGCGCAGCCGCCGACATCGGCGGCGGTAAAGGAAAGTTCGACGGAAAACTTCTTCTGCACCGCCGCAAGGACCTTGATGGCCTCGGCCATCACCTCCGGGCCGATCCCGTCGCCGGCCAGCACCGCTATCTTCTTCATTGGTATCACCTGAATAATGTATATCGATTTGTTCCTTTCGGAACCTCTGGGTATGACAAACCGGTACGCCGCGTGCTCTTGTTTAACAGATAGCGGCCGGTTTGGCCAGTACCGCGTCACCGGTGGCGACAAAGACCAGCAGCGCCCGTATGGCGCCGGAAAATGGCAGGGTCGTCTCGACCACCTCCTCGAGCCGAAATGGAGAAGAGGCGACGACAGCGTCGGCGGCGGCGAGTTCTTCCCGCCATTTCGGCCCCTTCATGCAGATCAGCTTCAGTCCCGGTTGCGCGAACCGGCCGGCCATCGTCACTAATCCGGCGATATCGGCAACGGCCCGACTGGTGACATTGGTGAAGGGCGTCGTCGCCGACAGCTGTTGTTCATCTTCGATGCGGCCGGCAACGATCGTCACCTCGGTCATTGCCAGGGTCCGGACGATATGACGGAGGAACGAGACGCGCTTGAGCCGCGGTTCGACCAGGGTCGGGATCAGGTCCGGCCGCACCGCCTTGCACGCCAGCCCCGGGAAACCGGCGCCGGTGCCGATATCGAGCAGACGGGCACCGGGTGGCAGCAGAGGCAGCAGGGTCAGCGAATCGAGGAAGTGGTTCTCGACGACCTGGATCTCCGGCGTATTCCTGGCGATCAGATTGACCTTGCCGCTCCACCGCTGCAGTTCCCGATGGTAAAGGGTCAGGGCGGCAACCGCCTCCCGGTCGAGTTCCAGCCCCAGCGCCGCCGCGCCCCGCAGCAGGAGGTCCTGAAACCCCTCCCGCCGCCCCGGCTCCGCCCTACTTTCCATCCTGGAGCCGGACCGTCACCGAGGCGGCATGGGCGGTCAACCCCTCGAGACCGGCCAACCGGCGGATGTGATCGGCGTCCTGGATCAGTGCCGTCCGGGAATAGGAGATGATCGAGCTCTTCTTGAGAAAGGTGTCGACCCCCAGGGCCGAGGCATAGCGGGCCGTTCCCATCGTCGGCAGGACATGGTTGGGGCCGGCGAGATAGTCACCGGCCGCCTCCGGGGTATGATGACCGAGGAAGATGGCCCCGGCGTGCCGGATATGGGGGATCTGGGACCAGGGATCGGCGATCATCAGTTCGAGATGCTCGATGGCGACGGCATTGGCCAGATCGATCGCCTCGGCGAGGTCGGCGGCGACCAGGATGACCCCGCGATCGACCAGGGACCGCCGGGCGATCTCCTGCCGCGACAGGGCGGCCAGTTGCCGCTCGAGTTCGGCCGGCACCCGGCCGGCCAGGTCGGCGTCGGTTGTCACCAGCACCGACAGGGCCTGGGGGTCGTGTTCGGCCTGGGCCAGCATGTCGGCGGCAACACTGGCGGCACTGGCCTCGCCGTCGGCGACGATCAGGACCTCGGACGGCCCGGCGATCATGTCGATCCGCACCATGCCCGACACCTGGCTCTTGGCCTCGGCGACATACTGGTTGCCCGGGCCGACGATGACATCGACCCGCGGGATGGTCCCGGTGCCGAAGGCCAGGGCGGCGATGGCCCAGGCCGACCCGACCTTGTAGACCTCGGCGATGCCGATCTCCTGCGCCGCCACCAGCAGATGGGGGCTGACCTGGCCCTGTTCGTCCGGCGGCGTCACCATGACCCGCCGCGCGACCCCGGCGATTGCCGCCGGGATGCCGTTCATCAGCACCGACGACACCAGCGGCGTCGAGCCGCCCCGCCCGCCCGGGACATAGAGGCCGGCCGAATCGACGGGGCGGACCAGCCGGCCGACGATGGCCCCGTCATTGCGGGTCTGCAGCCAGCTGTCCTCCATCTCCCGCTCATGGAAGTCGCGGATCCGGGCGATTGCCACCTGCAGGGTCGCCAGAAAGTCCTGATCGACCCTGGCGTAGGCGGCGCCCATTTCCGTCTCCGTCACCCGCAGGCCGGCGCCGGTCATCGCCGGGGCATCGAACCGCCGGCAATAGTCGAGTACCGCCGCATCCCCTTCCGTCCGCACCCGCTGCAGAATCTCGGCTACGGCGGTGCGACAGGAGGAATCGGCGTTCTGGAACCGGTTGAGCAGGTTGGTGATCTTTTCCCGGCCCGCCGGGCTGGCTGTGGCTACTGGAACAATTGGCATAGTGTTTCCGTTTCTCTCTGATTCGGGCCCAAGTCCCGTTGATAGTGGCGATAATGACGGCAGCGGCGAATTTCTCCATGACGGCACGTCGCAGCCGGCTGCCGAGCCCAGGTCGGCGGCGGCGACAGCACGAGGGAAAAGTATATTCAACTTCAAGGCAAGTGTAAAAAGAATTCCTCGGAAAAGAATTCCTCGGCAGGCGTGGATTGACCCGGTCGCTCGGGATTGCCGGACCTGGCCCGGCCGCCGGGCCTTTATTTCACCCGTAGAAATGTTTATTATTATTCAGCTGATGGCCATTTTGTCTTTTCCATCGCGGGAAATGACAATATACTGAATCACTTGGAGGATGATCCGGTCCTCCCGCCGACCGGGCGGAGATCACCGCGATATCCCTGCCTGATAATCTTCCTGCGGAGCAATCATGGATTTCGAACCGAAGTGGATCGCCTGGGAAATTACCCGCCGCTGCAACCTCAGATGCGTCCATTGCCGATCCTCGTCCCTGCTCGAGGCCGGGGATCATCCCGATTTTTCCCTCGACCAGGCCCGACGGGTGCTTGACGACATCGCCGCCTATGCCAGCCCGGTCGTGGTCCTGTCCGGAGGCGAGCCGCTGCTGCGCCCGGACGTCTTCGATATCGCCAGGCACGGGACCGATCTCGGGCTGCGGATGTGCATGGCGACCAACGGCACCCTGGTGACCGAGGCGATCTGCGACGGGATCAGGGACAGCGGCATCAAGATGGTCTCCCTCAGTCTCGACGGTGCCAGGCCTGAAACCCACGATAATTTCCGCAACCAGGCCGGGGCCTTCGCCGGCACCATGAACGCCATCCGCCTGTTCAACGAGCGCGGCATCCCCTTCCTGGTCAACTCCTCCTTCACCGTCCGCAACCGGGAGGAGATCCCGGAGATCTACCGGCTGGTCAAGGGGCTCGGCGCCAAGGCCTGGTACATGTTCATGATCGTGCCGACCGGCCGCGGCGAGGACATCATGGACGAGCTGATCCCGGAGGATGTCTACGACGAGATCCTCGACTGGCATTACCGGGTGGAGAAGGAGGAGGACGAGCTGCTGATGCGGCCGACCTGCGCCCCGCATTACTACCGCATCGTCCGCCAGAAGGCGAAGGAGGAGGGCTCCTCCTTCAAGCGCCGGAACCTGCAGTTCTCGACCGGCGGCTCCAAGGGCTGCCTGGCCGGCCAGCTGATCTGCCTGATCGACGTCGACGGCGAGGTCCTGCCCTGCAGTTATTTCCCCAAATCGGCGGGCAATGTTTTTCAGACACCGTTCAAGGAGATCTGGGAGAAATCCGAGCTCTTCCTGCAGCTCCGCGACTTCAAGAGCTACAAGAACAACTGCGGCAGCTGTGAATACGTCAGTGTCTGCGGCGGTTGCCGGGCCAGGGCCTACGCCATGACCGGCGACTATCTCGCCCAGGAGCCTTTCTGCAGCTATGTCCCGCTGAAACTGCGGCGGCAAGCAGACACCACGGACACCAACCCCGGCCCCGGCGAGGAGTCGGCGACGGAACGGCCATAAACCCACACCGGAGATCACCATGAACGATACCTTTCTCAAGGCCTGCCGCGGCGAGAAGACCGACTACACCCCGATCTGGATGATGCGCCAGGCCGGCCGCTATCTCCCCGAATACCAGAAGGTGCGGGGCAACGTCTCCTTCCTCGAGTTGTGCAAGACGCCGGAGTTGTGCGTCGAGGTGACCCTGCAGCCGGTGGACATCCTCGGCATGGATGCGGCCATCCTCTTCTCCGATATCCTCATCCCGATCGAGGCCATGGGGGTCAGGCTGGAGTTCCACGAAGGGCAGGGACCGATCCTGCCGGACAAGATCAAGACCGATGCCGCGATCGAGCGGCTGATCGTCCCCGACCCCGAGGCGACGATGCCCTTCGTCATGGAAACCATCCGCCTGCTGCGCCGGGAACTCAAGGTGCCGCTGATCGGTTTCGCCGGAGCCCCCTTCACCTGCGCCACCTATATCATCGAGGGCGGCTCATCGAAGACCTTCTGGGAAACGAAGAAGCTGATGTACACCCAGCCCGAGGTCTTTCACCGCCTGATGGACAAGATCAGCCGCACCACCCTGCTCTACCTTCAGGCCCAGGCCGCGGCCGGGGCCCAGGCGCTGCAGCTGTTTGATACCTGGGCCGGCATCCTCGCCCCCTGCGACTTCGAGCGCTTCGCCCTCCCCTATGTCCGGGAAATCATCGCCGGGCTGCGGCATACCGGACTGCCGGTCATCTATTTCGCCAATAACGGCGCGACGCTGCTCAACCTCTCAATCTCATCCGGCGCCGATGTCATCGGCCTCGACTGGCGGATCAACATCGGCGAAGCGGTGCGGGTGGTCGGGCGCAGGGCGGTGCAGGGCAACCTCGACCCCTTCGCCCTGCTGCTGCCGAAGGATGAACTGCGGACGCGGATCCGGGGTATCCTCGATGGGGCCAAGGAGGCCTTCGGCCATATCTTCAACCTCGGTCACGGCATTCACCAGTTCACCCCGCCGGAGCAGGCCAGAATCGCCGTCGACGCGGTGCATGAACTGAGCCAAAGGCGATGACCCCCGACCGAAAACCGCCGATGAACATCCCGAACATCGCCCAGTGTGTCGCCTATATGGAGGAGTTCGCGATGTATGCCAACATCCGCGACCACTCCTTCATGGTGGCGAAGGCGGCCTCGGCCCTGCTGGAGGGATTGAAAAGGGCGGACAGGGTCGAATCCCCCCTGCCGCCGGATGACCTGGTGATCGCCGGGGCCCTGCTCCATGACATCGCCAAGACCCTGTGTCTCAAGGAAAATTGCCGTCACGCCGAGGTCGGCCAGGAGATCTGCCGGGATCTCGGCTACCCCGAGGTCGGCGAGATCGTCGGCGAGCACGTGGTCCTCTCCGATTTTTCCATCGATCGTTACCACCGGGGCATCTTCACCGCCGGAGAACTGGTCTATTATGCCGACAAACGGGTGCGGCACGATGTCATCGTGCCCCTTGACAGCCGCCTGGCATACATCCTGGAGCGGTATGGGGAGAACGATCCCGTCAGGGAGAAGATGATTGTCACCAACTTCAGGCGCTGCCAGGAACTCGAACGCCACCTTTTCGAATTCCTCGACTACCAGCCCGAGGAACTGCCTCGATTCCTCCCCACGGACCTGTCTGGGGCCCGGGAAGAACTGAGCCGTTCTTTTCTATAGATCGATTTCGACATCATGCGGAGATCGGCGGCGGTGAAGAGCCGGTCCGTATCGCCGACAGAATCGACCACTACCATCCAGGAAGGTACTGCCGTCATTCGACCGGGAATTGGGACAGGCAGGCGATGTCCGGGCCGGACCCTTTTCCGCTCCCGGGTCTACATCCCGGTCGTCAGAAAAAGGGCGGTGGATTGAACCAATGGATGCAGGACGGTTCCGATCACGTCCCGATCGAGCAGCCGTGCTGCTATGAACCAGGCGAGCAGCAGGAACGGGCTGACCAGACGAAAATAGCGCACCGTCTTGTCAAAACCCTCGCCGCCGCGGAAGATAAGTCCCACAATCGATGCCCCCGGAAGCGGATACATGCATATGCAGCCATAGAACGCCATCATCAGGTTGACGACGACAACTGCCGAGAAGGCCTTGTCCTCGAACCCGAAATTGGTGAGCAGCGCGTAGATGCTGGCGGCAATGCTGGCCATCATGAAATTGCCCAAGGGACCGGCGAGCCGGCTCAGCATCAGGTAGAAACGGGGATGTCGGAACTTGGCGACATCGATCTTGACCTCCTTGGCCCAGCCGAAACCGGCGACGAAAAAACAGAGGGTGCCCAGAGGGTCGAGATGGAGAAAGGCATTGAAGTTGAATCGCGTCCCCCCGCCGGACTGCCGGTCGCCCAGGAGGGTGGCGGCCAGGCCCTGGCTTTCGGCGCTGACAGTGACGGCGACGAGGGCAGCGACGCAGAAGACGGCGACATCCTCCACCGTCGATCCGGGAATGTGCAACAGAAAAGGCACGGGTACGGCAAGCGGTGCAGGCATCGTTCTCTCTTTATGTTTCGCTGAAAAAACGGGAGGGCGAAGGCCGCAGGACTGACCTCCGCCCTCCCAACAGGCAGATATTCAACCGAATATGCCCGTTATCCTACCATCTTCTTGATCTCCTCGACAACCTCTGGATTGGCCAGGGTCATGACGTTGCCGACATCGCCGTGGTTGGAGATGGCGCCGAGTACCCGCCGCATGATCTTGCCGGAGCGGGTCTTGGGCATATCCGGCACGATCCAGATCTTGCGGCATTTGGCGATTTTGCCGATCTGGTAGGTGATGGCGTCATCGATCTTCTTGACGATCTCATCCGAGGCCTTGAAACCGGGTTTCAGGGCGACATAAAGATCCGGTTCCTTGCCCTTGACTTCATGGGCGACCGGCACAACCGCAGCCTCTGCGACTTCGTTGACGGTCAGGGCCGCCGACTCGATCTCCTTGGTACCGAGACGATGCCCGGAGACGTTGATGACGTCATCGATCCGGCCGAGGATACGGAAATAGCCGTCCGGGGCCTGGACTGCGGCGTCACCGGTCAGGTACGGCCAGTCGCGCCAGTCTTTGCTGTCGGGGTTCTTGCAGTAGCGCTCGAAGTAGTTCTTGACGAATCGGGGGCGATCGCCCCAGATGGTCTGGAACATGCCCGGCCACGGATTCTGGATGCAGATGTTACCGGCCTTGCCGGAACCTGCAGGCAGTTCGTTACCGTCCTCATCAAAGATGACGGGGTGGATGCCCGGTACGCCAGGTCCGGCGCTGCCCGGTTTCATCGGCTGAAGACCGGGTACGGTCGAACAGAGGAAACCGCCGGTCTCGGTCT
>Ga0209066_10002325_pt1 | contig 23237 bp, 21 predicted proteins | sample All_14_2_FD_187198 | JGI IMG/M metagenome (GOLD analysis project Ga0209066, IMG submission 187198) | Freshwater microbial communities in response to fracking from Pennsylvania, USA - Allegheny Zone_MetaG_DW_15 (SPAdes) (version 2) ... | reverse complement strand
AGCGTCGGCCAATTGAAGGATGATCCCATCATCAGCCTGCCCGCCGTGGCACGCTGATCAACCCGGCCAACGCCGGAAAGCGCGGCGAGCAATGCCGCCAGTTACACCACGCAATGGGACACCATCCTCAGCCGAGCAACACCTCGATTTCCTTGGCATCTACCAACGTAGTGATTTCCGAATAGAGATCGACCTGTTGACCCGGCGCGGAAATCGAAATGACCAGCGCATACCGTGCCTTGTCGGTGACGCGCTTCTGCCCGACATGCGACTTCCACCAGCCGCCGACCGGATAAACGGCAATGGCGTCATGTCCGGCCAATTCGATCGCTCGACCGCGCCACAGGTCGCAGTGCAGCGAGCCGGCCTGAATCGCCTTCGGCCCCAATAGCCAGCAACTCGTTTCGCCATCGGCTTCCGTGCCGTCTTTCGCTTGGCTGGCGGAAATCCGGCTGCGGAAGCGGGCACTCGTTTCGGTGCGCTTCTTCATGTCGAAGCGGAGGCCGAAGGATCGGTAGGTATCCGGCCGGGTCGCGGCCTTGCCGGTCAGGTTCGGCTCCACGAAATATGAAAGCGTGACCTTCATAGTGACGATTTCGTTTTCGAGTTGCTCCAGTGCCGTCTTTGGCCAAGGCAGATCGTAGAAGTGCATCTCGTTGAACACACCGGTCCGGCCGTCCGCGCCGATGGCGAATGGCTGGATCTCCGCCTGGGCAACGAGCGTGGCTTCGTTCTGAGCCGAGAGGATGGCACGCTCGATATCCGGCACACCGTATCCGAATTCACGTAGATGTTGCTGTTTCGCAGCCTTGGAGCCGGTTTTCCAGTGCGCGCCGCGCCCGATGAACTTCTTGCGGATCGGCTCCGGCCACCGCGCGGAATCTACGGTTAGTGCGCGATGCGTCTCTGGCCATAGATCGGGAAGTGCCGATTGCAGGCGGCCAACGAAATTACCCGCCATGCCGGCAGCGGCGCTGGTGGCCCAGAATGGCACCAATGGTTCGGTCGCTACGTCCGATCCCGCCGACAGGAGCGACACCGACGGGTACCATCCACAAAATCCGGCCGCGTCGGACATCATGTTGCCAGCCTCGAACAGCACTTCCGGCTTGATGGGTGTCAAGTCGTCGGGAAGCGACTGCGAACCGCGACTGAATGGGCTGCGATGATTGGCCGGCACGGCGGCGTTCAGAACGGGCGGTGGCGCGGGCGATTGCTCCTTGCGCGTGAATCCGCCGATGGTCAGCGCGTTCCAGCTCTGCGATGGATCTTCCAGAGGCTGGGACGGCAGAACATCGATCGCCATTCCGCCCGAAACGTTGCCTGTCGCCACGACGATCAAGCGCTTGGGCCGCTCGGCGGCCGGCTCTTGTGCATCAGCTTCGCCGGGCATTGCGCCGGCGGCGATCTGATCGAGCGCGCCGCTCCAGGTTGAAGGCCGGCTTGGCGGAAAGTCTGTTGCCGAAGTCGCAATGCAGAAACTTCGGAGCGCGTCGGGTCGTTCGATCTCGACTGAACTCACCGCGCCCTGCGTCACGACGCCATAGCTGGGCGGCTTCGTCGGCGGGAAACCGTGCGGCGGAAGCAGTTTCATGGACTCCACGCCGTGCGTCAGAACGATAGGCCGTGCATCATTCATCAGCGACTCGAAGTCTCCGAGAAGCACAAGACCGGCTAGCGGCGTGCCGTGGCCACCGTTGGGCTGATGATCGTCGGCCCCCCAGGCAGCATCATAGGCCCATGCGCCGCGAAGGCCCGGCGCGATCAGCGGATGCTCGGCCGCGACGCCCGTGTCGAGCGTACAGACGACCGGAGCATCCTGTGCCGGTGCTGCTAGACGCTGGGCCAACTCGGCGACCCAATCGTGCTGACCAAGCCCGATGTCTCCCCCGTCGAGGAAAGGTTCGATCGTTCCCGTCGCACGCCGGATTTCGGTGATTGCACCGGGCACCCGCATGACAAATCCGGCGACTGTGGCGGCGGGCGCATGGAGAAAGAGGACGGTCGTATCGGGGAAGATAAGGCGGTCGTCGTGGACATCGATGTTGGCATTGCGCGCTGCATTGACCAGGCGATCAGCCAAGGCGACTGGCTGACGAACCCAAAGCTCCCACCACACAATATCCGGCACAGACAGATCCACGTCGCCGGTGAACAATGATCCGGTGCCGATGGCTCGGACTTCCTCCAACACCTCGAAGCGATCGACATCGGGGCGAGGCTTATTGCCAGGTTCGCGGCCATATTCGCTGATCCTGCCTTGCAGGAAATCGCGCGCATCGTCCGGCACGAACAGCAAAGCGCTCTCGGTGCGATCTTCGTTCCGTTCCGAGCGGAGCACCACGACATCCTGTGTCGGAAATTCCAACGCGGTCGGAACCTTGACGGCTTTGGTGCGAGAATCCTCGGCTGGCGGCAGCGTCGTGATCTCGACGATCGCGCCGGCTTTCAGCCCCTGAACGGCGAGGCGAGGATCATCCGCTGGCAGAGGAACATCGCCGAGAGCGGCAGCGAGTTGATCGAGAAGCTGAGTGGCGTGTGCCGCGTAATCGCCGCGAAGCGGCTTCCGTTGTTGATTGCGTGATGGATAAGTATAAGCTGCGGTTACACGGAAAACGTCGATGGAAATATGCGGACGGTCTCTCGTGTCGAAATTATCTGGATCCGCCATAAGTTCCTGCTCGTTCGTTCGCGTTCCAGTCTATACGTTGGCGGAGCCTGTCTACCGGCTGGATTGGCGACGGAACTTGCCCTTCAATGTCTGTCGGTTTTCCAAGGCTTCCCGTAGCGCATCCGGCGAAACCTTTGCTGACTCTGCCAGAATAGCGTCCTTGACGACGGCATCGGCGGCGCGAACCAGTTCGCCTTGGCTTAGGCCGTCAAGCGCAGGTTCCAGCGTGCTCCATGCCTTCGCAGCAAATTTGAACTTCCCAAGCCGACGCTCGATGACGGCTCGCGCCGACGCTGGGTCCGGCAGGGTGTATTCGATCACTTCATCGAATCGCCGCGCCAGCGCTTCGTCCAGTATCTCGACATGGTTCGTTGCCGCCAGCACCAGGCTGTCGGTGGAGTTCGGTTCTTCCATGAAGGCCAGAACCGAGTTCAACACACGGCGGATTTCGCCGACATCGTTCGGATCGCCACGGCGTGCGCCGATCGCGTCGAATTCGTCGAGCAGATAAACGCCCCGCCTCTGCGCGATCTGATCGAACAGAAGACGCATCTTGCCGGCCGTCTCGCCGAAGAAGCGGCTGAACAGAGCCTCAAGCCGGACCGTAAAAAGCGGCAAGCGCAACTCGCCAGCGAGTGCGGAGGCGGTCATCGTCTTGCCGGTCCCAGGCGGGCCGACGAGAAGCATATGCGTTGCCGGCGTCTGGCCGTGCTCGCGCAAGGTTGTGCGTTCCTGCTGCTGGCGAACGATGCGCCCAAGCCGTTTGGCGATGTCGTCCGATAGCACCATACCGGACAGAGAGACCTTCGGATAAGTGCTCTCGACAAGTCCCTGCAACTCGCCACGGGGACGGGCCAGCGGAATCGGGGTCTGCCCGCCAGCGGGTCTGCCGGCACGCTGCTGATCCCGCGCTTTCTGGACAAGGCGCTTGAGTTTATCGGCTTCGTCCGGTCGGCCTTGGCGAGCTTCCTGTGCGGCGATCTGCAAGGCGATCGACAGGAGCTGATCTTCATCCCCATCGATGTGCGAATTCAGGAGCGCGAGAATTTGCTTCGCAGACATGCTCGCCTCCTTTCTTCGATTCGGCCTCACTATACTATTCTGTGCTCTAGATACCAATGGCGATCATCAGCTAAGATTGACGCTATCTCAGCAGGCCGAAAAAAGCCACCGATTACCGATTCCTGCCACCTGTCAGATTGAAAGACCTCTGGTGGCATCAGGGGCATCACCGCCGAACTCGCCGATGCCAAGAACTGGGACGAGTTGCACCGCGCCTTCGATGTGCGCGGCCTAGTGGTCAAGAAGCGCGGTGCTGGCATGGTCATCGTCACCCATGAGGGGGACCAGGCCGTCAAGGCAAGCTCGCTCGGCCGGGAGTTCTCCGCCGCCAAGCTGACCGCCCGTTTCGGCCCCTATACCCCGCCGCCGCCCGAATTGTTCGAGGCGCGCTCCGCCGCCATCGAACCGGAAGACCAGGGAAGCCGGCTGATCAAGGCGGCGCTTGCCAACCGCTCTTTCTTCACGCGCCGGCAGCTCATGACCCATGTCGGCAAGGTCGAGAAGGATATCGATCAGCGTACCGCGATGCTGGAGGAACTGCTGAAGCGGCCGGGCCTGGTGCAGCTCCTCGATGCCGATGGCAAGGAGATCGGCTGGACCAAGACCGCCATCGTCCAGGAGGAACGCCAGGCCGTGCGCGATGCCAAGGCACTGGCCAACCGGCAAGCCCGGCTGCGGCCGAAGGCCATTGCCCAGGCCCGCAACAGCCGCTCCATGCGGCCCGACCAGCTCGCGGCCTTCGAGGCGGCCACCTCCGGCCGGGGCTTCGTGCTGATCGAAGGCAGGGCCGGCGTCGGCAAAAGCTATTCAGCCCAGGCGATCCGCGAAGCCTGGGAAGGCAGCGGCTATCGGGTGATCGGCCTCGGCCCCACCAATGAGGTCCGCGCCTCGGCCCTGAAGGACGGATTCAAAGAGGCCCGCACCGTGCATAGCCTGTTGATGCGGCTGAAGGCGGGAACAGAGAGCCTGGACGCCTCCTCCGTGCTGATGGTGGATGAAGCGGCCATGCTGGACAACGGCACCATGGCGGCGCTGCTGACCGAAGCCAGGGCGGCCGATGCGACCGTGATCCTGATCGGCGATGATCGCCAGCTTGCCTCGGTGGATCGCGGCGGGCTGTTCGGGGACTTTCGGGAGCATCTGGGCTCGACCGAGATCACCAAGATCACGCGCCAGGCCGTCGATTGGCAGAATCAGGCCGCCACGCATTTCAGCAATTTTGAGTTCGCTGCCGGCGTCGATCTCTTCCGTGCCAATGATCGGCTGCATTGGTCCGGCACGCGCGACCAGGCCCGCGCCCAATTGCTGGAACAATGGAAGCAGGACAGCGCGGCCAATCCCAAGGAATCCCGCTTCGTCTTCGCCTTCACCAATGAGGAGGTCAACGCGCTGAATGCCGAGCTGCGCCAAATCCGCCGCGACCGGAGCGAGCTGGGCAGGGACGAGCTGCACATCAAGACCAAGCATGGCATGGCCGCCTTCTCCATCGGGGACCGGGTGGCGATCACCGAGACCGCGAAATCGGCAGAGGATCGCGAACGCGGCATCATCAACGGGGCCATGGGCACCGTCAGCGCCGTGGACCTCAAGACCGGCCGGCTGGTGCTGCAAAGTGATGACGGCAAGGTGATGGAGATCGACACCACGGGTTTCGAAGGCCTGCGGCATGGCTATGCCGGCACGGTCTATAAGGGCCAGGGCAAGACGCTGGACCGGACCTATCTGCTCTATAGCAAATACTTCCGCAGCGAGCCCGCCTATGTGGCCCTGACCCGGCAGCGGAAAGACGCACGGCTTTACGCCGCGCGCGAGGATGCCAGGGACGAGAAAGCCATGGTCAAAACCATGCAGCAATCGGTCGGCAAGAAATCGAGCTTGGCCGGCTACACCCCGGACGAGTTGGAGGGTCTGAAGGTGAGCCGGGACCGGTTGGCCGAAGACCTTGACCAGCCAGCCAGGCCGGAGCGGGAACCGGCGAAGCCCCGCCAGAAACAGCCGCGCAACCGCACGCGCTACAAGCGCCGGCCGATTGTGCGCCATCCGGCCGTGCGCCGGCTCTGGCGGCGCTACCTGAAGGCAAACCAGCGGCCAGCCCGAAGGCGCCCAGGCTTCCTGTTCCGCTCCTTCAAGGCATGGCTCCTGACCGGCGCGATCTCTGACCCTCTCGCCATCGCGCTCCTCGTCCATCAACGCGCCATGGGCCGGTTGATGCTGGAAACGGCCGCGAAGGTGCTCGGTGGGGCGAGGGAAGTGCAGCCAAATGGTAGAGATCGGTAATTCATCGGATCGCGAAATTGGCTCACCTTATCCCTGACTGAATTTTGCAAGATCAGTATGGGCTCTTGCCGCACTTTCATCCGCGTTTGATAAAAGGCGCCAAGTCTATTGTTCACAAGCGAATGACCCCGAGGTGTGGCCCGAGATAAATACCCAACGTCAGTACTTGGTGCTGGTTCGAGAAGCTGTACATGTGGAAGTCACACGGTTCACCATTTGCATTCGCCAGAATGCAGACCTCTTCGCCCACAGGGCCGCGCCGGCGCGTCGTTGCATAAGAGCGAAACGCTGAGAATGCGTCGGCTTCGGATACGTTCCCGAAATGTGCGCGAAACCCGTCAGACCGGATGAAATAGGCAACATCCTCTCCATCACCGCGATCGCCGAGATCACGATGAAAGGGGTGGCGACTGATCATTCCAAAAACCGGATGTGCAGGATCGCGCGAACAAACCATATGCCAGAGCGTGGTCGTAAGGGTGTTGCCATAGCGCTTTTTCAGGTCCTGCACCGACTGCCAGGTGAATGGCAAATCCCGTGCTTCCGTCTGGAAGCGGCTACCCATGAAAATGAGGCGGCGAGCCCCATAATTTGCTTCGGCTTCCATAGTCTGATGGCAGCTTGGGCTTAAGGTCGCTTCGTTGTCACCCAATAAGAGTGCCCGATGCCAGGGCAATAGGTCGTGCGTAATCTCATGTGCGATCAGAAAACGGCGCTTGAGTTCCACCACATCGTTGTCGATGAAAATCCGCTTCTCATGCTCCTTGAGCAACAGGAGTCCTCGGAGTCCGTACTGTTCGACTACCTCGACCATACGTTTGGCGGTAGTCAGGATCACATTACCTGCCATCCGAGCCCGGTGCGCCATCTCATCGAGCAGATCGAGATCGGTTTTGCTGTAGTAGGTTAGATCGAGGCGCTGTAGCGCGCGTACCTGATCAAGGTCGAGAGGTGGTTCCGGCCGACCAAGATCGCGCAGAAGTCTATCAACAAGCTGGTCGATATCCTCCGCTTCATAACGTCCCAAGGGTGCCTCTTCCTTAGACATGAAGGATCACTCTTCCTCGTAGCTGGCGAGGAACTTGACGAAGTCGTTAAGTCCGCGCCGCTCCGCGTTGGACAATTGCGAAAGGTCCTTTGAACTCGCCGCAAACTTCAAGGCCGCCTGCGCTATATTGTTGTTGCGGGCAATTGCCTCCGCCGTCAGGCTCTGAACGGCCTGGGTAGATACTTTCATATAGTCCGCTAGCTGATGCATGGTGCGTGGTCGGGGCACATAGTTCGGATCGCTCTCGACGTTCGCCAATTCGTCCGCGTCCACTCGCAAACGTTCGGCCAACTGAGTGACGCTAAGGCCGTCACGGCGGCGCAACTGATGCACTAGCACACTTAGAACGGCCATCTTAAGTCCTGGTGCGGTAGCGACTGACGCAGCTTCTGGGTGTGTAAAGTGAGTAATCGAGGTAGAGTCACGGAGCGGAATACCAGCATCGCATTCGATGTCCGCATCCTTATCGATCTGGCTGCGCAGCCAGTGATTGGTGAAGCGTAGTTTCATGCTCAACTCCTCTCTGGCTTCGGTTCAGGGAGAAAGAAGGTTGTGGCCTGGGAAGCCGGCAGTTCGAAATATCTCAATCCGCGATATTCCCTGTCCTTCCCAAGGTCGGTCATGCCCAACTGTGCACTATAGAATGTCTCAGCTCCTGGCAGCGCGTGCAGGCCAATCCTTCCGGCCATTTCTTCTTCAAAGCTCAGGTTGACTGCCGTTGCCACTAGTACTCGCCCACATCCCTTGTATACTGGCTCCTTCACTAAGCGTGGTCGGTTCCATGGCGCAGTGGAGAGAAAATCCACATAGATCAGAGGCGCGCGTGGATGATCGGGGTGTCGGCTGAAACACTTTTCGCCCCCCTTGCGCACCAGCATGATTGCTTGGGTATTGCCGCCGCACTCCAGAATAAAGATGTCATACAAGAACGGGTCTCGTATGGCGGCAATCGCTTTTTTACCCCACTCCCAATGCGCATCTTCTGCATTGATTTCGGAAAGGTTTTCTCCAGAGCGACCCGCTTCGAAACGACGGAGACCGAATAGTGGCCGCCAACGGGTTTCGATGTGCGCCAGGTTATCTGCATCAATACCCTGGAACAGGGTCGCGTCTTCGAACTGACCTGAGACCCTGTTCTTGAGAGGGACAGTGGTGATGGGTGTCTTCATAACACCATAAGCTCTGCCTTGTCGGTCTTGTCAGCGCTCTCGATGAAGACCTTGTCGCCTTTGGCTAGCCGGTCGTCGATGGATTTGTAAAGACGTAGGGCTTGTCGCACCAGTGCGGTCTTCGACAATCCCTTTTCTTCACACAATGCCTCCAACACACCCATCTCCGCGTCGGTGAGATTGAGCGTCATCGTGCGCTTCATCCATGCCTCCCTTTTTGCCAATCATAAATAATACGCACTAACGATTTCGTCAACAAAGGAAGTGGAATTTATGGCTTGTAATTGGCTAAAAAATAGCTATAAAAACTGCAGAAACCAATCTGGAGGCCGTTATGCCCAATGCGACGCATTACCAGTACCGGCTCAATGAGCAGGTCTTCGAAACGAGTGACCCGGTTGTCACAGGCAGGGACATTCGCGCCCAAGCTGACCTCGTACCGGTGAGTGACTACATTCTGATCCAGCTCGGCGATCGCACGACGCGATCCGTCGGCCTGGAAGAGCCGATCAACCTCAACCGCGCAGTCATGCCGGAATTCCTGAGTTTTTTTGGCGATCGGACATTTTCGCTCACCATCAACGAACGTGGATACGAATGGGGCGCGGAGGAGATTCCGATTTCGGCCATTCGTCGCCATGCTTCGATCCCCGATGATCATGAGGTGGTCCTCGATAGCGAGGGTGACCGGGTCTTGGAGGACGGCGACGTTGTGCGCCTTAAAGGCAAGGGCGTTGAGCGTATCCGGTCGCGGCCGGCCGAGCAGATTTGCATCATCGTCAACACGCGGCAGAAATTCGTCGCACCAGGACAGATCAGCTTTGCGCAGCTCGTTGTTCTCGCATTTCCAGATCTGCCGATTGGACCGAACACCGCTTTCACGGTGAGTTACCGCAAAGGACGCGGCGACAAGCCGGAGGGCACGCTGATTGAGGGCGAATCCATTAAGGTCAAGAAGGGCATGGTGTTTAATGTCTCAGCAACTGATAAGTCTTAGCCCCGACCTCACGCGGCTGCGTGAGGACGGATACGAAGTTAGCATCGAACACGGTCATCTGGTCGTGCACGGCATTCCCTATGTGGATGCCGAACGACAGTTGAAGCGCGGAACTCTGGTCTCCACTCTGGCGCTCTCGGGGAACCAGACAAACCGTCCGGACACCCACGTTGCTCTGTTCGCAGGTGACTACCCCTGCGATCAACATGGTAAGCCGATCGAGAAAATCAGGCACGGATCTACGCGGCAGGTGATCGGACCCGGACTTTCGGTCGATCATAGTTTTTCGAGTAAGCCTACCGCTGGTTATCCAGACTACTATGCGAAAATGACAACCTATGCTGCGATCCTGAGTAGTCCGGCCGCAGCACTCGATCCGTCTGCGACACCTCGGACTTATAGAGTCATCGAAGCGCCGGATGACTCGCCCTTCGAGTATTTTGACAATGCATCGGGGCGGGCCGGCATCTCTCACATCAGCCGCAAACTGATGCTGAACTCGGTGTCCATCATAGGACTAGGCGGAACCGGCTCCTATGTGCTCGATCTGGTAGCAAAGACCCCGGTCGCTCGGATCGAGCTTTTCGATGCGGACGTGTTCGAACAACACAACGCATTCCGCGCGCCCGGTGCACCCTCCTTGGACGAACTGCGGAAGCGCCCTCGCAAGGTTGACTATCTCGCCGGTATCTATTCAAAGATGCACAAAGGGATCGTGCCTCATTTGGAGCGGATCACGGCAGATAACGTCGAACTCTTGCAGGATCAGGCGATGGTCTTCCTGTGCATCGACAAATCAGAAATTAAGCTGCCGATCATTCACGCCTTGGAGGCGTATCAGGTGCCGTTCATTGATGTCGGCATGGGTATTGATATAGTTGACAACGCCCTGATCGGAACACTTCGCACGACGACCAGCACCCCGCGGTTCCGTGCGCATGTGCATGACCGCGCTCGCATACCTCTGACCGACGTTGGGGTTGATGATCTGTATGCGAAGAATATCCAGGTCGCAGACCTTAATGCACTCAACGCCTGCCTCGCTGTCATTCGTTGGAAGAAGCTTTGCGGCTTCTACCGCGACACCGAAGGCGAGCATTTCAGCCTCTTTACGCTTGATGCCAATCATCTGCTAAACGAGGATGCGGCCTAATGCCATTTGCAAAGCTGCAACACCGATTTGTCGACGGATTTCCAGACCGCCTTCAGCCTGGGGTCCTCTATATCTCGATCGAATTTGCAACCATGTCTCACCTGTGCTGTTGCGGTTGCGGAAGGGAGGTGATCACTCCGTTGAGCCCGAAGGACTGGAGGTTTACCTATGATGGTACGAGCGTCAGCGTCTATCCGTCTATCGGCAACTGGTCGCTGCCGTGTCGATCACATTACATAATTCACTCTGGGGCTATTCGCTGGGCTGGTGAATGGAGCAACGAGCAAATCTCTGCTGGCCGAGAGCGAGATTTGATCGCCAAGCGAGCCGTCGGAAAACAGCCAGCCAGTTCTACTCCACCGGCACCAACTCTCGCCCAAAGGCCTCCTGCGGAAGCGCGTCAGGACTTCTGGTCATCAATCTGGAAGAAGCTGTTCGGCTAGGCTTTACATTAGCCATCCGCGTTGAAAGCTCTTTGGAAAACACATTAGTGTGCGGGAAGCAGACGTTAGCGATTCTTCCAACGGCCCACGAATGGCCACGAAGGCAAGAGCCGTTAGAATGACAACTCGTTGAAGGAGCTCATGGAGCCTGGGGGTGCGAAGCCAAATCTCGAACAGAGGTAGCCTATAAGCGTGGCCCCGGAAGGGAGCACGTCATTTGCTATTTCTGCTCGTTAGTTCGTCTCCCACGTCGCGATTTCGGCTGCGTCAGCCGCTCAGCGCGGATGCGGGCGAGGAGGGTTTCGGCGGGTTCATCGGTGGGGTCTTGGGGAACGAGTTCGCCTGCGAAGGCTTTGGCCAGAATGCGCTGGTCGAGGTGGCCCAGCAGTTTCAGGGCCTTTGTGGCCTCGGCGGCGAGGCGGTCTATCTTGGCGAATTGCCTTTTGATCTCCGCGACCACTTCGACCTGTGTGGTTCGGTCCCAGAGGGTGATCTCAAGGCCTTTCAGCCGATCTTGGGTCAAATTCAGGCCGCTTTCGCTGCCCCCTGATTTGATCGTATCCAATGCCCGCACCATTTCAGGCGCGTTGATCACCATGACAAAGAACTCGGGTTCAACGGACTGATCCAAGCGGATGCGATAGACCTTATCCGAGAACATCCGGCGGGGGGCAGTCTCTGCCACATAGCAGCAGACCGCGCACCGAACGCGCGGACCGGCTCGGGTCATCAGGACATCGCCCACTTCAACTTCAAGGTGGGGCCGTGGCGGCAGGCCTTCGGGAAGCCGCTTGTTCTCAGTGCAGTCGAAGTCGATGGATTGAATTGCGGTTGTGGTCAAGACGGCCCACTTTGTCGGGTCGAGTTCAGGCCCGTTCTCGCACTTTGGGCTCCAGCCCTGTTCGATGCCTGTGATGAACTGGCCCAGCTCTGTAGGCTCACCGCAGTCAAGCTGTGAGGCCACAAGACGTCCGTTCAAGGCTTGCGAAAGAACAGCGCTTCTCATCCGCTCTACCAGCTTTTCGATTGCTGTTAGGTGGTAGCGGGCGGTGGCGTTGCGGGCGTTGAGGATATCTAGTTTTCGCACAATCCGCCGCTGCTCGGGATGTGGCGGAAGGGGGATATCTAGCGCGCCAAGGATTGAGGCGTTCGCTCCCGGTTGTGCAGTTCCTTTCGAGACGATCGTGATTTGCGCCCAATAGGCGGGCGATTGCATGAAGCGAGAAAGAAAGAGCGGATCAATACAGGCGTCAGCGCGGACGCGAATAAGGTAGGATGCGAATACTGTTCGCTCTGGCACTTCTGAAATCAGGTAGCTTTTCCCTGTCGTGGCTCCTGTCCTAGCGATGACGATATCGCCTGAAGCGAGATCAAATTTTTTTGGCGGTTCATGTTGGCAGTACGGGACGCTGGTCCAATCGACTGAATAGTCTTGAACGTCCGTAATTCGAAGGAACTTCGGATGTCCCTGTTGCGATGTTGCCGACGTGGTGAAGCCATACGAGATGTCTTTAGATGCTTCACCTAACGTCGTTTCCACCCATCCCTGCGGCAGCCCCGTCATTCCGCCGCCTCCACCATCGGCGCGGCGTCCAGTTCCTCGGCTAGCCCTTCGATCTCTTCCAGCGCGGCGCGCAGGTGAGCCATGATCGCGGTGGCGATCTCATCCGGTTCGGTCATCTCGTCTTCGGGATCGCCGCTTTCATCGCGCAGCCATGTCCAATCAAGGTTGTCGCCCCGCGCCGCGATCTGATCCCGCGTCAGCTTGCGCCAGCGGCTGGCCTCGCCGCCCTCCTCGCGCTCTGATCCGCCCCTGGGGTCGGGGCCGAACAGTCGCTCGAACTCCTCAAAATGCGCGGCGGTCAGGGCATTGGTCTTGCCGAAGGACGGCATGTTGGTACGCAGGTCATAAAACCAGACGGCCTCGGTCGCCTGCACCTTGTGGTTGGCGGGATAGACCTTGTCCGTCAAGCGGGTGAAGAACAGCACGTTGGTTTTGACGCCCTGGGCATAGAAGATGCCCGTGGGCAGGCGCAGGATGGTGTGCAGGTTGCAGTTCACCATCAGAAAGCGGCGCAGCTCGGTGCCCACGCCATCACCAAACAGGATGTTGTCGGGCATGACGATGGCGCAGCGGCCGCCAGGCTTCAGGCTGCGGATCGCATGTTCAAGGAAGGGCATCGGCCCCACCCGCTCGCCCGCCGTCAGTGTAAAATCAGGGCGGTTTACGTTTGACGGCATCTTGTTGAAGGGCGGGTTCGTCAGGATCACATCCGCACGGCCCAGGGCCTCCCCCTGCGGGGCGCAACTGTCTTCGCAGCCGACGAGGCTTTCGATACCATGCAGCAACATGTTCATCACGCAAAGCCGGTGGGTGTCCGGCACCCACTCGTGCCCCCGCAAGGCTTGCTTGCGCTGGAAATTCCCTTGCTCTTCGGAAAGCTTGAATAGGTCGTCCGTTGCGTCCTTGATGTAGCGGTCAGCGGTGATCAGGAAGCCCGCCGTGCCAGCCGCTGGGTCTTGAATGATCTCACCGGCCTGGGGCTTTATCAGTCGAATGATACTGTCGATCAGCGCGCGCGGCGTGAAATATTGCCCGGCCTTGGACTTGGTGTCCGACATGACCTTCTGCATGAGGCCTTCGTACATGTCGCCAAGACCATCTTCGCGGGCGGTGAACCAATCGATCTTGTCGATATTGGTGGTCAGCGTCTTCAGGTCCTTGGGCTCGCGCAGATGCGTGACGGCATCGGTGAAGATGGCGAGCACCATCGGGTTCTGCACCTTGACCGGGTCGCCGAGGTCGAGAAGGAGCTTTTTGTAGTAGCGCAGCTGGTCACCGCCTTCGGCTTTGGCCAGTTCTTTCCAGCTATATTCCGCAGGGATGAGCGCGGCTTGCCCGGTTTCCTCCAGCATCTTGAGGAAAAGCAAATAAGTGAGTTCGTTAACATAGTGCAGGATCGAAATGCCTGCGCCTTGCAACGTTTTGGCCTCGCGCCACAGTTTGGCGACAATGTTGGCGGTATTCGGGTTCATGCGCTCACTTTCCAGAGCTCTTCGTTGAAATCATGAAGAATTGCTTCCAGTTGGCCGTTAAAGACCCTGTTGAGACGGCTGAAGCCGCCATGGGCTGCGAAGTTGCCATGGTCGATGCTGTCGCGGTCAAGCACGATTTCCTTGGTGATCTGTTCCGCTATCCGGCGAAGCCACTGTTTTTGAGGTTCGGTCCATTTGGTCTTGGCCAAAATGATTTTAGTTGCCTGTTGTACGCGGGCTTCGAAGGGTATTAAGGGGTCACCCAGTGCAGCTTGGCGGACGAATCCGATGATGGACGCCGCAATATCCTCGTTTGAGCTATCGTTCCAGGCGCGACGTAGGCTGGTTTCGGAATAACCCATCTTATCGAGTTCAAGTCGAAGGCTGCGCAGTTCGGCGCGTGTCAGGTCCCGCGGGCGTTGTACGACAACCGAAAGCGCAGCGATGCGGTTCTGGTTGTTCTTCACGAAGGAGGTGAAGGTATCGAGGAAGTCCTCGGGCTTGTCATACTCGCCATAGCCGGTGGTGACGGCATGCATGCTGTCTTCATGATGGGAAATTGGAATCAGGATGGGACCGGTGCCGTCAGGGTTCCAGTCGAGGATTTTACCGAGATCCGAGAAGTTCCTGGCGTGGGCGGCAGCATCATCGGGTGAGCATTGCTTCAAGCGGTCACGCAGCTGCTCAACGGACTCGCCCGTCAAGTCTTCGACCATCTGCCCGACTTTGTTCGGTAGCTTTCGCAGGCGGCGATGCAGCTTAGCAAGGAGCTGATCGCGGACGAGCGCGCGCTGATCTCCTTCGGTGACGGTCGCAAGTTCGTCAAAGAGCTGCTCAAAGGTAAGCTTGGGGTTGCTGGCTACGGGCTTCATCTGCGTCAGGTTCTGCAGTGTCGCGTAGAGGTCCACCGCGTCGAAGATGCGAAACACCTCTTTGCCGATTTCATCACAGCGCCTGGTCGCTCTGCCAAGCATCTGCTCATAGAGTATGCGGCTGTTGACGCGGCGGATGAAGACGAGATTGGTGATCTTGGGCACATCAATGCCGGTGGTTAGCAGGTCCACCGTCACAGCAATCTGCGGAAAGGCGTCGTTGCGGAATGATCGGATCAGTGCGCCAACCTTATCGACGCTGCCCGTAATCTTGCGGATTGCCGCATCTTCGATGTCGCCATATTGGGAGGAGAAGGCCTTCTTGAGTTCGTTCACAACGATATCAGCATGGGCGTCGGTCGCGGCAAAGATCAGTGTCTTACCTTCAAGGCTTGGATCAATGTGCCTGGCCAGCTCTTCGGCGACGACCTGATTGAAGGGCTGAGTGATCACCTTGCGGTTGAAGGCTTCAACCTCGAAGCTCAATTCGTCCGGCGCCACGGTCGTCTGAACTTCGCCCGACTGGCTGTCCAGCACCTCAAGCTCTTCTCCCCTATCGAAGGTGATCCCGGCCTTCGATAATGCCGTCTGAAAGCGGATGGGTGGCTCGTGGTCGATGAGCCATCCATCCACGACCGCCTCGCGGTAGGTATAGGTGTAGATGGGATCGCCGAAAATCTGAGCGGTATGGAGCGCAGGTGTGGCGGTCAGGCCGATCTTCACGGCATCGAAGTGTTCCAGCACGCGTCGATATTTCGAGATGTAATCATCCTGCCCGCGAAACTCCAATTCCCGATCCGACATCTCGCGGTCGAGAAGATAACCCCTGTGGCATTCGTCGATCACCATCAGGTCATATTGGCCGATCGGTGGAACGTCGGCGGGTTCCTCGTTGTACAGAATGCGCTTTACCAGGCCCTGGATTGTACAGATATGGACGCGGGTCTCGGGGTCGGGCTTTATGTCTTCAAGGCCCTTAATGCCGAAGAGCTGACCGAAGGTCTTCGGTCCCTCAATTGCTGTGCTCATAAACTCGTCGGTGGTTTGGGTCCCGAGCGCCGAGCGGTCCACCACAAAACAGATACGTCGAAAGCGCTTTGTGGCGAGAAGCCTGTAAAGCATCGCGATGGCGAGCTTGGTCTTGCCCGTGCCCGTTGCCATCGCCACAAGCATTTCGCGCTGCTCGGTTGCGAGCGTTTTCTCAACAGCTTCGATGGCGGCTTTCTGATAGGGACGCAGTTGAAAACCAAAGTCGAAAGGACGAGTTTTCAAGGCGTCCTGCGCTTTCTCCTTCTCGACCTCCAAGATGGAAAGCAGCTCGTCAGGCCGAAACCAGTCATTTAGAGCGCGACGCAGGTTGCTGCCCAAGCGTACGTCGCGGAACCAGATGCCGCTCTCGGTTTCTATCTGCTTCAGATACGGACGCCCGTTGGTCGAAAAGACAAACGGTGCTCTATACTCGCCCCATGGGCCGCCGACTGGCTCGGTGCCGGGCGCGAAGCGAAAGCCTTTCACGTAGCGCTCCGCCTGATCAATGGTGGCGGAGATGTTCTTGTTGCGGCGCTTGGCTTCGACCACGCCTAGCAATTGCGTGTTGACGAAAAGGGCGTAGTCAGCGGGTCCGCTTTCCGTGGGCCACTCGGCAATGGCCATAGCCCGACCCTTGGTCGGTCTGACACCTTTGGAAAATCGCAGATTGGTGCTGTCAGCTTCCCAGCCCCGGTCACGAAGCTGCCGATCTATAATTGCGCGCGTGGACGGCTCATCAAGTGTGATGGCGGACGCTGCCATCTCGACAAAGGCAAGCGTCTCCTCCCTCTGCTGCGACGGAGTTGCGGCGGCAATCGCCTGTAGTGCTTGTAGTTGTGCTGCGAGAGCGTTTTTTGCCTCTTCGGCCTCCTGCGCCAGCTCTTCCCATGTGGCCCGATCTGCGGCTTCACGTAGCGCGCGCTCTTCGGCGGATTCTCGCTCTTGCCGTTCTTTGTCCGCAGCCTGTCTGATCCGCTCCGCCTCGCTGTGTGTGGCGTCAAGGGTAGAGCGAAGCTGAGCCAACTCTTCCTTCAAGAGGGCTTTGCTATCCTGTGGGGCGATGGGAGGGACAAATGGTCCAGGGTCAAATCTCGCAACTCGCCCGAAGCTCCTATGGAACCAAACGGCTAATTGTTGGGTGATCTTGAGGCTTGTCAGCGCGACGCTGTGGTCATCGAGTCCATCATGGGTCGCGCGATTGCCGGCGGAACGAACCTGATGAAAAAGATCCATCACCGGCGGCGGGACAATACGCTCTGCCTTAAGCCGTTTTAGCAGTTCGGACTGAGCCTCATCCGTAGATGAGAAAAGACCGCTTCGAGCGGCAACCTCTTGCGCCAGCAGTTCGGCGAACTGCCGTAGCTTTATCAGGCAGGTATTTGGATCGTCCTGGAAATACCGTTCCGCAAGCGCGCCGAGCCGATCAAATTGCGGCTCATGGGCCGTCATAAAGGAAAAATTATTAGAACTGAGTTGGTCGCTCCTGGGACGATTGCCCCCCGGCTGACCAGGCATCATGTCAGTCATCTGAACCGGCCCAAGTATTCTGGCAGCTGATTGGTTGAGGTAGTGGACCCATGGCGTGCGCAGTCCGTGGTGGGTTTCTGGGGGCAGAAGAATTCATTGTGGCTTCGAATAGAAGGGCCATGCTGAACAGGATGGCACAAGCCTGATTTCCCGTCGAGCGAGCGTAGCTTGCGAGTAAGGCAGGGGAAACGTGGGACCATTTGTGCCACGTTTACACATCCTGCCTCACTAACGACATGCCAAAAAGTGCACTGCACGGCCTTCAGCGGTCGCGCTGGTGCCAGATCGTGCCAGATCGTGCCAAATGTTACAAAAAACATAAAATACAATGAGTTAGAAAGACGGCACTCGGCAACCGAAAGGTGTTGACACAAGAATCAAATAAGGGTTGTCACGGCCATGGGGGTAATTCTAAAGGGCTAGTGGAGTGTATCTGTTCAATACGAAAAGACTGTCGCAGGCGATGTCCGGTCCGTTGCGCGTTGGAATTTACGCGCGCTATTCCAGCGATCTTCAGAACCCGTCTTCGATTGAGGATCAGGTGAAGCTTTGCCGGAAGCTGATCCACCAAAACTTCCCAAATTCAGTCCGGGTGGAAGTCTACAAGGACGCGGCGCTGAGCGGTGCCAACATGCTGCGGCCCGGCCTCGTGCGCTTGCTGGAAGATGTGGCGGACAGCCAGATCAATCTGATCGTTGCCGAAGGGCTTGACCGCATTAGCCGAAACCTGGGGGACCTGGCCCAGATTCATGACCTGTGCAGCAATGCGCAGGCACAGATATGGACAAGCCACGAAGGCGCCATAGGTGATCTGCATATTGGTTTCAAAGGGACGATGAATGCGCTGTATCTGAAGGACCTCAAGGAAAAGGTCCGGCGCGCGCATCAGGCACGAGCCTCTGAAGGCTACGCCCCGGCAGGCCTCTCCTACGGCTATCGCGTCAAGCGCGACGGGCTTGGAGCCGACGGCAAGTTCATGAATGGGCTTCGGGAGATCTATCCTGAGCAGGCGGCGATTGTTCGGCGGATATTCGAGGCCTTTGCGCAAGGCATGCCGGCGCGGTCCATCGTGAAGACCTTGAATGACGAAAAAATCCCAGCCCCAGCGGGCGGCCGGTGGAGCGTGAACAGTGTTCTCGGCGCTCCCTCTCGTGGGCAGGGGATATTGAACAATGAGCTGTACAGAGGCGTCCTTGTCTATAACCGGACCCGGAAACTGCGTGATCGGCTGACCGGGCGGGTTCGACATGCTCCGAACCCGGAAAGTGAATGGGTACGAACACAAGTTCCGGAACTTCGGATCATTGATGACGACCTTTGGAACAAGGCACACGCGAACCGCAGGAGATTCGCGGTTCGCACACCGAAGACACGCAAGAAAGATCGACCGTTTCTTGAGAACAGAGCCGCTAGCGCGCATGCGTTGACAGGGCTTGTCCATTGCGGAGCCTGCGGCGGCATGAAAACCCTGGCAGATCGCGGACGCTACATCTGTGAAACCTTCCGCCTGACGCGTGCATGCAAGAATGCGAGAGGAACGAGCGAGGAGGCAATAGGTACTTGGCTTGAGGTTGAATTGCAGCGTTCGCTGGCAGCAGTTCACGACCTCGGAGCGGAAGTTCGCGAGCTGTGCAAGGGCGAGGCAGAGAAGGCTCTTCTAATGAACAAGGCAAGGGCGGATCTGCAAGCGAGAAAGGAACGACTGCTCGACGCCATAGAGAACGGCGTGACAATGAAGGATGTGTTTCTCCGGATTGAAAAGGTGGACACTGAAATTCGGCAGTTAGGCGAGCCGGTCCCGCTTCCCCCGATTGACGCTTCGGGCAAACAGATGAAGCAAGACCTGTCCCATGCTCTCCATGTCATTTTCGAGCATATCGCTGACCCTTCCTTCGCGGCCCCGATCCGTCGCGCTCTGTCGAAAGTGATCAGCGAGATTCGTCTGACGCCGATTGCTGGACAGCGTAGCGGAGAAAACCTCAGCCTGGAGGTGAGGCCTGGCGGCTGGGCTGCGCTTTACTGTCATATCCACGATGTTTGGCCGGGAGTGCAGCGGCCGAAGAGCAATGTAGGCTGAGCGCATCGGATTGTATCGTACGATCCATTCCGCTGGACCGTACGATACAAAATCGCGGTGTCATGGTGCTGCTTCGGCCGGCTCGTCGCGCTGGCCACAATGGGCGCAAGCGACGTTCTTGCAGTGGGCGACGTCAGGGCCAAGCCCTACCTACTTTTGTTACGAACTGTCGGTTGGATCGCCGTTTGCCAAGCAGCGAGCCAATGTCCATAAGATGTGTCGGTCACGCTGGTTCATGTCTCGCAACAGGCGACCGATTTCCGTTGTCGCGCGGTCCATGTCCGGTCGGAGAGGCGCAACGTCCGGAGCGCCTTGATGGATTGCAGCAGGACTGGCGCCGGCAACGTCATCGGGCATTTCGTCAAAGAACCACTGAATATCGGTGTTCAACAAGTTGGCGATGTCATAAAGCCGGCTCGCGCCCAGGCGGTTGGTGCCCTTCTCGTATTTCTGAATCTGCTGTCCTCGGACCCCGATTGCGTCCGCGAGCTGGTTTTGCGAGATGCCCAAGATTGACCGCCTGATGCGGATGCGCTGTCCGACGTGAAGGTCAACCGCGTTAACACCCGTGAGACGCCCGGCCGTAGACTTGCTGTCGCTCATGACGGAATCCCTATTCGAATGCCTTGATGGCCAGTGTCAGTAACAGCGGATAGGGAAAACCACGGCCCTGTTCAATATTCTCATAGGTACGCCGGGGGATGCCGAGCATGGTAGCGGCACGATGCGCTGGGATATCCGCCTTGGCCCGCCATTCCTTGCACATTTTGGCAAGTTCTGCTGCGACGGCTGCCTTGTATTCGGGCGTGGCTTGCTCTTTCGCAACTTCCTTGGCTGCCGCGACCAATTCGAGATCATCGTCCGGGTCCGGCACATCATCCTCGGATGGTTCGCGATTCCAGGCAAAACCATCGGCGTCAAGCTTTTCCATCCAATCCAGGGCGGCGGCGGCTTTGCGCTGATCCAGTCCACTCAACACACCACCGCTCCATTCCGCGAGGCGTCCTGTCGATTTGACGCGGACCAACAAGCCATAAACCACCTGCGGCGCAAAAGCGTACAGCCCGGCCAAAGGTTCGATGTTGCTGGGTATTCCCATGAGGTGGCCGGTTGACAGGACCATTTTTTGCAGTGGCACACAGCGGAGCCGTCGGCGATTGCTGGCGGGTGCCATTCTCATGCCACCCTTTGCAGGGGGGCATGCACCAAACCACGATGGTAGCCGATCAGTTCCGGTTGCCCGGCTTCGTCTGTGGACACTTCATAGGGGTTGCCGTCAGCGTCATAGATGCAGGGCAATCCGATCCAGGTTTCGCCGAGGACAAACCCCAGCGGGAGAACGAAATCGGCTTCGAAATCGCCCTTGAATTCGTCGGTGTTGCCCAGGAGGCTCCAGGTGTTCGGCAGATTCGCGAAGCCGGAATGGTGCTTGTAAAGAGAGACGGTTTGCATGGCTTTAATCCTTACCCCTCATTCCGGGAGGTGCCGGTATCAGCGGCTTGCTAATGGATTTATGTTACGCCATCAGCGTATAAAACACAACAAACAAGTACGCCACTAGCGTATTATTGTGCGCCAGGTTCCTCGATTCATTTTTCTGTGTGTCGTGCAAAAGTGTATCGTACGATCCAATACGCTGGATCGTACGATACAAAATCGCGGTGTCATGGTGCGGCTTCGGCCGGCTCGTAACGCTGGCCGCAATGGGCGCAAGCCACTGCCAAATCAGGCTTTCCCCAGAGGTTTGCGTCCCCGCTCTGGTCGCAGGCATGGGTGTATTTGATTTTGCTTTTCGGTTTCGCGGCGGCCTCGCCGTCGCCGGTCTCGCCCTCCTCGGTTCCGGCCTGGCCGGTGCCGGGCAAGTGGCGATCCACCCAAGGGATTTGAAAGGCGGTGGCAAGCAGGATTTCCGCCACCTTTTCGAACCGCCCGCCTGGGATGGGATAGTCCGACATGCGGTCGCCGGTACGCTTGCCGCCCGGCTCGCCGGTACTGGAAGGCATCAGGCCGATGCTCTCCATCTTCCCGGCCCATTCGGCATTGTGATAGCGACCCCGACCCGGCTTGCCGTGGTGATGCTGCCAGAGATGCACCATCTCATGCACCAGGGTTTGCAGGCCATGCAGCACCCCATGCGTGGCGAGATACTGCGGGTTGATGGCGATTTCGTCGGTGGTCTCCTGCCCGTTCGGGCTGGTGAACTGCTCGGCGCTGAAGTAGCCGCAGCAATGCGCCTGGCGCTGCATGGTGATCAGGCAATCGGGCAGGGTGTCGCCGAACAGCTCGGAATTGAACACGGCATAGGCATGCTGGAAGGCGCTGTATTGCCGCGTGGTCGGGGACGGGTTGCGCTTGCTCATGGCACACCTCCGGCTTGCATAGACTGTCGAATCATGCCGCTTTCGGTGTGATAAAAATGCACGAGTTGAGGAGGTATGTTGGGATGTTGAAGCCTTGTATTCACTGCCAAAAGATGTTGGCAGAAAACGCGGAGATATGCGGTGGCGACGGTTGCCATTCGCCCGATCCGTTTGGAAGGAAGCGCAAAAAAGAACAGTTTATTAAGGCTGGCGGCGTCCTCGTCGTCATTCTTGTCGGGCTTTATGTCTTGTATGCGGGCGGGGACCTCCTTCGAAGCCTCAGAGAACTTCGCTAAGGAGCGTACTAGCTCTGCAAGTGTCACCAGGTCGCGGTCGATCTGCCCGCGACGCAGGCGGAAATGCCACAATCTGGGAAGCCAGCGTTCCGATGCGTGGTCGAGGTCGAGCGCGCGAACAGTGAAGCAAAGGCGCCCTGTTCCGTCGAAACTGCCGTTCGTGTCCCAGTAGTACCGCAGGCGGGCATCACCGCGAATCCGCAAAGCCAGTTCGCTAACAAGCTCTGCCGGAGCACGGAAGAAGACGTAGGGCGATGCGCCCAGCTCGTCGTGTCCTTCACAGGACGCGACCGTTTTAACACCAGGAAGGGCGGCCAGGGCCTGCACAACCGGCAGAATGCTCGGTTCCACGGTGTCGGGGCCGACAGGTGATTCAATAGGCGCGGTCACATGCTTGTTTTTCATGCCTCACCCCCCGTCTCCTCGGCGATCTGCTGGCCGGTGTCGCTCGTCCAGATGGTCCAGCCGGGCGGCGGGAAGGACAGGCCGCGCTCGGTGGCCGCATCCTGGGCTGCCTTGATCCAGAATTCCGGGGTTCCGGCATGGCCGGGCTTCTTCCCCGCCGCGATGGCGAGGAAGTGCTTCACAAGGGCGTGGCGGTCGATCTCCTTGGACATGGCTCAACCCTCCCTCGGATCGCGATGGGCCGGGAAGGCTGCCTCGGATGTATCTGTCCACCAGTGCGAGACATAGGCTCCAATGCTATGGCCCTCGCCCTGCTGAATGGGCGTTAGTTCGGAAGGGACGCTTCCTTCGGTGTCGTAATCGACCAAGGTCAAAGGAAAATATGCATGCGTCCCGCTGATGGTTTCGGCGATGACGGCGGTTACAACGCCGCCTTCGATGGTCACAACGATGCGTTTGATATCGGACATGGATTGTCTCCTGGCGTCAGGCTGTGGTGCTGCGGGCGATGAAATCGAGCAGGGGTGCGCTGCCGGGGCCTTCTTTCGGCAGGACATGTTCCCAGAACGTGGCGAACTTGCCGGCCTTGGTCTGGCAGAGCACGCGCACGGCGCTTGTGTCCGGGCGTTCGCCCCGGCGCATGGCTTCGACGATCTCGTCGGCGGCGTTCAGGACCTTGCAGCTGTCAGGATGGCCCATCAGGAAGCGGGGGCCGGTCGTGGTCTCAAGCTGGAGATGATAGAGGGGCATGGGGTTCCTCCTGTCGTCAGCGATCAAGCGCGGCTTGCACGCATTCGATGAGCTTGGCGGAAGAG
>Ga0209066_10002324_pt1 | contig 23243 bp, 18 predicted proteins | sample All_14_2_FD_187198 | JGI IMG/M metagenome (GOLD analysis project Ga0209066, IMG submission 187198) | Freshwater microbial communities in response to fracking from Pennsylvania, USA - Allegheny Zone_MetaG_DW_15 (SPAdes) (version 2) ... | reverse complement strand
GGTTTCCTGAGCACCGTCGAACAGCGGGAGGAAGGCGAAAGGCTAGTCTCGCGCACCTTCTCGAACCTCGCCTGGACCCCCGACATGCATCGCCGCTTCGAAGGCGAGAATAAGGAACTGACCTTCGGCCCCTCCGCGACGCTGCTTTGGGAACCGGTTGCCACGGGCAAACCGGTCTTCCGCCATGGCGAGGGCGATCAGGCCACTGTTTCCAGCCGCGCACCACATGGCCATCCGCCGATCTCCTCCTATCTGGGACTGCCATTGATGGCGGGAAGCCAGGTGATCGGCGTGCTGGGCCTGGCCAATGCCGCCACACCCTACACCATGGAGATGGTGGAGAAGCTGGAGCCGCTGACGGCTTCGATTGCGCTCTGTCTGGTGACCATGGCGGCCGTGACGGAACAGCAGAGCGCGCAGGAAGAGGCGAACCGCGCCCGCACCTCCGCGGAACTGGCCGCACGGGCCAAATCCAACTTCCTGGCACAGATGAGCCACGATCTACGCACGCCATTAAATGCCATTCTGGGCTGGTCGGAGGCCATGGGAACCGGCGCGGTGGCGCTGACACCCGAACGTACCCGGCTCTATTGCCAGCAGATCTTCCAGGCCGGCCGGCAGTTGCAATCCCTGATCGAGGAAATTCTGGATCTGAGCGAGGCCGAAGGCAATCGCAACGTGCCGCTACAGCCCATTTCGCTGCGCCGCTGTCTGGCCGAAGTGCTGGTCAATCTGCGTGCCCGCATCCATCTGCATGACATGCGCGTGGTCACAAAGGTGCCCCGCGACGCGGAAATCGTGATGGGCGACAGCCGGTCCCTGTTCAAGCTGGTGCAGAATGCGCTGACCAATGCGATCGACCATGGCCACCGGGGCGGGCGCGTCTGGATCAGCTTGGCCATGGGCGCCGACAGGCGCGTGGTGCTGAGCGTGGCCGATAACGGGCCGGGCTATCCCAACGAGCGGCTTACCCGGCTGTTCGAGCCCTTCCATCAAGATTACGATGCGGGCCGGGCCAGCGGACGGGGCTTCGGCCTGGGCATGGCGATCATCAAGGCGACCGCCGAGCGGATGCAGGGCGAGGTTCAGGCCGGGCGCAGCAGCCATGGCGGCGCGGAATTGCTGGTCACGCTGCATTCCCGCGAATCACTCGTAGAGGCACGAAAAGCGGCTGCCCATAGGAATGGGGGTCAGGCACGCCCGAAGAGCGCGCCACATCTGATGCTTGCCAGGATGTAACCCAGCGCGAAAGCAGCCGTTACTTCTTGCGGAAAGCGTCCAGGGTAACCACCTTGGCACCGGTATCGCCCGTATCACCATCGGGCGCGGTTGCCTCGCTGTCCCCCGCGCCATCGACAAGCCTGCCGGACGGATCGAAAGGCCCGGTTTCGTCGGAAGCGATCGGCCCGCGCTGCGATTCCCCACCCGGGAAGCTTTCCGGATCGACATGGAATTGCAGCCCGAAATTCACGGAAGGATCGGCAAAAGTGATCAGCGCATCAAAGGGAATGCGCAAATGTTCATGGCGCTGGTTGAAGGACAGCTCCACATCAAACCCTTCCTCGTCCGACAACAGGCCCCAGAACTGATGCTGCAGCACAATCGTCATCTCGTCGGGATATCTTTCCTTCAGCCGCACGGGCAACTGCACATCGGGATGATCGGTCCGAAAGGTGATGTAGAAATGATGGTTGCCCGGCAACCCGTGCAGGGCGGCACGCGATAGCGCTTCGCGCACGACGGACCGCATCGCGCGTTCCACCATGTCGTTATAGCCCAGCAAATCCTCGGTCATGACGACGCAACCTTCGTAAATCCACACCCCCGACATTGCCCGAGCTGGCATTGCCGTTCGGGCGCACTCTCGCCCCCAAGCCCGCCCAAGTCAAGCCGGCCTTCCCGAAGCATTCTCGGGTAAGTCCGGGATGGACATCCTGCGGAAATAAGTAGGGGGCTTCTGTTGCCAGGTGCCCCCCGAACCCCGCCTGCCGGTGCTACCCGACAGGACTTATGTCGAGATTTCGACGCTGCTTACGCAGCGGCGCGAACCTCAGCGTAGTTGTCGTTCGCACGTGTGTGCTTGACCCGATAACGGCGAGTCCCACCGAGCACCGAAAAACAGGCCTTTACCACGCGCGTCGATCCTATTTCGCCCCCATCAACAGCCGACCGCCCTTGCATCGGAAGATCGGCTGGTGGTGGAGGCGCCGGGTACCGCCCCCGGGTCCGCATCGCTTATTCCGCCAGTCCGTTTAGCGCCATAGTCGGTTGCCCGACGGTTCGAATATAGGCGTGGCTGTCTGGTTTCGCAAGGTCAAGCCCAGCGACGGGGCAAGACGTCCCCCGCATCGCGACACCGGATTGCGCTGGCATGGTTGACATTCCGCCCAGCTTTTGCGCATAGACCTTGCTGAGAGGAAGGCATTCATGAGCTGGATTCCAGAAGGTTCCGGTTTTCAGATTGATCGTCGCGCCCTGCTGCGCGGACTGACCGGAATTGGCCTTGGCGGGCTTGGCTTGCCCTTTCTGGCGTTTTCGGAGGCCGAAGCCTCCTCCTTCCTGCCACGCGACCGCTCCATTGCCCTGCGCAATTATTCGACCGGCGAGACGGTCATCGCCAAATATTGCGTCGACAATCGTTACCAATATGCGGAGTTGAACCGGATCAATCTGGTTCTACGCGACCATCATACCGACGAAGCGGTGCAGATCGATCTGCGGCTGGTGGAAACCCTGCGCTATCTGCGCGACCTGTTCGGGAATTCCAGGGCGGCTTTCGGCGTCACCTCCGGCTATCGCTCTCCCAGGACCAATGCGATGCTGGCCAGATTCAACGAACGTGTCGCCCAGAATAGCTTCCACATGCGCGGCATGGCGGTGGATTTCCGGCTGGAAGGGGTGAAGGTTTCCGCCCTTCACAAAGCTCTGCTCAGCCTGAAATATGGCGGCGTCGCGCGCTATGGCGACGGCGATTTCCTGCATTTCGACGTGGGCCCGATGCGCCGCTGGTCTTAGTGTCATGGCCGGGGTAGCGCCCGGATGGCTCCTGTCGGCGTCGCTCAACCTCCGCCCTTCAAAAATACTCCACCAGATCCCACAGATTGCCATAGAGATCGCGGAACACGGCAACCATGCCATAGGGATGGCGCTGCGGCGGGCGAACGAAATCGATGCCAGCAGCCTGGAACCGCGCATAATCCCGCGCGAAATCGTCGGTTTGCAAAAACAGGAAAACACGCCCGCCAGTCTGGTTGCCTATGGCCGCTTCCTGTTCGGAACCGTTCGCCCGGGCGAGAAGAAGATTGACCCCCGCCTCCACACCCGGCCGCAGGACGACCCAGCGTTTGCCTTCCCCCGGCAGGGCCTGGTCTTCCACAAGGGTGAAGCCCAGCCGCCCGACATAGAAGGAGATCGCTTCGTCGTAATCACGCACAACGAGGGAAACGGCGGAAATCCTCAGGGTCACAACTCCGTCTCCGCAACCTGTGTCGTCCTGGCGCTTCGTCGGGCCAGCGCGGACAGGGCCAGGGCCGCGACGACCAGAAATCCGCCGGCATATTGGGTCGGGGCCAGGCGCTCGCCCAGCAACCAAGCGCTGATACCCATCGCGATCAGGGGTTCCAGATTGGCGAAAATGGCGATGTTCGCCGCCCCGCCCCGCACGATGGCCCCCAATTGCAGCAGCAGACCAAGCGCGAAACAGAGCGCGATGCCGATCATGGCAGCCTGCCCCTGCCCGGTTACCGGCAGGTCCAGCCCGCCCAGCACCCCACCCAGGATCAAGGCCCCCAGTAGCGACATCAGATTGCCGCCGACGACGACAACCGGCCCCGCAAGCCTGCGGGCTATGTCACTGGAAATCAGGATGAAGACGGCAATCCCGACAGCAGCCGAAATCACCAATGCCACACCGCGCATATCCAGACTGCCCAACCCGGGGCCGATGGAAAGCACAAGGCCGAGGAAGGCAAGCGGAAAGGCCGCCAGTTCCAATGGTCGCGCCCGCCGCTGGCGCTGTAGAACCAAGCTCGCCATGGCTACGAAGATCGGCCAGAGGAAGAACAGCAAGGTTGCCAGCCCGGCCGGAATGAACCGAACCGATGCCATATAGGCCAGGCTGTACAGGAAGATGAGCACGCCCAGCGCTGCCAGTTTCAGCCAATCCCGGGGAGCTTCCGGCAACCGCAGCCTGAGGACGCCGATCAGCACCAGACCCAGCACGACTGCGCCCAGGCTGCGCACCGCGACCACTGCGAAGGGGTCCGCCCCGCCCAAATAGGCAAGCTTGGCAAGGCTCGCCATGCTGGCATAGCAGCACGCACCACCCAATGCCTGGACAATGGCTCTGGCATCGGCCTGCGGGGGACCGTGCCGATCGGCGGCAACCTCGCTGGATGTGGTCAAGGGCTACATGCCTTCACGGCCGGATCCGCCGCATGATGCGAAACACCAGGGGCGCCCCGATCACCACCAGGGCGATGCGCACGGTGTGATGCATGGCGACATAGGCAACATCGGCCTGCAAGGCGAGTGCCACCAGGCTCATTTCCGCCAGGCCGCCGGGGGAATAGGCCAGCAGCACCAGAATGGAATCGATATGGCTGAGATGGCTGACGATCCAGGTAAACAGCGCGGTGACAGCCATCATCACGCCCGTCGCTCCAAGGCTGAGCAGGATGACGCGGCGGAACTCCCGCAACTCCGTCCCCAGAAAACGACAGCCGATGATGGTGCCCAGGATAAGCTGGGCGAAATTCACCAACTCGATCGGTGGTTTGGAAGCGGTCAGCCCAGCCAGATGGACAGCCGCGCTGACCAGCATCGGCCCAACCAGCATCGGGGCGGGGAAGCGCAGCAGCCGGGCAAGCGGCCAGCCTACCGCGCCGCAGGCCGCCAGAATCAACAGGTCGATCGGTGCTACATCCAGGATCGAAACGCCGAAGCGCGACCGATCCCCCATTTCCAGCCCTTCCACCAGCCGGAACCAGAAAGCCACTGCGAACACCACCAGCAGAATGCGCGAGGCATGGGTCAACGCGATCATTCGGTCATTGCCGCCCATGGCATGGCCAATGGTCAGCATTTCCTGCAATCCGCCCGGCATGCCGGAGAAATAGGCCGTCGTCCGGTCAAAACCACCCACGATCATGTAGAAGGGCACCACGGCAGCGCCCACCGCAGCGATATAGACCGCGAGCAGACCGAGCGATGTAACCCATTGCCCGGCCCGGTCCAGCATGTCGGGCGTGAAGCCGCTGCCCAGCAGCACGCCCAATACCAGAACCATACCGGGCCGGATTTTGACAGGCGGGGCCACCGGCGCCTTCATCAGCGCGGCCACTGTGTTGAACAGCATCGCGCCCAGCATCCAGGGAAGGGGCATGGTCAGCTTGGTGAACACAAAGCCGCCCACGGCGCCGATGGACAAGGCCAAGGCGATCCGCCCGAGATGGTTCCAATCGATCATCATCAGATACTGTCCGGTCGGCGCTGTGCCGGAGGAGGGACATGCGCCTTAAATAAGGATGGCAAGAACCGCTGCACCATAGGCCCGCAACGCCTTCCGGAAAAGCGGGGAATCCCTCACCCTCTGTGAATCCATCTCACAAAGGCGGGCATGTATCGGCAACAAAGCATGCAACCCAGGATCATTCGCCGGGATCATTCGCCAGGATCACTCGGCCGGTGGCACCCCGCCCTGCGACCGGATGGCTGCGCTGTCCCGGCGCCCGAAAACGGTGGCGGAAGTGCCATGCCCGCCCTTGCGTCCACTGCTCTGCGACCCGGCCGTCGACAGGCGGTCGGCCATCCAGCTGCGGGCAAGCTCCGCAAGGCTGTCCGCCATCTCCGCCCGAGCCTCGCTGCCAGCAGCCTGAACCAGGATTTCCGGCGCCACACCGGCGGCCAAAGCCGCCGCACAGGCCGCCTGCAAGGCCCGGCGCAGCAGGGCGGCCTCGGCCATTTCCTCCTGCCCGAAGGAGATGGTGGACGAGGTTTCGCAAACCTTGGCAGGTACCGGGCGAATATCCTCCGCCTCCTCAGCATCGAATTGCAGCGGCAAAGCGGGATAGGCAAGCGACGCCCCGTCGCGCCGCAGCACGACCCCACGCAAGCCGGCCTCGCCCGCCTCGAAGGCCAACGCAGCGAAGACGTCGCGTTCCGCATCCGCGGGAAGGTCCAGCAAACCCGCCATGGAACCGGACAGAAAAGGCTCCACCACCCGCGCCATGGCCAACCGGGCCTGCGGCCGGACGACCGAATCGGTATGCCGGCCGGACGCCGCTCCAACGGCAAAGACCGCCTCATGCTCCAGGTCCAGCCCGGGGCCGCCGGCCAGGCCATGCGCCCCGCAGCAATACAGATTGGCCGCCTCGATCTCGCCGTCCCGGAAGCCCAGAGCGCGTAGCAGATCGAAGCCCGGATCCATTACTGCCTCCACCGCGCGGGAGCCGAGCAGGGCTTCCAGCGCCTCCTCCCCCAAGGCCCAGGGCGTGAAGGCATGGCGGATATCGAACATGCCGGGCAGCACCGCTTCCAGCCGCGCAATCTGCGCATCAGTCAAACCGCGCGCCCTCAACCTGTCATGGTGAACGCCGGGAGATCGGGCAAGCGTGCCATGGCCGACCGCATAGCGCATCAGCCCGTCGATCTCCGACGCGCCATAGCCAAGACGAGCCAGCCCCTGCAGGGCCGCCTTGTCCAGCGTCTTGTAATAGCCGCCCCCCGGCGCGCGGCGAAAGCGCACTATCGCGGCCGGCGGATCGAACGCGACGCTTTCGGCATCCAGAAGCACGGCGAAATCGCCCATCGGCGGGGCCATGCCGGCCGAAACCGAACGCAGCCCGTTCGCCCGGGCCTCCCGCAAGGTGGCCTTATAGGTCGAAACCGCGAGCCTGCCCGCCGGATGAGTAAGATTGGAAGCATGCACGGCCGCCAGCCGCAACCCCTCGCATAGGGCAACCCGGCGTTCATCCGCCGCGGGCGCAGCACCATGTTCGGCCGCCATTTCCGCCAGCGTCGCCCAAGCATTGGCATCAACCAAGGCGGCCAGTGTCGCGGCCAGATCGCGGCCCTGCGCGCTGTCCTGCGCCAGCCCCTGCGCCATCAGGCTGGAGCCGACCCCGACCAGACAAATGCCGACCGGGCGCTCCTCGAACTGGGTGCGTGCCGATTCCGCGTCGGGCATGGCGCTGCGCGAAGACAGGATTTCCGCCGCAATCGTCGCCAGCCGCACCGCATGGGCAAGGCCCGCCGTGTCGATCCGGCCATCCGCCCCCAGAAAGGAGTGGGCCGACAGCGCCGCCAGCGCAACACCGCTGCCCGGCATCAGACGCAGCGATCCATCCATGGCGGGCACCCTGCCATGCCGGTCCGCGCGGTTGATCTCGCCATGGCCGGTCAGCCAAGCCGTGTCCAGCCACCAACCGGGTGCTTCTCCGCCCTCCTCCAGCATCAGGCCCAGTCGCAGGCCGCCCAGACCGGCACCGCGCAGCAGCGGCGCGTCCGGGTCGGGTGTATCGCTTTCAGGGTCCAGGCTGGAGGCCAGCATCTGTTGATCCAGCAGCCGATGCATTACCTGCGGCGCAAGGCCTGCGTCATGGCAATTGGTCAGCGCACGCCAGCGATCAGCCTCCTCTCCCGACAGCGCATCGGCCAACGCGTTTTCCGCCCAGTCCAGCACGGCGCGTCCGGTGGACATCGCCGCCAGATCGCGATCCCTCGCCAGCAGCCAGGAATAGGCCTCCATCGCGTCGGACCGATCAGCGGGAATATGATAGGTGGTCCTGGGCGCACGCAGGGCCGATGGCTCCCGTCCGGCCAATTCCAGCAATTCCAGCGTCCCTGCCAGATCGCGTGCCGGCCCCAGATCGACGGACAGATCCGCCCCTACGCCTCGGGCGGCACGCGCACGCATCGCCGTGTCCAGCGGGTCGGCATCGGCGGCCAGGGCGATCGCCTCCAGATTGCAGCTTTCTTCCAGCGCGGCCAGGCGAACCGTCGCCTCGCGCGGATCACAGATCTGGGTGGACACCGTCGCACCGGGTTTCCAGCCATGGGCCCAGCCCGCACCGAATCGGCCCAGCGCGTTCGGTCCGAAGGTCAGCACCTGGTCCGCCATCAGTCGCGCGATCTCGGCTGCAAAGGCCAGTGAATCGGCCTCCTGGTCGAAATAGCCAAGTCCCCAGCCTTCATAGGCAAGCGCACCGGAGATGCGTTCGATCGCCTGGGCGATGCTTTCATTGACCGGGTCACGCCGCTTCGATCCACGCGCAACCGGCAGGGCCTTGATGCAGGCCAGTTCCCAGAAGCGCAATGCCGCCGCATGGCTCCAGCTTGCCGGAACCATGATCTCCAGCGCCGTTCCCGTCTCGCCGCAGCCCAACGCGCAAGGCATCAGGTCCAGCCCTTCCAGCGGGCTTTTGCCGGCGATGGTCCTGTGACGTGCGATGCGCATCGCGCGAGTTCTCCTCTGCGGCAGCTTCAGACTCTAGATGCTCTAGATATGCGCATATCAATGCGAACGTCCCCCACATATAGATGCAAGTCAAGTGATTGTTATTCAGTCCCCGTTCCACTCAAGATATGGTAGGGACGTAGGAATATCCGCTGCTTCTGGACAGGGAAGCCCGCGCGGTGGCATAACCATCTTCGGCCATCCGCCCCTCTGCGGGTGAATGAAATGGGCCAGCATCCGACTAGGGGTCCGACAAGGGGCTGTAACAATGACGAATTCGATCACCCGCCTGACCACTTGGCTGCAGGGGGAGTTTGTGGGCGAGGACCCGCTGGGCAATAAATACTATCAGACGCGCAAGGTCCGGGCCGGCCTGCGCCGTCGCCGCTGGGCGATCTATAAGGGTGGGGTCGAAGACCCGACCCTGGCGCCGCCAGCTTGGCATGCCTGGCTGCATTACACGATAGATGCCTTCCCCAAGGCGGATGATCTTCATGCCCAGCCATGGGAACGCCCGCATATTCCCAACCTGACCGGCACCTCGCAGGCCTATCGCCCGCCGGGCCACACCCTGATGGGTGGCCAGCGCGACAAGGCCACGGGAGACTATGAGGCTTGGTCACCCGAGTGATGGCAATGCGGCTGAGAGAAGATCTGCGTCATGCTGCGGTGGGTGCGCTGGCGCTGGCGGTGATCGGATGGGGGCTTGCGGCCTCCTATGCCTCCGGACGGGTCCATACGTCCGAGACCGAAGGGCTGCGCGTCTTAGCCGAATACGGCAATGCCGAAGGCATTGACGTCGGGGCGCTGGTGACGTTGGCCGGGGTGCCGATCGGGAAGGTCGATGGCTTGAGGTGGGACGATGGCAACCGCCGCGTAACGGTAGCGATGGTGCTGACCTCGCCGGTGGAAATCCCCGCCGACAGCGTCGCCAAGGTCGCAAGCGACGGCATGTTCGGCGTCAAATACATCCAGATTTCGCCGGGCGGTGATATCGACACGCTGACGTCAGGTGACTATTTCGACTATGTCCAGGATGCGGTCAATTTTGAATCGCTGATGGAAAGGGTCGTGACCCAGGCGGAAGAGCGCCGGGCAGCGAAGCATAAATGAGCAACGGGAACGGAAGCGATGCAGCGTAGTGCGATCGAGACGGTTCTGGGCGGATTGGTGCTGGCGGGCGCGGGGCTGTTCCTGGTTTTCGCCTGGTCAACGGCACAGATTTCGCCCGTAAGGGGCTATGGGTTGGAAGCACGTTTCAACGCGATTGACGGGTTGACCATGGGGTCCGATGTGCGCATTGGCGGGGTCAAGATCGGCTCGGTGACGGGCCAGAGCATTGATCCGAAAACCTATCAGGCCGTGGTTCACCTGTCGGTGCAGCAGGACGTGCATCTGCCCGAAGACAGCCGGGCGGTGGTTGCCTCCGCCGGTCTGCTGGGTGGCCGCTATATCAGGATCGAGCCGGGTCGCGCCGCAAACATGCTGGGCGATGGCGGACACATCCGTGAGACCAAGGATGCCCTGTCGTTGGAAGACCTGCTTGGCCGGGTCATCTTCCTGGTGACGGATCAGGACAGCAAGTGACGCATGCAGTGCTTGCGATGCCCGCAACGCCGTCCTACATCAAGGCCATGATGAAAACGCTTACCACCTGCCTGTGCACCAGCCTGCTGGCGTTGCCGGCTCTCGCCGGCACGGCCCAGGCCGATCCGCGCCAGATTGCCGTACTGCAGGGGCTGGATAAGGTGACCGCGCGCGTCAGCACGTTCCAGGCACCCGTGGATCAGACGGTCGCCTTCGGCAGCTTTCGCGTGACCGTGCGCATCTGCGACCACACCCCGGTAACCGAGGCTCCGGAATCCACCGCCTTTCTGGAGGTGGTGGAGGACAAGCCCGGCCAGGATCTGCAATGGGTCTTTTCTGGCTGGATGTTTGCGTCCAGCCCTGCGGTTTCGGCCATTGAACATCCTGTCTATGATGTGCGCGTGCTGGAATGCGCCGATCAGGCGGAACTGGCCGCCCGCAGCGATCTGGAAAGCGAACCCGCGCGCCAGGCGAACTGATCCGGCCTTCCGGGCCGTCTGCCTTGCGCAATCGCGTCATGGAAGATCAGGTTTTATGGTCCGGCGGGCGCGGCGGAGTCGGTCACGCGTGACACCAGCATTTCGTTCAATATCTCGAAATTCTCTTCCGACATCTGTTCAAAGGCAATGCCGAAGATCAGTCCCTCATTGTCCTTGCTGACGGCACGGGCGGGGATGTGGATCACCTCCATGCCGAAATCCAGGGTCATCAGGGCCTGCGTACCGACCAGCAGCCCCTCATCATGCGGGTAGAAGCCACAGCCGCCCAGGGACAGGTCGACGATCACGCCCTTGACCTCGCCAAAGCGCGCCTTGACGCGCAACTGCGCCCGCCTTTCCTTGCGGCGGTCGGGCTTGATGCGCTTCAGCAATTGCATGAGTATTCCGAACATGGCGCCTACTATGGCTGAGGCCAGGGTTCGGGTCGATAGCGAAAAACCGGCGTTAACGCAGCGAATCCCGCAACCGGTAGAAGAGCATGCCGAGCGTGAGTAAAGGGGTACGCAGCGGACCGCCCGGGAAGATCACCGGCTTGAATCCCGCCATGGCATCGAAGCGCTCCAGCCGACCTGCAATCGCCTCGGCCATCAGCCTGCCATACATGGCCGACAGCACGACCCCCTGGCCCGAAAACCCATGCGCGTAGAAGGCCGACGGGCCGAGCCGGCCGATATGGGGCATGCGTTCCACCGTGATGCCGATATGCCCGCCCCAGGCATGTTCCAGCGCGACGTCAGCCAATTGCGGAAAGCTTTCCAGCATGCGCGGGCGCATATAGGTGCCAAGGTCGCGCGGGGTCCAGCCGGAATAGGTCGCGCGCCCGCCATAGAGCATCCGCCCATCCGCCGAGCGCCGGAAGTACTCCGGAATGAAGGCCCAGGTGCATACCGCCTCGTTCCCGGGGACCAGCCCCGCCGCCCGATCCCGCCCCAGCTGTTCGGTTGCCACGATATAGGAACCGACCGGCATGATCCGATTGGCGAGATAGGGCACCAGCCGCCCTAGATAGGCATTGCCGGCCAGCACCAGCTGCTTGGCACGCACCGATCCCCTGGCCGTCCGAACCAAAGGTTCCGCCGCATCGACATCGGCCAAAACCACGGGCGAGCGTTCGAAAATGCGCGCCCCGGCCGCTTCCACCGCCCGGCCCAGGCCGCGCGCATATTTCAGAGGATGCAGATGGCCGGCCAGAGGTTCGTATAGCGATCCCACGAAACGGTCGGATGCGACGCGCTGCGACGTCGAAGCCCTGTCCAGCACCTGACAACCGGAATAGCCATAGCGATCCAGCGTCCCGGCATAGGACTGCATTTCCTCCCGCGCGCGCTCCTTCAGCGCGACATGCAGATAGCCCCATTGCAGGTCGCAGTCGATGCCGTAGCGCTCCACCCGATCCAGCAGCAGGGCCCGGCCATCCATCGCCACATCCCAGGCCATGCGGGCTGCATCCGTCCCCGCCTTCGCCTCGATCCACTCCATATCCTTGGAAAAGGCGGTGCAGATTTGCCCGCCATTGCGGCCCGACGCGCCGAAGCCAACATGTTCGGCTTCCAGCACCACGACGCTGAAGCCTTTCTCCGCAAGGTCGAGCGCGGCCGACAATCCGGTATAGCCGGCCCCGACCACACAGATATCGGCGTGGATATCCCCTTCCAGCGCCGGACGCGGCGCCTCGTCGGACAGGGAGGCGATATAGAAATTCGGTTCCAGCATAACCGCTCCAGACCTGGGCCGTCAGACGCCCCTGAGATACCATTCATAATCCAGCGGCTGAACCACCGCGTGAAAGGCGTCGCTTTCGAAACGCCGCGCCGCCGCGAAGACCCGCATATACTCTTCCCCCAGATAACGCTTCAGGACTTCCCCCTGCTCCAGCGCGCCAAGGGCCGCATTCCAGCGGCGCGGCAGGGGCGCGCGTTCTCGGGCATAGGCATCACCCCGTTCGATCGGACCGGGATCGATGCGGTTCGCCAACCCGTGATGGATGCCCGCCAGAACGGCCGCAAGCACAAGATAGGGCGAAGCGTCCGCACCCGCCGGCCGATGTTCCACCCGCATCGCCTGTGGCGGCCCGTCGGGGATGCGCAGCGAAACCGTGCGATTGTTGACGCCCCAGGCCCGGTTGATCGGCGCATAGGACCCCGGTACCAGACGGCGATAAGAATTGGCATTGGGCGCAAAGATCGCCATGGATTCCGCCATGGCGGCCTGCAACCCGCCAATGGCGTGCTTCAAGGTTTCCGCGCAGGGCAGGCCGGTTTCCGCGTCGATGGCATCGCCTGCGAAAACATTGCGCCCGTCCCGGTCGATCAGGCTGACATGAATATGCATGCCCGAGCCCGCGAATTCCTGGAACGGCTTCGCCATGAAGGTCGCCAGCAGCCCATGTGCCTTGGCCACCCCCTTGACGATGCGCTTCAGCAGCATGGCATGGTCGCAGGCGGCAACCGGATCGGCCACATGATGCAGATTGATCTCGAACTGACCGGGGGCATATTCGCTCGTCGCGGTGTCCGCGGGCACGCCCTGGGCAAGGCAGGCGGCCTCGACCTCGCTCAGGAACGCCTCGAAATCGTACAGCTCCTCCAGCCCATAGACCTGGGTGGTGGTCAGGGGTGTACCGGTCAGCGGCGAAAAAGCCGGGGCAAAGCGCCCGTCCGGCCCCGGTTTGGGATGCAGCAGATAGAATTCCAGTTCCAGCGCGGCTACCGGGGTCAAGCCCATCGCCCGCAGGGGTTCCGCCGCGCGCGCCACGATCTGACGCGGATCGGCGAAGAAGGGCGCACCAGAATCCTCCGTCATGCTGGCGACGACCTGGGCCAGCTTGCCACCCGACCAAGGCACCGGCTTCAGCGTGCCCGGCACCGCATGGCAGGTATAATCCGGATCGCCATCACTGGAGCCATAGGGCAGCGTGTCGACATTCCGTCCCGTCGCATCCAGAAGATAGGTTGAACCAGGCATGCGTACACCATCGGTGTACAGCTTGGACGCACCATCGCGCGCGATGCGCTTGCCCCGCGGTATCGCGTTCATGTCGGGCAGAAGCATGTCGATACCGGTCACGCCCGGATTGTCTTGCAGAAACGCGGTCAACTCGGCGCAGGGGTCTTGCGCATCCATGGTGCACCATATTCGGATTTCGATCCGCAAAACTGGCAGGCCGCTGCCGCGCCCGTCAAGGGAAAGCAGCCGCCTGCGCGCATGGTAAACATCATTTCTGCTAATTTAGAATTATATACTTATTGTTAAAGTTGCGCAACTCTAGCAATTTGCATTTTTATTTAGAAAGACAGCCAAAGTGTGCATTTATTAACCTTCTATGTACATTTTTCTTTGCAATTAGAAGAGTAATTAACAATATCTATAATATTCCGTGGCCGGATACCCCCCCACGCCTCGCGACTGCACTTCTTGGATCGCAGGGCGCGCGACACAGAAGACACATTGGGGGAATCTCGGGCATGAATCTCGCTTCCTTACGCATAGCAACCAAGGTCCTGCTCATCATCCTGTTCATGGGATCGGTGGCGGGCAGCATCGCCGGCGCTGGCATCTGGGCTGCCAATCGGCTGAACACCATGACCACGGAGATCGCCGAATACGGCGAGTTCAGCACACTCGGCGCGCGCGTGCGTCAGTCCTTGCTGACGCTGTCACGGGCCGAATACCGCATTGCAGCGGATCCGCGGACGGAAAATCTGACAGAAGCCCTTAAGGTTGTGGACGCAACCAAAAAGACCCTGGATGAGAGGTTGGCCGGATTGAGCAAGATCCCCGACCAGGATATCCAGGCAAGTCTGGCTAAGGTGCAGTCCCAGTATCAGAACTATGTTCGTGAACTTGGTACAACCATCACAGCCGCAAGGGAGGTTTCCGGCAACGTCGACCTCTCGGAAGCACAGGAGCGGGTTCTGCAGGAAAGCCAGCAAAGCCGCGCGATCGTATCCAATCTCGAAGAAGAGATCCGGATACTTTCCAACACACTGATAAACAGGGCAAATGCCCTCTCGACTGCGGGCGATGCCTTGTATGAATTCGTGTCCATCCTGCTCGTTTCCATCTCCATCGTGGGTATCCTGGCGGGCATAGCCATCGGCATGGTCATTTCCCGCCGGGGCGTAGTGAACCCCATCGCTGCAATCGTCGCCTGCCTGCAAAGGCTTTCGGCCGGCAAGCTGGACACCGACGTCTTTGGGACGGAACGCCAGGACGAGGTGGGCGACATCGCCCGCACCACGCTGGTGTTCCGCGACAATATGGTGAAGGCGCGCGATCTGGCAGCCGAACAGCAGAAGGAACAGGATCGCCAGATTGAGCGGGCCAAGCGCCTGAACCGGGCCGTTCAGTCCTTCGACAAGGTGATTTCCGAAGTGGTGGAAATCGTCAGTGCCGCCGCGACGGAGCTGGAATCCACAGCCGCCAGCCTGTCTTCGGCGGCCGAGCAAACCGCGCAGCAATCCAACACCGTCGCCGCAGCCGCAGAGCAGACGGCCAATAATGTGCAGACGGTTGCGGCCGCCTCCGAGGAACTGGCCGGCTCCATTCAGGAGATCACCAGCCAGTCAGCCGAAGCCACCAATATCGTGGCGGAGGCGGTCAAGCAGGCCGACAGCACCGGCAGGACCGTCAACGAGCTGTCAAACGCAGCCCAGCGGATCGGCGATGTTATCGATCTGATCAATGATATCGCCGCACAGACCAACCTGCTTGCCCTCAACGCCACGATCGAGGCGGCCCGCGCTGGCGAGGCCGGCAAAGGCTTTGCCGTGGTGGCGTCGGAGGTGAAGACGCTGGCCAACCAGACGGCCAAGGCAACCGACGAAATCGCTTCCCAGGTTCGCACCATTCAGGAATCCACCCAATCCGCGGTCAGGGATATCGCCGCAATTGCACGGATCATTGACCGGGTCAGCCAGATTTCCACCTCCATCGCCTCCGCCATGGAGGAACAGGGGGCGGCCACGTCGGAAATCTCCCGCAATGTTCAGGAAGCGGCATCGGGAACGGATGAGGTGACGCGCAATATCGTCGGTGTCACCGAAGGGGCGCAGCATACCAGCGCCGCCTCCACCCAGGTGCTGCAATCGTCTTCCGAACTCAGCCGCAATGGCGCCAGGCTGAACAAGGAGGTGAAGGACTTCCTTGCGGAGGTCCGCTCCATCTGACCCCGGCTCACCGCTGGCACGCCCCATCCCCCCGGTCATCTCGCGGCCGGGGGGATTTCTTGACGCCTGATGGAGGGTTGGACCTTAAAGCTGAGATTGAGGCGCCCGACCCGACAAAGCCCGCGCGGCGATTGCGCGGCGGAAAAGCTTTGCTTTTCCGGTTACGGACAACGGCTAGAGCACGAGCCATTGTTATGGCTCGTGCTCTAGCCTTGGACGGGTAGGCTGGACTAGGATACCTAATCTGACCTTGCCGAACTGGCCTACATCCAAAAGCATTGGTGCCGCATGACTGAATTGAAGGACTGGCTGAACAGCCATTTGATCGACGAGGTGGAGTGTCTCGTCCCCGACATGTCTGGTATTGCGCGCGGCAAGATCCTGCCGCGGGAGAAATTCATCCAGGGCTATGCCGACAAGGGCATGCGTGTGCCCGAGGCGATCTTTACCCAGACGGTGACCGGCGATTTCGTCTGGGAATCGGAAATCGTCTCGGAAATGAACCACGACATCTATCTATGGCCCGACCCGGACACGATCCGTTTCGTGCCCTGGTATACCGACCAATCGGCCCCGGTGGCGCAGGTGATCTGCGACGCGCATTACCTGGATGGCAAGCCGGTCGATTTCGCCCCGCGCGAAGTGCTGAAACGCGTGTTGCGCGCCTATGACAAGGCCGGGCTGAAGCCCATCGTGGCGCCCGAGCTGGAATTCTACTTCGTGAAGAAGAACCTCGACCCCGACTATCCGCTGGAACCGCCGACCGGCCTGTCTGGCCGCCAGGAATCCGGCCGCCAGGCCTATGGGATCGAGGCCGCGAATGAATTCGACCCCATCGTGGAAGATATCTATGCCTTCTGCGAGGCCTCCAACATCGACATCGATACCATGGCGCATGAAGCGGGCGCCGCGCAGATGGAAATCAACTTCAACCATGGCGACCCGCTGGAGCTGGCCGACCAGGTCTTCCTGTTCAAGCGCACGGTACGCCAGGCCGCGCTGCGCCATGGCATCTATGCCACTTTCATGGCCAAGCCGCATCAAAGCCAGCCGGGCTCGGCCATGCATATTCACCAATCGGTGGTGGACAAGGTGACCGGCAAGAACATCTTCGTCACCGAAAGCGGGCGCGATTCGAAAAAGCTGATGAACTATCTGGGCGGGCTGCAGCGCTATGTGCCCGCGGCCATGCCGCTGTTCGCGCCGAATGTGAATTCCTACCGCCGCATCAGCCCCTATTCCGATGCGCCCATCAATGTGCATTGGGGCGTCGACAACCGCACGGTGGGGCTGCGCATTCCCAAATCCTCACCCCAGAGCCGGCGCGTCGAAAACCGCGTGCCCGGGGTGGATTGCAACCCCTATCTGGGCATCGCGGCCACGCTGGCCTGCGGCTTCCTGGGCATGCGGGAAAAGCTGGAGCCGACGCGTGAGATCGAAGGCGATGCCTATAAGCTCGCCTTCTCGCTGCCGCGCCATATTTTCGAGGCGATGAACAAGCTGACCTATGCGAAATCACTGAAGGAATTGCTGGGCGAGCGCTTCGTGAAGGTGTTCGGCGAGGTGCGCTATTACGAATACGACCTCTACCAGAAGGTCATTTCTTCCTGGGAACGGGAGAATCTGCTGCTGAATGTTTGATCGCTCAGCATTCAGCGTCGTCCTAGGGCTCCTGTCCTCGGGCTTGACCCGTGGATGATCCTGGGACCTCCGTCCCCGTGGGGTAAAAGTGGTCGGGTCAGACCCGACCACGACGCGTTTGGGGAAGATCGCTCGCGCTTGCGCGGAACAACCCTCTCCTGCCTGCGGGAGAGGGTTGCGAGGCCATCAAGGCCGAGCCGGGTGAGGGTGCCTTCATCCCACGCGCAACCACCCCCTCACCCAACCCTCTTCCCCCGTTGGGGGCGAGGGCTATGGACCGAGCGCAAATCCGGCGGGGTTTACACATGCCCGGCAAATCCGGGACGCTGGTGCGTCCGCTTGCCGGGGTACGGCCTCGCTTGCGCGGATTCTTTACCCCGCGCGCAAATCCGGCTCACCTACGCTCGCGCTTGCGCGCTTACTGCGCCCAAGGCGGTTCGGGATGGAATTTCTCGACCAGAAAGTCGACGAAGGCCCGCACCTTGGGCGAAAGATGGCGCCGATGCGGGTAGATCGCATGGATCGGAATGGTGATGTCGCGATAGAAATCGGTCAGCACCCGGACCAGACGGCCTTCCTTCGCCTCCGGCCCCACCAGGAATTCCGCCATCCGGGCCATGCCGAGCCCCGCCATCGCCATTTCGAAGATGGTTTCGCCATTATTGGCGGTGAAATTGCCTTTCACCGGCACCGGATATTCCACCCCGTCGATCTGGAAAATCCAGGTATTCAGATGCGGCTGGTTGGAAAACCCGATCAGATTGTGATTGACCAGATCCTTGGGATGCTGCGGCACGCCGTGGCGCGCCAGATATTCCGGGGCGGCCACCACGGCGCGGCGGCTGCCGGCCAGGAAGCGCGCGACCATGGAGGAATCCTTCAGATCGCCGAAGCGCACGGCCACATCCACCCCATCCTCGACCAGGTCGATCAGGGAATCGCTCATGCTCATTTCGATATTCACATCGGGATAGCGCTCCAGGAATTCCGGGATCAGCGGTCCGATGATGTGCTTGCCGAAGGCAACCCCGGTATTCACCCGCAAAATGCCGCGCGGCGTGGCATGCAGGGAGGATACGGCCAGCTCCGCCTCGTCGATATCGGCCAGGATGCGCACCGCGCGCTGGAAGAAGGCATCCCCCTCCTCCGTCAGTGACAGCTTGCGTGTCGTGCGATGGATCAGCCGGACCCCCAGCCTGTCTTCCAGCCTACCGATCAGCTTGGACACGGCCGAAGGCGTCTGGCCCAGAATGCGTGCGGCAGCAGAAAAACTGCCTTCCTCCGCGACGCGCACGAATACGGTCATCTCACCCGCGCGATCCATATTCCTACCTCTGCCAATGCTTTGTTTTTGTGCCTTGAAATCGTAAGTTTGGTAACAAACTACTGGATTATCTTTCCCGGAGCAAAGTCTATCTTTATGGAATATGGAACGCGCCGTCTCGTACGGAGGGGGCGGTGGGAAGGCAGGTTGATCGCGGCGGTTTTCCGTGGTGCAGTCAGCCACTCCATAGCCGAGTTTTCTTAAGCGCGATTACGCGCCTGACGCGAAGGAATTGGCACGGACCTGAAATGGGCGGTGGGCGCGGCCCCCCTGACCGAAGCCCTTGCGGCGATACTCCCTTCTCGCCGGCAAGGTCGCCCTCGCCTTGAACGACCCCTGTTCCCTGCAGGCTCCGTGTTCTACTGCCCCCGCTGCCGCTACCGGCTCGCGGGGGCTTTTCTTTTCCGACCACTCACACCTTGGGCGGAGCCGCCTTGACCCGCCGCAGCGAGACGGAGGAGCGGATGGAGGCTATGCCCGGTATTTTGGTCAGGGTCCCGGTCAGGAAGTTTTCATATTCCTTCAGCCCCGGCGCCAGAATGCGCAGCAGATAATCATTATCCCCGGTCATCAGCCAGCAATCGACCACTTCGGGGTACTTCATGATCTCCGCCTCGAAAGCGTTGATGGAATCATCGATCTGGCGTTCCAGCCGGACCGACATGAAGACCGCGACCGGCAGGCCAATCCGCTCCTCATCGATCCGGGCCGTGTAACCCTCGATGATCCCGTCCGCCTCCAACCGTTTCAGGCGCCGCAGACAGGGCGACGGGCTCAGCCCCACCCGTTCGCTCAGCTCCTGGTTGGACAGGCGCGAATTCGCCAGCAGTTCCCGCAGGATGGCGCGGTCGATTCTGTCCATCCCGTCGGCATTGGCAGAATCCATATGATCAAACCCCATTGATGACATTTTCTGCCAAACACCATGCCTGTTTCCCTCAATTTCGCAAGATAAACCAAGCCGCGCCCGGCCTATACTACCCCCACCGATACGGGAGGAAACTGATCATGACCGACAATACAATTCTCTGCCTGAAGGCCCTGGAGCGCAAAGCGCTGTGGCTTGCCTGCTGGATGATCGACCAGGCGAACCGACGCGAGAAGGTGGATGGCGTCAAGGTCGGCGGCCATCAGGCCTCTTCCGCCTCCATGGTCTCGATCCTCTCGGCGCTCTATTTCGATGTGCTGCGGCCGGAAGACCGGATTGCGGTGAAACCGCATGCCTCCCCCGTATTTCATGCCATCCAATATCTGATGGGCAACCAGACGCGCGCGAAGCTGGAAAACTTTCGCGGCTATCACGGGGCGCAATCCTATCCCAGCCGCACCAAGGATGTGGACGATGTGGACTTCTCCACCGGCTCCGTCGGGCTGGGCGTGGGCATCACCGCCTTCGCCTCCATGATCCAGGATTATATCCAGGCCAAGGGCTGGAAGACCCCGAGCGAGCAGCTGGGGCGGATGATCGCGCTGGTGGGCGACGCCGAGCTGGACGAGGGCAATGTCTATGAAGCCCTGCAGGAAGGCTGGAAGCACGATCTGCGGAACTGCTGGTGGATCATCGACTATAACCGCCAGAGCCTGGACGGGGTGGTACGCGAAGGCCTCTATGCCCGGATCGAAACCGTGTTCAAGGCCTTCGGCTGGGATGTGGTAACGATAAAATACGGTGCCCTGCAACGCGCGGCCTTTGCCGAGCCGGGCGGGGAAGCGCTGAAGCGCTGGATCGACAATTGCCCCAATCAGCTCTATTCCGCCCTGCTTTTTCAGGGCGGGGCCGCCTGGCGCAAGCGCCTGCTGGACGATCTGGGTGATCAGGGCGATGTGACGGCGCTCATCGAAAAGCGCAGCGATGCCGCGCTGGCGGCACTGATGAACAATCTGGGCGGCCATTGCGTCGAAACGCTGTCCGACATTTTCAACGCCATCGACCATGACCGGCCGACCGCCTTCATCGCCTATACGGTGAAGGGCTGGGGAACGCCGCTGGCCGGCCATAAGGACAACCATGCCGGGCTGATGAACGATGCCCAGATGCAGGAATTCCGCAAGGCGATGTCGATCCGCCCCGGCCAGGAATGGAAGCCGTTCGAAGGGCTGGATGTTTCCGAAACGGAATTGCAGGCTTTCATGGACCGCGTCCCCTTCTTCGCCAGGGGAAGGCGGCGCTACTCCGCCCCGCGCCTGGCGGTGCCGGACGGGATCGCGGCCAACCCCGCCAAACCGGGCGAGCTTGCCTCGACCCAAGCGTCCTTCGGCAAGATCCTGGACAACATCGCCAGGACGGACAGCGAACTGGCCGCGCGCATCGTCACCACGTCGCCCGATGTGACGGTATCCACCAATCTCGGTCCCTGGGTGAACCGCCGCAAGCTGTTCGCGCGGGAGGAGATGGCCGACACCTTCCGCGACCAGCGCATCCCCAGCGCGCATCGCTGGGAATTCTCACCCGACGGCCAGCATATCGAGCTGGGCATCGCCGAGATGAATTTGTTCCTGCTCTTGGGCGCGGCGGGGCTCAGCCATTCGCTGTTCGGCCAGCGCCTGCTGCCGGTGGGAACGCTCTACGACCCCTTCGTGTCGCGCGGATTGGATGCGCTGAACTATGCCTGCTACCAGGATGCCCGCTTCCTGATGATCGGCACGCCATCGGGCGTTTCCCTGTCGGGCGAAGGCGGCGCGCATCAATCCATCGCCCAACCCCTGATCGGCATGAGCCAGGACGGGCTGGCCAGCTTCGAACCCGCCTTCGCCGACGAGCTTGCCATCATCCTGGCCTGGGCCTTTGACTATATGCAGCGCGACGGGGATGGCGACCCGAACGAACGCACATGGCTGCGTGACGAGACGGGCGGCTCGGTCTATCTGCGCCTGTCGACCCGCATGATCGAACAGCCGCATCGCAAGCCCCATCCCGATTTCGCCCGCGATGTGATCGACGGCGCGACCTGGCTGAAGGAGCCGGGCCCGAATGCCGAGTTGATCATCGCCTATCAGGGCACGGTCGGAACCGAAGCCATCGCGGCGGCCGGCATGCTGGCGGAAGCCAGGCGCGATATCGGCGTGCTCGCCATCACCTCGGCTGACCGGCTGAATGCAGGCTGGCAGGCAGCCCAGCGTGCCCGCGCGCGCGGCAATGCCGGGGCGATCAGCCATGTGGAACGCCTGCTTGCCCCCCTGCCCCCGCATTGTCGCATCGTCACCGTGATCGATGGCTTCCCCGCGACCCTGTCCTGGCTGGGGGGGGTGATGGGTCATCCGACCGTCAGCCTGGGGGTGGAGCATTTCGGCCAGACCGGCACCGTGGCAGAGCTCTACCGGCATTACGGCATTGATGCCGCCTCCATCGCCGAAACCGCCACGCGGCTCACCGCCGGGCGGCCCTATCTGGCAAGGCGGCCCTGAAGCGTGCCCCCCCCCGTACGGGATGAGGAGCTTCCATCTTGCCACCCGGCGAACCAATCAAGGATATCAGACCCGGTTCAGGCGTTTTAGGCGGCGTTCGCGGAATATGGTGTAGAGCCCGCTGCCGACCACGATCGAGGCGCCGATCACGGTCCAGAAATCGGGCAGACTGCCGAATATCAGGAAGCCGATCACCGTGGCCCAGACCAAAAGCGCGTAATTGAACGGCTGCAGCACGGAAGCGGGTGCTGCCTCCAGCGATTTGATCAACATCCAATGCCCGGTAATTCCGGTCACCGACAGACAGCCCAGCCAGAACCATAGTTCCGCACTGGGCCAGGTCCAGAACCAGGGTCCGATGGCGATCACCGCGACCCAGCCGACGATCGCGGTATAGAACAGCGTCGTCTGGCCGCTGTCGCCATCGGTGGAGACCAGCCGCGTCAACACATTATACAGGCCATAGAGAAAGGCGCAGGCCAGCGCCAGCAGGGCGTTGACGTCGAACACGCCAAGCCCCGGCCGCAGAATGACCAGCACGCCCAGGAAGCCGATCAGCACCGCCGACCAGCGTCGCAGCCCGACCCGCTCCCCCAGCAGGGGCACCGACAGCGCCGTGGCGACCAGGGGAAACACCGCCAGGATGGCGTGAATGTCGGCCAGCGCCAGGGTGCGGATGGCATAGGCGAACAGGCCGATCTCGAACACCAGGATCAGCGAACGCAGAATTTGCAGCCAGGGCCGTTTCGCCGTCGCCGCCCGGCGCACGCCGCCCGGCCTGCGCGCCACCAGCAGCAGCACGAAAATGGCGAAGGCAGTGAAGCGCACCAGCACGATCTGCGTCACCGCCAGATCCTGCGCCAGATGTTTGGTGATCGCATCCTGCACCCCGAAAACCAGGGTCGATGCCAGGATCAGGGCTATGCCCTTGCTGGCATCGGGGGATAGGACGGAGGGGGCAGCAGTGCTGGTCATGATGGCGCAGCGGTACGATGCCGAGCGGGCCTTGCCAAGCGAAATGCAACGGCCGATATCACGGCTACGACGCAAACAGCTTGGCGTTGGCCGCTCAACCCGATAGAAACCGGGCCGACTGACCCAGACGCATCCCAGGAAGATACAGATATGCTCCTTGCCGAGGAAACCGCGCGGCGCCGCACCTT
>Ga0209066_10002322_pt1 | contig 23245 bp, 16 predicted proteins | sample All_14_2_FD_187198 | JGI IMG/M metagenome (GOLD analysis project Ga0209066, IMG submission 187198) | Freshwater microbial communities in response to fracking from Pennsylvania, USA - Allegheny Zone_MetaG_DW_15 (SPAdes) (version 2) ... | reverse complement strand
ATGGTAAGGATCCATCAAGTGTATAGTATATCGCCTTCGGTGTACCCGGAGAACTGATCTCTATGGTAGTAGATCCTCTAAAAGCACCTTTTCCTTTGGTTACTACTGGAATGGGTTCAATTTGAAGATCCCAGATTTTTGAAGGCTGGCATTCATTTTCAGCAGTACCCCATTTGCTCCCTTTATCAGAACTCATTGTAAGTACTAATTCTCCATCTTCAATGAGCGTTTGGTGATTTAACCAGTTTCTGGTGTAATCATCGCCATTAAGTTTGGCTGAAGCTATATAGACGTTTTGCTTGCTCCAGTTTTCGGCCTTGATGATGAATTTCTTTCCTGAAGGAAAATTGAGAGTAATCTTAGGAAACCAAGGGGATCCTAGGACCCAGGCGTTCGTTCCAGGTAAGACAGGATAAAACCCCATAGCACTGGCAACCAGCCATGCCGACATCTGTCCGCAATCTTCATTGCCGATTAATCCATCTGGATAGATTGTATAGAATTCATCCATTATTTTCCTTACCAGAGCCTGGGTTTTCTGAGGTTTCCCTACGAAGTTGTACAGGTAAGCCATATGATGACTTGGCTCATTTCCGTGAGCATACTGTCCGATGAGTCCCGTAATATCTGCTTGTTCTCGGCCAGACATCTTTGAGTCGGTGGTAAAGAGTCTATCCAACATCTTCTCGAAGTTTTCGGCTCCGCCATGCATCTTAATAAGCGTTTCAAGATCGAAGGGGACGGCCATAGAGTATTGCCAGGCATTGGCTTCTGTATAGTTAAAGTTTACTTCAGAGGGATCAAAGGGTGAGAACCATTGGTTGTTTACCCGTGCCCGGAAGAACCCGGTTGATGGGTCAAAGAGATTTTTGTAGCTCTGAGCCCTTTTGATAAAACGAGCATAAGTCTCATTGTCGTCACGAGCTAGTGCAAACCGTGCTATGCACCAGTCATCATAAGCGTATTCTAAGGTCTTTGAGACTGATTCTCCCTCTTCATCAGCAGGTATAAATCCATATCTCTTATAAGCGTCTAACCCAAAACCGTCCATATCTGCACTTTTAATCATGGCCTCCATTGCCAGTTTTTGGTCAAACTCAACATAGTCTTTGGCCCATGCATCGATGATAACCGGAATAGAATGGTTTCCAATCATGCAATTGGTCTCGTTTGCGGCTAACTCCCAAACCGGTAATCTTCCACCCTCTTTGTATTGACGAAGGAAGGTATTAATAAAAGCATAGGTGCGTTTGGGTTGGAATAGGGTATAAAGTGGATGAGCAGCTCTATAGGTGTCCCATAATGAAAAGACGGTATACTGTTCATTGCTATCCGCTTTATGGATGCCATTATCCATCCCTCTATAGCGACCATCAGCATCACTCCAGAGGTTAGGCGCAATATACATGTGATAAAGGGCAGTGTAAAAGACAATGTTCTGTTCAGTCGTTCCTCCTTCTGTTTTAATACATGAGAGTTCTTTTTCCCATTCCTGATCAGCCGCCTTTCTTATCTGGCTAAAGGTCATGTTGGCTGTCTCTTTAATAAGATTGCCTCGTGCCCCTTCAATATCGGTTCCCGAAATACCCACTTTAATTATTAAACTATCTCCTGGTAGTTCTTTAAATCTTACCAGAGCATGGAGGTTAAGTCCATCTGCTTCAAGAAGGTCTTTTTCTGATAGTAGGGTGTCGTTTTTATATATTTCGATTGATTCAATAGGAGCAGAAAACTGAGCTACAAAGTAGGTGTGTTGATCGGTAGCCCAAGCCCTTGATCGTCTGAAACCTGAGATTTCATTGGAACTGGTTTGTTTAATTGAAGAAGCTAAGACTTCATCCCGGTGTTTAAGGTCGATCAATACGCCACTGTTTTCGACTGAGGAGTAGGTGTATTTATGGACCCCAACTCTAGCTGTTGTGGTTAATTCGGCGGTTATTCCTCTATCTTTCAGATCAACCTTATAGTATCCGGGTCTAGCCAGTTCATCCTGATGCTTCAATGGAGCGGCGAAGCTATAGGCTTGGTTAATTTTACTTTTTACGGTTTTACTAAATGGCATAAAAAGGATATCTCCGTAATCAAGGCATCCGGTACCACTAAGGTGGGTGTGGGAGAATCCATATAATAATGAGTCAGAATAGTGGTAGCCTGAGCAACCATCCCATCCGTCTAGTCGGGTGTCTGGGCTTAATTGAACCATTCCAAAGGGGCAAGTAGCACCAGGATAGGTATGGCCGTGCCCTCCGGTCCCAATGAAAGGATCAACGTAGTCGGTAAGTGTTTTGTACTCTTTAGGCCTTTGATGCAGGATAGCCATCTCCTTTTTGGGTTTTTCGGCACAGGAGTAGAGAATAATAAAAGCCAGAAATAAGAGATTCGTTGATTTGACAAGAACTTTTCTCATGGTTGGTTACTTTTTTAATGATTTCAATGATTCTAAGGAGGATGCAGCTGATTTCTCTATTCCTTCAATACTGTATTCTGTAAGTCTCTTTCGAGCCGCATCGCGGTCTCTGACCCAAAGAGCGAGTGTCTCTAATTCAAATTTTTCTTGTCGTTTTATATAATTTCTAAACAGGTTGTCTTTTTCGACCACCCTTTTTCGCAATGCATTGATATAGGAGATGGAGTCACCATAGGCGGTTAGGTCGAAAAAGTCATAGTAAATATGATTTGGTGCGATAACCCGCATGGATTCGATTTCGTCAAAGTGGTGTTTAATGGCATCCTGATAGTTATACATAGAAAACCGTTCGGGGAAGGAGTTAATTCCTGCATAGAGAGGGGTAAAGGGATGCAGACAGGGGCGTCGGGGTGCGATCCACCATAGACAACCAACATCAGTGGGCATCCAGTTACGAAGTTGAGCTATAAAACCATATTGGTTATGGGTTGCACATATGGTTGAAGGGTCATTTTCATGGGGGTTCCCGTTTTGATATCCGTTTGTATGGTCAAAGGGGGTATTCTCGTAGTGATTGGCCAGGAGTAATGAGAGTTTCTCAACGCTAACAAGGTCAGAAGGCTTGAATGACCAAGGGAATGATTCATTCGGTGAAAATTGTCTTGTTTGTAGAGAATTAACCCCCATCCACATACGCATTATGTTTTCAGGATGGTTTAGTGCATCGGGGTTCCCGTAGGCTTCTCTAAAGTTAAATTTGCCCTGGCTTGGGTTGTACCATCCTCTGTTTTGAGCATAGGTGATAAGGTCGGGAGAGGCAATACAATTTGTTGTATCAGATAGATTGACTTCAGTTATGGTATAATAATTAGGGATAACCGCAACATGGTCATCAGGGATTCGAAGGGCTACGAAGTGTTTTCCATTGACAACGGATAGCATCCACGCTTCATTAGCATCTGCAATGCTGTAAGTTCGACCCGAGGCGGCATAACCCAACTCAGAGATCAGTCTTGACGCTATCTTTACAGCATGACGGGCACTTTTTGCGCGCTGGGCCATTAACTGGCGAAGCTCCCAGGTAATTCCACCAGAGGTAAGTGCAGGGGCATCTTCACGAGAGGGACAGCTATTGGATACTATGGTCACTCCGTTTTCATTCATATAACTATCAGAGAATGCCATTCCAGGCATATCAAGCCAAAGGTACCTATAGGTAGTATCAGCCTGAGCAATGAGTGCTCCTTGTAATGTTTCGAATTTATCGTGTTTACTATGGGTGAGCCTGGGTACTATAATCCAATTAAAGAGCTGATCCCCAAAATCATCCTCGTTATGTGCTAATAGCACTGAGCCATCTACTGAGGCTCCTCTCCCGACTAAAACAGAATAACAGTTTTGTTCAATGGGCTTCGCTACCGACTGCCCATAACCTGAAAAAATAGATCCGAGTACAAACAAGGCAATCATTGCCATCGCTCGGCTACTTATTGTTAGAAACTTCATTGGTTTAAAGAATTATTTGGTCGTATAGTATTTTCGGGTTTATTGTCCCGATTTTTCAATAACTAACAAATGTAGCGAAAAGGTAAATAAGAATTACTGAACAATTATCATCAGTATCTGTTTATAGAACAATCATTTAAAATATAAATCATGACAAAGTGTATAAAATTCGGTGGATTATTATCCATCATTCTCATTTTGGTAAGTTGTGGCCCGGCTGGAGAGAAGGCTAATTCGTCTAACCCAGAGTCAGTATTAAATACTGCCGGGATTGTTTACAACGCCGATATCTCAAAATCTGTGATTAATTGGGAAGGTACCAAGCCCGGCGGAAGCCATGTAGGAACCATTTCAGTTCAGACTGGAACGGTTAACATTGATAAAGGTCAAGTTGTAGGTGGCTCGTTTCTTATTGATATGAAAAGCATAAAGAACACCGATTTGACAGATGCTGAATACAATAAGAAATTGGTGGGGCACTTAATGTCACCCGATTTTTTCGCAGTGGATTCATTTCCTACGGCAAAATTTGAAATAACAAAAGTTGAGGCCTTGGCTCAGGCTGAGAGTATTGAAGGCGTAGATGTTAATTCATTGGTATCTGGTAATCTTACCATCAAGAATATTTCTAGAGCTATTCAGTTTAAGGCAAATATTTCTGTAAATGAGGATGCGGGAACCGTCACTGCCACCTCCGTGAAGTTTGTCATTGATCGCTCAGAATGGAAGATTAAATATGGCAGTCGGAAGTTCTTTGATAACTTAAAGGATAAGTTTATTAACGATGAGATCGGTCTGAAAGTCATGATTATGGCAACGAAGGCAAGTGTCTCAACTAATTACACTATTCCAACCAGGATGAATAATCCTGAATGTTAATTTGTATCTATCTTCTTTAAGTATTTAGCTAATATTGCCTCTGAGGGTTCCCCATTGGAGTCTTTGATTTCGGTGAATGGGACTTTGAATGTACATCCTTCACGCCATTGGCTACAACCATAAGCTTCTCTGCCCTTAATCAAATCTCCTTTTTTACAAGATGGGCAAATGAGTGAGGGAGGTGTCTTAGGGGAAGAAGTTTTAGTATTCTTCTCTTTAGGTGCCTCTCCCTCTTTTTTAGTCTCTTTTTTCTTTTTGTTTGATTGGGAAGGGGCTTCTTTTGGGGGAGTGTTTTCAATCTCAATTGAAGAGCGATGATAATCTGTTACTACCTCTTGAACAAGACTAAAGACCATCTTTTTCATCTCTTCAATAAATTCGGAGGCTTCGTAAACTCCTCTTTCTATTTCTCTTAACTTTTTCTCCCATTGCCCGGTAAGTTCTACAGATTTAAGTAGTTCATTGCCGATTGTTTCAATCAGTTGAATACCGGTGACGGTTGGTTCGAGGTTTTTGCGTACTCGGCGTATATAATTTCTTTTAAAGAGAGTTTCAATGATAGCGGCTCTTGTGGAGGGTCGTCCGATTCCATTGTCTTTTAGGGCGTCACGAAGTTCATCATCATCGACCTGTTTTCCGGCAGTCTCCATCGCTCTGAGGAGGGTTGCTTCGGTGTATGGTTTTGGTGGTTGTGTCTGTTTCTGTTGGATACCTGGTTCATGTGGGCCTGACTCTCCCTTTTCAAAGGCCGGCATGATCTGTTCTGCCTCCTCTTTATCCTGTTCGTCGACGCCATCGTTATTTGTGCCCTCAGGATCTTGTTTTGCCTGCTTTTTATAGAGTATACGCCAGCCATCCTCCAGAATCTGTTTTCCGGTCGCTTTGAAGGGTATCGCTGCTGCTTCCCCTAGAACGGTTGTGTTCGATACAATACAATCGGGATAGAAGGCAGCAATAAATCGACGGGCGACGATATCAAATACCTTCTTTTCGTTAGAGGTCATTACACTTCCATTAAATTCACCTGTCGGAATAATGGCGTGGTGGTCAGTAACTTTTGAATCATCAAAGACCTTTTTGCTCTTTTTGATTTTTGTTTCAAGAAGCGGCTCTGTAAACTCTTTATAGGGAGTTAGCGAGGTTAATATCGCAGGTATTTTTGGGTATATATCGGAAGGAAGGTAGGTGGTGTCTACTCTGGGATAGGTTACTTGTTTTTTCTCGTATAGCTGTTGAACCAGATTGAGGGTTTGTTCGGCGGTGAACCCAAACTTTTTATTACATTCAACTTGTAAGGAGGTTAAGTCAAAGAGTCTGGGTGGTGCTTCGTTTCCTTTCTTCTTCTCGAAAGATGTTATTATGAAAAGGGAATCCTTGATTTTGCTTAGCGCTTGATTTGCTTCGTCAACGGAGTTAAATCGACCCGATACCGCTGAGAAGGTTACATCGCGGTAGACCGTCTTTAAGTCCCAATAATCTTCCGGAACAAAACGAGTGATCTCTTGATGTCGTTTGACAATCAGGGCAAGCGTGGGAGTCTGGACTCTTCCCACAGAGAGCACTCCCCGTCCTTGGCTGTATTTGACTGTATACAATCGGGTTGCATTAATTCCTAAAAGCCAGTCACCTACAGCACGTGTATGTCCAGCATAGAATAATCGATCAAAGGATGCCCCCTCTTTTAAATGACTGAATCCTTCTTGAATAGCTTGGGAAGTCAAAGACGAGATCCATAACCGTTTGACAGGTAATCTGTTCTTCGCTAGCAATAATACCCATCTCTGAATCAGTTCCCCTTCCTGGCCTGCATCACCGCAATTAATGACCTCTTGGCTGCGCTCAAGCAAGTGTACTATCGTTCGAAATTGCCTCGAAACGCCTTCGTTATCGATTAACTTAACCTGAAATTTCTGAGGGATGATAGGCAAAGTGCTCAACCTCCATTGTTTTAATTCAGGAAGATAGTCTTCGGGTAACTTGAGCGTGCAGAGGTGCCCAAAGGTCCAACTGACAAGGTAACCATTCCCTTCATAATATCCATCACGACGCTGTGAAGCTCCTAAGATTTGAGCCAATTCTTTCGCAACACTTGGTTTTTCAGCTATACAGAGTTTCACGGTGCTTTCTTCTTCTTTTGCAGCACAAAAGTAAAAAATCTGGACTAAAGTAGATTTTTGTTTGCTTGCTCTTCGCTTGCTCTTCGCTTGCTCTCCATATATTGAACGGTTAAAGGTGGACTTAATAGGTTGAGATTAGGTGCTATACCTTGAGGGATAATGCAATTGCATTGATCAAAATTGGTTTTATAAAAACTTAAGGAATGGTTGAGTTCCATTTTTTTGGTAACCCAAAGAGATCTTCTCTTCCTTGATTTAATCAGGATGTTTTTGTATTTATATAGAGAACGAGCGAAGGGCGAGCGAAGGGCGAGCGAAGGGCGAGCGAAGAGGTGAGGTTAGATTAGGAGGAAAAAGGATTTTTGAAGGTTGTCAAAATGACAGTTTTTAGAGTTGTTTTTTTGTTTGGTTGTGTCAAAATGTCTTATTGTATAGGGAAAAAAGCGATTCGGATCAGTTTTTGATCCTTGATGGTAAATCATCAAAATAGGAGGGCAAAAGGATTGAGATCCTCCTAAAGAGAGATGGTGTTGAAAGGAGAGATAATATGAATTTAAATCAATTTACAATTAAAAGTCGTGAAGCTTTAGAATTAGCTACACAGATGGCTGTTAATGGAGGAAATGGGCAGATAGATACCGCCCATTTGTTGTTGGCCTTACATAAGGTTGATGATAACGTAATTCCATTTATGGTAGCAAAGCTTGGGGTTAATATTCAGATGATTATTAAACAGGCTGAGGCTATCGTGACGGGTTATCCTAAGGTGACAGGTGGGGAGGTTTATGCGAGTCGTGATTTGCAACAGGTATTAAATAATGCTGTGCGACTTTTAAGCAAGGGCAACGATGAGTATGTTACTACTGGTCATCTGTTTATTGCACTTTCGGAGGGGGATGATTCGACGGGAAAGATGCTAAGAAATAGTGGGGTTCTGAGAAAGGATCTGGAGAAGGCGATGGCTGAGATAAATCAAGGTGAATCAGTAAAGAGTGCGACTGCCGAGGAGACCTATAATGCGTTAAACAGGTATGCCAGGAATCTGAATGAGTTAGCTTTGAACGGGAAACTTGATCCTGTGATAGGTCGGGATGAAGAGATAAGAAGGGTTTTACAGATATTGACGAGAAGGACTAAGAATAACCCGATATTGATTGGTGAACCGGGTGTAGGTAAGACGGCAATTGCTGAGGGGATTGCTCATAGAATAGTGAATGGTGATGTTCCAGATAATCTTAAATCGAAGTTGATTTTCTCGCTTGATATGGGTTCTTTGGTTGCAGGGGCGAAGTATAAGGGAGAATTTGAAGAGCGGTTAAAGAGTGTAGTAAAAGAGGTGATCTCATCGGATGGAGCCGTAGTCTTGTTTATTGATGAGATCCATACCCTTGTAGGTGCTGGAGGGGGAGAAGGTGCAATGGATGCGGCCAACATACTTAAACCTGCGCTGGCAAGAGGTGAGCTTAGAGCAATAGGAGCTACTACCTTGAAGGAGTACCAAAAATTTTTTGAGAAGGACAAGGCATTAGAAAGAAGGTTTCAGATTGTAATGGTAGATGAACCTGATACCCTTTCAGCTATATCCATATTAAGGGGCTTAAAAGATAGATATGAGGCGCATCATCGGATAAGAATTAGAGATGAAGCAATTGTTGCTGCTGTTGAGTTATCGCAACGTTACATCACCGATCGATTTCTTCCTGATAAAGCCATCGACTTGGTGGATGAAGCTGCTGCGCGGCTTAGGTTAGAGATGAATAGTCTGCCTGAAGAGCTCGAGACGATAGAAAGGAAAATTAAACAGTTGGAAATTGAACGAGAGGCCATGATGCGTGAAGGCGACTCTGATCGAATTGGTTTTTTAAAACATGAATTGGCTAATCTTCAGGAGGAGCGTACCAACTTACGTGCTAAATGGCAATCAGAGAAGGAGATTGTTGATAAGATTCAGGTAACGAAAGCGGCCATTGAGCAAGATAAGTTGAGAGCTGACCAAGCTGAGCGCAATGGTGATTATGGCTTAGTTGCCGAGCTGAGATATGGTAAGATTCGGGCTTCTGAACAGAGTCTTATTGTTCTAAAGGAGGAGCTTCTCAAAAGACAGGGAGATTCTCCGATGATTAATGAGGAGATCGGAGCCGAAGAGATTGCAGGGATTGTTTCAAAGTGGACTGGAATACCGGTTACACGAATGCTTCAGAGTGAGCGAGAGAAGTTATTAAACTTGGAAGCAGAACTTCACAAGCGTGTTGTAGGCCAGGATGATGCCATTGTCGCCGTTTCAGATGCGATACGTCGGTCAAGAGCCGGATTGCAGGATGCGAAGAGGCCTATTGGATCGTTCATTTTCTTAGGTAGTACCGGTGTTGGTAAGACAGAGTTGGCTAAGGCGCTGGCTAGCTTCCTATTTAATGATGAAAACAGCATGGTGAGAATTGACATGTCTGAGTTTCAGGAGCGTCATAGCGTTTCAAGACTTATTGGAGCACCTCCGGGTTATGTGGGTTATGATGAGAGTGGTCAGTTAACAGAGGCCGTTCGTAGAAAACCCTATTCTGTGGTCTTGCTGGATGAAATAGAGAAGGCTCATCCTGATGTCTTTAATATTCTTCTTCAGGTGCTGGATGATGGTCGTTTAACGGATAATAAAGGCCGAGTAGCTGATTTTAAGAATACAATAATTATTATGACCTCAAACCTCGGATCGCAGTTGATCCAAGAAAACCTGAGTGTAGATAAAACGCAGTTGGCATCCGTTACGTTTGAACAGACTCGAAATGAAGTGATGCTCTTATTGAAGAGAACCATGAGGCCTGAGTTCTTAAATCGAATAGATGAGATCATTATGTTTACACCTCTGTCATCAAAAGAGATAAGAGAGGTTGTTGAACTTCAATTTAAGATTATTCAAAAAAGAGCAAAAGAGGCAGGATTTGAGTTATCCATTACTGATAAGGCTATTGATTATATAGCAGTAGCCGGATATGATCCGCAATTTGGTGCTCGTCCCGTAAAACGGATGATGCAGAAAGAGATTCTTAATCAGTTATCAAAATTGATTCTAGCAGGAAGCCTGGAGCAGATAAAGTGATCTTGATTGATGCACAAAATGACCAAATTGTTTTTCGATCTGAATCGTGAATGGATACTTAAGATGAGCCAGTAGACTACTTGTGTTTACTCAATTTAAAGCGTCTGTAAAATAAATACAGACGCTTTTTTAATTTTTCTTGATTGAATAGATTAGTATGTTATTTTTGCTGTATAACATACTGTTTATGCGATACTACAGTCTACTCTTTCTGTTTTGGTTTCTGTTTTCTCAACCCCTTTACAGTACAAACATTGATAGTCTTAAAAAAGAGCTTCAAAAAGCTACGGGGCTTAAGCGTTTGGAAATAGTAAATCTATTGGCTTGGGAGGTTAAATATTCAGATGTTAAATTAGCGAATAGGTGTGTAAATGAGGCTGATAGTTTATTAAAGATCACGCAAGATGAGTTTCAAGAGATGTTGTTCTTACGGAATAAAACAGCTTTGTATATTTTGAAAGGAGATAATAAATCAGCTCTTGATACGGGTTTGAAAGGAGCTGAAATGGCTCGAGATGTTGGTGGAGATTATCATTTAGGAAAGATACTTAACATCACAGCTATTGCATTTCGTGAGTTAGGGCGATATAGTGAAGCCATCAGTATGCAGAATGAGGCCATTGAAGCTTTTTCGAGAATTAAAGATACCGTTGAGGTTATTGGAAATTTGAATAACCTTGCCATTATATATGCTCGGATAGGGAATATTACGCAGAAGATATTGATTCATCAGAAGGTTATTGATTTTGAACTAAAAAGAGGAGATCCGAATGCAATAAGTAGATCGGCTGCGAATATGGCAATGGCTTATATCGATCTAAGGGATTGGGTTTTGGTTGAGAAGTATTCTAGAATGGCTATTGACTTTGCTAAAAAGGCTAACAATTTACAGTTTCTGGCGTCAGGATATTTTGGGGTTGCACGGGCTTATGAGGGTAGATGGAAATTAAATGAGGCTTTAAAATGGTATAACTTATCGGTTGATATCTGCAGGAAAAATGACTTTACGGAGTTCTTAACTTCCGGTCTTCTCTCCATTAGAAATGTCTATGAAAATATGGGAGATTACGAGAAGGCTGAAATAGCGCTTCGTGAGGCAATACAATTGGTACACAGGAGTGGAAGGCTTCCGGTTTGGGTTGAAACACAGGTTTTCTTAGGGCAACTGTTAGTTAAAAGGAAGCAATATAATCAGGCTCTTCAGGTAGTTAACGAGGCTTATCCTATTGCTGATTCAATGAACCAGAAAGTAAGCATAAGAAGCATGGAGCGCCTTTATGCGGTTATATATGATGCTTTGGGGAATAAGATCAAATCGCAGGAACATTATAAACGTTATGTTATTCTTAATGATTCTCTTTCGGAAGTAGATCAGATACAGATGGCTAAAGAGATTGAGATGAAGTATGAGGTTAAAGGAATCAATGAATCGAATAGGTTATTGAAAGGTAAGACAGAGCTTCAACAAAGAATTATCGTGATACAATGGTGGGCGGTCTCATTAGCGGTTTTATCCGTCTTGGGCTTGATGATTTCAGTTATACTATTACGGAGGAGACGAAGACAACTACGCACTGCGAATGAGATTCTTAAACTAAACGCAGATGAACTTAAGTTACGAACCGATGAGTTGGCGGCTCTAAATCGCACAAAAGATAAGTTCTTCTCGATCATAGCCCATGACTTGAAGAATCCATTCAATGCTATTATGGGCTTTTCATCTTTGTTATCCTATGATTATAAAGATTTGTCTGATCAACAGAGACTAGAAATGGTTGAGGAGATATTGAAAGCAACTCAAAATGCGTCGAGTCTGTTAGATAACTTGCTTCAGTGGGCTAGAAGTCAGATGGGTCAGAGTAAAGCAAATCCCGAATGGTTACATTATAGCTCGATTTTGCAAGAGGTTTCTACTCAACTTGAGTATACAGCAAGAGCTAAGCAGATCTCAATAATTAGTAAGATAGATGAGAATGCAAAGGTGCTTTGTGATCAAGGCATGTTTAGATTTGTTATAAGAAATCTGATTCTAAACTCAATCAAGTTTTCATGGCCTCAGAGTACTATTTCGATTTCTGATGAGATCACCGATACTTATCTTGATCTTTCCATTTCTGATACTGGAGTGGGTATGTCACAGGAAAAGTTGGGTCTTCTTTTTAGGCTAGATCAGAAAGTGTCAACAGCAGGAACCGCAAAGGAGCAGGGAACCGGATTAGGTCTATTACTTTCAAAGGATTTTATGAACTTAAATGATGTGCAGATTCTTGTTGAAAGTGAAGAAGGGAAAGGCAGCAGATTCACATTACGCTTTAAAAGAGAATATTTTAAATCCTGATTGCAGAGCAAATTAGTGTAGGCTTAGTTTATCCAACAGAATATGAAGTTAGAATTCCTAACCGTTTTTTGCGATTGAATGGAGTGCTTCTTTATCTGTAACAGTAATTTTTCTTCCATTAAGCTTAATGATTCCTTCATCTTCAAATTGATGCAGAAGTTTTACCACATTGATGGAAGAGATTGCCGCAAAATCGGCCAGATCATTTCTAGTAAGTAGACTGAAAAGATCTTTTTCTGCGAAGTGTTCCTGGTTAAGATACAGTAAGGTTTGAGCAAGTTTTCCTGGCATCTGTTTGTAATTGAGTCGAGCCACTATATCTATTAAATGTCGTTCTGTAGAGAGGTGTCGTTCGATGAGTTTTAATGCCAAAGTGTTATTTTTGGTAATGACATCTCTAAGAATTACAGAAGAGATTAGGCAAGCCTCAACCGGTTGTAAAGCCATTGCTGAGGTAATAAAAGGGGTGTCTCCAAAGAGAGTTGATAGTCCGATAAAATCTCCCGGTTGAAGGATCGCTGTGTTAAACGGGCGGCTTGTCTCGCTTTCAATGAATTGTTTTACAAGTCCTTCAAGAATAAAGATGATGACAGCCGATGGACTGCCTTGGCGGGCTAGGTGCTCTCCTTTTTTATACTGCATTCGGGTTTGATGTCTTCCGATTTGCTTCCATTCATCTTCGGTTAAAAGATTGAAACATTTTGGATTAATGTTTTCATCAAAACAATTGCTCTTTTCCCGCATTATGACCTCTTTTTCTTCAAAATTACGAAAATTGGTATTTACCAACCTTCATACTTGCAGGTGTTAGGGTTTATCTGTTGTGGTTGGTTATCTCTCCATCTACCTTTGTAATCGTAATAGATGACCCCAATGGTTGACTTTTGAGAAACTTTATCAAAGTTGCAATGAGTAAGAATGGGGGTGGCTCTTAAAAGGAATTACATAACAATAATTATAATTTACAATGTTACAGACTAACTTAACACATGTTACCACTGCGAATGAGTGGAAAAAGATTTTAGAAGAGAATGAAAATGTAATGATCTGTTGTGGCAGAATGGGACCCATGTGTATTCCCGTTTATGGGGTCATGGAAGATCTAGAGGAAGAGTACAAGCATGTCAAGTTTGCCGATATGCCTTTTGATAGTCCGGAGTCGCATGTAATAAGAAATGCTCCGGAGGCGCGTGGATTTATGGGATTACCTTTCACTTTTTACTATAAGAATGGGAAAGTAGTTAAAGCTACTTCCAGTATACAGAATGAACAACAGGTACGTTCCATCCTAGATGACCAATTTGGAGAAAACAATCAGTAGGTTTTGTAAGTAATCCGGGTAATAAAGGCTGGGTGACCAGCCTACCCGGATTTTTTATTTTAAGATTATGGAGAACAATAGATTTGATGTTATCGTTTTAGGTGGTGGTCCTGCCGGTTTGACTTCAGCCATCTATTTAAGTCGTGCCCGACTACGGACATTAGTTTTAAATATTGGTACAGCTGGTGGTCAGATGGTTTTGACGCATGAGGTGGTCAATTACCCTGGGGTAGAGTCGACGAGTGGATATGCACTGGCAAATACGATGAAGAAGCAGGCCAAGTCGTTTGGGGCTGTTCTTAAAAATATTGCCTCAATACAGCAACTTAAGTTAGATAGAGATCTTAAGCAAGTTATAAGTAGTGATGGAACTATTTATGAGTCGGATGCCGTTATTCTGGCAACTGGTGGGCGTTCGCGTGAGCTTGGAGTAGAAGGGGAGAGGCAGTTTAAAGGGAAAGGGATCAGTTATTGTGCGACCTGCGATGGTGAATTCTTTACCGATAAAGAGATCATCGTTATTGGAGGAGGTAACTCTGCGTTAGAGGAGGCCGTATCACTGACGAAGTATGCTTCACATATTACCATAGTGCATCAATTTGACTATTTTCAGGCTTTTGAATATGCGGTTGAAGAGGCTAAGCAAAATGCAAAGATTTCATTCAAGTTAAGCAGTGTTATTTCTCAGTTTAAAGGGGGTGATTCATTTGAAGGGGCACTCATTAAGGATGTTAACACTGGAGAAGAGACTTTTCTTCCTGCATCTGGGGCATTTATCTTTATAGGATATCAACCCAATACAGAGATTCTTAAGGATGTTGTAACGTTAAATAAGTGGGGAGAGATTGTTGTTGATAGAGATATGAAAACCAGCCTGGAAGGGGTTTATGCTGCCGGTGATGCCATCGCCAAGAGGTATCGTCAGATTACAACATCTGTTGGAGAGGCAACGGTAGCTGCATTATCCACAGCAGGCTGGTTGCATGAACAGAGACGTAAGAAAGTCTCGGTGGTCAGTTAGAGGAGTGCTTTCTTTATTCTTTTGACAGCCTCAATAAGTCTTTCATCGGATGTTGCATAACTGAAGCGAATGCAATTGGGGTTTCCGAAAGAACTACCTGAGACGAGAGCTACATGAGCCTCTTTTAAGAGGTACATACAAAGCTCATCATCGTTTGAGATGACTGATCCGTTAGCCATTTTCTTTCCATATAGGTCACTTATATCAGGGAAGATATAGAAGGCACCATCGGGAATATCCACTTTGAAGCCGGGAATCTCTTTCAGAAGAGCACCTAGAAGATCTCTTCTTTTTCTGAAAGTCTCGACCATGTTGACGAGTTCTGGATTCTCGTTGGGTCCTTTTTGAAGAGCTGCTAAGGCAGCTCTTTGCGTAATAGAGCAGGTGCCAGAAGTAACTTGACCCTGGATCTTGTTGCAAGCTTTAGCTATTTCAAGAGAGCTTACTGAGTATCCCAGTCTCCAGCCTGTCATTGCATAGCCTTTAGATACCCCATTGATAATGATAATTCTTTCTTTAATAGAATCAAATGAGGCTAAAGAATGATGATTTACACCAAAGGTTATGTATTCGTAAATTTCATCAGCAATAACGTATACATGGGGGTGATTTTCAAGTACTTTGGCGATTTCTTGAAGTTCCTGTAGGCTGTATACAGAACCGGTTGGGTTATTTGGTGAATTGAACATCACCAGTTTTGTTTTGGGAGTTATCGCCTGTTCAAGTTGTTGAGGAGTTATTTTGAAGCGGTTCTCCAGGGTTGCATTGATGTATACGGCTTTTCCCTCTGCCAGTTTGATTAGTTCAGAATAAGAAACCCAGAAAGGGGTGGGCACAATTACCTCATCACCCGGGTTTACTAAACTAAGCATTACATTAGTTAATGCCTGTTTTGCTCCTGTTGAAACGACGATCTGTTCAGGGGAATAATCAAGATTATTATCACGTTTTAGTTTTTGGCTGACCGCTTCTCTTAAATCTTGGTAACCCGGCACTGGAGGATAATGGGTCCAGTTGTCGTCTATTGCTTTTTTTGCTGCTTCTTTTACGAAAGAAGGGGTGTCGAAATCGGGCTCCCCAATGCTTAGATTGATGACATCTAATCCTTGGGCAGTAAGTTCTCTGCTCAAGCGGGTCATCGCCAGGGTAGCTGATTCGGTTAAAAATTTGACTCTATCAGATAAGGGATTCATGGGTTGATTCGATTGGGTAATATACAATTAATTTCGGGTCTTTTTTAGATCCGTTTCCGTTGTTCTAAGTGACAAAGTTATAAAAATAGCGTTATGTTTTATAAGAAAAAAAAAGCTGCCTTTTGGGCAGCTTTTTTTAATAATTTCGATGATTTACTTCATCTTAACTTCAACGCGACGGTTCTTTGCACGTCCTTCATCTGTTTCATTATCTCCTACAGGATTGGCTTCACCGTAAGCTTTAACTTCAAGAGCTTTTACGTTAATGCCTTTTTTCTTGAGATATTTAACAACAGCGTCAGCACGTTTTTGTGAGAGCTTCATGTTATAATCGTCGTTGCCTTTGCTGTCTGCAAAACCATCGATATTAAATGTAGCCTCTTTCTGTTCAGCCATCGTCTTGCTGAAGTTATCAAGCTTAGTTTTTTCTTCTTTGGTTACGGTTGTACCGTTAAAGTCGAAGTATACGATAACTGCTGGCTTAGCAACAGGTGCTACGATCTCTTCTTTTACTTCAGGGCAACCATTGTTTGAAGATACTCCGGCAACTTCAGGACATTTATCATCCTTATCAGCGATACCATCACCATCTTTATCAGGGCAACCCTTTAAATTAGCAAGACCTTTAACTTCGGGGCAACGATCATCAATATCTGCTACACCGTCACCGTCTTTGTCAGGGCAGCCTTTTAGGCTAGCTAAACCGGCTACGTCAGGACAACGATCGTCTTTATCAGCAATGCCATCATTGTCTTTATCAGGACAACCTTGTAGTTCAGGTTTGCCAGCTTCATTAGGACAAAGATCTTTTGCATCTTCAATACCATCTTTATCGGTGTCAGGGCAACCTTCAAATACTTTTAAACCTGCAACATCAGGACATTTGTCTTTTTTATCTACAATGCCATCTTTATCGCGGTCTTTAGCGCCAAAACGGAATTTTAGACCAAAAGCAAAGTGGAAATAGTCATCGGTAAAATCGGGAACATAGTCGTATGCAGCTTGAGCATAAACACCGACTTTAGGAGTGATCCAAATGTTAGTACCAACACCTCCCATGATTGCTCCATAGGTGTTTTCATTAATGTGTGCTAACTCACCGCCAACATATAGGTATGGATCAATGATGGCATCTTCATTGGAAATGATATAACCATTAGCCAATTTGTAGTGCAAAGCTAAATCAGCATCCCAGAATTTGTCATTCGTGATAACAAAACCAGTGTTATCCAGTTTTACCATGTTGAATGAAGCCTCAACATTAAAAGATTTATTAAGGTTTCTTCCAAAAGAAGCGCGGATAGGCACCCCTTTATACTGCCAATAAGCATCTGTTAAATAGCTGCCAAAAGAGTTATTTGGCCCTTTGAAATCTGGGAAGTTACCGCCTAAACCCAATGCCCATGGGTTGGATGTAGTTTGCGCTGACGCTACAAACCCAGTCAACATGACTGCTAAGAAGAGTAAAAGTTTTTTCATTGACGTAAAATTGAATGTGTGTTTGGTTATCAAGTTCACTGTTTGTACAGAAAACAAGGTAATATCTATTTTGTTTAAAGGATCCACTATTTGGAATCTTTTTAAACAGATTTAAAAATGTTTTTGATTTTAGCTGTTGAATTTTCGTCTTTCGTTTAAGTCGGCAAATATTCGGAAATTAATCCGATAAAACAATATTTCATATGCACTTTTTCTAAATGTAGCTTAATTTTTTGTTAATGTTATACCGTTTCAGAGGTTAAGCCCATGTTTTTACCCTTTTTTATGCCCTCGATGGAGCCCTTTTTCCATTTTCTCCTCTCCCAATATGGCTCATTTTCCTTAAAGATCGATGGAGGGCGATGTTTTGAGAGGTTTTTATGGATATATATAAAAGTAGACCACTTACCATTATTAAAAGGTTAAATTGATGCCGAAGAATGAATAAGACTTGAAGTCTGAGGCGATTCACTATCTTTGTGATAAGAGAAACTGAAAGAGGTCAGATTACTATGATTGTTGGTTGTTTCCTAACTGAAATGATATTAAGTTACAGTCGTGTAATGATTCGAAGTTTTTTTAATTAAAAGAATTCATCAATGATTAAAAGACGTCCATTACGTACGATTCTGCTTAGGTTATTTGGGCAGGGTCTACTTTTTTTGGCACCGTTAGGCATAACGGTTTATATAATCTGGATGTCGGTAGACTTTATAAATAGTCTTATTTATGAGCCGCTAAAGTCGCTTTTAGGCATCACTATCCCGGGTCTTGGTATTATTGTTGTGATCCTGTTTATTACTTTAATAGGCTTTTTAGGTTCAAGTTTTATCTTTTCTCCTTTACTTAAATACTTCGACGAGTTGATAAGTAAAGCTCCATTGATAAAGATTATCTATTCAGCAGTAAAGGATCTCTTAGCCGCTTTTGTCGGAAATCAGAAGAAATTTACAGAGCCTGTGGTCGTAAGTTTTGGCCCTGCGATGGAGATGGAACGAATAGGTTTTTTAACTCGAAGAGATCTCTCAGAACTGGGTATTGAAGAGGATAAAGTTGCGGTCTATTTTCCGGCCTCTTATAGTATCATGGGGGAGATTGTCATTGTTCCCGCTAAGAATGTGAAACCAATTCCTCTTCCTCCTGCTGTGGTAATGAAATATCTTGTTTCTGGCGGAGTTTCTTTAACTGGCGAGGATTCACCTGATGGACATAAAGAAAAAGTTGTCCACTGAGTTTAATTAATGATAGCGTAAATTATGATTGAGAACAGACCTTTAATACTGGTAACAAACGATGATGGATTTCAAGCGCCCGGTATCCGTAATTTAATTAATATCATGCTTGAATTGGGCGATGTGGTTATGGTTGCACCTGATCAAGGGAGGAGCGGACAGGGGCATGCCATTACGGTAAATAACCCATTACGTCATCAGGTTCTTAAAGAGTCCCCTAATCTTAAAGAGATCGCAGTTAATGGAACGCCTGTTGACTGCGTTAAGCTGGCTTTAAAGCAATTACTACCTAAAACTCCTGATCTCTTGGTCTCTGGAATTAATCATGGGGGGAACTCTTCTGTCAATATTCTGTATAGTGGTACTATGGCTGCTGTTTTGGAGGGATGTATGGAGAATATTCCTTCTGTTGGCTTTTCTCTTTGCGACTATGCACATGATGCTGATTTTCACTCATCAGCTCACTTTATTCGTGAGATTGCAACGGATGTTTTAAGTCATGGACTTCCAAATGGAGTTTGTCTGAATGTTAACATCCCTGCATTACCCAGTGAAAAGATAAAAGGTGTTTTGACAACACGTCAAGGACAGGGTAGATGGGAAGAGGAATTTGATGCACGACTTGACCCTCGAGGCCGCCCCTATTATTGGATTCAGGGTTACTTCTCGGGAAATGTTACCGAACAAGGCACCGATGAGTGGGCTCTTGCCAATGGGTATATTTCCGTTATGCCGGTTACTTATGATTTGACTGCTCATCAAATGATAGAATCTATTGGAAAGATCTTTAATAAGTGATCAGATTATCATTTGGGTCTATTCATAACGAACGTCTTTGTCTTGTTATATACTTTTTCTTTGCCGTAATAATTATTTTTAAATGAAGAAAGATAGCTATGTATGGGGTGCAATCATGGGTGTGATTTTACCTTTAATCTTATTTCTAATCGTCAGTTTTATAAGCAGTCAAAGCTCTAATGGTACCACCCCATGGCTTGAGAATCAGAAATTGTTAATGCTCTCTCTAATTCCTAATATTATCTTGATTCGATATTACTTAGTTAGCTTGAAAGCTGATAAAACAGGAAGGGCATTGCTGTTCTCGACTTCGGTGATCCTTGTTTTTGCCTTATTTCTTCCACTTTTAGAGAGCAAACTGTTATGAAATACTACATTATTGCCGGCGAAGCATCCGGTGATCTGCATGCAGCTCGTTTGATTGCCGAGTTAAAAAAGCTTGATAACAATAGTCAATTCAGAGGATGGGGGGGCGATAAGATGGAGGCGGAAGGTTTAACCTTAGTTAAACACTACCGAGATCTGGCTTTTATGGGTTTTACAGAAGTGTTGATGAATATCAGAACCATCTTTAAAAATCTCACTTTCTGTAAAAAAGAGATTCTGGAATATCAACCTGATGTATTGATATTAGTAGATTATCCCGGATTTAACCTTCGAATAGCAGAGTTTGCTTTTAAGGAAGGAATAAAGGTGTTTTATTATATCTCTCCTCAGGTCTGGGCATGGAAAAAGGGACGTATTAAGCAGATTGAGGCTTTTGTTGACCGTATGTATGTTATTCTGCCTTTTGAAAAGCAGTTTTATAAAGATCATGGTATTGAGGTTGATTTTGCCGGACATCCTCTGCTAGATCATATCTCAAGGTATAATGCTGAGCCAGAGAATACCTTTAGAGGTCGATTTGATCTCGGTTCTCAACCGTTAATTGCCATTCTTCCGGGAAGTCGTAAGCAGGAGGTTAAGCGGATGCTTCCAATTATGTTAGAAGCCGCCGCCTCATTTAAAGATTATACTTTTGTGGTGGGTGCTGCCCCGGGTCTTGATGACTCCTTTTTTGAGCTTTGGTTAAAACAATATCCTAATGTAAAGGTGGTACGTGATGCTACTTATACCCTATTAACTTATGCTCATGCCGCCTTAGTAACCTCAGGAACCGCCTCCCTTGAAACGGCTCTTTTTTCTGTGCCGGAGGTTATTTGTTACAAAGGGGGATGGCTCTCTTATTTTATTGCCAGAATGTTGATCAAGATCAAGTTCATTGGCTTGGCTAATCTCATTATGGATAAAGGGATTGTTCGAGAGATGATTCAAGGAGATCTCACTGTAAAAGCCCTTGAGAGGGAGTTAGATCGACTTATTAATGATAAAGGCTATCGTGGTCAGTTACAGAAGGATTATGCCGATCTTAAGCAGTTGCTTGGAGGTTCGGGTTCATCGGAGAGGACGGCACAGCTTATGTTTGATAGGTTGAATAATAGTAAGTCATGATACTTTATAACCTAAAATTGTTAAGGGGATGAGAAAGAGTTTGATGATTGTATTTGCGCTTTTACTGGGATGGGGTTCTTTAAACAGTCTTAATGCGCAGCGGTATGCTGAAGATTATATTAAATCGGGGACTCTTTCTGCGAAGGTAGGCGATCTTGATCAGGCCATGGCTGATTTTACTAAGGCAATAGAGTTAGACGCCAGAGTGCCTGAAGGCTTTTATAATCGTGGTTTGATCTATTTAAAGCGAAAAGAGTTCGATCTTGCTGCTGCTGATTTTGCAAAAGCCAGAAAGCTAAGACCAGAACGGGCGGATATCTTACTACAGTCGGGTATCACTGCAAAGAATTTAGGGAAAGATCAGGAGGCCATTAGCTTTATCAGGAAGGCGATTCGAGTGGATTCTAAATCGCCGGAGGCAAGGTTTAACCTGGGTCTTATCTTCTTCGAAAAGGAGCAGTTCTTTGCTGCAAAAAATCAATTTGACTCAATTCTGTTAACCAAACCTGAGTATGTTCCTGCTTTGTATCAAAGAGCTTTGTTGTTTATGGAACTTGAGGATGAAAAAGCTGCATTGAGGGATCTCAATAAATGCTGTGAATTGGCTCCTTCCGATCCGGAGATGGTCATGACCAGGGGAACCGTAAAAGCAGGAATGAGATTATATCGCACCGCAAAGGTTGATTTCTCGAAGGCCATAGAATTAGATCCTGAATACGCAGATGCTTATATGAATAGAGCTTTAGCTACCTTCAATTTAATGGATTGGGCCGGGGCTGAGAGTGATTATTCAGCTGCAATAGATATCGACGACTCCATCCCTGAGGCATGGCTTGGCAGAGCCCTATGTCGATTTAATCTCTCAAAAAATCAAGAAGCTTGCACCGACCTTCAAAAAGCCAAAGAGCTTGGACATAAATTGGCTCAAGAGTACCTAGATCAACTTTGTCGTTAAACATATTATTCGCACTTTTGCACCTGTTTTAAACTAATGCTGATTATGAAACGAAACTACGTTTTATTCTGTGTCGTTCTCCTCTCTTCTTTTCTACTTGTCTCTTGTAATGGGAAAAGAGATAAAGAGACTATTTCTAAAACAGACACCATCACTCCTTTGAAGGATGATGGCCGTACAAGTCTTGAAAAACTCGGAATAACGAGAGAGATGGTAAAGGATAGCACGGAAGATCCTAAGTCTCAAGCATTAATTCTGAAGGCGATCTCTATTCTTGAGGATGGTATAAATGATGAAGCCATTAAGTTACTTGATGAGTATACCTGGAATCAACCTCAAAAGTATTCTGGATGGTTTATTCTGGGCTATGCCTTATCTGAGAAAGGGGATTATTCAGCTGCTCTACCAAAACTGGAACAGGCGTTGAAGCTAAGGCCTCGTGATACCTATGCTTTAATGTATTCAGGCTTGTGCCATCTTAAACTTAATGATCTTCCAATGGCTTATGCCGACTTTACTAATGTTATCAGACAAGATGATCGGTTTGCATTGGCGTACTATAATAGGGGTCAAGTTCTGGCCTACATGCAAAAGTTTAAAGAGGCTTTGGCCGATTATGACATGGCTGTCGCACTTATGCCCGAATATGCCCCTGCCTATAATAATCGTGGTAATGTAAAGTTTTTGATGAAGGATACAACGGCTGCTTGTGAAGATTGGAAGAAGTCAATTGAAATGGGTAACACCGGTTCAGTTAAAGCTTATAATATGTTTTGTAAGAAAAAACAAAACTAATAGGCTACTCGCTCTTCGCTTCCCCTTCGCTTCCTCTCCGTTACTTCTCTGTTGTGATAGGATTGAATCTCATTTTATAAAAGATAATCAAGTCTGGTTATCTTTTTTTGTTTTAAGGACTCTAGGTTGAGAAAGATCCTCTTAAATACCTATCATGAACTCTTTTTGATTCCTTCATGTTCGTGATTACTAAAGATTTAATGTGCTTTCTGATCGATATTTTCCGTTAAAATTACGAAGTGATTGAGAAGAGCTTAGGGAGAGATGAGAGAGTTAATTTGTTATTCGTTTCTTTATCGATGGAAGAAGATCATTTTTATTAGTCTAAAGTGTAAAGAAACAAATCGCATAGTTTGCCATCTGACCATTCTAAGAGTTAAACGTAAACATGTAATTTTTACTAAGAAGATATGGAGAGGAAGCGAAGGGGAAGCGAAGAGGTTCTGTGTTGATATCCTAATTTCCTGACATTTTTTTTGTAATTTTGTTCACTTGAAGGAAGACTCAATCGATACATTGTACCGAAGTCTATCTTGTGCAGCGGGATATGTCTCGCTGCTTTTTTTTACTTGAAGGAAGATCTAATCTCTAGCATTCCCCGAAGCCATTTGGGATAGATGTA
>Ga0209066_10002321_pt1 | contig 23251 bp, 21 predicted proteins | sample All_14_2_FD_187198 | JGI IMG/M metagenome (GOLD analysis project Ga0209066, IMG submission 187198) | Freshwater microbial communities in response to fracking from Pennsylvania, USA - Allegheny Zone_MetaG_DW_15 (SPAdes) (version 2) ... | reverse complement strand
GTCTGGTGCTGAACGGCGGCCATCTGGGCCGGATTCATGGTGGGGGCGGCGGAATCAGCGGGGGAGGACATCGGGTGGGGTGAGGCGGGCGGACGGGTGGCCAGGGGTGCAAGGATAGTGCACCGCGCGCTCCCCCGTTTGTCGTGTCTTGTTCCATTTGGCGGCGGGCGGGCGCCCCCTGATCGGGGGTTTCAAGGGTGAACCCGTGACACATGACGGGCACACTTGCTTACCATCGGCTGACGTAATGACCCGTCACGCCCCGTTTCCACCGGTGGCGAGACCTTTTGAAGGAGTGCACATGAACCAACTTTGCCGACAGACCATGGTGGCTGCCGCGTTGGCCGTGCTCGGTTCGGTGTCCTCATCGGCCTGGGCCGACAGCTACACCATCGATTTCAAGACCTTCTTCAATACCGCGACGGCCGACAACCCCTTTGACACCAAAACGCTGAACTTCAGCGTGGCCAAGCTGACCATCAGCGATCTGGCCGGTGGCAATGGCGTGCAACTGACGCTGAAGCAAAACAGCCAAACCTTTGCTGCCCTGTCTGGCAGCGGCAACTTCATTGATGCGCTGTGGATCAAAGGTCCGGCCGGGGCTGCACCCGGGGCCTCCTCAAGCGTGCCGATGCCAATTGACGTCACATACAACGCCGCGCCCTTCACCAAGGACGTCGGTTATGCCTACAACTGGGACATCGACTTTGGTGGCAGCAACTTTGCCGAAGGCCAGTCTGCTGTATTGACCCTTACCGGCGCCGGTTTGACGGCGGCCAACCTGACCGCGATCGCCCAGTCCACCCCCATCATGCTCAGTCTGGGCAATGTGGGGGGTAGCTACGGCTTGGCCTCGTTGGGCAACACGGTGAACTTCGTGGGCGGTGCGCCCATGCTGGTCACGGCGGTGCCCGAGCCTGCCACCTACGCCCTGATGGGCCTGGGGCTGGTCGGACTGGTGTGGGCACGTCGTCGCCACGTGGCCTGAGCGCGGTGGCCGCCCTGTGCGGCACCGCTGTAGAAAAACCCGCCTCGGCGGTTTTTTTTGTGGGCGCGAGAGCCGGTGAAGGGCGGGGGCTGGTGTGGCACCGCGCACCGCCCTGTGGTTCAACCCTGCTGGTCGATGAAGGCCTGGACCAGGTCGGTGAAAGCCCAGGGCTGTTCCACCGCGCTCAGGTGGGCGCAGCCAGGCAGGGTCACGCACTCGGCATGCGGCATCGCGGCGGCCATGGCCTGCATCCCGGCGAGCGGGGTGCTGGTGTCTTCGCCGCCGGCCAGCAGCAGCGTCGGCACGCGGATCTGGCCCAGGCGGGCCGTCATGTCGGCTTCGCCCAAGGCGGCGGCGCAGGCGGTGTAGCCCTCGGGGTCGGTGGCCAGCAGCAGGCGCTGGTGGCGCTGCACGGCCGCAGTCTGGCTGGCGCGGAAGGCCTCGCTGAAAAAGCGCGCCATCGTGCCCTCGGCCACGGCCTCCAGCCCCTCTTGTTCCACCGTCTGGATGCGTTGCTGCAAGGCGGCGCGGCCGGCCGCGTCGTAGCCGCTGGTGGTGTTGGCCAGCACCAGGGCCTTGAGCTTGCCGGGGTGGCGCAGCGCCAGGGCCTGACCGATCAGGCCGCCCATCGACAGGCCCACCCAGATCACCGGCTCGCCACCGGCCACCTCGTCGATCAGGCGGGCGGCGTCATCGGCCAGGTCGTCCAGGCTCAGTGCGCCAGTGGGCAGGGCCGAGCGGCCGTGTCCGCGGGTGTCCGGGCAGATCACCCGGCAAGTGGCCGCCAGCTCGTTGGCCACCAGGTCCCACATCGCGCTGTCTTGTCCCAGCGCATGGCTGAGGATCACGGTGTGGCGCGGCGTGTCGCTGCGGGCGTCCCGCACGGTGGCGTGCAGCTTGGGGCGGCTGCGCGTGAACACCGAGCGGCCCACGCCAGGGTGCCAGGACTGGTCTGCAGGGTGGGGCGGGGGCTCGATGCCCAGCTCGCGCATGATGCCCAGGGCCTTGGAAAAGCCCGTGTTGGCCGCCGGCACGCCCGCATAGATGGCGATCTGGAACAGGGCTTCGCGCACCTCGGCCGGGGTCAGGGTGTGGGCGTTGCCGGGGGTGAGCGAGCCGCGCATGTGGATCTCGAACTCGTCCCAGCGGCCCAGGGCGCAGGTCACGGCCATCACCAGCACGCGGCGGGTTTTCCAGTCCAGGCCGGGACGGCCCCAGACGCCATGCCAGGCGTAGTCGGTGATGAAATGCTGGAAGCCGGCGTTGAAGGCATTGGCCTTGGCCACGGACTTGTCCACCCAGGCATCGCCCAGGGCGGCGCGGCGGTTGCGCATGCCGCGCTCGAAAGGATGGTCGAAGGGGTGGTCGACGAGGCGGTCCGTAGGCTCTGACATGGTCTGTGTTCCAGAAAGATCGATGACGGCGACATTGTGCCGCGTGGGCAGGTTCGCAAGCGGGTCTGCCGGGCATGTGACGCCCGGATCGGTTATCGTGCGAGGCATGCAACGTTCCACCGCTCGCTTCCTCAAGTGGGGGCTGCCGCTGTGTGTCGCGGCCCTGTTGGTCGGGTGCGCCAGTGGCCCCGGACCCCGCACGGCTTCTCCGTCACAGCGTGATGGCGCGCCATCCCAGGCCCCTGCCGACCTCGCGGCGCTGCCCGATCCGGTGCCGCGCATCGAGCCCATCCGCAAGGGTGGCCCGAACAAGCCTTATGCGGTGCTCGGCCAGTCGTACGAGCCGATCGCCGAAGACGTGCCCTGGCGCGAGCAAGGCGTGGCTTCCTGGTATGGCACCAAGTTTCACGGGCGACGCACCGCCAGTGGCGAGCTGTTCAGCATGTATGGCCTGACGGCCGCGCACCGGACCTTGCCCATCCCCAGTTATGCGCGGGTGCGCCATGTGAAGACCGGCAAGTCCGTGATCGTGCGCATCAATGACCGTGGGCCTTTCCATGGCGGTCGGGTGATCGACCTGAGCTACGCCGCGGCCGTCAAGCTGGGCATGGCTTCGGCCGGCAACGCCCAGGTCGAGGTGACGCGCCTGACCTTCGATGACATTCGCCGTGGGGTGTGGGACACCGATGCCACGCCAGGCGGGGAGGACCCCGCCGAGATGGACCGGGGTGCCGCAGCCACCCCTGAGCGCTTGGCGACCGCGCCTGCGCCCACCCCACTGCCGCCATCGCGGGCCTACACCCCGGCCCAACGCGGTTTCTATGTGCAACTGGCTGCCATGCGACAGCGCGAAGGCGTCGATCGCCTGCAGCGGCGTGTGTCGGACGAGCTGGCGGGGTTGATGCCGATGCTGGCCGTGTTCCACGAGGCGTCGCTGTACAAGCTGAAGGTGGGGCCGTACGCCACCCGCCAGGACGCGGCGCAGGCCGCCGACCAGGCGCGTGAGGCGCTCCAGCTCAACCCGATGGTGGTGGAGCGCCGCTGAGCCTGCATGCCGTATCTGGCTTTGTTGTTCAACGCCCTCGTCTGGGGGCTGTCGTGGTGGCCTTTGCGCCAGCTACAGGCCCAGGGGTTGCACCCCTTGTGGGCCACACTGCTGTTCTTCCTGCTGGGCGGCTTGCTGATCGGTGTGTCACGGCCGCTGGCCTGGGCCACGGTGTGGCGCACGCCAGCCCTGTGGGTGCTGGCGCTGGCTTCGGGGGCGACCAATGCCGCGTTCAACTGGGGCGTGAGCACTGGCGAGGTGGTGCGCGTGGTGCTGCTGTTCTATCTCATGCCGCTGTGGGCCGTGGGACTGGCCTGGTGGTTGCTGGGCGAGCGCATCACCCGCATGGCCGTGGTGCGCGTCAGCCTGGCCCTGTGTGGCGCCCTGCTGGTGCTGCGGCCGGCCGAGGGCGGCTGGCCGGCTTTCAGTGGCTTGGCGGACTGGCTGGGGCTGCTGGGCGGCATGGGCTTTGCCATCACCAACGTGATGTTGCGGCGTCAGTCCGGGCAGCCCGCGTCGGCCCGCGCCTTGGCGATGTTCCTGGGGGGCATCACCTTGCCGGCGGCCCTGGGGGCGGTGCTGGCCTCGCAAGCCCTGATCCCGCACTGGCCGCCGCTGCAGGTGGCCTGGCTGCTGCCCGCCCTGGCGCTAGGGACGCTGTTCTTTGTCGGCAACATGGCGCTGCAATATGGCGCGTCCCGCCTGCCGGTGCACATCACCTCGGTGGTCATGCTCACCGAGGTCTTGTTCGCGGCCAGCTCGGCCGTCTGGCTGGGCGGCGAGGTGCTGCGCCCGTCCATCCTGGCAGGTGGGGCCTTGATCATGGCAGCGGCCTTGATGGCCGCCCGTGACCAGGCCTGATGGCCTGATGCTGCGGTGAGGCGCGCGGTTCAGCCGCGCAGTTGACGGCTGTGCGCGTGGACCGTGTCCACCAGCACCTTCACATTGTCCGGCGGCGTGAACTGGCTGATGCCGTGGCCCAGGTTGAAGATATGGCCGGACGTGGCCGACGGCTTGCCGAAACTGTCCAGGGTCTTGATGACCTCGGCCTGCACCTGCTCGGGCTGCGCGAACAGCACGTTCGGGTCCAGGTTGCCTTGCAGAGCCACGCGGTCACCGACGCGGGCGCGGGCCTTGCCCAGGTTCATCGTCCAGTCCAGGCCGACCACATCGCAGCCGCTGTCGGCGATCTCGTCCAGCCAGATGCCGCCGCCCTTGGTGAACACAATGTGCGGGATGCGGAAGCCGTTGTGCTCTTTCTTCAGCTGCGACAGCACGCGCTTCGTGTACGCCAGGCTGAACTCCTGGAAGGCCCCATCGGCCAGCACACCGCCCCACGAATCAAAAATCATCGCGGCCTGCGCGCCCGCTTCGATCTGCGTGTTCAGGTACAGCGCCACGGCATCGGCGTTCACGCTCAGGATGCGGTGCATCAGGTCGGGGCGCTGGTACATCAGCGTCTTGACGGCGCGGTAGTCGTCCGAGCCGCCGCCTTCGACCATGTAGCAGGCCAGCGTCCAGGGGCTGCCCGAAAAACCGATCAGGGGCACCTTGCCCACGCCGTTCTCATCGGCCAGCGCCTTGCGGATGGTGCCCACCGCGTCGAACACATAGCGCAGTTTGTCCATGTCGGGCACGGCCAGCTCGGCCACGGCGGCCTCGTCGCGCACGACCTTGGCAAACTTCGGGCCTTCACCGGCCGCAAAGCTCAGACCCAGGCCCATGGCATCGGGCACGGTCAGGATGTCGCTGAAGAGGATGGCGGCGTCGAGGTCATAGCGGCGCAGCGGCTGCAGCGTCACCTCGCAGGCCAGCTCCGGGTTCGTGGCCAGGCCCATGAAGCTGCCGGCCACATCGCGCGTGGCGCGGTACTCGGGCAGGTAGCGGCCGGCCTGGCGCATCAGCCACACGGGCGTGCAGTCTGTGGGCAGGCGCAGGCAGGCCCGCAGGAAGCGGTCGTTGGCCAGGGGCGGAAGCGAAATCGCAGAGGTGTGGGCAGCAGTCATCCCGGGATTGTAGGCAGTCCGCGTGCGGCGGCGCTCGCCGGCTCATTCCGGTGGGCTTTTCCCACCGGCAGCCGCACTCCCCGCGTCCTCAGCCGCCCGCCTTACAGGCGACCCAGCTCGGCGTACAGCGGCCGCGCATCCATGCCAGGACGCGGGTCCTCGCCGTAGCTCATCCAGAGGTTTTCCGACAGCAGCTTCTGGCGCTTGTAGCCGCGCGGCACCGTCTCCAGGGGGTCCCCATGTGTCACGGCCGTGGCCAGCGCGTCATAGCGTTGGCCTTGATGTGCCATCACCCAGTCGATCAGGGCCTGGAAGATGGCCGGGTCATCGTCGGCGATCAGCACGTTGTAGAGCGTCAGGTAGTTCAGGGCGCCGCCAATCGGCGGCAGCTTGAAGCCGCCCACCATGCCGACATACAGGTTGTAGAGCGGGCGCAGCGCCTGGATCACCGGTTTGAAGCCCATGACCCGCGTCTGCTTGTAGGCCTTCTGATCCCACCCGGCCAGCATGCCGATCAGCGTGTCGCCGCGCCAGGCCAGCGCATAGTCCGTGATGCGCAGTCCCGTGTAATACGGGTCGCCCGCCATCAACTTCTGAAAGTCGTAGACCGGGTAGCCATGGCGACGCGGGGCCTCTCGGTCCTGGAACGCCTGCATCTGCGGCACATCGGCAGCGGTGGCGGCACGGATGGTCACGCCTGCGGGAATGCGCGGCGTCTGCTTGCGCACAAAAATGAAGCTGGTTTCAATCGTGTGCGTCACCCAAAAGCGGAACAGGATGCCATCGGCCATGTTGGCAGCGGCCTCCATCGGGGCCGCGTTGCCCTTGATGATGACGCCCTGCAGCAGGTCCTCGGTGCTGCGGTGCCGCTTTTGCTCGGTGAACAGCTGGGCCGCAATGCCGCGGCGCCGGTAAAAGGGGTCCACCCGCGTGTCACCCGAGTAGTACACCCGCCTGGGTTGACCGTTGATGTACAGCGTGCGGCCCGAAATCATGGTCAGGCCGGCCAGCACGTCCGGGCGCTCCGAATCCTCGGCCACGGCCAGCACATGCGTGTCGCCGATCACCTGAGCCCCCACGAAGAAATCCGGCTGGCGCTGAAAGCACAACACGGCCGGTCCCGGCATCGTGATCTTGCTGACCAGGTCCTGGATGCGGGGGTTGTCAGACGGGTTGCCGAGACGGATGGAGATGGTCATGGGGTAGAGGTGAACAGCAAAAGGGGCAGGGCTCAGACCACGTCCAGAGCCTGCCTCAGGGGGGCGGGCGCCGCGCCGGACCAGTGCCGCAGCGGCTCGATCTTGATGTTGCCTTCGATCATCCCGCGCTCGCGGCACTGCGCCAGGTAGAGGTCGCGCATGCGCGGCAGGGCCACGCAGGCGGCAGGCTGCAACTGCCCCAGATCGCGGGCCAGCTTGTAATGGAAATGGCCTTGCAGCGCCTTCTCCACCTGATCGGCCAGGTCGCGCTGCAAGGCGCCACGGGGCGCATCGGCCGCGCACTCGACCAGCAAGGCGTAGCCGGGTGTGCGGCCCCGCGCCTCGTCCAGGGCCAGCAAGGTCACCGGCAGCGCACCTTGCAGTTGCAGGCCATCAAGCACCGCCTGGGCCGTGGTGGCGCTGGTCTTCTCGCCCACCAGATCGACCCCGTCATTGCGGCCCAAGAACGTGAAGCAGGGCACCTGTCCCAATGGCGCATCCACGCGCAGCACATCGCTCATCTGGTAGCGCGCCAGGCCGCTGCCCGTGGTCAGCAGCGGAATCACGTCCTGACCCTCGCGCAGCGCCCAGGGCGGCAACACGCGCCCATCGTGGGCGTCGATGAACTCGTAGACATGGCTCATGTAGGCCAGCGGGTAGCGCCCCTGAAACGGGAAGGTCACCACCCCTTCTGTCGCCCACAGTCCCTTGCCCTGAAAGCCTGCCTGAGGCAGCAGCGCCTGCAGTTGACGGGCCCAGGGCGCCGCCGCGGCGGTGTCCCAGGCGCTGACCACATTCAGTCGGGGCCACAGTTGCTGAAAGAATGCCGGATCCATCTGGCCGTCCCAGCCGCGCAGCATGCGCGCGGCGCGCGGCGAGGTCGGGCAGGGCTGGCCGGCCATGCGGGCGGTGCGTGCGCCCCAGTCGCCGCGTGACAAGGCGGTCGCCAGCTCCTCGCGCCACGCGGCCATCTGCTCCAGCAGGCCCAGGCCGAAGGTGGGGCTCCACACCGAGATGAAACCCAGTGAGGAGTCGGATGCCAGCCAGGCGATGGTGGCAAACAGCGAGTCTTCCGACGTCTCGGCCAGCGCGATCTCTTGCGGGGCAGCCTGCGTCAGGTAGGCCAGCAGGCGCTTGCCCCACGACAGCAGCTGCATGTCGTCATTGAGATCACCCGTGGTCTGGGCGCGCATCTCGGTGGGCACCCACGACAGTGACCAGTAATGCGTGCCGCTGCTTTGCTTGGGGAACTGCCGGTACAGGTCGCTCACCCAGGCGCTGATGACCTCATCGAACTCTTCCAGAAACAGCTTGGTGTAAGGCACCCACTTGACCGCCGACGTGGAACCACTGGTGGGCTGATAGCGCATCACCGGCGAGTCGATCAACAAGGGTTGCTGCAGTTCGCGCTGACGGGTGATCACCTCTGCATGGTCGGCATAGTTGCTCACCGACAGCTCGCTCGCGAAAGTTTCCCATGACCAGTCGGCGCGGATGCCGCGACGCTGCCCTTCCGGGGAGCGCGCCGCGGCGGCCAGCCAGCGTGCGAGGCGGGCGCGCTGCACGCCCTCCAGATCATTCAGATGGCGTTCGAAACGACGCCTCCCAGGTGCGACCAGTGCGCGAAGCAGTTGGTGCCCGAAACTGGTCCCGATCCCCATGCTCAGGACGCCCGCTGGCGATCCAGCGTGTCGTGCATCACATCGGTGTCGGGCCAGGGGGAGGCACCGGTGCGCTGCGTCGGGGTCAGGTCGAGGCCGGCCGGCCGGTGCGTTTTCAGCAGGTGCTTGCGCACCCACTTCAGCGGCATGTCGATGCAAGAGCGCAGCACGCTCTCGTAGTCCAGCGAGCCCACGCACGGCACCTCGGTGCCGCGGCGCCACTCCGGATTGATCTTCTCGAAGAACGCGATGTGCGGGTTGGCCGCCTTCAGCTCGGGCGTGATCTCGGCCACGTCGCCCTTGAGGCACACATACTCGTTGCCGAAATCCAGCAGCATGCGCTTGCGGTCAAAGGCCTCCGGGAACAGCGCCTCGCAATAGGCCTCGGTGACGCGACGGTAACGCTCGTCACCACCGTTCACATTGGGGTAGTAGTTGTAGAAATTGTTGGTCAAGAGCAGATAGGTCTTGTAGCCCTTGGAGATCAGGAACCAGTAGAACGGTGTGAGCGGATGCTTGAACCGCTCGATCAGGACACGGCGCTGAAAGGTCGTGGCCAGGGCGTTGTTGCCCCAGTAAGCGGGTTCGATGATGGTGTCGCCGCTGAAAATGCCGCGGATCCGGCGCCCGTCCACCGTCAGGTCAAAGGTGGTCAGTGTCGAAAAACCAACAACCTGATCGTCCGACTTTCGCGTCAGGAGGATCACGCCCGACTTCTTGCTCAGGTCGTGCAGGAACACGTCCAGCGAGGTGTTCTCGTAGAACGAGGCATACAGGTCATACATCTGCTTGATGTGCGTGACCGTGACGCCCTGGATCGGGCGGTAGAAGGTACTGACGCTTTCTTTGCGGGTTGTCGAGGTCATGCTGGAGACTCCACCTGAGTGCTGACATCGAGGGCACCAGGGGAGGCCATCGACAAGGTTGTACTCAGCATGACGGCCCGCACTCGTAGCAGCCATCGGGCTTGCCCCAGGGATTCCCTCGGATGGGGGGTGCTGAATGGATTGGCCGCGTTCGAGGGGATCGCGGCAGCAAATCGGGCAGGTCGCTTGGATCCGTCCGGGTTACTGCGTATAATCTTTAGGTTTTGCCGACATCGGGTCGGTGTGTTTGTGCCAGGTCGGCGCCAAAAGCGCCCTACCACCAGCCATAGAGCGAGTGACATGTCCACGCCTCAAAGTTCCAGGCCAAGAGGCGGCGAGAAAGCGGTACACGATGCCGACTTCGATGTGTCCGACTGGTCCAAAGACATCGATCCACCCGTTGAGCCGCTGACGCGAGAAGAGGCGCAAGCCCTGATCGCCAGGCACCCGTCGATGTCTGTGTGGCAGGTTCTGGCCGCGCAAACGCTGTTCGGTGTGCTGGTCGCGCTCCTCTGGGGTGGTCTGTCGCGTGATGTGTCCGCCTTCTGGTCCTCGCTGTATGCGACGGCCGTGGTCGTGGTGCCCGGTCTGCTGATGGCGCGCGGGGTGTTCGGACGTAATGCGCGGCGCGGGGTGGGGCGCCTTCTGGTTTGGGAGGTGCTCAAGCTGGGTCTGATCTGCGCCCTGCTGGCCATGGCGCCGCAAGTGGTTCAGCCGCTGAACTGGGTGGCGCTGCTGGTGACCCTGGTGCTGGTTTTGAAAGTTGTTGGGGTGGTGCTGCTTGTCGGGCAGCGCCGCTGTGAAAAATCTTGATTACGAGAGTTGCTGATGTCTGCTGACGCTGTCGCCGCTACGGCTGAACAAGCGGCCCACCACGGGCCAACCGCTCCGGAATACATCGGGCACCACCTGCGCCACCTGCAGAACCATGCTCAAGAGCAGTCCATCGTCGACTGGTCTTACATCAACCTCGACTCCATCTTCTGGGCCACGGCCCTGGGGCTGTTGGCGATCTTCGTGCTGTGGAAAGCGGCCAGCCGCGCCACCTCCGGCGTGCCGGGGCGCTTCCAGGCGGCGGTTGAAATGCTGGTCGAGCTGGTCGACACGCAGGCCAAGGGCATCATTCCCAACGCCACCTCCCGCAAGGCCGTGGCCCCTGTGGCCCTGACGGTGTTCGTGTGGATCTTCTTCATGAACGCGATGGATTTGCTGCCCGTCGACCTGCTCCCGCGCCTGTGGGAGGAGTACTACAAGGTGGCCGGTCACGATCCGCACCACGCTTACATGCGTGTGGTGCCCACCGCCGACCTGTCCATCACCCTGGGCATGTCGATCTCCGTCCTGCTGATCTGCCTGTACTACAACATGAAGATCAAGGGCGTGGGCGGCTTCATCAAGGAACTGTTCACGGCGCCTTTCCATGCTCACGGCGTGGTGGGAACGATCGCCCTGGCCTTGCCCAACTTCTTCCTGAACCTGGTTGAGTTTGGCGCCAAGACGATCTCTCACGGCATGCGGCTGTGGGGCAACATGTACGCAGGTGAATTGGTGTTCATGCTGATCGCCTTGCTGGGTGGCGCTGTGGGCGCTGCCCTGACCATGGGTGGCGCTGGTCTGTGGATCCTCCACATTCTGGCAGGCTCTGCCTGGGCCATCTTCCACATCCTGATCATTGCCCTCCAGGCCTTCATCTTCATGATGCTGACCCTGGTGTACATCGGTCAGGCACATCAAGGCCACTGATTTCGATCGGTGTGACCTGAACGAGTCTTTCTTTTCCCTTTCCCTTTCTTAACTTACCTTTCTTTTAGGAGCAATCATGGAACTGGTGTTGGCTAACGTCGCTATCGCTTGTGGTCTGATCATCGCACTGGGCGCAGTCGGTGCTTGTATCGGTATCGCCCTGATGGGCGGCAAGTATTTCGAAGCAACCGCTCGTCAGCCTGAGCTGATGAACGAACTGCAAACCAAGATGTTCCTGTTGGCTGGTCTGATCGACGCCGCCTTCCTGATCGGCGTGGGTATCGCCATGCTGTTCGCTTTCGCGAACCCGTTCATCGCCCCCCTGGCCAAGTAATCGGTCCCTTCTCGACTGAACATTTCAATTAACCGAGAAAGGTCCGAGCCGTGAATCTGAACGCAACATTGTTCGCGCAGATCGTGGTGTTCGGGATCCTGTGGTGGTTCACGATGAAATTCGTGTGGCCCCCGATCACGAAGGCACTCGACGAGCGCGCAACCAAGATCGCGGACGGTCTGGCTGCGGCTGACAAGGCAAAGCTGGAACTGGCAAACGCTAACAAAAGCGTCCAGGAACAGCTCAGCCAGTCCCGCGACGAAATCGCTCAACGCATTGCTGACGCTGAAAAGCGCGCAGCCACCATCGTCGAAGACGCCAAAAAGCGCGCTGTCGACGAAGGTGCCAAGATCGTTGCTGATGCCAAGGCAGAAGCCGATCAACTGGCGAACCAAGCCCGTGAAACCTTGCGTGAGCAAGTCGCTGGTCTGGCCGTCAAGGGTGCCGAGCAGATTCTGCGTCGCGAGGTCTCAGCCGAGGTCCATGCCGACCTGCTGAGCCGCCTGAAGTCGGAGCTGTGATCATGGCCGAGCTTGCCACCATCGCCCGTCCCTACGCCGAAGCCTTGTTCAAGGCCACCTCCGAGGCTGAGCAATCAGTTTTGGTCGAGCAAGTGGGCGCGCTGGCTCAGATCGCTAGCGATCCTGAACTGCGTACCTTTGCTGACAACCCCCGTGTCACCGTGGAACAGATCTACGGCGTCATCACGGGGGCGGCCAAGGTGGCTTTGGCTCCGGCTGTGGCCAACTTCCTGCGTACCGTGCTGGACAACGGTCGTCTGGCGGCTTTGCCGCTGATGGCCGAGATGTTCCAGACCCTCGTGCATGCCCGCCAGGGTGTGGCCGAAGCCCGCGTTTACAGCGCCTACCCGATCTCCGACGCCCAAGTGGCCGAGATCATCGGGCCGCTGGAAAAGCGTTTTGGTCGCAAGCTGGAAGCCAAAGTTGAGGTCGACGCCGGCCTCATCGGCGGTGTGCGCGTGGTGGTCGGCGACGAGGTCCTCGACACCTCTGTCAAAGCCCGTCTCGAACGCATGAAGTCGGCTCTTCTGGCCTGATCCAGAGTCCCGGCCTCCATCCGAATAGTCGCTCAACCCTCTACCGGTGGTATTGCGCCACCGGTTGTTGTCAACGAGGTTCGCCTTCGCGCAGCCCTTGACCAGCCTGGGAGCAAAGCAATGCAACTGAATCCCGCAGAAATTTCCGAACTGATCAAGAGCCGCATCGAAGGTCTCGGCGCGGCTGCCGACATTCGCAACCAAGGTACCGTCATCTCTGTGTCCGACGGTATCGTCCGCGTGCACGGCTTGTCCGATGCCATGCAAGGCGAAATGTTGGAGTTCCCCGCGGATGCCTCTGGCGTCCCCACCTACGGCCTGGCCCTGAACCTCGAGCGCGACTCCGTCGGCGCCGTGATTCTGGGTGCCTACGAGCACATCTCTGAAGGCGACGTCGTCAAGACGACCGGTCGTATTCTGGAAGTGCCCGTCGGCCCTGAGCTGATTGGTCGCGTGGTGAACTCTCTGGGTCAGCCCATCGACGGCAAGGGCCCGATCAACGCCAAGATGACTTCTCCCATCGAGAAGATCGCTCCTGGTGTGATCGCGCGTCAATCCGTGGATCAACCCCTGCAGACCGGCATCAAGTCCATCGACTCGATGGTGCCCGTCGGCCGTGGTCAGCGCGAGCTGATCATTGGTGACCGCCAGACTGGCAAGACCGCTGTCGCCATCGACGCGATCATCAACCAGAAGGGCCAAGGCGTCACCTGTATCTACGTCGCCATCGGTCAGAAGGCTTCGTCGATCAAGAACGTCGTGCGCTCGCTGGAACAAGCTGGCGCCATGGAATACACCATCGTCGTTGCCGCTTCGGCCTCTGACTCGGCTGCCATGCAGTTCGTGTCGGCCTACTCCGGTTGCGCCATGGGCGAGTACTTCCGCGACCGCGGTCAAGACGCCCTGATCGTGTACGACGACCTGTCCAAGCAAGCCGTTGCCTACCGTCAAGTCTCGCTGCTGCTGCGTCGTCCGCCCGGCCGCGAAGCTTTCCCTGGCGACGTGTTCTATCTCCACAGCCGCCTGCTGGAGCGTGCCGCCCGCGTGAGCGCCGACTACGTCGAAGCGTTCACCAACGGCGAAGTGAAGGGCAAGACCGGTTCCTTGACCGCCCTGCCCATCATCGAAACCCAGGCGGGTGACGTGTCCGCTTTCGTTCCGACCAACGTGATCTCGATCACCGACGGTCAGATCTTCCTGGAAACCAACCTGTTCAACGCCGGTATCCGTCCCGCCATCAACGCCGGTATCTCGGTGTCGCGCGTGGGTGGTGCTGCTCAGACCAAGGTCATCAAGAGCCTGTCCGGCGGTATCCGTACCGACCTGGCTCAGTACCGTGAACTGGCTGCGTTCGCGCAGTTCGCTTCCGATCTGGATGCGGCCACCCGCAAGCAGCTGGACCGTGGTGCCCGCGTGACCGAGTTGCTGAAGCAGGCTCAGTACCAACCTCTGTCGATCTCCCTGATGGGCGCAACGCTGTTTGCCGTCAACAAGGGTTACATGGACGACATCGAAGTCAAGCGAGTGCTGCCTTTTGAAGCTGGTCTGCACCAGTTCCTCAAGACCAGCCACGCTGCTTTGCTGGCCAAGATCGAAGAGAAGAAGGCCCTGGACAAGGACGCTGAAGCCGAGCTGCAATCGGCCATCGTCGCGTTCAAGAAGACCTTCGCCTAAAGGAGCGCACCATGGCCGTAGGCAAGGAAATTCGCAACAAGATCAAGAACGTCGAGAACACCAAGAAGATCACCAAGGCCATGGAAATGGTCGCGGCTTCGAAGATGCGCAAGGCGCAAGATCGCATGCTTGCGGCTCGCCCCTACGCTGAAAAGGTGCGCAACATCACGGCGAACTTGGCCAAGGCCAACCCCGAGTACGTCCACCCCTTCATGCTGCCCTCGGCGGGCGGCAAGAAGGTGGGCTTCATCGTGGTGAGCACGGACAAAGGTCTGTGCGGTGGTCTGAACACGAACGTGCTGCGTGCCGTGACCAACCAGCTCCGTGAGCTGGACGGTCAGGGTGTCAAGGCCGACGTGGTTGCCATCGGCAACAAGGCCACGGGCTTTTTCAATCGCATTCGCGCCAATGTCGTCGCCAACGTCGTCGGCATGGGTGACACCCCGCATCTGGAAAAGCGCATTGGCCCGGTCAAGGTTCTGCTCGACGCTTACACCGCTGGTGAACTCAGCGCGGTCTACCTGTGCTACACCCGCTTCATCAACACGATGAAGCAGGAGCCTCAGGTGCAGCAATTGCTGCCGCTGTCCGCAGACGAGTTCGCAGGCGAGACGACTTATTCATGGGAATACATCTATGAGCCGGACGCCAAGCTGGTGATCGACGAGCTGATGACCCGTTATGTTGAGGCGCTGGTTTACCAGGCTGTGGCAGAGAACATGGCTTCGGAGCAGTCGGCGCGCATGGTGGCCATGAAGGCCGCCACCGACAACGCTGGCAATGTGATCAAGGAACTGAAGCTGGTCTACAACAAGACCCGCCAAGCAGCGATCACCACCGAGCTGTCCGAGATCGTTGCCGGTGCGGCTGCGGTCTGATCCGAAGATTTTGAATTGATTGAAGGAACGAAAAATGGCTGACACGCAAACAGTGGGCAAGATCGTTCAGTGCATTGGCGCGGTGGTGGACGTGGAGTTCCCGCGTAGCCAGATGCCCAAGGTGTACGACGCCCTGAAGATGGACGGCTCCGCGCTGACCCTCGAAGTGCAACAGCAGCTGGGTGACGGCATTGTCCGTACCATCGCGCTGGGTTCGTCCGACGGCCTGCGCCGCGGCATGCAGGTGTTCAACACCCACGCTCAGATCACCGTGCCCGTGGGCCAGGCGACCCTGGGCCGCATCATGGACGTGCTGGGTAACCCCATCGACGAACGTGGCCCTGTGGACCAGGCGAACACCGCCCCGATCCACCGCAAGGCACCGGCTTACGACGAACTGTCGCCCTCGACCGAGCTGCTGGAAACCGGCATCAAGGTGATCGACCTGATCTCCCCGTTCGCCAAGGGCGGCAAGGTGGGTCTGTTCGGTGGCGCCGGTGTGGGCAAGACCGTGAACATGATGGAACTCATCAACAACATCGCGAAGGGCCACGGCGGTCTGTCGGTGTTCGCTGGTGTGGGCGAGCGTACCCGTGAAGGGAACGACTTCTATCACGAAATGTCGGACGCAGGCGTGGTCCGTCAGGACAACCTGTCCGAGTCGAAGGTCGCGATGGTCTACGGTCAGATGAACGAGCCGCCGGGAAACCGTCTGCGCGTCGCCCTGACCGGTCTGACGATGGCCGAAGCCTTCCGTGACGAAGGCAAGGACGTGCTGTTCTTCGTGGACAACATCTACCGCTACACCCTGGCCGGCACCGAAGTGTCCGCGCTGCTGGGTCGTATGCCTTCGGCTGTGGGCTATCAGCCGACGCTGGCCGAAGAAATGGGCCGTCTGCAAGAGCGCATCACCTCGACCAAGGTCGGCTCGATCACCTCGATCCAGGCCGTCTACGTCCCTGCGGACGACTTGACCGACCCGTCGCCTGCCACGACCTTCGCTCACTTGGACTCCACCGTGGTGCTGTCGCGTGACATCGCTTCGCTGGGTATCTACCCCGCTGTGGACCCGCTGGACTCGACCTCGCGTCAGTTGGACCCGCTCGTGGTCGGTGAAGAGCACTACCAAGTGGCCCGCGCCGTGCAAAACACGCTGCAGCGCTACAAGGAACTGCGCGACATCATCGCCATTCTGGGCATGGACGAACTGGCTCCGGAAGACAAGCAACTGGTGGCCCGCGCTCGCAAGATCCAGCGCTTCCTGTCGCAGCCTTTCCACGTCGCGGAAGTGTTCACCGGCGCGCCTGGCAAGTATGTGCCTCTGAAGGAAACCATCCGTGGCTTCAAGATGATTGTGAACGGCGAGTGCGATGCACTGCCTGAGCAAGCGTTCTACATGGTTGGAACGATCGACGAAGCCTTCGAAAAGGCGAAAACGATCCAATAAGCGGCGCAATCGGGCGTGGCTCGGCGTTGCCGTGCTCGCCGTACTGGATGTACGGCTGTGCGCGGCGCCTTGATCCACACCCGATGGCTTGCTTACCGCACCGTTCGCTGAATACTGTGTCAAAGCTGTCTGCTCGGACGGTGCAAATCGTTGAACCTCATTTGAAAGCTCGATATGTCCACCATTCACGTTGATGTGGTTTCTGCCGAAGAGTTGATCTTTTCGGGTGAGGCCACGCTGGTGTCCCTGCCGGGTGAGGTGGGTGAGCTTGGCATCCTGCCGCGTCACACCCCGCTGATCACCCGCATCAAGCCGGGCGCCGTGCGCATCCAGCGCGCCGACAACAACGAAGAAGAGTTCGTCTTCGTGGCTGGCGGCATTCTGGAAGTGCAGCCTCACTGCGTGACCGTTCTGGCCGATACCGCGATCCGCGGTCACGATCTGGACGAAGCCAAGGCATCCGAAGCCAAGCGTTTGGCCGAAGAGGCTGTGCAGAACGCCAAGGGCGAACTGGACCTGGCCCGCGCGCAAAGCGAGCTGGCCGAGCTGGTGGCCCAACTGGCTGCCATCCGCCGCCTGCAACACAAGAAGTGATCCGTCCTGGGGTTGGCCCTTGGGCCACCCTTCGCACCGAAACCCGCAGCTCATCCCTGCGGGTTTTTTTTCGTCGGGGCTGGACATCGCCTTGCCGAGCATCCTCTTGCCGAGAAGCCGGTTCGCGGCATGGGACTGACGAGGGTTATCCATTCGGGGCATGCGCCGATGGTCGATGGGTGGCGGCTTTCTACACTGGGGTCTCACCAGCACCGGAGGTCAGCAGCATGTCAGCGGCAACAATAAACCGAGCGTCGGAGCACGTGCGCAGGTTGGGATGGTTGCGGTATCCCGCCGTGTTTGCCGATTTGCCGTCGCCGCAAGCCATCCCGGCCGAGGTGGATTTTCTGGCGGAGTTTGTCGGCCCCGGGTGGCTGCGCCTGAGTGCCGGCCCCTCGCTGAAGCTGACAGCCTTGGCGGGATGGTGCGGCAAGCGGTTTGCCGACGGTCGGGCGGTGAATCTGTTGCGCCCGCATCGCAACGGTCCCGTTCAGGCATCACTGGCCATGCAGTCGGCGCTGGCACCGTCCTCCATCGATGGCCGAACCACTTTGCGACTTCAGTATCCCCGTGAGGCCGGTGTGCCGTGGCGATGGGCGGTGGACGAGTTGCGTCCCTTGGGTGATGGCGGGTGGCTGGGGATGATGCATCTGGAGCTGCCCCTGCTCCGACGTCTGCATTTTCCGTTTTTGCTGACCCCGACCGAGCGTGCGTGACATGCGAGAGGTCGATTGCCTGGTGATTGGTTCGGGCTTTGGTGGGGCCGTGAGTGCCTTGCGGATGGCGGAAAAGGGCTACGACGTGGTCGTGCTGGAGCAGGGCCGGCGCTTGCAGCGCGAGGACATCGAAGCCGGTGGCCGCAGTGTGCGCCAGCTGATCTGGGAGCCCGCGTTGGGGCTACGAGGGTACTTTCGCCAGTGGATCTTCCCAGATGTGGCGATGGTGGGCGGGGTCGCCGTGGGTGGGGGCAGCCAGGTCTTCGCTGGCGTGCTGCTGCAGCCGCAGGCCACCACGTTTGCCAGCGCAGACTGGCCTCGGGCCGAGGTGGATTGGCACAGCGCTTTGGCCCCGCACTATGCGATGGCCGAGAAGATGCTGGGCGCGGCGCCCAACCCGGCGCGCGGTCTGCAGGATTCGTGGTTGCAGGGGACGGCCCAGGCCATGCAGGCGGGCAGCAGCTTTGGCGGGATCGCGTCACAGGCCATCTACTTTGGCCAGCACGGGGACGGCGTGGACCCATTCTTTGGGGGCGAGGGGCCCCAGCGGACCGGATGCCAGCATTGCGGCGAGTGCCTGTCGGCGTGCCGGCATGGCGCCAAGAACAGCCTGGACCTGAACTACCTTTACTTGGCTGAGAAGAAGGGTACACGTGTCGTGCCGGAGACGACGGTCGCCGACATCGTGCCGCTGGCTGATGGGCGTTACCGGGTGGTCGTGCGGTCCAGCGTCGGGGGCGAGGCGCTGCCGCCCTATGTGGCGAGCAAGGTGATCGTGGCGGCCGGTGTCATCGGCACGGTGGACTTGCTGTCACATTGCCGGGAGGTATCGAAGTCCTTGCCCCGGCTCTCGGCGACGCTGGGACAGCGCGTGCGCACGAACAGCGAGTCGATCGTGGGCGTGCTGTTGCCGCCGGGGCAGGTGGCCAATGCGGATGGCGCGGCGATCACCTCGCACTTCTACCCGGATGCGGCCACGCACATCACCCAGAATCGCTTCCCCGCCAGCTTTGCCTACATGCGCTGGACCTGCGGGCCGCTGGTGGACGCGGAGACCCCGAGGGCGCGTCGCTGGCAGACGGTGCTGGCGATGCTGCGGCAACCTGGGCGGGTCTGGCGCAACTGGGCGGCCCGCGACTGGCCAGCGCGAGCCGTGATGCTGACGGTGATGCAGAACGTGGACACGCAACTCGCGTTGGTGCGCGCGAGGCACCCTTTGATGCCGTGGCGAACCCGCTTGACGACGCGGCGGCCGGCCGGGGCGCACTCGCTGGCCTTCATTCCCCAGGCCTTGCAGGCGGCGCAGCACCTGGCGCAGGTCAGCGGCGGGGAGGCGATCTGCCCTTTGCTGGAGAGTGTCGGCAACAAGGCCGTGACGGCGCACATCCTGGGCGGCGCGGTGGTGGCGGACAGCCCAGAGCAGGGTGTGATTGACCACCGCCACGAGGTCTTTGGCTATCCGGGCCTGTATGTGGTGGACGGCTCGGCCGTGCCCGCCAACCTGGGCGTGAACCCGAGCTTGACGATCACGGCGCTGGCCGAGCGGGCGATGAGTTGGATGCCGGCCAAGGCGCGGAGGCGCGACGGCCCCTGAGCCTCAGATCACATCTGCGGGTGGGCGGCGCTGCAGCACGCCAATCGGCGGGGCCCAGCGTGCGCCCTTGGGCTTTTTGGCCGTCACCAGGGTGACGTCGGCGGGCTCGAACACCTCGACGTTGTGCGTGATGGGCGTGGTGAGCACGTACTGCGCGCGGGTGGAGCGCAGGAAGTGGCCGACGAGCTGGATGTTGCGCACGTCCAGGTGGGCGAAGGGTTCGTCGATGAAGACGAAGCCGCCGGTGCTTTCGTCGTCCTTCATCAGGCCCACCAGCAGGATCAGGGACTTGATGACCTGCTGACCGCCGGAGGCTTCGCCGTCGTTCAGGCCGATGCTGCCCTTGCCGTCGAAGTTGAAGTGCACCTTGAGTTCGGCCTGGCGCAGCAGACCGTCGTCGCCATCGAGGTGCGGCATCTCGGCGTTGACCTCGACGCCGGCGAGGTGGCCCAGTTCGATGATGTTCTTGCGGTAGCGGCGCACGGTGACCTTGAGCACGTCGGTGTAACGTGCGCGGGCGTTGTCGACGGCGATGGCAGCGGCGGCGTTGCTGGCCTTGCGCTGGCCGAGCTCGTCTTCCTGGCGCAGCACGTTGGCGTTCATCAGCGTGAGCTGTTCCAGCACCGTGGGGTCGGTTTCCCAGCGGCCTTCCTGGAGCTCGCGCTCGACGGCCTCGGCGCGCAGGCGCGCCTGGGTGACGTTGCCGTACTTGGCCTGCATCTCGGCGATGCGCGCGGGCTCGCGCCAGCGGCGCGGCAGCTGCAGCTTGACCTCGCGGGACATGAGGGCCTGCGCGATGACGTCGTCAAAGCGGATCTGCCATTCGCGCTCGTGCTGGGCGCTGCGGCTCTCCAGATGAGCCAGTCGCTCTTGCGCCTGTTTGTAGGCGTGCTGGGCGTTGGTCTGCTCGACGACGGCGCGCTTGAGCTGGGCCTCGGCCTGTTGCCAGCGCTCGCCGGCCTGCATGCGGGCCTGCTTGAGCATGGGCAGCTGGCGGCGCGCTTCGCTGAACTCGGCTTCGCGTTCGGCCAGCTCGGTGGCGGCGGTGAAGCCCTGTGCAGCCTTGCGGGCGTCCTGCAGTTGGCGGTCGAAGAAGGCCTGGTCGCGCACCAGGCGCGTCATCTCTTCGTCGAGCTGGGCCAGGCGCCTGTCGATGGATTCGCGGCGACCGGCGATGGCGGCAGCGCCGAACTGGTGCTGGCCGGGGTCGACCCAGACCGAGCGGCCACCGCGGTTGTCACGGTGGTAGGCGTCGGGCGTGATCCACTCGCCGCCGAGCTTGACGCCGGCCTCGGTGCTCGCGACGCGGCAGATGTGGGCGAGCTGGCGCAGCAGCCACCGGGGTGCGGCGGCCGAGAACTTCAGGACGGACAGCAGGCTGTCCGGGTCGGGGGCGGCAGGGGCGTCTTCGACATCGGCGACGATGTAGTGCCGGAAGCGCTCTTTCTCGGCCAGGGCCATGGCCTGGGCTTCGTGCTTGGCGTGGGCCAGTGCCACAACCCAGCGGCTTCCGCGTAGCACGCCTTCGGCCGCCGCACGCCATTTTTCATCGGTAATCTCGATGATGTCGGCGATCAGGTGGTGGGCGATGCCCGCTTCGTTGAGGGCACGGGTGAAGCGCGAGACCTCGGGCGGCGGTGGGGCCTGGCGCTGGCCTTTGAGGGCGTCGTAGGCACGCTGGGCGTCGTCACGCTGGTCCTTGAGGCGCTGCCACTGGGTGGCGAGCTTTTGCTTGTGCTCGCTCAGTTCGGTGATGCGGGTGGTGAGCTTGTCGGCGTCGCCTTCGACCACGGCCAGGCCTTGCAGCTCGTCGGCCCGCTTGACGAGGGCTTCGACGGGGCGCTCGGCATCGCGCGCTTCTTCCTGCAGGCGGCGGGCGGTGCGCACCTGCGCTTCGATCTCTTCGACGCGTGCGGCGGTGTCGCTCTGGTCCTGCAGGCGTTGCAGCAGGTCGGCTTTGACCTGGGCGTGCTGGCGGCGGTCGTCTTGCGATTGCAGGCGCTGGCGGTGCAGCTCGCGCAGCTTGTTGCCCAGCACGCGACGGGTCTCGTGGTTGCTCAGGACGGGCACGACCTCGGTGGCGAGGGTTTCTCGCTCCTGGCACTTCAGTTCGTACTGGCGGAAAAGGTTGACGCGCGAATCCAGTTCCGCTCGCTGGGCCTTGCCATGCGAGAGTTCGCGCTCGGCTGCTTCGACCTCTAGGCTGAGTTGGCGCTGGTGGTTGCGGGCCTCGTCGTAGCGGTCGAGCACTTCCTGGTCGCCGAAGACGTCGAAGACGAGACGCAGCAGCTCCTTGGGGTTGTATTCGCACAGGCGGTCGGTCTGCCCTTGCTCCAGCGCGAGGACCTTGGCGATGGCGCGCGACAGGCCGGCGCCTTCGAGGCGCTTGCGCCAGTTGTCGATGCCCAGCCAGTCCTTGTCGTTGCGTTCGATCAACTGTTCGATCGAGACATCGCCTTCGACCATGATGTAGCGGCGCGTCCAGTCCCCGCCGTTGCGGTCGATGCGGCAGACCAGGGTGACGACGTCGCTGTAGAGCAGGCAGCGTGCGAAGGGGCGGTTGGAGGACTGGCGGTTGCGCGGGCGGTTGTCGACGGTGGCGCGCAGCCAGGCGCTGTCGGCGTTGGCGTGGCGGGCGTAGGTCTTGTAGTTGCGCCCGCCCGAGCAGTCCAGGCCCAGCAAGGTGCGCATGGCGTCGAGCAGGGTGGTCTTGCCCGAGCCGTTGGGGCCGGCGACGGTGATGATGGCGCCGTCGAGCGGCAGGGTCAGGCGCTGGCAGTAGTCCCAGTGCAGCAGTTCGAGGCTTTGCAGGTGAAACATTCGGATCAGGCCTCGTCGGTGTCGGCAGATGTCAGGGGCTCAGCGGTTGAGCCTGCGGCGGGGCGTGCGTCGGACTGAAGGGGACGGGTGTCGGCATGGACAGCGCTGGCGTCGTCGAGCGCGCCGGCATCGTCGGCCAGCAGCGCGGCGTCTTCGGCGAGCTCGTCGTCGGTGGGCAGCTCTTCCAGCGGGGGCTGGGTGAGGGCCAGGGGCAGGTTGCCGGCCAGTTGCTTGGCTTGCGCCAGCACGTCGCCCAGGGCGCCTTGCAGGATGCGCTGGGCGAGGGCGTCGTAGTCGAGCAGCAGATCGAGCAGCGGACCTTCGGCGATGTCTTCGCCCTTGCGGACGATGAAGCCGTGGTTCTCCAGGCGCTTGAGGTTGGCGTCCAGGCGGGTCTTCTTGCCGAGCTGCACGCCGAAGTCGGCGAGCAGGGCGCGGTAGGAGACCAGCGGGCTGACGCTGGCGGCTGTCGGCAGCGGGCGGTCCTTGCCGAACATGTCGTTCTGATCGTCGCCCTGGGCGTTGGCGGCGCGGGCGGCCTGGCGTTCACGCTTGGGCAGCACGATCAGCGACCACAGCACCACCAGCAGCGAGACGGCGTCGCGCGGCAGGTCGATGTTGTTGTGGCTGTTGAGGCCGGCTTCGCCGAAGACGGTGGTTTCAGCGGGGCGCAGCAGGGCGACGCTGACGTGGTCGGCGTAGAGGTTGTCGATCAGGCGCAGGCCGACCTGGGCCAGGCGGTCTTGGGTGGCGGCCCACAGGTCGGCGTCGATCAGGGCGCGCTTGACCTTGGGGTGCTGGCGGGGGAGCCAGCGGCGGGCCAGCAGTTCGGCGGCCAGCAGGGCCGCGTCGTCCAGTTGTGAGCTCATGGGGGCGTGGGGGTGTCGTCAACGGGACGGGGGCTGATCAGGCCTTCGCTGATCAGGGCCACGGCCTCGTCTTGGGTCGGGAGGTGGCGGGGGCTGGCTTGCCACTGCCAGGGAGACCGGGCGAGGTCGCCGGTCAGGCCCTTGAGGGTCTGGGCCTGCGCGTCGCCCAGCAGGGGCAGCAGCTGCAGGCGGTAGGCGGCCTGGGCAAAGCGGCCGCCCAGGATAGCGTCGTGCAGCGGGCGGGTGCCCGGGGGCGGCGTGTTCTCGTCGGTCGGATCGGGCTGCGGGGGCAGCTCGCTGAGCTGTTCGGACCAGCGGCCCAGCAGGTGGATGAGGCCACCGAGTTCGGGCGGCAGGCTGAGGGTG
>Ga0209066_10002320_pt1 | contig 23254 bp, 18 predicted proteins | sample All_14_2_FD_187198 | JGI IMG/M metagenome (GOLD analysis project Ga0209066, IMG submission 187198) | Freshwater microbial communities in response to fracking from Pennsylvania, USA - Allegheny Zone_MetaG_DW_15 (SPAdes) (version 2) ... | reverse complement strand
CGTTGGGCGGCAAGGCCGAGATCGAGATCCCCGAAGGCACGCAGCACGGCAAGACCTTCCGTCTGCGCGGCAAGGGCATCAAGGGCATCCGCTCCAGCTACCCAGGTGACCTGTACTGCCATATCAACGTGGAAACGCCGGTCAAGCTCACCGAGCACCAGCGCAAGCTGCTCAAGGAGCTGGACGAGTCTTTCAAAAAGGGAGGCGAAAAACACTCGCCCAACTCCAAAAGCTGGACAGACCGCGTGAAAAACATTTTCAAGTAAGCCAACGCTGGCTCACAAAAAGGCACCTTCGGGTGCCTTTTTCGTTTTCGCCACGCCACAAAAGACCGAATGCCTCAAGTTTGGGCATCCGCATGCCGAAATGTGACGAACACAGGTAGGCGCTCGTACCAAGGCCAACCGCAAGGAGCCCCAATGCGCCAGCCTTCTCTACGAACCAGTGAGATGCCATGATGTCCATGCAGCCCACCTTCCCCGGCATTCACGCCCTGATCATTGATGACATGTCGGTCCAGCAGCAGACCCTGCGCAGCCACATGGGCATGCTGGGCATAAGCAAAGTGGACATGGCCAGCAACGCCGAGGAGGCCACGCGCCTGGTTAAATCGCGGCGCTATGGCCTGATCCTGTGCGACTTCAACCTCAATCAGAAGACCGACGGTCAGCAGTTTTTCGAATACCTGCGCGACAACAACCTGCTGCCTCCGGACTGCCTGTTCTTCATGATCACGGCCGAGAGCAGCTACGCGTCCGTGGCTTCGGCAACGGAACACCACCCCGATGCCTACCTGCTCAAGCCCACCACGGCCAGCGAAATCGGTGACCGCCTCAAGGCCCAGTTGGAACGGCGCGATGCCCTCATGCCCATCACACAGCGTCAAGCCAAGGACGACTTGCTGGGGGTGGTGGCCGAATGTGAGAAGGTGCTCGCCTTGCGCAACCGCTGGTTCATGCAAGCCTTGCAGATCAAGGCCCAGACACTGCTGAAGCTGGGCAAGAACGACGAAGCCAAGGCTGTCTACCGCGCCGCCATTGAAAAGCGCCCCGAGCTGATCTGGGCGCAATTGGGCCTGGCCCGCGCGCACAAGGCAGCCGGGCAGTACGAAGAAGCCAAGCACCTCGCGCAAAGCATCATCGAGAGCCGTGAGGGCGAGAAGAACGTGGCCGCGTATGACGTGGTCGCCGAATCTCTCGAAGCGCAGGGCGACGCTCAGGCCGCCATGTACGTGCTGCGCGATGCGGCCAAGGTCGTGCCCTCGGCGCGGCGCAACCGCATCGCCGGTGAAAGCGCCTACCGCAATGGCGATCTCGAATTCGCCAAGGAAAGCCTGCAGAAAGCAGCCAAGGCGACCAAAGGGTCCGTGGTGGCACAAGGGCAGGACGCGCTGTTGCTGGCGCAGACCCTCGTTGACCTGGGCGAGTCAGCCGAAGCGATCAAGCTCCTGCAGGAGGCCGCACCGGCTTTTCGCCACACGGCCAGTTTCGACAACATCGCGCTGGCCCTGCAGGCACAGGCCGAAGCCCGCGCAGGCAAGACCGAAAACGCCCAGAAGACCCTGGCCAAAGCCCGCACCACCCTGCGCAAGGGCAAGGCAGACTTTGCCACCGTGGCACTGGCCAAGGCCGAGCTCATGGGCGGCAACCTGGACGCCGGCTTGAAGCTGCTGAGCAACGCCATCAGCGCAGACCACGAAAACCCACGCATCAAACAGATGGTGGCCAGCACCTTGCGCGACACGGGTCACGAGGACAAGATCGAGCAGATCGTGGAGGCCGGCACCGCCATCCTGGAGAGCAAAGTCAAGGATGCCCGCAAGCTCTTCAGGGACAGCCAGATCGACGAGGCCGTGAACGCCATCGAAGCGGCCGCACGCGAATACCCGGAAAACACCGGCGTGCTGCTGCAAGCGGCACAGCTCAACTGCATGGCCCTGCGCCTGAAGAAGGAGCGCAACACCGAGATGATCGAACGCGTGCAGTCCTACATGACGCGCCTTGACAAGCTGATGCCCGGTCACGATCGCGTGGTGCAGATGCGCCGCTACTTTCGAGACACGATGACCTCGCTTGAAGCATCGCCGCTGTCCATCTGAGGCCACCATGGAAACCGCCTCCTTCGCCCTCATTGCCCACGATCTGAAGAATGCCCTCGGCTCGCTGGAAGGCGAGCTGGAGTCGCTGATTGACGATCCCTCGCCGGCCATGGCGCACAGCGCCTACATGCGCTGCACGGAGTTGCGCCGCCAGTTCGTCCAGTTCCTGACGGTGTACGGCGCGGCCAATGACATGCAGGCGCACTGCGAAGACGAGTCACCCACCGACCTGCTGGAAGCACTGCACCGCTCGGGTCAGATCAGGCATCTCAGCATTCCCAACGCGCCCAAGGTGGCCCTGCAAGCGGCGGCCGATGTCCCTGCCTACTGGTACTTCGACCGCAGGCTGGTGCACATGGCCCTGGACGCCGCCTTCCACAATGCCAGCCGTTTTGCCCGCCAACGGGTTGCTCTGGGCCTGCGCGAAGATAACGGCTACCTGGTTTTCACCATCGATGATGACGGGCCCGGACTGGGTGCCATCGACCCCTCATCCAGCTCGACCGGCCTGGGCACCGACCTGTGTCATTCGGTGGCCCATGCTCACCGAAGCGGCGAGCGCCAGGGGCGTGTTCAACTGAGCAACCGCCCGGAAGGCGGCGCGCGCTTCGAGCTCTGGCTACCCTGACCGAATTGCCAAACTATGCGTCATACCTCGCACTTTTAAACGGATTTGTACGCTTGTGAAGTGAGAAAGTGGCGGCAATAGTCGAACCACCGCCTGCGCATGAACTTCCCCTTTGTCGCCGCCAACTCCGCGCCCAAGCCGGCTGTCCCGGAAAGCGACCTGGGTACATGCCGCGCGCTGATCATCGACACCAACCAGACATCGCGCAGCATCCTGCGCTCGATGCTGGCCGACCTGGGCCTGCAAACCATCACTCAGGCCGCGAAGATATCGGACGCACGCCGGGCCCTGGAAACGCAGACCTACGACGTCGTCCTGTGCGACTACCATTTTGAAGACAGCAAGATGACGGGCTCGGACCTGCTGGACGACCTGCGCCGAGCCCAGTTGCTGCCCTACTCCACCGTCTTCGTGATGATCACGGGCGAGGCCTCTTACGTCAAAGTGGCCGAGGCGGCCGAATCAGCGCTGGACAGCTACCTGCTCAAGCCGCACAACTCCAACACACTGGCGCAGCGCCTGCACATGGCGCGCCACCGCAAGGTCGTGCTGGGCAGCATCTTCGAGGCCATCGAGCGCGAAGAGTTCGAGGTAGCGGCTGAGCTGTGCCTGCAGCGCTTTGCCAAGCGCAGCGAGTACTGGGTGTACGCCGCGCGCATCGGCGGCGAATTGCTGCTGCGCCTGGGGCGCCACGAAGAAGCACGCAAGCTGTTTCAGGCGATCGACGAAACCAAGGCCCTGCCCTGGGCACGATTGGGCATCGCCCGTGCGCAACTGGAGGGCGGGCACACCCAGCCCGCACGCCGCACCCTCGAAAGCCTCTTGTCAGACAACCCGACCTTTGCCGATGCCTATGACGTCATGGGCCGTGCGCAACTGCAAGCAGGCTCTTTCGACGAGGCTTTCGAGACCTACCAGCACGCAGCCGAGATCACGCCCTCGTCCATCGGGCGCCTGCAGAAGGTGGGCATGCTGGCCTACTACCTGGGGCGCAACGACGAGGCCTCTCGCAGCCTGGAACGCGCAGCCAGCCTGGGTGTGTCGTCCAAGATGTTCGACTACCAGAGCCTGGTCATGCTCGCGCAGATCCGCTTCGAGCAAAAGGACTACAAAGGCGTCCAGCGATGCCTGGCCAACCTGCAGCACGCCTACGAAAAACAGCCCAACAGCGGCCGCCTGCGGCGCATGACGGACCTGGTCAACATCCTGGCCCTGATGCTGCAGCGCCAGGTGGCCGAGGTGGTGCGCCTGGTCAAGCTGCTGGTGCCCGATTTTGCGCAACCCGACTTCGACTTCGAGGCGGCGGGCAATGTCATGGGCCTGCTGGCACGCCTGAGCAAGAACGAACTCGAATTGCCCGATGCCGAGATCTGGGTGCAGCAACTGGCTGCACGGTTCTGCATCTCCAAGCCTTCAACCGATCTGCTGGCCATGACGGTGGGCGGGCACGAGGCCTATGACGACATCGTGCACAACACGTACAAACTGATCGGCGAATACGCCGAGAAAGCCATGAGCCAGGCCAAAGACGGCGCGCCCGGCACAGGCATCAAAACGCTGATCGTGCACGGGTCCAAGACCCAGAACGCCAAGCTGCTGGACCTGGCCGAGATGGTCTTGCAACGCTACCGCGGCCAGATCAAGGACCCCGAGGTCCTCGCCGACATGGTGCAAGAGCTGCGCGGCAAGTTCTGCCGCAACAGCACCCAGGTGCAACTGGGCGCCGGCAACGGCCGTCAGGCTGGCGGGCTCAACCTGCGCACATGAAACGCCACACCCGCATCGCTCAGCCTTCGCCCTTGACGCAGTCCACGTAGTAACGCACGCCGCCACCGGGCAGCTCTTCGGCCACCAGGCCATGCACGTCAGTGGCAAAGCCCGGGAAAGTGGCGTTGAACTCGCGCGTGAACTTCAGGAAGTCGCAGATCTTCTTGTTGAAGCGCTCGCCAGGCACCAGCAGCGGGATGCCGGGTGGATAGGGGGTGAGCAGCGCGGTGGTGATCCGGCCTTCCAGTGCATCGATGTCCACCCGCTCGGTCTGCTTGCGCGCAATGTGCGCATAGGCATCGCTGGGCTTCATGGCCGGGTGCAGATCTGACAGGTACATCTCGGTGGTCAGACGGGCGATGTCGCCCTTGGCATACATCTCGTGGATGCTCTGGCACAGCTCCTTCAAGCCCATGCGCTCGTACTTGGGGTACTTCTTGCTGAACTCGGGCAGCACACGCCACATCGGGGTGTTCTTGTCGTAGTCGTCCTTGAACTGCTGCAGCGCAGTCAGCATGGTGTTCCAGCGGCCCTTCGTGATGCCGATGGTGAACATGATGAAGAAGCTGTACAGCCCGGTCTTTTCAACCACCACGCCATGCTCGGCCAGGTACTTGGTCACGATGCTGGCGGGGATGCCCGTCTTGGCAAACTTGCCCGACACGTCCAGCCCAGGGTTGATGATGGTGGACTTGATCGGGTCCAGCATGTTGAAGCCTTCGGCCAGGTTGCCAAAGCCATGCCACTTGTCATTGGCCTTGAGCACCCAGTCCTCGGGTTTGCCGATGTCGTCCGCAGGGATCTTGTCCGGGCCCCAGACCTTGAACCACCAGTCCTTGCCGTATTCCTTGTCGACCTTGCGCATGGCACGGCGGAAGTCCAGCGCCTCGCGGATGCTCTCTTCAACCAGGGCAGTGCCGCCTGGGGGTTCCATCATGGCCGCGGCCACGTCGCACGACGCGATGATCGCGTACTGCGGCGACGTGGACGTGTGCATCAGGTAGGCCTCGTTGAAGAGGTTGCGGTCCAGCTTGGTGTTTTGCGAGTCCTGCACCAGCACTTGCGAGGCCTGGCTGATGCCGGCCAGCAGCTTGTGCGTGGACTGGGTCGCGTAAACCACGGCGTCCTTGGGTCGCGCGCGGCCCTTGCCCATGGCGTGGTACATGCCGTAGAACTTGTGGAAGGCGGCGTGCGGCAACCAGGCTTCGTCAAAGTGCAGCGTGTCGATCCAGCCGTCCAGCATGCCCTTGATGGTCTCGGTGTTGTAGAGCACACCGTCGTAGGTGCTCTGCGTCAGGGTCATGATGCGCGGCTTGGCCTTCTTGGCGTCCACGCCTTTGAGCAGCGGATTGGCCGCGATCTTCTTGCGGATGGTGGCCGGGTCGAACTCGCTTTGGGGGATCGGTCCGATCAGGCCAAAGTGGTTGCGCGTGGGCGTCAGGAACACTGGCACCGCGCCTGTCATGATGATCGCGTGCAGGATGGACTTGTGGCAGTTGCGGTCCACCACGACGATGTCGCCCGGGGCCACGGTGTGGTGCCACACCATCTTGTTGGACGTGGACGTGCCGTTGGTGACGAAAAAGCAGTGGTCGGCGTTGAAGATGCGCGCGGCGTTCTTCTCGCTCTCGTAGATCGGGCCGGTGTGGTCCAGCAACTGGCCGAGCTCCTCTACGGCGTTGCACACGTCGGCGCGCAGCATGTTCTCGCCAAAGAACTGGTGGAACATCTGGCCCACCGGGCTTTTCAGAAACGCCACGCCACCAGAGTGACCGGGGCAATGCCAGGAGTAGGAGCCGTCCTGGGCATAGTCCATCAAGGCCTTGAAGAATGGCGGGGCCAGCGAATCGAGATAGCTCTTGGCTTCGCGGATGATGTGACGCGCCACGAACTCGGGCGTGTCCTCGAACATGTGGATGAAGCCGTGCAGCTCGCGCAGGATGTCGTTGGGGATGTGCTCCGAGGTGCGCGTTTCACCATACAAATAAATGGGAATCTCGGCGTTCTTGAAGCGGATTTCGCTGACAAAGGCGCGCAAGGCCTTGAGCGCACCGTCGATTTCAGCCTTCGAGCCGGCGCCGAATTCTTCGTCGTCAATCGACAAAATGAAGGCGCTGGCGCGGCTTTGCTGCTGCGCAAATTGCGAGAGGTCGCCGTAACTGGTGACGCCCAGCACCTCGAAACCCTCTTTTTCGATAGCCTCGGCCAGGGCGCGAATCCCCAGACCTGAGGTGTTTTCAGAACGGAAGTCTTCGTCGATGATGACGATCGGGAAACGGAAACGCAGCATGGCCAAACCCTTGAGATGCGAAATGGCGGAAATTCAAAAGTCCGCGCAGTGTAGGGGCAGTCGCCCATCAATTGTTTGACGTGGCGGACAAGATTTCGCCCCAAACTAAGCCTATACAAGACAAGTGAAGTTTTCGCGACGTAAACTACGCGACCAAAGGGGGTCGTGACGAGATGAGCGAGTCAACTCTTTGGTGGCTGGTAGCCGGCTTTTTTGTCAGCCTGGAATTGCTGTCGGGGTCGTCGTATCTGTTCATGCTGGCGCTCGGCGCTGGCGCTGCGGCGGTGTCGGCCATGGTCGGCGCCGTGCAAACCGTTCAACTGACCCTGGCTGCGCTGGTCGGCGGCATTGCGCTGGTGCTCTGGCACCGGCAATTGCTCAAGCGTGGCCCGCTGGACACCGAAGGCTACAACACCACCGGATTGGGCCAGCTTGACGTGGGCGAACAGGTTCGCGTCGCCAAATGGTCCCCGGACGGCACAGCCCAGGTGGAATACCGGGGCAGCGAATGGCAGGCACGTCACCATGGCCCGCATCGCCCCAAATCTGGCCTGCACCGCATCCGGGCCATTGAAACCACTTACCTCGTTCTTGAGCCGTTGTAGCCAGCCACCCCAACATGAGCATTCACCTGACACCCGGACGCAATGTGCTGGGCGGCCCCTTGCGGGCATGCTCATATGACCCGGTGACGGGTTTTTTCCGGGACGGTTGCTGCCGCACACGGGGTGAAGACGAAGGCCAGCATGTCGTGTGCGCACGCATGACACCCGAGTTTCTGAGCTATTCGCTGAGCCGGGGCAATGACCTGATCACCCCGCGCCCCGAGTGGCGCTTCGCGGGCCTGCAGCCTGGCCAGCGTTGGTGCCTGTGCGCCGCGCGCTGGCTGGAAGCCTGGCGGGCTGGCGTGGCCCCACCCGTGCTGCTGGAATGCACCCATGAAAAAGCGCTGGATGCCATCCCCATGGATGTGCTGCAGGCCTTTGCCTATCAGCCGGTCAAACCTGGTCAGGCTTGACCCTGCCTGGGTGCCCGCTCGTCAATCGCCAGCGAAATAGCGTTTGACGCCCGCCAGGATCATCTCTACAGCGACCGCGCACAACACCAGGCCCATCAGCTTCTCGATGGCCGTGACCACCGAGTCGCCCAGCCAGCGATGCAGCGGCTGGCTGGCCAGCAGCACCGCCGCGCACACCACGATGGCTGCCGACAAGGCAATGACCCAATCCAGCAACTGAGCGGGCTGCCGCGAGGCCAGCAGCAGCACCGTGGCCATGGCCGAGGGCCCGGCCAGCAAGGGCACGGCAATCGGGAAGATGAAGGGTTCGCGTACGGGGGCGTCGGCGCCCTTTTGCAAGCTGCCATCGGCATCGAACAACTGCCGGCCCGACGCAAAGATGATGCGGACGGACACCAGCAGCAGGATCACCCCGCCGGCCACTTCCAGCGAACGCTCTGACAGGCGCATCACGCGCAAAAAACTGTCGCCGCCCAGCATGAAGGCGAGCAACACGACGAAGGCGATGCAGGCCTCGCGCAAGGCCACCCACAGGCGCCGCTGGGGCGCCACGCCGCGCAGGACGGACAGGAACACGGGCAAGGTGCCGAATGGGTCCAGCACCAGCAACAGCAGGATGAACGCCGACGCGATCGTGTGGGTCATGCACCGATTGTGCGCCGTGCACACCGGGGCTGTCGCGTGAGAAGTGGCGGGGAAACGCCTCAGTCGTCGCTGGCGTCCTGAAGGCCAGGAAACAGCACCGAAGTGAACCCGAATTGCCTGAAATCGCGCACACGCATGGGGTAGAGCTTGCCGATCAGGTGGTCACACTCATGCTGCACCACCCGCGCGTGAAAGCCTTCTGCCACGCGGTCGATGGGCTGACCGTACTGGTCGAAGCCTGTGTAGCGGATGCGGGCAAAGCGCGGCACCACGCCACGCAGTCCAGGCACGGACAGGCAACCTTCCCAGCCATCTTCTTCGTCGTCGGACAAAGGTTCGATCACCGGGTTGATGAGCACGGTTTCCGGTATGGCGCCCGCATCCGGGTAGCGCAGGCTGCGTCCAAAGCCGAAGATCACCACGGCCAGGTCGACCGCGATCTGCGGCGCGGCCAGGCCAGCGCCTTGTGCATGCGCCATGGTGTCCCTCAGATCCTGAATCAGTGCGTGCAAGTCGGGCGTGTCAAACACGGCGACGGGCTTGGCCACGCGCAACAGGCGCGGGTCGCCCATTTTGAGAATCTCCTGGACGGCCATGCGTGCTCCTCAGCTGGGTAAAGACAGATCAGTCAGCAGGGCCAGCAAACCGGCCTCGTCCAGGATGGGCAAGCCCAGGCTTTGCGCCTTCTCCAGCTTGCTGCCGGCTTCTTCGCCGGCCACCACATAGTGGGTCTTCTTGGACACGGAGCCCGCCACCTTGCCACCTTGCGCTTCGATCAGATCTTTGGCTTCGTCACGCGACAAGGTAGGCAATGTGCCCGTCAGCACAAAGGTCTGGCCAGACAGCGGCAGCGCTGCCGCATCGGCCGCCGCCGAGGGCTCATGTTCGGCCCACGTGATGCCTGCTGCGCGCAGTTGCTCGACCACCTCGCGGTTGTGCGGCTGATCAAAAAAAGTCCGGATACTTTGGGCCACGATCGGGCCCACATCGCGCACGGCCAGCAGTTGGTCTTCGGGCGCATCCATGATGCGATCAATGCTGCCAAAGTGCTTGGCCAGGTCCTTGGCCGTGGCCTCGCCCACATGCCGGATACCCAGACCAAACAGGAAGCGAGGCAAGGTTGTCTGCTTGCTTTTTTCCAGTGCTGCCACGATGTTCTGCGCACTCTTGTCGGCCATGCGGTCGAGTGCGGCCAGCTTCATCAGGCCCAGCTTGTACAGATCGGGCAAGGTGCGCACCAGGCCACCATCAACCAACTGGTCCACCAGCTTGTCACCCAGACCCTCAACCTCGACGGCCCGGCGCTGCGCGAAATGCAGCAAGGCCTGCTTGCGCTGGGCCGCACAGAACAGCCCGCCGCTACAACGGTGGTTCACTTCCTGGCGCTCGCGCACCACGGCGCTGCCGCAAATGGGGCATTGACGCGGCATGCGGAAATTGGGCACATAAGGCACTCGCGACGCCAGAGGGTCCTGCCGCGAGACGCCCACAACCTCGGGGATGACATCGCCGGCTCGGCGCACGATGGCCGTGTCGCCCACACGGACGCCTTTGCGACGCAGCTCGAACAGGTTGTGCAGTGTCGCGTTGGTCACCGTGACGCCGCCCACGAACACCGGTTTGAGCCGGGCCACTGGCGTGAGCTTGCCTGTTCGTCCCACCTGGATGTCAATGCCCTCGACCAGCGTGAGCTGCTCTTGCGCGGGGTATTTGTGCGCCACGGCCCAGCGCGGCTCACGCGATACGAAACCCAGGCGCTCCTGCAACTCACGGCTGTTGACTTTGTAAACCACCCCATCAATGTCGAACGGCAGGCTGTCCCGGGCTTTGCCGACGCGCTGGTGAAAGGCAACCAGGCCGGCCGGGCCGCTGGCGCCCAGAGCCACGGTGCGCTCGGCACAAACAGGCATGTCCATGGCCGCCAGGGCATCGAGCATGGCGCTGTGGGTAGGCGGCACGCACCAGCCCTGTACCTCGCCCAGGCCATAGGCGAAAAAGCTCAAGGGACGCCGGGCAGCGATCGACGGGTCGAGCTGTCGCACCGCCCCGGCTGCAGCATTGCGCGGGTTGACAAAGGTCTTGTCACCGCGTTCGCGCTGACGTTCGTTGAGCTGCTCGAAGTCATCGCGCCGCATATAGACCTCACCGCGCACCTCCAGCACTTCGGCGCTGACACCGTTCAAGCGCAGTGGAATCTGGCCAATGGTGCGGATGTTCTGCGTGACGTCTTCACCGGTTTCGCCATCGCCTCTGGTCGCGGCTTGCACCAGCACGCCATGCTCATAGCGCAGGTTGATGGCCAGGCCATCGAACTTGAGCTCGGCGGCGTATTCAACGGCTGGCGCGTCATCACCCAAGCCCAGCTCGCGGCGCACGCGGGCGTCAAAGGCCTCGGCGCCGGTGGGTTCGGTATCGGTCTCGGTGCGGATGGACAGCATGGGCACGGCATGCCGAACGGGCGTGAAGCCGTCCAGCACCTTGCCCAGCACGCGCTGGGTGGGCGAGTCGGGCGTGCGCAGATCGGGGTGCGCATCCTCCAGGGCCTGCAGGGCCTGGAACAGCCGGTCGTACTCGGCGTCTGGTATCTGCGGGTCGTCCAGTACGTAATAGCGGTGCGCGTGGTGGTGCAGTTGCGCGCGCAACTGCTCGGCTTGCTGCGCAGGTGTCAGCCCGGGTGGTGGGGCCGCGCCAAACAGGTCAGGCTGGCTCATGCGCCCGCTCCGGTCAACTGAACAAACGGCGCGTAGACGGCGCGCCCGCCGCCAGATCGCGCTTGGCCAGGGCTTCATACAGGCGCTCGAGCTCGCCACCGATGGCCGCAAAAGACGCCGCAGAGAAAGGCAGCCCGTGGTCGTCGGCCATCGTGGCATCCATGCCCAGGGACAAGGCTTCGCCCGCCGCGCACCAGGCCTTGAAAGGCGCCTGTTCCACCCCGGTCTGAGGCACGTCAAAGGCCAGCATCAGCTCACGCAAGGTCGCCTGCTCCTGGTCTTCGGCGAACGCGGCCTGCGCGTCAAAGTTCAGGGTCAGGATGGGCGGTGCGCCCTCTTCTATTGAAGGCAGCACCAGTCGCCCAGGCAAGGCACCGGGCACAAAGCCATGGCGGGCCGCCTGCTGCTGCACATAGCCCACCGACCAGGCACTGCCACGCGCATTCAGGCGCAAGGCCAGTTGCGCGTCGTGTGCGCTGGCAAAGGCATCGAGCTCACGCGCCCGCGCGACCACATCCAGCATGTCCGGGAACTCGGTGGCGGCGCCCAGTGCATCCGCCATGGCCTGGACCTTCTGCACGAACTCGGAATACTCGATTTCGTTGATGCTGCCCGTGCGGTTGGCCATCAGGACGCCGGCTTGCAATTCGCCGTAGATCACCCCAGCCTGAACCGGCTCCCACTCGCCACAGTCCGTGCGCAAGCCTTCAATCAGCATGGGCTTGCTGCCAGCACGTCGCGAAGGTGGCACGTGCAGCAGGATGTGGTCACCGCTCATCGGGCCTTCGATGTTGATGGTGGCAATGGCATCGACCAGGGCATCCAGCCGAGGGGCCCCGCGCTTGAGCGCAGGCAGCCCGGATGGCGTGGCCGCGGCATCGCCACCCAGCTCCATGGGTTGCGTGGGGATGTGGTCCAGCTCGTTCAGGCCGATCCCGGTTTTGTGCGCACGTTCTGTCTGGGTGTCGACGGGCTCCAGCGTGGCGCGCTTGGGCTGGCGTGCAGCGGCGCGGCGCGCGTTCCAGGCACCGTGGGCGACCACACCGGCCAACACCACACCGCCCAGAATGGCCAGATACATGGTCAGGGAATTGCTCATTGGTTTCTTGTCCTCAAGCAGCGTGGGCCATGCCCAGTGCCGCTTCCATGTCCACCGCCACGATGCGGGACACGCCTTGTTCTTGCATGGTCACGCCCACCAGTTGCTCGGCCATCTCCATCGCGATCTTGTTGTGCGAGATGAACAGGAACTGGGTGCCGCTGGACATGCTCTTGACCAGGCGCGCATAGCGCTCGGTGTTGGCGTCGTCCAGGGGCGCATCCACCTCGTCGAGCAGGCAGAAGGGGGCGGGGTTGAGTTGGAAGATCGCAAACACCAGCGCGATCGCGGTCAGGGCTTTTTCGCCACCGGACAGCAAGTGGATGGTGCTGTTCTTCTTGCCGGGTGGATGGGCCATGACCTGCACGCCAGCGTCCAGGATCTCGTCGCCCGTCATGACCAGCCTGGCCGCGCCACCACCGAAGAGGCTGGGGAACATGCGGCCAAAGTGTTCATTGACGGTGTTGAAGGTGGCACCCAGCAAGTCGCGTGTTTCCAGGTCGATCTTGTGGATGGCGTCTTCGAGTGTGTGGATGGCGTCCATCAGGTCGGCCATCTGCGCATCCAGGAAGCCCTTGCGTTCGCGGGCAGCGGTCAATTCATCAAGCGCAGCCAGGTTGACGGCACCCAGGGCGTTGATCTCGCGCTGGATGCGGTCAATCTCGGTTTGCAGGCCGTGCAACTTGACGCCATCTTGTTCAATGACAGCAGCCAGAGCCTCAAGGTCAACCTCGGCTGCCATGAGCTGCTCCAGGAACTGAGCACCACCCAGGGTCGCGGCCTGTTGTTCGAGTTGCAGCTTGGTGATCTGGTCGCGCAAGGGCTGCAGGCTGCGCTCGAAGCTCAGCCGCTGCTCATCTGCACGGCGCAACTGGGCTGACAGGTCGTCGTAGCGGTTGCGGGTCTGCAGCAGCAGGCCTTCTTTTTCGAGCTTGACCGCCAGGGCATCGTCCAGGCCAGTCTGCGATGTCGATTCGCTCAAGCGGGCGTGTTCTTCTCGCAGTTGCGCGGTCGAGGCCTCGTTGGTCTGAATCTGCTGGGCCGCTGTTTCAATGCCGCGCTGCAACTCGCCACGGCGCGCAGCCATGGTGCGGGCGCTGAACTGGGCTTCTTGCGCCTGGCGCTCCAGCGCACGAGACTGCTCTCGCGCCTGGTTGAGCTTGCGTTCGGCATCGATCACGGCTTCTTCAAGCTGGGCGTGCTTTTCCTGGGCATCGGCCAGGCTCAGGTCCAGCTCTTCGAAGCGAGCCTCGCCCGTGGCGCGCCGCTCTTGCAAGTCGTCCAGCAAGGCGTCGATCTCGGCGAGTTCTTCGCTGATCTGGGCCTTGCGGGTATTGGTCTGCTCGGCCTGCTGCGTCAGGCGCAGCACCTCGACTTGCAACTGGTGCGTGCGCTGCTGGCTTTCACTGGTGTCTCGGCGGGCCGTGGCCAGGCGCTGCGAGGCATCCGAATACGCCGCTTCAGCGCGGATCAGGGCCGAGCGGGCGTCCTCGGCCATCAGCACCTGAGCACGCAACTGCTTGTCGAGGTTCTCGATTTCTTGCGCGCGAGCCAGCATGCCAGCCTGCTCCGAGTCCGGCGCATAAAAGCTCACCGCAAACTGGCTGACCGTGTGGCCGGCCTTGGTCATGATGACCTCGCCATGCGTCAGCTTGCTGCGGTTGGCCAGGGCCTCCTCCAGATTGGCCGCGGTGTAGACACCTTCGAGCCAGTCGTTCATCAAGGCCTTGAGGCCCAGGTCGTTCAGGCGCAGCAGATCCGACAGGCGCGGCAGGGTCTGATGCGTGTTCTGGATGCCGGGCTGCGGCAGGCTGTAAAACGCCAGCTTGGCCGGCGGCGCATCGTGCTCGAAAGCGCGCACGGTTTCGACGCGGCCCACTTCCAGCGCGGACAGGCGCTCACGCAGGGCTGATTCCAGCGCGTTTTCCCAACCGGTCTCGATGTGCACACGCGTCCACAAGCCCTGCAGGCTGTCCAGGCCATGCTTGGCCAGCCAGGGCTTGAGCTTGCCTTCGGTCTGCACCTTCTCTTGCAAGGCGCGCAGAGCTTCGAGGCGGGCGGCCAGTTCCGACTGCCTGGCGGACTCCGCGTTGTTGTTGTGCTGGCAGGCTTTGCGGGCTTCGTCCAGCGTGGGCACGGTATCGGTCAACTCGCCCAACTGCGCCTCGAACACGGCCAGTTCGTCCTGACCCAGTTCCATCTGGCTGCGCAGATCGATCAGACGCGCGTCGTCGGTGCTGGCCAGGCCCTGTCGCTCGGTAGCCAGGCGCTCGCGGCGCAGGTTCAACTGCCGAGACTGGTCGTCGATGTTGCGCGAATCGGCTGCCAACAACTGGATTTGCTGCTGGACCTGGCCTGCCACGCCGCGTTGCTCGTTGGCGCGGCCCGTGGCCGACCGAACCGCGTCTTCAAACGTGGGCACGTTACCGGCCAGCTCTTCGGCTTGCGCGGCCAGGATCTCGGCCTGCTCTTCGGCGGCCAGCATCTTTTCAGCGAGTTCCTCCAGCTCGAATTCGGCGGCGGCGCGGCGCTCGGCCCACTGGTCGCTCTGAGCCTTCAATTCGGCCAGGCGTTGCTCGACCCGCTGGCGGCCTTCGACCACGTAGCGGATGCGCTCCTCCAGTCGGCTGACCTCGATATTGGCCTCGGCCAGAACACCTTGCGCGGTATGCAGTTCGTCGCTGGCAGCGTAGTGGTCCTGGCGCACATGCTCCAGTTCGGCCTCGACGCCACGCAGTTCAGCCAGGCGCGCTTCGAGCGCATTGGTCGCCTCGGCCACGGCCAGCTTGATGCGCGTTTCTTCGGTGGCCGCATCGCGGTGCTTCAAGAACCACAACTGGTGCAGCTTCAAGGTGCCCTGGGTCTGCAGACCGTGGTAGCGCGTGGCCACCTCCGCCTGCTTTTCCAGTCGGTCCAGGTTGTTGTTCAACTCGCGCAGGATGTCTTCCACGCGGGTCAGGTTCTCGCGGGTGTCCTTGAGGCGGTTCTCGGTTTCGCGGCGGCGCTCCTTGTACTTGGACACGCCTGCGGCTTCTTCCAGGAACAGGCGCAACTCTTCAGGCCGCGACTCGATGATCCGGCTGATGGTGCCCTGCCCGATGATGGCGTAGGCACGCGGCCCCAGGCCCGTACCCAGGAACACGTCCTGCACATCGCGCCGGCGCACCGGCTGGTTGTTGATGAAGTAGCTGGAGGTGCCGTCACGGGTCAGCACGCGCTTGACGGCGATCTCGGCGAACTGGTTCCACTGACCACCGGCACGCGCGTCTTCGTTGCTGAACACCAGTTCGACGCTGGCGCGGCTGGCCGGCTTGCGGTTGCCCGAGCCGTTGAAGATGACGTCCTGCATGGACTCGCCGCGCAACTCGGACGCTTTTGATTCGCCCAGCACCCAGCGCACGGCATCCATGATGTTGGATTTGCCGCAGCCATTCGGCCCGACCACACCCACCAACTGCCCAGGCAACTGGAAATGAGTCGGCTCAGCGAAGGACTTGAAACCAGACAGCTTGATCGAATTCAGTCGCATGCTTGTGGCGGATCCCGAGGCTTGCGCCCCGCGGCGTCGACTGCGGATCGGCGACCCGCATTTGTCGCCACTCAACCGCTAAGTCATTGATTTATTTGAGAAAACCTGCAAACACCCAGGTCAAAACTAGTCAAAGATGATAGCATCGCCGTTTTCTCGAATTCGACGCCGAATTCCCCATCACCTGGAAGCAGTCCGCCATGGCCAAGAAAGCCCCAGCCAAGAAAGCCGTCACCCACAAGACAGCCCCCCAAACACCCGCCGAGGCCCTGTCGGTTGGCGCACGTGTCAAGCCCGCCACGCCGCCGTCTGCGCCCTCGCGTCAACTGGACGTCTTTCCCAACCCGGCTCCCCAGCGTGACTATGTGATCCAGTTCCAGGTGCCCGAGTTCACCTGCTTCTGCCCCCTGACCGGCCAGCCCGATTTCGCCCACTTCACGATCGACACGATCGCCGACAAGCTCTGCGTCGAACTCAAAAGCTTGAAGATGTACATGTGGAGCTACCGCAACGACGGCGCCTTCCACGAAAAGGTCACCAACGACATCCTCGACGACATCGTCAAAGCCATCCAGCCGCGCTACATCCGCATCACGGCCAAGTGGTATGTGCGTGGTGGCATCTACACCAATGTCGTGGTCGAGCACCGCAAGAAGGGCTGGAAGCCCGCGCCCAAGGTCGACCTGCCTCAGCACAACGCCGAAACAGGTCTGCTGGGCTGATCGTCCGACCGACCGCAGGCGGACCTTGTGAACACCTCGCTGTACGCCGGGCTGGACTGGGTCGTCGTGCTTGGTGCACTGTCCGTTGCCCTGCTGTTCAAGCCCTGGTCTGCGCTTTCTCATGCGCCGTTGCAGCACCCCTGGATTGGCGCCATGGTCCTGCTGCCCTGGGTCTGGTGGACACAGCATCTGCTGCCCGACGGCATGGCCTTGCACTTGAGCGGGGCCTGCATGCTGGTGCTGATGTTCGGCTGGCCGCTGGCCATGTGGAGCCTGCTGCCCATCGGCGTGGGTGCAGCCTTGATTCAAACCCACACCTGGCCCGACTGGGATGCGTTGGCCACCCACATCACCTGGATGGGCGTCATCCCAGGCACGCTGGCACTGCTGATGGGACTGGGCCTGCGCCGCTGGCTGCCACATCACCTGTTCATTTACATCCTCGGTCGGGGCTTCATCGTGACGGCGCTGGCCATCACGGCAACGGGTTACCTCGCGGCACTGGCACAGCACCGCCCCGACACGCTCGGTCTGGAAGAGTGGATGCTCGCGCACTGGCTGCTGGGTTGGGGCGAGGCCATCAGTACCGGCATGCTGACGGCCATTTTTGTGGCATTCAAACCCGAATAGATGCTGACCTATTCAGACCAGCGCTATCTTCCCAAGCCCGGAGGTTCCGCTTGATGGCACCCCGGTCACCACGCGGCATTGCCTGGTGCATGGCCTTGCTGATGCTGGGCACCTGGGCACCCGGCCTGTGGGCCTGCACCGCCCGCGCACTGCCATTGGCCAGCTTGAGTGAAACACTGGGCCTGCGCACCGAAGGCCATGTCACGCAGGCATGGGCGTGCAAGGATGCCAGCGGCGATCATGTCATGATGGCGGCGCGCCTGGCCTCGCCAGACCCGCAATTTGCCACCCAACTGTCGTTCGTGAAGCACACGCGCACGCCCTCGGGCTGGAAAAAGGACTGGCAGGCCCGCGATTTTCTGGCGGCCACCAACACCCCTGGGGCGCCCGAATTCATGCTGATCAAGGATGTGGACGGCGACAGCCTGGCCGACGTGTTCATCGCCTACACCTTGCCCGGGCAGGACAAGGCCACGGACGAAGGCAAGCTGCTGGTGTTCTACAAGGACAAGAAATACGCCATCAGAGGCGTCATTGCCCGCACGCCAGATGATTTCGGATCCAGGAAAGTCAGCGACAACTTCCTGGCCCTGCCCCAGCCGATCCAGGCCCAGGCCCTGCAACTGTGGGACAAACTGAGCACCCCTACTCTCCGCAAGAAAGACCCCGGCGCCGCCGCAGGTGGCACCGGCCCATAGACTGCGGGTCAAGCTTTCAAATCAGTTGCCGATAGAACGATTAACCTATTGAGCATTGATGAAGAACTCTATCTGGCTGCAGGCATTGGCAAACGGCGTGCTGGGGCGTGATCCGCACCAGCGTCGCCACGTGCTGTATGTCGTCCTCACCTTGCAGCCTTACCTGGTCAGCGTGGGGGTGATCCTCCATTCCGTGCACCTGGGCTTGCTCAGCGCCCGCATGGGCGAGTGGCTCACCACCGTCAGCGTGATCTGCTTCGTGACGTTTTTCACGCTGGTGCGCTCTGGCTGGTCGCAGCGCTTTGCCGACCCCGTGCTGACCTTCCCCCATGCGCTGGTGACCATCTCTCTGTGCCTCGCGGCCTACACGGTGCTGGGCGACTACAGGGGCAACACCATGATCCTGATCGCACAGGCCATCGTGCTGTCCATGTTCCGCCTGCGCCCGATACAGGTACTGATCCTGGGCTTGTTCACCGTGCTCATGCTGATGGCCTGCGTGGCGGGCCTGAGCTACCTGGACCCCGCGAAATACCCGCCCTCTTCGGGCTGGACCCATTTTGTCGTGGCCGGCTCGACGCTGCTGACCCTGTCACTCATCGGCAAGTGGGTCAGTGACATCCGTCTGCGCATCGGGCGTCAGGCCAAAGAGCTGCAGGAAGCGGTTCAAACCGTCCAGCAGATGGCCACCAACGACATGCTGACTGGCGTGCTCAACCGCCGCGTGATGACCGACCTGGCCGAGGCCGAACTCAAGCTGCAAGAGCGCACCGCCGCGCCGCTGTGCGTGGCGCTGATCGACATCGACCACTTCAAGCGTGTCAACGACCACTTCGGGCACCACGCCGGTGACGTCGTGCTCAAGGGCGTGGCGCAGCACGCGCAGTCCCAGCTTCGGCAGGTTGACAAACTGGCGCGCTGGGGTGGCGAGGAGTTCTTGCTGATGCTGCCCCGCATCAACGAATCTGAGGCCATGGCCGCGCTGGAGCGCTTGCGCCTGTCCGTGCAAGACCTGGCATTTGCCGAGCACAGCGACCTCAAGGTCACCTTCTCGGCGGGCATCGCACAGGCCAAGCCAGGTGAGAGCCTGGAAAGCCTGATCGAACGCGCCGACCAGGCCCTGTACGAGGCCAAACACCATGGCCGCAACCGTTGTCTGCTGGCCCGACCAGAGCTCAAGCCCCTCGCCCCCCAGGAACAGGTGAACCAGGAGGCCCAGTCATGACCGACTTCGCCCCCCAAACGGCTCAGCATGACCCCATCATCGACGGTGTCGGCCGCCTGGTCACGTTTGTATTCGGGCCAGACCGGGCTACACGCGCCCGCACGGCGGCCATCTTGTTGTGCGCCGTGATGTACGCCATCTGCTGCAGCGCCGCCTACTACGCCGCCGACCTTCAACTGATGCGGCCGTTTGCGCCCAATTTGCTGCTGATGACCAGCATGCCCGCCTACGCGGCGTTCTTCCTGCTCGTGCGCACAGGACGGACCCGGCACCTCAAAGACCCCACCTTGATGCTGCCGCAGAACATCTTTGCGCTGCTGGCCATCGCTTTTGCGTACACGGCCGTAGGCCCCAACGACCGTGGCATCGTGCTGGTGCTGATTGCCCTGGTGATGGTGTTCGGCATGTACACGCACACGCCGAAACAGTCGGTGGTGATTGGCTTGCTGGCCATGCTGGTGCTGGGATTGAGCATGGGCATCCTGTCTCACATTGACCCTGACTATTACCCGCCCAATGTCGAATTGCTGCGCTTTGAGCTGATGCTCGGCACCGTTCCCTCACTGATCTACTCCGCCTACCAGATCTCGTCATGGCGCAACCGCCTGTCAGCCCAGCGCAAGGACCTGAAAGTCGCGCTGGAACAGGTCCAGCAGCTGGCCACGCGCGACGTGCTCACGGGCCTGTACAACCGCCGCTTCATGCAAGACAGGCTCGAGGACAGCGTCAAGCGTTTCGAGCGCTATGGCGAACGCTTCACCATCGTGCTGATCGACCTGGATCACTTCAAGCGCGTCAACGACCAATACGGCCACAAGGTTGGCGACCAGGCTCTGACGGCTTTTGCCTCGGCCGCCAGCATGGTACTGCGCGACACCGACACCATTGCGCGCTGGGGTGGCGAGGAGTTCATCTTCCTGCTGCCCAATACGAGCGCGCACAAGGCCGTGGTGGCGCTGGAGCGCCTGCGTGCGACGCTGGCGAACTGCAGCGTGTCGGCCAATGTGCCCAACCTGCGGGTCAAGTTCTCGTCTGGTATCGCCGTGCATGAAAGCGTGGCGGCCCTGAACCACACGCTGGAGCGGGCCGACCGCGCCTTGTACAGAGCCAAAAGCGAAGGCCGCGACCGCGACGTGACCGCGCCCCCGGACAAGCACTGAGTCAGAAGTCGCCCCGAGGGCGGCGCGCCTGCTTGAGGCCTGGGATAATCCAGGGATGAACCCTCTGCTGAGCAAACTCCAGCCCTACCCCTTCGAGCGCCTGCGCGCGCTCACCGCTGGTGTCACCCCGAATGCCGCCTACCGCCCCATCAGCCTGGGCATTGGCGAGCCCAAACACCCCACGCCGGCCTTCATCAAAGAGGCCTTGACCGCTGCCCTGGACGGCCTGGCCAGCTACCCCGCCACCGCAGGCGAGCCCGCCCTGCGTGAAGCCTGTGCCGCGTGGATCGCGCGCCGCTATGGGCTCACGCTGGACGCGGCCACGCAGATCCTGCCGGTCAACGGTTCTCGCGAAGCGCTGTTTGCCCTGGCCCAGACGGTCATCGACCCCAGCCAGCACCTGGCTGCAGGCGGCCCGGCCGTCGTCTGCCCCAACCCGTTCTATCAAATCTACGAAGGCGCGGCCCTGCTGGCCGGTGCCCGCGTCGTGTTTGCCAATTCGGATCCGGCGCGCAATTTCGCCGCAGACTGGGCCAGCATCCCCGATTCGGTCTGGGCCACCACGCAGTTGCTGTTTGTGTGCTCGCCTGGCAACCCGACTGGCGCCGTCATGCCGCTTGCAGAATGGCAGCGCTTGTTCGAGCTGAGCGACCGACATGGTTTTGTCATTGCCTCGGACGAGTGCTACTCCGAGATCTACTTCCGCGAAGGCCCTGACGCCGCGCCGCTCGGCGGCCTGGAAGCGGCCGCCAAGCTGGGCCGCCACGACTTCAAGAACCTGATCGCGCTGACCAGCCTGTCCAAGCGCTCCAACGTGCCCGGCCTGCGTTCGGGCTTCGTGGCCGGTGACGCGGCCTTGATGAAGGCCTTCCTGCTCTACCGCACCTACCACGGCAGCGCCATGAGCCCCTCGGTGCAGCGCGCCAGCGTCGCCGCCTGGAACGACGAGGCCCATGTGGTCGAAAACCGGCGCCTTTATCGCCAGAAGTTCGAGCGCGTCACGCCCATCCTGGCCTCCGTCATGGACGTGGCGCTGCCCGACGCCAGCTTCTACCTCTGGGCCAAGGTGCCACCGCATATTGCTGGTGGCAGCGACGAATCGTTCACCAAAGCGCTGCTGGCTCAATACAATGTGGCAGTTTTGCCGGGCAGCTATCTGGCGCGCGAAGCCCAGGGCGTGAACCCGGGCCAGGGACGCATCCGCATGGCCCTGGTGGCCGGTGTGGACGAATGTGTCGAAGCCGCCGAACGCATCAAGGCCTTCATCCTGGGCCAATCTGCCTGACACCCGTTTTGAACATCTGTTTTGAAGACTGAAAGAAGAACATGACCCAAGCTCTGCAAACCGTCATCGACACCGCCTGGGAACAGCGCACCGCCCTGTCCGCCGCCAGCGCCCCTGCTGAAGTGCGTGATGCCGTCAACCACATCATTGATGACCTGGACGCGGGCAAGCTGCGCGTGGCCGAGAAGATCGACGGTGATTGGGTCACCCACCAGTGGATCAAGAAGGCCGTGCTGCTGAGCTTTCGCCTCAACGACAACGTCCCCATGGGCGACGGCCCCCTGCAGTTCTATGACAAGGTGCCAACGAAGTACGCCGGCCTGAGCGCCGACCAGCTCAAGGCCACCGGCGTGCGCGTGGTACCCCCTGCCGTGGCGCGCAAGGGCAGCTTTCAGGCCAAGAACGTGATCCTGATGCCCTCCTATGTGAACATCGGCGCCTACGTTGACGAAGGCACCATGGTCGACACCTGGGCCACCGTGGGCTCGTGCGCCCAGATCGGCAAGAACGTGCACCTGTCGGGCGGCGTGGGCATCGGCGGCGTGTTGGAGCCCCTGCAAGCCAACCCCACCATCATCGAAGACAACTGCTTCATCGGCGCGCGCTCTGAAGTGGTCGAAGGCGTGATCGTCGAAGAGAACTCGGTGATCTCGATGGGCGTGTACATCGGCCAGTCCACCAAGATCTATGACCGCGCCACAGGCGAGGTCAGCTATGGCCGCATCCCTGCGGGCTCCGTGGTCGTGTCTGGCAACCTGCCCTCGGCTGACGGCAAGTACTCGCTGTACTGCGCTGTCATCGTCAAGCGTGTGGACGCGCAAACGCGCTCCAAGACCAGCATCAACGACCTGCTGCGCGGCGCCTGATACCCGTCGCATCGGTAACTGACAGCATCCAATCCAACCTGGAGCACTTGATGAGTGGTGGCAATCTCGAAAGGGTCTTGCGTTTGATGGCCGAGAAGAAGGCATCGGACGTTTTCCTGTCTGCCAAGACGCCCATCCTCATCAAGATCCATGGGCAGATCATGCAGTTGACGGATCAGGTGCTGACACCCTCGCAGCCCCGTCAGTTGCTGTCAGAGATGATTTCGTCCACCCAGATGGAAGAGCTGGACGAAACCGGCGAGCTCAACTTGGGGATCACGATTCCCGGTGTGGCCATCTTCCGGTTGAGCGCGTTCAAGCAGCGTGGCTCGGTGGCGGCAGTGTTTCGGTACATCCCATCCGACATCCCGGCGCTGGACACGCTGAACATGCCCGACATCCTGTCGAGCCTGATCCTCGAAAAGCGCGGCCTGATCCTGCTGGCTGGCGCCACCGGCGCGGGCAAGAGCACCACCCTGGCCTCCATGCTGGAGTACCGCAACCAGCGCATGACGGGTCACATCCTGACCATCGAAGACCCGCTTGAGTTTCTGTTCTCGAACAAGAAGTCCATCGTGAACCAGCGCGAGGTCGGGCGTGACACGCAATCGCTGCAGGTCGGCCTGAAAAATGCGCTGCGCCAGGCACCGGACTGCATCCTGATCGGCGAAATCCGCGACCGCGAAACCATGACGGCGGCCTTGTCGTATGCGCTGTCGGGCCACCTGGTGCTGTCCACGCTGCATGCGAACAACAGCTACCACGCCATGGGCCGCATCCTGTCCTTCTACACACCGGAGGCCCGCCCAGCCTTGCTGAGCGACCTGTCCTCGGGTCTCAAAGCCGTTGTGTCGCAGCGGCTGCTCAAGTCCACGTCCGGTGG
>Ga0209066_10002319_pt1 | contig 23260 bp, 14 predicted proteins | sample All_14_2_FD_187198 | JGI IMG/M metagenome (GOLD analysis project Ga0209066, IMG submission 187198) | Freshwater microbial communities in response to fracking from Pennsylvania, USA - Allegheny Zone_MetaG_DW_15 (SPAdes) (version 2) ... | reverse complement strand
GTCCTGCATTTGACGGATGCGCCTAATTCCCGGACACCGCCACTTCGGCCACGGTGTCCACGACTATGACATACCGCGAACAAAAGTATCTTTTCACTTGGAAGTTGATGTTGTCGGGGGTTATGGCTTAAACTTCACTTTCAATTTTTTGACGGAAAGCGAAGGTTTTATGACACTTACTGAATTGGACGCACAGCAGGCGCAATCTTTGGGCGAGGTGTCCGCTGCAACGGATGCGGCCACACTGGAACAGGTGCGGATCCGTTATCTCGGGCGTAACGGGTTGTTGCCGGCTTTTGTGAAGCAGATGAAGGACGTGCCCTTATCGGATCGGCCGGAGTTCGGCAAGCGTACGAATGCGTGGCGTACGGCGCTCGAGGCAGCTCTCGCCGAACGGGCAGCAAGTATCGGTACGGTGAAGAAAACGGAGACGGTCTTCGACTGTACGTTGCCAGGGCGCTGGTTTGCGCCGGGCGCAAAACATCCGGTTTCGCGTGTGATCGAAGAGACTGCCGCTATCTTCGCTCGCCTCGGTTTTTCGGTAGCTGATGGGCCGGATATCGAGAATCGATTCAATAATTTCACGGCGCTCAACACGCCTGCGCACCATCCTTCGATGGATGCGTCTGATACTTTTTGGCTGACGGACGATCTGCTGTTGCGTACGCAGACCTCGCCCGTACAAATACGCATGATGACTCAGTATCGGCCGCCAGTGCGGATCATCACGCCGGGGCGCACCTACCGACGCGACACAACTGACGCGACGCACAGCGCGAACTTCCATCAGATCGAGGGGCTCTATGTGGACACCAAGCCTGTGTCACTGGCGGATCTCAAGTCCACACTCGCCTATTTTGCAAAGGAGATGATGGGATCCAAGGCTGGAGTCCGTTTCCGTCCGCATTTTTTCCCGTTCACAGAACCGAGCGTCGAAGTCGATTTCTCCTGCCATGTGTGTGGCGGCAAAGGTTGCCGCGTGTGCAAGATGAGTGGCTGGATCGAGATTGCCGGAGCGGGCATGGTTGACCCACGCGTGTTCCAATTTGTGGGGTACGATCCTGAGAAAGTGTACGGGTACGCCTTCGGTTTTGGTGTAGAGCGCATCGCGATGATCAAATATGGCATTCCTGATATACGCTGGTTATACGAAAATGACACGCGTTTCCTGAGTCAGTTGGCTTAGCCCCTGTTTGGAAGATTGTATTCTCGAGGCAAATCATGAAAGTACCTGTCAGTTGGTTGAATGAGTATGTGGACGTGTCGGATCAATCGGTCAAGGAGTTGTCGGACAAGCTGACCTTTTCCGGTGTGGAAGTGGAAAGCATAGATGAAGTCGGCGTGACGCTTGATGACCACTTTGTCGTGGGCGAGGTTCTGTCCTGTGTTGCGCATCCAAATTCAGACCACCTGCATGTGTGCAGGGTGTCGGATGGTTCTCAGGAACTGCAAATCGTTTGCGGTGCGCCAAATTGTTCAGCGGGCATTAAGGTTCCACTGGCCAAGGTCGGGGCTGTTGTGCCAGAGGGGGGCTTCACGATCAAGCAAGCAAAACTGCGCGGTGTGGCATCCTTCGGCATGTTGTGTTCTGCCCGCGAGTTAAAGCGTTCCGAAGACCATTCGGGGCTTATGATCCTTGATCCTGCGCTTAAAGCGGGAACTCTAATGCGTGACGTTCTTCCACCTCCTGAAACCGTGCTCGACCTGGAGATTACATGGAATCGGCCTGATTGTTTGTCGATCATTGGCATCGCTCGCGAATTTGCGGCGTTATTGAAGCGGCCGTTGAAGTTGCCCAATGTCGAGTTTGCAGAGGACGGCGATCCGGTCGAGTCCTTTGCGAAGGTTAAGATCGAGGATTCGGCCAAGTGTCCGCGCTATACGGCACGCGTAATGACCGAAGTCAAGGATGGACCCTCGCCGGACTGGATGCGGCGCCGTTTGGAACTGTGTGGTATGCGGGCGATCAGCCTGACGGTAGATGTGACCAACTATGTGATGCTGGAGTATGGTCAGCCGCTGCATGCGTTCGATTACCGGTCATTGGCTGATCGCATGATCGTGGTGCGGTGTGCGAAGGCGGCTGAGAAGATCACGACGCTGGACGGCATGGAGCGTACACTCGATGAGAGCATGCTGGTGATAGCCGATGCAGCGGTGCCGAGTGCGGTAGCCGGTGTCATGGGAGGGGCTGGAAGCGAAATTGCGGCTGGAACGGAACATGTGCTGTTGGAAAGCGCGCTGTTTGATCCAGCCTCGACAAAGTTCACTGCCACCAAATTGGGGCTCTCGACGGAGTCTTCACGTAGATTTGAACGCGGAGTGGATCCTGATTTAGCCGACCTTGCGAGCCGGCGTGCCGTGTCGCTGTTGGTGAAGTACGGGCATGCAAAGGTTGCCAAGGGTGTAATCGATGCGGATGCGCGTGCCTTTAAGCGTGCCGAAGTCGTGTTGCGGTTTGCGCGTGCACGTGATGTGATCGGTGTTGCATTGACGGACGAGGAGATGGTTAGCATCTTGACCTCATTGGGGTTGCTCGTGATGTGGCGTGATGCCGATTCTGCCTCTTTCCAAATTCCCTCGTTCCGTCTGGATTTAACGCTTGAAGCGGACCTGATCGAAGAGATCGCCCGCATGCATGGACTGGATGCCATCCCGGATGTGATGCCTGATCTGACGGCGGTCTCGACGCTGGATGACCGTCCTTTTTACGCGCGGGCACGTTGCCGTCAGGTGTTGTTGGGCATGGGCTTCTCAGAGGCGATGCACTACAGTTTCCTTTCTGCGCAGGAACTGGATGCGTTCGATAAACGGAATGCGTCGTGCCGTGCGGTGTTGCCAAATCCGGTGAGTGCAGACTACGGCGTGTTGCGGGATTCGCTATTGCCACAACTGGCGGGTTCGCTGGGACGAAACGCGTCACGGCAAGTCGAAAGTGCGGCACTGTTTGAGATGGGACGCGTATTCTTTTTAGATGCAGGCGGCAAGCCCAGCGAAGAGGAGCGCGTGGCGCTGGGGCTAATGGGTCCATATGGTCGAACGTCGGTGGACCGGCGTCGGGCCGTATCGAATGAAGAGTCGATGCTATGGCTCAAAGGTGCGGTGGAAGCGCTGGTTGCGGCACTTCGCGCGGGAACAGTCAGTTTTGATCGGTGCGATCATCCTGCGATGGAACCGGGATGGGCGGTCGCCGTCCTGCTAAACGGAGAAAGGGTTGGGGCTATGGGGCTCGTATCGGCGGCATTGCGGCATCAGTGGCGTATGACCGCACCCATGCCATTGGCGGAACTTCGTCTGGCGCCGCTTCTTTCCGGTGGGGGTGCAGCCTCTGGCGCGGTCAAGCCTGTGCCGCAATACCCGGCGGTGCGGCGCGATATCGCGTTTGTGGCAGACGCCTCTCTGACACATGCTGAAGTGGTCGCGGCGATTCGGAAAGCGGGACCTGCGGAATTGACCTCAATCGAGCTTTTTGATATCTTCCAATCAAAAGAAATCGGCAAGGAAAAGCGAAGTTTAGCTTATACGCTTGCTTTCCGTTCACCCGATCGGACGCTGACGGATCAGGAAGTGAACGGGGCTTTTGCGGCAATTATTCAGGCATTGAAAGATGTGCTGAAGGTTGAGGTCCGCGAAGGCTGAGATGAAATGATCTTTGAAAGAGCCGGGGGTAGACAGTCCCGGCAGACAACCGAAGTGGGCCCTGCTTTGTACGCGGATAAGCAGCATTTCTCTGACCTTCAATTTGTACCGGGAGTTTGAATGCGGTGCAGGATGGATCCAACCTTTATGGCTGGAACCGTACGGCAACGACTAGAGCACCCACCTCATACGTGAGGTTCCAGAGGTTCTGCGTTACGGCAAAGTGGGGCTTTTTTTTCAGGTTGTACTTTGAAACGAGCAAGCGGGGATCGGATCGAATGAAACGGATCGGGGTTTTGTTTTTGGGGATTTTCACGTGCGTTAGCGCGTATACGGCTGAATTGTCTGAAGTGACGGAAGAAGCTGTGGCGGAATTGGGTTCTTTGTCTGGTGTGCCGCAGATGACGGGTTTTGTGTTTATCGAGGGACGGTATTTGCCGCCACCCTATACCGTGTCTCGAAAAGGGAATGGCCTCTTTGTCAATCGTATACTTGTCGAACAGCCTGTGGCTTGGTCATCCATAGCCCCGGAGACAGCGGGAGAACAGAATAAGTCCGTTGATGCCGACGTTGACTTCGAGAAGGCGGAGACGCCTGCCGAGTTGTCCGAATCGACGAAGACAGTGAAGAGCATTGATGACCTTTTCTCCGACGACGATGAGAAACCAGCTTCAGTAGCGGCCGCAAAAGGCGGTGCAGCGGTGCGGACGGCAAAAGGGGTGCAACCGCAGGGAAGGGTATTGACGACGACTGGGGAAGCCAAGCAAAAGACGGATGAGATTCGTGCAAGTTTGGAGAGATTACGAAAAGGTTACGAGCTGGCGTTGGCGCAAGGGGAAGTGTTTTTTTTCAGCAAGCGGTCTAATCGTGTGAACGGAAATTATGGTACCGCGCGAACGTTGATGAGTGTTTTGCCGAAAGCTCTGCGGAATGCGCAATCACCGCAGGACCTGATGATGCGTCTCAAGCAGGGAGGCGTCTATTTCATTGATCTGGGCATGTGTTCGGAGCTGTTTGTGAACAAGAACACGTTCCCGCTTCTAGAGGAGCGATTGGCAAAAATCGAGGAGGCGGAGGCCATTGAGGCGATGAGAAGCAAGCCGGTAGCGCGCTGGTAGAGGTGTAGGGAGGTTTGGATGATCAGGACCAAACAGGAAATGGATGTTCGGGCTTTCGAGACCGTGTCCGGTGTGCTCGCATCGATCACATCGACAGAGGAGATGCGTGTATTCCTAAGTGAATTACTGACTCCGGGGGAAGTGAGCGACATCACGTTGCGCTGGAAACTGCTGGAATTGTTGGATGAAGGCGTGTCACAGCGGAAAATCGCGGAAGAGTTGAAGATCAGCCTGTGTAAGATTACGAGAGGATCGAAAATCCTTAAGCAAAAGGGTGCGGTGACTGCGAGGGTCTTGAAAGCGCGTGCGACAAAGGGCGGAAGAAAAAGGGAGGGTGGATGCAGGTGATCTCAAAAGGGATTCAGGCGCAGATGGCGGGCGCATCGTGGATCCGTAAGATGTTCGAGAAAGGACTTGAGCTGAAACAACAGTTCGGTGCCGAAAATGTGTGTGATTTCAGTCTTGGTAACCCGGACATTCCGCCGCCTGCACGCGCGCGAGAGGCGATGCTTTCTCTAGCGGACAGTGTGTTGCAGCCTTTGGGGTTGGGGTATTGTCCGAATGCAGGCTTGCCCGCCTTCCGGGAAAAATTGGCCTGTTTTTTATCGGCACAGCAACGGGTGCCCGTACGGCCGGAGCATGTTGTGGTCACCTGTGGCGCGGCAGGCGCATTAACATCTTTCTTCCGGGCGGTGCTTGAGCCGGGAGATGAGGTCATGTGTCCCGCTCCTTATTTCGTTGAATATGGCGCTTATTGCGGTCATTTTGGAGGTGTGCTCAAACCGGTGCCCTCTTTGCCGCCTGACTTTCAACTCGACGTCGAGGCCATGGAAGCGGCCATTACGGATAAGACGCGTGTGATTATCATCAATTCGCCGAATAATCCTACCGGGTGTGTCTACACGCAGACGACCTTGGCGCGGTTGGCCGGGTGTGTGGACCGTATCAATGCAACACGTGATCGTCCCCTTTTTCTGGTAAGTGACGAGCCCTATCGGTTCTTGGCTTACGACGGGGCGGTAGTGCCGCCTGTGCTTCCGTTATCACCCTTCACGCTGGTGTTGGGGTCTTTTTCCAAAAGTCTTTCTCTTGCGGGAGAACGTATTGGGTATCTTGTGGCGAACCCGGCCATGCCCGATGTCTCGCTGTTGGTGAACGCGGTGACGATGACTAACCGTACGCTGGGGTTCGTGAATGCGCCTGTGTTGGGACAACGGTTGGCAATGGAACTGTTGAGTGAGGGCGTGGATCTTTCGGTCTACGATCATCGGCGCAAAGCCATGGCTTCTGTTCTGACTGCTGCAGGAATAAGGTTTGCGATGCCGCAAGGTGCATTCTACTTCTTCCCTGAGGCCCCAGGAGGGGATGACCAAGCCTTCGTTAAGGCGCTTCTGGCTCAGAATGTATTGGCAGTGCCCGGTGCCGGATTTGGGTTCAGTGGCTATTTCCGTCTGAGTTTCAGCGTGGACGAGAAGGTGATCGCTCGTTCCGCAGAAGGATTTGAAAAAGCGGTGGCAAGCCTCGATTCTTAAAGGAATGTCGTGAAGCTAGATACTCTAAGCTGGAAACGGACGATCTCGGTGTTGATGCTTGTTCTGGTTGTGGAGACGTCTGTTCAGGCAGGCGCATTCACGGGGCCAGACGTATGGCGGATGGTCAACACCAATGCCGTCAAGGCCTGGCAGGAAGCTCAACGGGAGCGTGTTTCAGCGACGTTCAAGGTGTGGCCGGGCGTTACCGCTGATGCCCAGAAGCGCGAGGTCCGGTTGTTGGCTGAGGCGGTTGGACACGATGTTGGGGTTACGACAGAGTTTCTCCTGATCGGTCCGTCGAGCGACCGCGCGTACGAGGCTGCTGCGGTGACTGTCGCCATGCCGAGTGACGTTGCCCGTGCGATCGAAAGTATGGGGCTGGCACGCGGGGGATGTGTCGGAAGCCAGCCTTTCCGTTTTTGGCCAGTCGGCGAGAGGGTGACCGCAACGGTAAGACGGCTGGATGTTCCCAATGCGGCCGAAAGGCCATTACAAGCTCTGATCCGCGATGAGGGGGCTGGTTCGGCATTGTTCGGGGAAGGCGGCTTGGTCTTCACGGGGGGGCGTTGGGAGAACGGCGCATGTCACACGGACACCAACATGCCGGTTTCGCTGGTTTCGCTTTATAATGCGGCTGAGACAGTTTTTGATGTGCCGTTCCAAGTGGGGCAGAGCGAAGTGTATGGGCGTCTTTCGTTGGCTGAGTCATTGCCTTGCGGGACACTGTTAGAGGTTGTGTTCAGGCCACTGATGCCAGACGGCAAGCCGCGGGTTTTGCCTTTGCTAGTGGTTGCGGCAGATGGCGGCGGTAGTGTAGAGCTCACATGCAAAGGTATGGACGGTCGCTTGTTGCACAAGGCCGGGTTGGCGGACGCGATTACTTGGCTGCGTGGTCAGGCGGAGATGGGACGCGAGTTGTTTGTGACACTGGGCATGGATGACGCGCTGCCGCTCAAACGCGCGGCTGATGTTGCGCGGTTGTTTGTCATGATGGATGGCAAAGGGCTCAAACTTGATGGGAAACTGGATGGCGGACTCTTTCCCCGTGCGTTTATACCGCAGCAGAAATGGCGTGAACGGGGAGGGCGCAACCCACAACCGTTCGAAGTATATGTGACCCAACTTGCCGACGGCAAACTGGCAAAGAAATTGATCTTCATTGAAGAGGACTGGAGCGTCGAAGGTCTTGACCCCAAACTCACGCCGCGTGAATATCCATTTGAGAGGTGGGAAGAGTTGCCGGGGCTGGTCAATAAGGCAGGTGGCTCCGACAATAAGGTGCAGGTGCTGTTTATCTTTGCGCCGTTGGAGATGCCCTTGTCTTGCTTTATGCCAGGCGTGCGTGCGCTGGCGGATCGGCTTCCCTTGGTGTATGTGTTTGGGGGATGACGACTTTCTGGCATGGGGTAGCGGTTTGAGAAATGTGTGTGTCTCGCAAAGGCTGTGAGGAGCGTGCGGACGATGGCCACATTTGATAGTCGAGTCCTTTTGTGCGTTTGGTCGCTCATTGCGAACACAGTGGTGGCGTTGGATGTCTATGTAGCCATCTCTGGTTGTGACGACTATCCGGGTACGAGGGAGAAGCCTCTTGCAACGATCCAGGCTGCGGTGAACAGGCTCCATCCTGGGGATACCTGTTTGATTCGGGGCGGTGTTTATCGTGAGACCGTAATTTTTCCGCGTAGCGGCACCATACGCAATCCTATCACCATAAAGCCTTACACGGGCGAACATGTGACTGTGAGCGGATGTGATCCGGTGATCGGCTGGACACACCACACGAACAACCTTTGGAAGGCCTCCATGCCATGGACGTTGGGGACGGGCCGCAACCAAGTGTTTTGTGGTGGGCAGGTGATGATAGAAGCTCGCCATCCAAACGCCCCTGCACCAGGACTTGGTATGTATGTCTCGGGGCTCTCCCCGCTGTGGCCGACTTTTGGCGAATTTTCAATCCCAAGAGAAACGCGTGTCAGCCAGCCAGGGCGGATTGTAAGTAAGCTGCTGAACAATCAACCGGATGATTATTGGAAAGGGGCTCTGTACTGCGGTGTCCATTTCGAGGGATGGTGTGCTCAGACTGGGGTCATCGAGAGTTCCAGCAGGAATGAAATCAACGTTGGAGACCGCACAAAAGGGTGGTGGTTCGGTTCCGCCTATGGAGGCAAATTTCATCAGGACCACGAGGAGGGGCGGGGTATGATCGTGGGGCATATCCATGCATTGGATGCGCCGGGCGAGTGGCATTGGCAGGATAACACGCTCTATCTGATTGCCCCGCATGGCGGCTTGCCCGATGCGGTAGAAGCAAAGCGACGGCAGATCGCGTTTGATTTGAGCGGCCGAGAACACATCCGAATTGAAGGCCTGGCGATACGCGCCGCCTCAATGCGATTAGAGAATGCTGCAAACTGTACTGTCGACCAGTGTGATCTTGCGTACATTTCGCATTACGTCCGGCAGTATGGTATCGGTCAGATCGAGCATGGCCGCGACACAATCAAATCGGGTGAGACGGGGATTTTTTTGAGCGGCCGTGACAATGCTTTTCTGAACAGCAGTATTCGGTTCAGTGCCGGAGCCGGTTTTCACATTCGGGGATATCACCACACAATTCATAACTGTCTCATCGACGAGGTCAGTTATGTCGGGCACTACCTGAACGCAATAACTGATGCTGTGGATGATTATGGCAACTATGAAAACTTTCTCGTCGGCGGGCATGTCATCACTTTCAACACGATGCGCAATGCGGGACGGCACTTTTTTAATTTCTACGGCAATGGTCCCAGCTTGTTCTCGCGTGACCGTGGTTCCATGGACTATGCCGCCACACTTTTTTCGGGCAACCACCTTTACAATGGTATGCTGCTGACGCGCGATGCCGGTTTCATTACCAGCTATTATGCCAGCGGTGGAACTCTCAACGGGCGGCATTCTCAGGTCGCCTACAATGTGATGCATGACTGCTACGACATCTCGGCCATGCGCTGGAACTGTCTAGGCATGGTCTATCTCGACAACGGGTCGCGCGAGGTTGACGTACATCATAATCTTATGTGGGCAGTTCCAGGATCTCTTCAGAGCGGTATCTGGTTCAATCCGCCCAATATCAACGTCAGTGATCACGACAACCTGTTTCATGGACTATTTACGCGCACATGTGCCGAGCTTCATGCCGATGATTTTCCCAACGGGAAGCCATTCTGGTTCGGACATGACTTCGACCATCCCCCCGCATTGCCCTTATGGCCTCAGTTGGACACGATCACGCTGAAAGTCGGACATAGTGGGATTCCTCAGGCAAAGGGAGATAAATCGTGTGCCGATGGATTTAGAGAAATGAAAGACGGGGACTGTTTTTGTCTTGGGACAGTGGATTTCTCACAGGCGTGGCAGACGGCGATCATGCGCTTTGATTGCGCTGAAGACGCGATGAACACCGACCGGTCGACTCGGGCCAAACCTCGCCACAGAAAGTCTACCGACCCTCTGGTTTTGGATACTCGTTCTGTCGACGATCAGGGGGGAGTAACAAGAAACTGGAACGTTCTTCGCGCCAATTCCGGTGGGTGGATGCGTTTCAGCCAAGTCCCTTTAGAAAGAGGTTACCGTTGGTTTCGCGTCGTCTACGGTTCTACGGTTCACGCGGCGCGGCGTGTTGAAGTGCGTTTGGATCAGACCAACGGGCTCTTGGTGGGACAGGTTTTGCTCCCTCCGACTGACCGGCCCAGAAGGGGGTCAATTCAGGCATTCAAAGAGGCCGTGGGAGAGTTGTCGGATGCTGCGAAAGGAACTCGCGATGTGTTCCTCTCGTTCGTTTCAGATGATGGCAAGCCGGTTGCAGAATTTGAATATTTCAGATTTGAAGGCGCCCTCGGTTTAATCCCGTTGCAGAAGAATGACGTTCGTCTCGAACTCCGGGTCGGATGTAGAGACGGAAATAAGATCGGCGAGTTTTTCCCTCACGCCACGAGGGGACAGGGCGGACTTCTTGACTTGGTTGCAAGGCTGGATTCGGCACAAGGGGTTCAACCGCTCTTTGTCGTCGTCCGCTCTGCTTTGTCAGGCCCAGTCGGGCGCATTAAAGGTGTCAGCCTTCAGAGAGCGTGTCAGCCGATCAATTGGGACGAGGTCAAGGTCGCTACTCGGCGTAAAATGATTGGTTTGGGTGGAATGCTTTTACCGAAGGCGACCAATCGGCCCTGTTCCGTCCCAGCTGAAAAGTATAGGCAGTTGACAAGTGAGCGCCCGTCTTTCCGGGTTGAACGTGTTGCCACACCACCGGTAATCGATGGCAGGTTGGAAGAATGGGCGGGACGTACAGTCGAGTTGACGCAATCTCTTGAGGGGGCAACCTTTGAAAAACTAAACTCTGTGGCGTGGTTTCGCTATGATGACAATGCGTTTTATGTGGCCATGCGAAATCCGTGCAACGATGCTCAGTCTTTACGCGCAACTGGACATCTCTGGGGAATCACCGACGGGGTCGAGATCGCGTTTCAGCATGAGGACGTGGATGTGCCCGGGCCGATATTCACGTTGCACGGGTGGCCCGATGGTCGCTTCACCGCTCCGGAACAGGCGGGGATTTCCGATCCTATGGCCAGGAAGCTGGCCAATGCGGTCACCTATCGGACAGCTGTTGAAACTAACGCGTGGACGTGCGAATGGCGTATTCCGTTTGCGGCTTGCGATTATTCCACGTCGTCGTTGGGAGCTCTTTTTTGTAACCTGACTGTGCGGAATGTCGCGCAAGACACATGGAGAACTTGGAAAACAGCAGGTGGGGCCACCTATGATCTTCACAATGGTGGAGTTTTGGTTTTCAATGCGGGAGAGATGTTGTTGTCAGGAAGTCTCATGGACAAACTTGAGGTTTGGCTCGATGCCGCCGACATGACGTTGATCGAGCGGGACTCGGACGGTAAAGTAAGTGTCTGGAAAGATAAGAGCGGCAAAGGTCGTGATGCGATTCAGCGTGCTCCCGGATTCCGCCCTGACTATCTTGCTCATGGGCTGAACGGCAAGGCGACTATACGTTTTGACGATGCGCGGAAGACTCGATTGGAACTGTCTGATCTTTCTGATCGGCAGATCTCAGCCACTGTCATCGCCGTTGTCAGTAATCCGGAGCCGGGGCTTCCCCAGAATGCGAATCAACGTATTTTGACAGCCAGCGACGGCAAGGCGTACGACTACTTAGGTGGGCTCTGTTGTGCCCTCTCAGGAACTCAGACCGGAGGGCCTCGTCAGATTGTGCGTGAAGAGAAGGACCGTTGGGCCCAATGCGTGCGAATCGGTTGTTTCTCGCCAAACTACCAGACATTCTTCAAGGGAGACATCTCCGAAATATTGGTCTACAGTCGTATCTTGACGCGAGAGGAACGTTTCAAGGTGCTGGCTTACCTTATGGCGAAATGGGATTTGTAAAGGCGTCAACATCTTTGATGCGACGGATAAACACGGTGTATCTGTTACCCGTAAAATGGTGGCAGGCAGGACGCGAGATTTTTTATGAGGTCGCGGTCCAACGGACTAAAGGATATTAGATTTCGCGCCGACACACATTCACTGAGAGGAGTGGTGATGAAACGGATTCTGTCAATTGGTCTTACATGTTTTGGCCTATTTTTCGCTGCACGACACACTGCCGCCGCCGTTGATCCGTCTTTGTTGTTATGGTTGCCATTCGATGAAGGGGCTGGCTCGTATTCGTTGGACCGCTCTCCAAACGGACTTGAAGCAGAACTCTCAGGCATGCGGTGGGCCACAGGCACATTTGGAACGGCTGCTTATTTTGGGGGATCGAATACTTATATTGCTCTTCCACCTGTTCCTGGGTTCAACGGAGCGACTCAGTTTACCTTTTCGGCGTGGGTCACGTGGGAAGACCGTTCAATGCGACGGTACCCAAACCTACTCAGTTCATTGAACTGGAGTCCGGGAGGACTGATGCTTTTTGTTTCTGGAGATACCTGCTCGTTTCGGATCGGTCGTCCCGGTCAGCGTGCCGGACAACCGGATAATGCTTGGGCGGAAATAGGTGTTCCGGTCATGGCCACTCTTCCTCAGCACCAGTGGGTGCATCTCTGTGTCACATTCTCGCTTCCGCAGATCACCACATATGTAAACGGAAAAGTTGTTGGCCATGGGGTCTGGCCCTATGCGGTTGAAGCCGATGCTTTGTGCCTCGGCCGCTGGAACACACCCATCTGCCATAAGGGGCTGATTGATGACGTTCGGATTTATGCGCATGCCTTGACGGCACCAGAAGTAAACAACCTTGCAAAAGATCCGACACATGCCAGTTGTGCGTATCTCTTGGTGGACGAACCCAAACTCGCAAAGCCCCCTGTCATGACCCTCGAAAACCGCCATGTCAGATTTGAACTGGACGCTCAGGGTCAATTAACCTCGCTTCGTACCAAGAAATCACAGCGCGAGTTGCTCGCCCGACTCCAACCGTTTGTCAGCGCACGCCTCAAGGATGGTCGCACCCTCACTGCGCGAACGGTCACTCGCGATGCCAATAAATTGAACTTCGCATTTCAGCGTGGACTTGGTTCTGCTGTTCTATCGGTCGATTCGGAGAACGATTTCTTTACATTCACCCTCGAATCGCTGAGCCTTACCAATGTCAGCTCGTTTGTCTTTTGTCAGGTGCCGGTTATCACCACGAAATATCATGGAGGAATGGCAAACATGCTTTCGGATGACACCGATGCAGTCTGTTTGCGCGGTTACGAATTGCCGGTTGAGATGGGGATTGACGACAACGCTCTGCACGTTTGGTCAACTGCCGAACGAGGCCTGTCTGGCTGGCGAGCGGGACTTGCGGCCGGCAGCAAAACCGAGATGCCCAAGATGTTGCGTGCCATGGCTAAATATGCCGATGTGCCGACTTCGCGACTTGGCGGGCCTTGGTCGATCGGTGCTGATGCGAACCGAGGTTCATATCTTTTTGCTGACCTTAGGCACGCCGCGACCGACGACTGGATTGAACTCGCGCGACGCGGCGGATTTTCCACCGTCCACCTGCATGCCTGGTGGCATAGTCTCGGACATTATGAGGTCAACACCAACCTCTATCCTCGTGGTCTTGCCGATATGAAGGACTCCGTTTCCCGCATTCACGATGCGGGCCTAAGGGCCGGCATCCACACCCTTACCGCATGCATTGAGCCGCGCGATCCGTGGATAACCCCAGAGGCCAGCCCGTACCTCATACCGTTTGACCGCTACACATTGGCGCGTGCAGTATCTCCCAGCGATACCGTTATTTACGTGACTGAGATTCCGTCACCCCGCCATGATGTGGTTTTCACTTATATGGGAAATGGCAACGCGATTCGCATTGGTTCGGAAATCGTTCAGTATGCCGAAGTTTCGCGCGAGCCTCCTTACGCTTTTGTGCGGTGCACACGCGGCGCCTTCAAGACAAGGCCTAGTGCCCACGCCGCAGGTGAGCGTGCCGATTATCTGCAGCAGCGCTACATATCCTTCTACCCTCAGCCCGATTCGCCGCTTGCCGCTGAACTTGCAGACCACATCGCCCGCGTTTTCAATGCCTGCAAGCTCGATCAAATCTATTTTGACGGTTCCGAGGGTATGATGAGCCGATATGGCATTGACGCGATGCGACACGCTATCTTTAAGAGGCTCGACGGTAATCCGCTGGTGGAGGCGAGTTGTCACGGTGAGCACAATTGGTGGTTTCACTCCCGGCTTGGTGCCTGGGATCATCCTGTCTGGGCCTCAAAACGGTTTCATGACAAGCACATCGCAAATTCCTCGTTATATCGTGATTCTGATCTGCTTGAGCCCCAGATGGGGTGGTGGGCTCCGCGTATGCCGACAGCCCAAGCCCGCGGACATTTTCTTGACGAGATTGAGTATTTTGCCGCAAAGAATCTTGGTCTCGACGCTGCCATGGCGATTCAAGGGGTGGATGTTTCATATGCCCCGTTACCCTTCCACATCGAGAAACAGTTAACAATTCTCGGTTGGTATGAGCACTTGCGTCTCGCGCGATATTTCGATAAGCAGACTGTGGCCCGTGTTGCTGTGCCAGGAGAGGAGTTCCGTTTGCGTCAGAATTGCGATGGCCAATGGCAATTCACGCCTGTAAAGAGCATAACGCATCGCATCAGCGGCCTTGGCAACGGATCAGAAAAATGGAGCTTATACAACCCTTACGCTGAGCAGTCTCCCTGTGTACGTATCGAGGCGCTTTATGCGGTAGCGGCTTATGATAACCCCAAGCGAATCCCGCTCGTAGACTCGAGGGACTTCTCGTCTTTCAAGACTGCTGTGGCCAACGCAAGCACTTCTCTTAAACTTGCCGAGGAGTTTACTGAAGTGAAGGGCGGAACTAGCTGTTTGAGTTTGTGTGCCGTGAATAAGGGCTCTTCCCGTGTCGGCGCATGGGTCTGTGCTCGCCGTGACTTTCCCGCACCTTATCGGAATCTCGGCGGCACAGGTGCGTTCGGCGTGTGGATCAAGGGCGATGGCAAGGGCGCATTGCTCAATATACAGCTCGGTACCCCGCGCGAATTCATGCATGCGATCTCGGATCACTATATCACTCTCGACTTTACGGGCTGGCGCTATGTTGAATTCCTTGTGCGCGAGCGCGACGTTGAGCGCATGTCCGATTATGTTTGGCCGTATGGCGGAACATACGATATGTACCGTAACGCCCTCGACATGTCGCACATCTCACATGTTGCCCTTTATCTCAATGACCTGCCGTCAGGGGATCGTGTCGAGGTTGCTGTAGGTCAGATTATGGCGCTCCCTGTTCAGAGCACCACTCTTAAGCGCCCATCAATTACGTTGAACGGTCAGACGGTCGTGTTGCCAATGACTCTCAAATCCGGCGACTTTGCAGAACTGGAGCCCGACTGGCGTTGTGCGCATTACAGCGATAAAGGCGACCTGATCGCGTATGTGCGGCCTTTTTTTGCTAATCCTCCTTCTACTGCCGTGCCATTCTCAGCCGTGCTGCACAAAGATCAGAATGCCGTCAGTTTTGATTGTGACATGCCACAGGATGGCTTGAGCGCCCGTGCAGAAGTCACTCTAAGTGCTTTGGGGGTGCCCTTTGGTTCACCCAAAGCGCGCCGGCAAGTTGGATGGAAACACTTGGAGCGCGAATACGAAATGCCGCATCTGATCACAGAGGCGGGGAAGGGTAGCACTAACATTTGGGATGTCGCTGTCCGTCCGGGAGAGAAAGCGACTCTTGAATTTGAATTCTGTGGTGCGATGGAGGGGCCGGTGTTGACTGTGTGTGGCCGCACATTGCGTTTTCCCATCACACTGCTGACCGGTCAACGCTTGCTTTGTCGCGATCAGCGCAGTTGGACCGTTCTTGACTCTGATCATAAAACACTCGCGAAAGGTACCCTTGGCGAGAAAATTCCTGTCCTCTCCTCTGGACTAAATCGCGTTTCCTTCATGTGCTCTACGCCAGGCCGGTGCCAAATTAAGCTGGTTAAAGTTTATGTGCGCTAGCCATGAGGCACGCCGGTGACCCATCTAGAGGGAAATTCGGGCAAGGGGAGGGCGTGTTTTTTTAAGAAACCGCTTGCATCAGACCGGCTATAGGAGTACAAACTAAGCCGCTTAGCGGAAGAAGGAGGTGGCGATGGTGACAATCTATCACTGGGAAGGCGGCGGCCTGAAAGAAGTGCCTGCGCTGACTGGTGCCTGTTGGATCAATCTTGCCGACCCTTCTACAGAAGAGATATCCCGCGTTCAGGAGCTTACTCGTGTTCCGCGCGAGTTTCTGACGGACCCTCTTGATAAAGATGAACGCCCCCGTCTTGAGATTGATGAGGGGGTGACGATGTTGATCGTTCATGTCCCTTACCACGAACCACACGAAAACCTTATCCCCTTCCATACGCTGCCGTTGGGAATCGTACTCACACAGACGAATGTTATCACCATCTGCAATCGGCAAACACCGGTGACTAGCACGTTCTTAGATCAAATCCGCCGTGTATGCCCACCAGAAGACCAGTTCCGTTTCGCCTTTCAGCTCCTCTGGCATTCTGCCATTCTCTACCTGCGCTATTTGCGCGATATCCGACAACGTGCCGATATGGTGGAGCAAGACTTGCATGAGTCGATCTCAAATGAGGCATTGATGCGGTTGCTGAATATTGAGAAGAGTTTGGTCTACTTCACCACCTCACTCAAGGCCAACGACATTCTGATTGGTCGCCTCGAGCACACACGCCAACTTGACATCCCAGACAAAGATCTCGACGTTCTAGAAGACGTGGCCGTAGAGTACCGTCAGGCGTTGGAAATGGCTACTATTCACAGCAACATTCTTACCGGCACCTTGGATACGTTCGCCTCGATTATCTCAAACAACCTCAATAACGTCATGAAGTATCTGACGTCCATCACGATTGTGCTCATGTTGCCAACGTTGGTCGCCAGCATTTATGGAATGAACGTCGCGTTGCCCATGCAGCAGTTTCCGCACGCTTTTTCTATCCTGATGGGACTCTCGCTGCTGATTTCGCTGATCGTAGTGATCGTTCTTGCCCGTCGCCGTTTCTTTTAACGGAGGCGAGCTATGCATACAGCAGAGCTGACGCGCGCGCGGCAATGAACGTGCGACGCTCACGCGCCCACGCGGCAAAGAGTGTCTTAAGCGGTTCTTCCGATCGCACAAATGAACGTGCTTGTGCAGTGCCGTAAAGCGTGTCGAACCACTGTGGACGTACGCCCTTGTGGTGCCATATGCGGTATTTCCCATATTGTTCCGAGATCGTCCGTAAAATCACCAGCGAGGTTTCCGCTGGTCTGAACCGCTTCGGATCGACCACGGTCAGTCGGATGCCGTCTAGTTCCCGTCCCGCATAGTGGCCCGTTGCGGCCACATAGCGATAGGGGAAGAAGGTCACGCCTGCGGGGTTCACCTGTTTCATAAGGGCGCAAACGTGCTCAGCTTTTAGCCATGGGGCACCGAGCACACGGAACGCCAGATTCGTGCCGCGCCCACAGTCTATCCCTGGGAGTGCCTCTGCAAATACCGCAGCGGCATACGTCATGGCGCTTTCCCACGTCTTGATCCCTGGCGAAGGGGGCATGAAAGCAGGGCGCGAACCGTCCCATGCACTGTCGTTCCTGCTCCATCCCTCCATGGGCACAACGGTCAGGTGCAATTCCGGAAAGAGCGCGGCTTTCATCCAACATGCGCTCTCGGCCTGCGTCATTCCATACACCAACGGCACGCAACAAGGTGCCACAAAGCTCATCATGGCTGGTTCTGGCATGGGCCCGTCCACCACGTGGGGCAGGGGAATCGGCCGATCTGTCACAATCACCTCAACCCCGGATTCGGCACACGCACTGAGCATGTTGTGGAGCGTGGCGAGATACGTGTAACAGCGTACGCCAAGGTCTTGCAGGTCACAAACGATAACGTCGACCCCTTCTAACATCTCAGGTGTAGGTTTGCGGCGTTCGCCATACAGTGAGTAGACTGGAATATTCCAGTCGGGATGAAGCTGCGTGTACGTGTGCTCGCCGGCGCCGGACTGTCCGAAGAACCCATGCTCCGGCCCAAACAGAGCGACTAGTTTTTTGCCTAGAGCCCGATGTATCAACTGTGCCGATGTGGAGCCGTCTGAGGTCAAGGCCGCCTGATGGCTCAGCAATCCCACCCGTTTAGCTTTCAGCACGTCAAAGTTCCGACTAAGCAACACGTCGATGCCGATTTTCATGCGGAGGCTTCCCCATGCCGCAGGCGGTGCGATAACACGGCGAGGCTGGCCGCAAGATCCTCCCGTTTCACGATAACGTCTGCTGGAACGGATAACTGTACGGGGGTGAAATTCCAGATGCCGCGTATCCCCCCGGCCATCATTGCATCGGCAACGGGCTGGGCTTGGCTGGCGGGAACAGTTAGGATTCCGAGTGAAACGTTGAGTTTTCTCACGGTCTCAGCGATTTGATCGGATGGAAATATCGGGACGCCTCCAATTTTCCCGCGTTTTTTCGGATTTATATCGAACGCTGCAACAATCTTGAATCCTTGATGTTGAAAGCCAGGATATCCAAGCAAGGCAGACCCCAATCGGCCCGCACCCGCCAGAACCGCCTCGGTGTTGGCGTTCCAACCAAGAAAACGTTCGATTGCGGCTGTAATCTCGGCTAAAGGAAATCCGACTCTTGGCGTACCTCGCACGCCTGTCTTGGACAGATCTTTACGAACAACGATCGGATCCAGCGATAACGCTTTTGCAACCACAGCGCCAGATGCAAATTTCTCACCTTGGAGGGCCATTTCACCGAGCACACGAAGATACAAGGGGAACCGCTTTACCATCCTGTCGCCGATTTCGGCTTTTCGCGCTCCGCTCATAAATTTCTACACCTTTCTCAAGCCATGTCTATTTATAATATTATCCTATCCGTTTTAAACAATAAAGCACAGAATTGGATGGGACGCAACGGCGATTCACTGGCCTGACTCACTGGGCCGATGGGGTGAGGAAGGCCAGTGAATCGCCGTTGCGCCCCGCGCAGACATGGGCGTGACGGAGGGAAAGGGTGAGCAGGAACTTAGTCCGAGGGTTTATTTTTCGCTCAGGCTGCTGGCAGGGACCCAGCCGCTTCGGCCGGCAGCGCCAATGCGTACCCATGGGCCGGCGGTTTCGAGCGGGACGACGGGTGTGCCGGGGTTGAGCGCGAAAAGGACCGTTGCGGCGTGTGATGGCGCAAACAGGACGTCGGTGTGGCGGCCGAGTGTTCGCGCAACGGCTGAGGTCTTGCCGCTGAGGGCATAGGCCGCGCCGCCACCTGCGGCCAGCAACGCGGCGCTCAACAGCAGGGCGAGCACCTTATGGCGCTGGAAGAGCTGGAAGAAAACAAAGAAAGCGGCAAGGGCTCCGGCGCACCCGGCCAGAAGCGGCACGGCATGGCGCAGGGTGGAGTTGACACGCTCGAGTGTGACGGTTTGGGAAACGTTTGCCGTCGGGCCGGAAACTGCCGTGCTGATGACGCGGACATCGTCGGGCTTGGTCCCGCTGGGGGTATCAGTGAATGTCAGCTGGAACGGTCCTGCAACGCTCTCCTCGTAGCGTTCGGTCGTTGGGTTGAAGAAACAGAACCGCGCTGCCGCGATCTCGGTGGCGTTTGTGGAGGTGGGGATGAACACCTGTTCGGTCTGGATACGCAGCGGTTCGCGTGCCTGCTCCTTGGCGGGGTAGATCCTGAAGAAAGGCGAGTTTTGCGGCGCGGGCATGGCAGCATCAGCCAGCCAGCCCTGCCCGGAGAGCTCGAGGCTCAGGGTGATGATGTCGCCGGGACGGGCAAGGTTTTGCGAGAGTCGACCGTTCAGGCGGAACACGCCGATCGCGCCGCTGAAGTTCGCAGGCCGGCCTGCGTCTGGCAAGGCGCGCACGCGCAATGTGAAGGGGGACAGCTTTTGCTGTTTGGGATAGGACTGCCAGTGTGAGAAAAATCCGCTGGTGCGCCGTTCGACGAACATACACTGAAGGCCGGGGGTAAAGGTGTGATCGACGGGTTTGTGGCAGCGGGCTGCTGCTGTGAAGTGAAGCATGTCGATCGCTTGCGCGTCACGCGTGATCCGGTTGCGCGAGGTGCTTTCGAGGCGGCCGACGGTGAGCAGTTCGGGGTTGTTAGGAAAGTCGCTGATACGCAGGTCTTCGACTTCGCACCCCGAAGTAACCTCCAACTCGAAGTGGATCTCGAACGCTTGATTCACAAAGATTTTTTCGGGCACGGTATATAGGCGTCCCGCAAAAATTTCGCCGCCGAATGTGGGGAATGCCGCGAGTGTGCAACAGGCAATCGGCAACAGGCATCGGGCCAAACGACGGAGCGTGTTCGGCCGGCTTCTTTGGTCAACGGATGATGTTTTCCTGATTCTCATGGCTGATCCCCCGTATCGGTTGCGGAGGAGGAGATGAAGATGCGAGCGCCCCATGTGGTGGAATCGTGGCGCTCGTGCATGAGGGTTACGAGCACGGATACGGCAAAGACCAGTGCGACGAGACCGCCTGTCAGCATGCAGGTCTCCGAGAGGCTGAGGGTGAGGGCGTGCGGGTGAGAGGATCGTCGCGCGAGGATTCTGAAGAAGACGCCGAACCAGAAGAGTGTCCAGCCCCCCAGCGCGGCAAGCACACGCACGGGGCATGGAAAGGCATAGTGCCAGAAGAAGGCGGTGCGTGACCAAGGCAGATCGGCATGCGTATGTCCTGACTGGAGGGCGAGAGCGGCCGAAATTCCTTGCCGCGTTTCCGGGGTTGCGCCCAGATACCGTTCTGCCCGCGCGAAAGCGGCTGCTGCGTTGAGGCCATCGCCCGCCATCACCAACGTGTTGCCCAGGTTAAGGAAGAGAGGACCGTTACAGACACCATCGGCAACGAGGCGGTTGTAGGTGTTCGCTGCTTTGAGGTACGCTTCCGGTGTGTCAGCCGAGGCGGTTTGAGCGTTGGCTTGTTCCCAGATGAAAGCGCGGACGTCATTCGAGGCGAGGAGAACGGAAGGGGACAGAGAGAGCGAACAAACCGTGAGGACGGCAGCGAGCGAGAGGAGAGAAATTCCGGGCGACGGGCGTCGTATCAAGGAGGCGGTTTTCATGACAACTCCTCCTGTGTAACCGGCGTATCGAGCGCGGTATCTAGGGTCTGGAGGATGTCCGCAAGATTGCGGATGATCTCGTCGGTGTGCGCGGCAGAGTCTGGGCGGTACATTGCCTCGTCGAGTCGGGCAAGCAGGGCGCAACAGGAAGAGACGGTTTCTTCCGGGATGTTCCAGTGCCGCAACAGCAAGGCGGTTTCTGAAGGCGTTAGAGCGTTGCCTGTCACATCGAGACGGTCGCCCAAATAAGAGCGAATCGCTTGGGCGGCGCGGGCGGGCGTGGTGGAACGGCGCAGGGCGTAGCGGGCGCGATGCAACGCGCCTGACCGGCGGCGGCGTGTGCGCAGTGCCGTGGCGAAGGCGGTGAGCGGTGCGACAAGAGCGGCGAGCAGGCAGAGCACAGGACCTGCGCACAGCAAGAGCCGCGTGATGCGGTTCTGCGGCAAGAGCGACGCGGGGCATGACCCTTGAGCGTCGAGCGTGATGCCGTTAGGCAAAGGGCGTGTCCGGCCATCGAGCATGCCGGTCTGTTTGTCCGCTTCGGCTCCTTCTGCGGTTGCAATCTGAGTGGTGGCGCGAGCTTGTATGGGGACAGGTGCGGTTGTGACCGTCTTGTACGCATGCGCGGCGGTGTCATAGTAAGCGAGTTTGACTGGAGGAAACTCCAAGGTGCCTTCACGCGTTGGGCGGATGCGGTATTTGAAGCGCTTGCCGTCGGGCAAAGTGTCGGCGGAAACGTTATCGTCGTAGATGCGGAAGTCCCGGGTCAATTCGGGTTGAAGGTTGAGGAGGGGGGTGCGAAGATTCGAGATGCTGATTGGTCCGGTCAACTCAAGCGTGAGGGAGAGCGGGTCGCCGACCTTGCACACGGTGGTGTCAAAGGCGGCGGTCGCTTTCATGCCTTTGCCTACGGAGCCGGTGAACCATTCAGGGCGGCCCTCATCTGGCGGGGGCACGACGCGTACGGTGACTGCAGGCCCGATGGTATAGATATCCTTGGTGACCGCCTGGCGGTCGGCGGTGACATCGGCGATAACGGATCCTTTGAAGGAGAGGGGCCCGAATGTGAACTCGCCTTCTTTTGTGGGCGTGAAGTCCAGCGCAAGGGTGTATTCGCGGTATTTCTTGTTGTTGAGGGTCACCTTTTTCGGGGTGAGCCGGAAGCGGATGGGCCGCGGCTGGAACGGGTCCTCATCGCCGAAGAGTCGACCGAACCCGCTACTCATGTCGCGCGTCTTGTAGTCGTTGATGGCGAAGCCGGGCTGGCGACCGCTCTGGTCGATCAAGCCATTGAGCAGTTGATTCAAGTCGGGGCCTTTGAGCCCCTGTGTGGTCTGCCGGATATCAAGGAAATCTGCAGAGAGCTGTGGCAAAAAGTTGGGATGGAGGGGTTCGTTGCTCTCGGCGTAGGGGTCGGGGAGCTCGGCAACGGCAACAGAGAGGGTGACGGTAAAGGGCTCCTCGACCAGCACCGAAGTAGAGGACGCCGTGACGGCGGCGATGACCGTGTCCTGCTTCACGATGCCGGAGACTTTCACCGTGACCCCAGGGTGCGTGTAGGCTTTGCCGGACGAGAGGACGCGGATGGGGCCGGCTTTGAAGACTCCTTCGGAGTGTGGCTTGACTTGGTAGGCGAAGACGCGCCCTTCGAAGGACTCGCGCGTCATGCGCCCATTGATGATGGAGATGCTGGAGCGGCTGTTGCTGTGCTGCCCGAGAAACTGGATGTCGGCGGGGGCGAGCGCCGTGAGGTCGGGCGCGTCGAGGCCTCGGTCTGCACCGTTGACTTCAATGGTGAGGTTGAAACTTTCGCCCAAGTAGATGCCTGGGCGGGAGGAGGTGACATTGAGCGTGATTTCGGCGAAGGCAGGAAAAGCGAGGGCGAAGAGGGCCGGCAAAACCGAAAGGATCGGCCGGAACGACCGATCCGACCTTTGCGGCTTTATCGCTTCCATTGAGGTTTTCTTTCGCCGGGTCATAGGCTTCACCAGTCGCGTTCGGAGGGGGACATGGGGATTTTACGCATCTTCTCTTTCTTGTCCTGCTCATGTTCCTTTTCGCGGTCCAGCGCCTTGCGCAAGAGCTCTTGGACATCTTGGGGCGCTTCCTGCTTCTTAGGTTCTTCTTTTTTCTGTTCCTCTTGTTTTTGCTCTTCTTTTTTCTGTTCCTGTTGCTGCTGATCCTGATTTTGATTCTGCTGTTGATCTTGGTTTTGCTGTTGGCCTTGATTTTTTTGCTTGGGGAGCAGTTCGCGGATCTCAAGCAGGTCTTTGAGCGCCTGTTCCTGTAAGGCACGGCGCTCGTGTTCTTGAGGATTGCGCTCGATGATTTCGGTCT
>Ga0209066_10002318_pt1 | contig 23266 bp, 24 predicted proteins | sample All_14_2_FD_187198 | JGI IMG/M metagenome (GOLD analysis project Ga0209066, IMG submission 187198) | Freshwater microbial communities in response to fracking from Pennsylvania, USA - Allegheny Zone_MetaG_DW_15 (SPAdes) (version 2) ... | reverse complement strand
TCGTACACAAGCTACTCTATGACGTTCAAGGCCGCGATGCAATTTTTGCATGGGGAATGAAAACAAATAACTTCAAAATTCTGCTCCCAGCCGCCAAAAAGGCGGAACAGAAAAAGAATGAAATTGAAAAGGTGTGATGAAAATGACTGCCAATACAGCAACCGCCCTGAACGCATCGGACGTAGCCTTTCAGGCCCCCGTGCGTATTGACCGCGCAACCCCCGCCGATGCAGCCGTAGTAAGCGACATGTTCGCCCGTACGATCGTGGCCGATGTAACAACACTCAGCCGCGAATTCGGGCGCATGGTCTCATCGGAAAGTACACGCAAAACCGTTGAGGCCGCGCTAGCCGATCCTAACGCTGTTGTTATGCTGGCCCGCGCAGGCGGCCGTGCAGTGGGTTTTGCAATTGCAGCCCAAGTGAAGGATGCAACCAAACTTGAGGTCATTGGTGTTGTGCCCGATATGCGTGGTCTTGGCATTGGCGGTAATTTGTTCCGTAACATAGCGTCCGCCGTGCCGGGTTTGCGTGTTCGCACGGCTATGGCGCAGGGCTTTTTCGCCCGTATAACGGGTCGCGAAGGGCGCGATGTAACAGGCGTCAGCTTCGAGATTTTCAATCAGGGTTTCTTCGGCCCTGGTATGCGTGTACAAGAATTTGGTGCCCGTGGCCAACGCCTCGGCTAATGATTAACAAAAAGGGAAATGGTGCCGTGATGACCGATATGAACATGCTTTCGCAAACGATTGTCACCGCCTACGAAAACATGAAGGCGCAGGCTGCCGCATGGGCCCCTGATGCTGCAACAATAGCAGTGGTTGAGGAAGTGATCGCCTCCCTTGATGGTGGCACCATTCGTGCCGTTGAAAAAACCGATGCTGGCTGGCAAGGTCATGACTGGGTCCGTCAGGCAATTCTGCTATATTTCCGTACTCGTCAGGCGCAGGTTATGGAAGGCGTGGGTATGGCCCCCGCTTTTGATAAAATCCCCCTTAAAACCCAAAGCTGGGTCGAAGCCGATTTTAAACGTGCGGGCTTCCGTATGGTACCCGGCGCAACCGTGCGCCGCGGGGCATATATCGCACCCAACTGCGTGCTGATGCCATGCTTTGTGAATATTGGTGCCTATGTCGGCGAAGGTACGATGATCGATACATGGGCAACCGTAGGTTCTTGCGCGCAAGTGGGTAAAAACGTCCACGTATCAGGCGGCGCTGGCCTTGGCGGTGTGCTTGAACCCTTGCAGGCCCGTCCGGTGATTATTGGTGATAATGCTTTCATCGGGGCGCGTAGCGAAATTGCTGAAGGCGTTGAAGTGGGCGAGGGCGCTGTCATTGCCATGGGCACGTTCATTTCTGCCAGCACCAAAATTGTTGACCGTGCAACCGGTGTAACGCATATCGGTCGTGTGCCGCCTTACGCTGTCGTCGTACCGGGTATGATGCCGGGGCAAAATGGTGCGCCGGGTTTGGCCTGCGGTGTTATCGTCAAAACAGTTGATGAACGCACACGCGCAAAAACAGGCGTTAACGAACTGCTGCGCGCTGCCTAAACTGTACCCATGGAAAAATTCGAGTTTTGCGGCCTGAAAGACGGCCCAACATTGCTTATACTTGGTGGTGTTCATGGCAACGAACCTGCAGGTATCGTTGCCACGCGCCGTCTGGTTGACGGCCTTCAAAGCCGCGCGCTGACATTGAATTCCGGTCGCGTGGTTTGTGTGCCGCTAGTCAACGGGCCGGCTTTCGAAAAAGATGTGCGCTTCATAGACCGTAACCTCAACCGCATATTGGGGGAGGAGGATGCATCGGATATTGAAGGCGCGATTGCGCAAAACCTGCGCCCCATTTTGCGTGATTGCGATTATCTGCTCGATTTACATTCCTATACTGCCGGTGGCCCGCCGTTTTTATTCGGGGCCGATGACGCAAAAACCATGGCCTTCGCAGCGTCGCTGCCTGCTTCATGCGTTATTACAGGGTGGGATGCGTGTTATAAAGCGGCCTTCCCCGACAAACCTGCCCCCGGCATGGGTACAACGGAATATGCCCGTGCCCACGGTGTATGCGGCGTGACCTATGAATGCGGCCAGCATAAGGATTTAGAAGGACCAGATAATGGCTACGCCGCCATTCTGGGCGCATTGGCCCATACGGGCCTCATGGCCGCAGCAAATGGTACCGCGTCTGCAAAGGCGCCGCGCCATATTGAAATGCGCCATGTATTCGTCAAACAAAGCGCGGGCGATTTTGTAAAACCATGGAAACATCTGGAAGAAATACGCGCGGGCGAAGCCTTTGCCCGCTTCGATGACGGCACCGTACAAGCGGCCTCGCAAGACGGCCTTATTATCCTGCCGCATCGCGGCGTGGGCATTGGTACGGAGTGGGGTTACCTAGGCGTTTGAGCCCACCTGATACAAAAAAAGAAACCGGACCTGTAAGGGTCCGGCGAGTTGAACAGGGAGGTTTCACGTCTGGGAGACGTAAAGTCAACGCGAACGTTGACCGTGCTTGTTTAATGCTTCGTTGCTAACCCAGCTATAAATATTTTGACATAGCAGATATGCGTAATATGCATGTCTGACGCTATTAGCCATAGTTAGGGTGTGGAATTAGATCGGTTTTCCAGTCAGTTCTTCAATCATGAAGTCGCGGAAAACCTGTATGCGAGTCGAGTTACGACGCTCGATCGGATAAACGAAAAACACCGGTACTTCGAGGGCAGGGTAGTGATCGAGAATAATCTGGAGCTTAGGATTATCAATCACCATAAAGTCGGGTAAGCACGCAATACCAGAACCATGTTCTATAGTATTTAGAATGGCTTGCATGGAATTGATAAGAATTATGTTCTGCGCTGAATCTTTGTCCACGCCTGCAACTTGGAAAATCCAGTCCGTGTGTTCATGTGGGATAGGTACGCCCGAGGGGTAGCCCACAAGCCAATGCTTTTTAAGCTCGGATGCCGATTTGGGTGTACCAAATTCAGCCAGATATTGTTTGGATGCGCAGAGGTGAAAACGAATCGATGTCAGTTTGCGTTTAATGAGGTCGGGCTGGTTGGGTTCATACAAACGAATGGCGGCATCAGCCTCACGCATCCCTAAATTCAGCACTCGGTTGTCCATAATAACGGTCATGCGCATTTTCGGGTACAGGCGGCGGAAGCGGTCAATACGGGGGGCCAGCCATGCTGAACCCAAAAAACCGGGTATTGTGAGTTTGAAGGGGCCTTCAGGCGTGCTCTTAGTGTCCGATATACGGCCTTCCAAAAGCGCCAGCTTCTCGTAAACGTCCTTTGTGGCCTTAAGTAGCAAATCGCCTTGTTCGGTCAGCAAAAGGCCGCGCGCATGGCGGTGGAAAAGCGGAACATTAAGTTGTTCTTCAAGCGAGGCTATCTGGCGTGAAATGGCCGATTGCGAGAGGTTCAGAGCTTCGCCGGCATGCGTGAAGCTGCCAGCCTCGGCAACCGCATGGAATATTCGGAGCTTGTCCCAGTTCAGGTTCATTGCCCGCACATTTAATCAATTGTAGCTGGTGTGACCAGTTATTTTTCCAATCACTATCACATTCAGGCGGGTTATGAGCCCGGGGAAACGACGACACACGACCCGAGTTTAGCGCAGGCAGCATTGGCCTGTATTTCGCTAAAGCCCTGCAGGCGGGCACGGAAGATCAAGCCTTGCCCCGTGCTTTGCGGAATGATCACCGGCTGGCCGAATTGCAGTTCGGATGGTAGGCGCGATTGCGCAGTGCGCAGCGCTTGGTCGGTCATCGCACGGCTCTGGAAGGCGCCAACCTGAACGGACCATCCGTTGGCAAGGCTGGCGCTTGCTATTTGTGTTGATGCAGCACCCACAGGTACTTGTGCGCGTGGAATACGCAATTGCATTACAGTGCGTGCAGCACCGGCCGGCATTGTGGGTGCTTTATACGCACCATCGGCATCGTCATCCGCGCGGCTATGCGTGGTGGCTGTGCGCGTAGTTTTGGCGGGGGCCGATGCAGGGGCCGAAGGCTTGTTGGATTTTACTTTAGTGATGCTGGGGCTAGGTACGTGTTTTTGCGTGATGGCAGCCGTCGCAACTTGGGCCGGGCGCTGTGACGCAATAGGCGGCAGGTTGGCGCCAGCAAAAGAGGTGCCGTGTGTTTGCGTTTCAGCTTGTGCGGCATCGATCATGCTAGATATCTGGCGCGAATTTTGTGGGGCGTATGCGGCGTCTTCGGCATCGTCATCGGTGCTCGCCATAGTCGCGGCAGTATTGTCGGCTGGGGTCTCGCCTGCATCACCTACGCCAGCGGCATCTTCATACATAGGAGGTGGTGCAGGGGTTACGTCTTTACGGTTGCTGATCGATGCTTCCTGTATCTGGTTTGGTTTACGCTGTTTCAAATCGGCAAAGCCTTCATCCAGAAGTTTTACCATATGGTCGTTTCGTGATTTCCACGTAGCACCGCCAAATACAACGCCTATAAGGCGGTGCCCGTTTTGTTTGGCCGATGCAACCAAATTGAAACCTGATGCATTGATATAACCTGTCTTGATACCATCGAGGCCAGGATATTCCCCCAGCAAACGATTATGGTTTCTCATGACCGCACCTTTATATTCGAAATTGCGGATACCGAAATAATGGTACTGGTCGGGGAAGTCGCGCAGCAGTGCCATCGCAAGTTTTGCCATGTCGCGTGCTGTCGTTACCTGTTGTGGGTCTGGCAGGCCCGATGCGTTGCGGAAGGTCGTACGCGACATGCCGATGGCATGTGCGCGGCGTGTCATACGGCTCGCAAATGCCCGTTCTGTGCCGCCCAGGCGTTCGCCCAATGCTGCTGCAATATCATTGGCTGACTTGGTGACGATTGCCTTTATGGCGTCCTCGACACGAATTGTTTGCCCGGGGCGCAAGCCCAGTTTACTCGGTGACATACTCGCCGCATGTTTGGATATGCTGATGCGGTCATTGAGGCTCAGCGACCCTTCTTTGATCGCATCGAAGGTCATATATAGCGTCATTATTTTTGTGAGCGAAGCAGGATGGCGATTCGAATCAGCTGCGCGTGCCAGCAATATCTCGCCGTTCTGTGCATCAACAATAATTGCCGAATAAAGCTGGTTTTGTGAGGGTTTGGCGGCTTTTTTCTTTTTTTTTGTGGCGGCCTCTGCATCGGTGAATCCAATGACCAGAGTCGCGACAATCACGCATACGAAAATGAAAAAACGCGCCAGTGACGGGCGGTCCGCACTCATATTTTTTTCGCATGATGTTTGCTGCACGTTTTTCTTCTAGGCTTGGGTTTTCGTGATGTTGTGAGGAACGAGTGATATCATTAGTATAAAAATTACAAACCTCTTTTGTCCATCTTTTCAACAGCCTCTCGACTCTCGTGCATAAACAGGTATCATTGTTGACTGTAATAGGAATTTATCCTATTTTGTGCACTGCAACATTGGGGGTCTACAATGACTGAACTTCAAACTGTGTCTATCCAGGCGCTTGAAGGTATTAAACCGGTAACGGCTGTAGCCAAACCGGCAAAGAAAAAACCGGCTAAAAAAGCAGCTAAAAAACCAGCTGCCAAAAAACCGGCTGCTAAGAAGCCAGCTGCTAAGAAGCCAGCTAAAAAAGTAGCTGCTAAAAAGCCAGCTGCCAAAAAGCCAGCTAAAAAAGTAGCTAAGAAGCCAGCTGCTAAAAAGCCAGCTAAAAAAGTAGCTAAGAAGCCAGCTGCTAAAAAGCCAGCTAAAAAAGTAGCCAAAAAACCGGCTGCTAAGAAGCCAGCTAAAAAAGTAGCTAAAAAGAAAAAGTAATCTCAATGGCGCTGAAGAGCTTATCTCCAGCGCCGTTGACCAGCCAGTAAGCTGGGTGACGTCAGCAAAGGAGATAATTCTATGAAAAACATGAACATGAATCAGGCATACATCATGGATAAATACGCTGAAACCTACATGAAACAGATGGAAGACATGATGTCAGCGGGCAAAATGTCCACCGACGCATTTATGAAGTCTGGCTCCATCCTTGCAAAAGGTATGGAAGATATGATGAAAACTTGCATCAGCAAGGCTCAAAGCAGCAATGAGAAAAGCGCAACTGCCTGGAAATCGTTGATGGCCTGCAAGACCATTAATGATGTAGCCGAAGCGCAAAACCGCATGGCGCAGCAATGCCTCGAAGAAGCTATGAACACGACGGCCCAAATGTCAGAAATGTCAGTAAAGGTCGCCATGGAGTTCTTCGAACCCATCAATAAGCAAATGTCCGCCGCTATGAGAAAAGCACAATCAATGGCTGCCTAATTGGCCCATGATTGAGGATACCCAAAAAGCCCGCCGATAAGGCGGGCTTTTTATATCCCAATAATGTTGCGCTTTAGCCGTATTAGCAGTAAAACGACCCCGATTTACCCGAACATTTTTTGTCTGAACATCTAAGGAGTCTGCATGTCTATCGTGGCCCAACGCCTCTCGCGTATTAAACCATCGCCAACCATCGCTGTTACAACCAAAGCGGCTGAACTGAAGGCGCAGGGGCGCGATGTTATCGGCCTCGGCGCGGGCGAACCCGACTTCGATACACCCGACCACATCAAGGATGCAGCGATTGCCGCCATCAAGGCCGGCAAAACCAAATACACCCCCGTCGATGGCACGCCTGAACTGAAAAAGGCTATTGTTGCCAAGTTCAAACGCGAAAATGGCCTCGATTACGCAACCGACCAAGTGACGGTCGGCACCGGTGGTAAGCAAGTGTTGTTCAATGCGTTTATGGCGTCCCTGAATGCTGGCGATGAAGTCATTATTCCTGCCCCTTACTGGGTGTCATACCCCGACATGGTCATGATGGCTGATGGCACGCCCGTGTTTGTAGAGTGCCCTGCCGAACGTAACTTCAAACTGCAACCGGCTGCGCTCGAAGCCGCGATCACGCCAAAAACCAAATGGGTCATTCTGAACTCGCCATCCAATCCTACAGGCGCTGCCTACACCGAAAGCGAACTCAAAGCGCTGACTGATGTATTGGTGAAGTATCCGCATGTCTGGGTCATGACAGACGATATGTACGAACATCTCGTTTATGACGGTTTCAAATTCACGACCGTAGTTCAGGTCGAGCCACGTTTGTATGACCGCACATTGACGACCAATGGCGTATCCAAATCTTTCGCAATGACAGGTTGGCGCATCGGTTATGCGGCTGGCCCGAAAGAGCTGATCAAAGCCATGGCCAACGTACAAAGCCATTCGACATCCAACCCGTCATCCATCTCGCAGGCCGCAGCTGTGGCTGCTTTGAATGGTGATCTGGGTTTCCTGGTTGAACGGAACGAAACATTCAGACAACGCCGCGATATGGTCGTTGAAATGCTTAATCAGGCTGCTGGCATTTCATGCCACAAGCCGGAAGGAGCATTTTATGTGTACCCATCCTGCGCGGGCTGCATTGGCAAGGTCACGCCAAAAGGTGCGATCATCCAGTCCGATGATGATTTCGTGACATATCTGCTGGAAGAAGAGGGCGTGGCCGCTGTTCAAGGCTCGGCCTTCGGCCTCTCGCCCCATTTCCGTATTTCTTATGCCACATCAACCGAAGCGCTGAAAGAAGCCTGCACGCGCATTATTCGTGCCTGCTCGAAGCTGGCGGCGCAAGCGGCGGCATAAATAATCTTCAATACGAATCTAAAAGCCGCCTTCGGGCGGCTTTTTTTATGCGGCGTTTTCAGTCGCGATTTGTTCGGCAAAGCTGCGCATGAAAGCAATGCGCGTAGCCGCCATATTACGGGCGGCGGGCGTTTGAAGTGTCTCGGCAATCTTGTAAAGTTTTACTGCAAAATGATCGAGTCCATAGACCGAATCGTCGGGCGCGCGGGCTTGCGCCAATGGGTCAGCGGTATCGAATAAGGTGCGGCCCAATATACCGCTGACTGCAAAGCAGCGTGCGATGCCGATGGCACCCAAGGCATCCAGCCTGTCGGCGTCTTGTAATATTTTGGCCTCGATGGTGGTTGCTGGAATATTGGCCGAGAAACTATGCGCGCAAATGGCATGGTGAATGCCCGCTAAAATCGAATCAGGAAGGCTGTGGCTGCGCAGTTTGCTGCACGCGGCATCAGCCGCCATGCTCGATGCCTGTGCGCGCTGTGGGCTGTCCTTTGGCAGGTTTACAATGTCGTGTAGCCATGCGGCTGGAACCAGCACATCAAGGTCGCCGCCTTCAATTGCGGCAATCGCTTTGCATGACGCAACAACACGCTTGATATGGCCAATATCGTGGGCAGGGTCAGGCGCACCTGCCCACGCATCGGTCAGGATGCGCGCGAGGGTGGCTTCAGAAAGCATCGGTAAAATTAAGCGCGGCGTTCAAGTACGTGCAGGGCAAATGCTTTCAGCATTCCTGCGCGGTTATCAAATACATGCAGATGGCGGATGGCTTGGTGCACCAGCATTTCAGCACGCATTTTAGCCTGTTCCCGGCCTAGAGTGGTCACGAAGGTTGATTTGCCTGCAGCGGCATCGCCGCCTTGCGGTTTGCCGGTTTCGGCAGGGTCGCCTTCAACGTCAAGAATATCGTCTGTCACCTGAAAAGCGAGACCAAGGTCGAATGCGTAATTGCGCAGGGCCTTGCGGCGGCTTTCATCGGCCTTGCCTAAAATGGCGCCGGCCTCGCACGCGAAGGACATCAACATACCTGTTTTCATGCGGTGCAAACGGCTGATCTGGCCAACATCAAAGGCCGCTTTTTCGCCGATAAGGTCAAGCATCTGGCCACCGACCATACCGTTCATGCCGGCTGTTTTTGCCAGCAACGATGTCAGTTCGCAGCGCACATGTGGGTCTTCATGGGTTTCAGGTTCGGCCAGTACTTCGAAGGCGAGGGTGAGTAGCGCGTCACCGGCCAGAATGGCGGTCGCATCATCATATTTTTTATGAACAGATGGAAGGCCGCGTCGCGTATCGGCATCGTCCATTGCGGGCAAGTCGTCATGCACGAGGCTGTAGCAATGCACGAATTCAAGCGCGGCAGCTACGCGTTTGGCGCGTAAATGGTCAACGTTGAATAGCTTGGCGGATTCGCAAACCAGAAACGGGCGGATACGTTTGCCGCCTTCAAGTGATGCATAGCGCATGGCTTCGGTCAGGTAGTTTTCTGGGCTATCCGACAATGGAAGCATCGTCTCGATGGTTTTTTTGATGCCTACTGCTGTTTCTGACAGGGCGGCCTGAAGTTCGGGGGATGCTTCGCGAGGTGATGGCATGGTTTTTTGGCTGCTGTTATTCAGGGTTGAACGGAGTTGTGCCGTTGGCTATGCCATCGGCAGATAGGCTGATTTTTTCAACGCGCAAACGCGCATCGGTCAAACGGGTTTCGCAATGCTTTTTAAGGGCCATCCCGCGCTCGTAGGCTGCAATGGATTCTTCAAGGGGGGTTTGGCCCGATTCAAGCGCACGCACGATGGTTTCCAGTTCGGAAAGTGCGGCTTCGAAGCTCATTTTTTCAATGGTTTCAACGGCTTTTGTCATGGGCACAAAGCGTAACCGTTTGCGAAGGTGGCGGCAAGGATTATCGCGGCTTTGCAGCCATTATCCATTGCGCTCCTCAAATAGTTCTGGAATTAACCCTCCGGTTTGCTATCGCTAGACCCTAGGGGGGCACAAAACCATGTTTGATCTAGAAGGTAAGCGCATATGGGTTGCGGGCGCACGCGGTATGGCCGGTAGCGCCATTGCGCGGGCACTGGCGGCACGTGGCATACCCGCATTGCCCGACCCCGCGCGCGAGGTGCTGGATTTACGCAGGCAGGCAGATGTTGAGGGTTGGATAAATACAATCAAGCCTGACCTTATTTTCGTAGCGGCTGCCCGTGTAGGCGGTATTGCCGATAACGCTGCCCATCCGGCCGATTTCATTGCCGATAATTTACAAATTGAAACCAATATCATGACAGCCGCCGCCAAAGCGCGCGTACGCAAACTGGTGTTTTTAGGCTCAAGCTGTATATACCCTGCAAATGCGCCTCAGCCTTTACGCGAAGACAGCCTGATGACTGGCCCGCTTGAAGGCACAAACCGCGCTTACGCCATGGCCAAGCTGGCAGGTATTGAAATGGCACGCGCTTATAGGGCGCAATACGGGTGTGATTTTGTATCTGTGCTGCCGTGTAATTTGTATGGCCCGAACGATACATACGATGCAACGCGCTCGCATGTTATACCGGCGCTGATCATGAAGCTGCGTAATGCCATGGCGACAGGCTCGCCCAAATTGATGGTATGGGGCACGGGCAACCCTTTGCGTGAATTCATGCATGTCGATGATCTGGCTGATGCAGTTTTGCATGTGGCGCAATATTACAGCGATGCCGCTCCCATCAATATTGGCACAGGCCAAACAACAAACATCCGCGCATTGGCGCGGATGTTGTGTAATATCGCAGGCTACGAAGGCGCTATTGTTTACGATACCTCAAAACCTGATGGTGTCGCTTGCAAGGTGCTTGATATCACTCGGCTGCAGGATCTTTCTTGGCAGCATCGGATTTCGCTGGAACAGGGGTTGCGGTCGGTGTGGCAGCAGTATTTGCAGCAGCACCCGCTGTCGCTTTTGCAGCATCCTCAACCTTTTCAGCAGCAGCCTTCACAGCGTCAGACGCAGCGGTAGTGCCCGTCGTGGCTGCAGTGCTTACTGCCGCTGCCGCATCTTTCAACGCGGCGTCCGTTGCTGCTGTTGCAGGTGCAGTGGGTGCTACAGCAGGTGTGGTAAGCGCAGTCGCTGTGGGAGGCACGGTCGTAGCTGGTGGTGGCGTTACAGCTTCAGCTTTCTTTTCTTCCGTTTTAACAGCGGCTTTTTTGGCAGGTGCTTTTTTTACAGCCGCAGGTTTCTCTGCAGGTTGCTCGCTACCAATTTGGCCACGGTTATATTCAAGCTGCTGGCGGTTTAACTGGAAGCCCAGTGTGATGGTGTATTTGCCGCCCTGGGCGATATTCGGCAGCGGAATGGTCTGGGTAATTTTTTCGGCGTGATCCAGATCATCGACATCGGGTTTGAAGCGCATGGCTGTTGCCATGATCTTTTTATCAACCATGTGCCCGTCCGGTGCCATAACAGCCACGAAGTAAGGGAAGGTCATGAAGGCTTCAAGATCGCGACGGCCGTCAAAACGGCCTTTGTTTGTAATTTTGCCCTGCATGATCATGTCGATATCGACAACAACCGAATTATCGGTGTAATCGCAGCCGCCACGAATATCAACGAGTGATGCGCGGGCAATCATGGCACCCGAAGGTTTGCCTTCAGGGCCATCAAAATAGGTGATGGATTTGGTAGCCGGAAGCACTTCGACGGCAGGGCATTGAGTCGGTGCGCCCTTAGGTTGCGGAGTTGCATCAGCTGTGGTTGCACCATCGACCGATGGCGGGCGCGGTACATCGCCTGGTTCCACGTAAACACCGGTGACCCCGTCACCACCCATTACGGACGAAATCTCTTTCTGTTCCTGTGCGCTTGGCGTTATGGCAGTTGGTGCCGCAGCCGTGGCCCTTGAGCCAGGTGCCTGTGCTTTTTCACCTGAGCCCCACATCTGGGAAATCGATGAACATCCGGCAAGGGCCAGAACGGAAACGCTGGCGGTCATGAGTACGAAGTGGCGCATGGATAAAACCCTATAAGAACCAAGTGGCGTGGCAGAGACCCATAAAAACAACTGAATCCCCCGTGGTATTTTTAGGAAGTGTGCCTTATCTTGCCCCTATGGACAAGATGGACCTGACTATTCTTCTGGCAGCACCCCGTGGTTTTTGCGCGGGGGTTGACCGTGCTATTCAGATTGTTGAGCGTGCTTTGGCGCAATTCGGGGCTCCGGTCTATGTCCGGCATGAAATTGTTCATAATCGTTATGTTGTGGATGGTTTGCGGGCCAAGGGAGCTGTTTTCGTGGAGGAGCTCTCCGAGATTCCCGAAAGCCACGCTGACCGCCCTGTTATCTTTTCAGCCCATGGTGTCGCCAAGGCCGTCCATGATGAGGCAAAAAGCCGCATGATGTTCGCAATCGATGCCACATGCCCGCTTGTTACAAAGGTCCATTACGAAGCGCAGCGCCACGAAAAAGATGGCCGTCAGGTTATTCTGGTAGGCCATGCTGGCCATCCGGAAGTCACGGGCACTATGGGGCAGTTGCCCGAAGGGGCGGTGCTTCTTGTTGAAACCGTGGACGATGTCGAGGCATTGGTCGTGAGAGATCCGGCGCGGCTTTCCTATGCCACACAAACCACCCTTTCGGTTGATGATACAGCCGTGGTGGTTGATGCCCTGAAAACCCGCTTTCCTGATATTAAAGGCCCAGGGCGTGAGGATATTTGCTATGCCACGACCAACCGGCAGGAATCGGTTAAAGCGATTGCCAATAGGGTCGATGCATTGCTGGTCATCGGTGCGCCCAATTCTTCAAATTCAAACCGCCTGGTCGAAGTCGCGCTGAATTATGGCTGCCCCAAAGCCGTGCTTATTCAGCGTGCCGCCGATATTGACTGGAACTGGCTAGGCAGTATCAAAACATTGGGCCTAACAGCGGGTGCATCGGCCCCAGAAATTCTGGTCGATGAAGTGGTTGATGCCTTCAAGTCACGCTTTAACGTACATGTCGAAGTAGTTACGATAAGGGAAGAAAATGTCATCTTCCGCCTTCCGCGTTCACTTGAAGTTGCATAAAATAAACCATGGCTGTTTATACCCCCGTCAGTGTTGATGAAGTCGCAGCCTTTTTGCGCGGCTACAATCTGGGTGAATATCGCGACCATCAAGGCATCACACAGGGTGTTGAAAACACCAATTATCACCTGATAACGGATAATGGGCGCGCCATCCTCACCATCTTTGAAAAACGGACCAACCCGGCCGATTTGCCTTTTGTTTTTGGTTTCACCCGCCATCTTGGGGAATCGGGTGTGCCCGTACCCGATGCATACCCGAATCGGGCGGGCGCGCTTGTGGGCATGCTTGCAGGCAAGCCCGCATCCATCATCCGCTACCTTGATGGCGCAGGCGTCGATGATGCCGGTATAACACCCGATATGTGCGCCCAGCTGGGCCGCACGCTGGCGCATATGCATCTGGCCGCTGCCAGCTTCCCCGATACGCGCGCCAACCCCGTGGGGCCCGAGCAGTGGCGCGAGCTGCTTGCATCGGCCATATCTGAAACCGACTTGGTCTCTCCTGAGTTGGCGAATCGTATCGCCGCAACCTTCACCGATTACGCGGCATTAGATAGTGACGCCTTATCGCGCGGTGCTGTCCATGCCGATGCGTTTCCCGATAACGTATTTTTCAATGACGGCAGGCTATCGGGGGTTATTGATTTCTATTTCGCATGCACCGATTTTTACGCCTATGACGCAGCGATGACTGTTAATGCGTGGTGCTTTGATACAGCAGGCATACTTGTGCCAGCGCGGCTGGCTGCCTTTGCGGCGGCGTACGAATCGGTGCGCCCGTTTACAACCGCCGAGCGCGCGGCTTTTGGCACATTGCGCAGGGCCGCGGCTTTACGCATTTTCGCAACCCGTTTATACGACTGGGTGTTCACGCCTGCTGGCGCGCAAGTCACCAAAAAAGACCCGCTGGAATACGCGGCTAAACTGAAAGCCGATTGCACATGGCTGTAACCATTTTTACTGATGGCGCATGTTCTGGTAACCCCGGCCCGGGCGGCTGGGGCGCGATTTTACGTTATGGCGATAGCGAAAAGGAATTATCGGGCGGTGAGGTTTTGACCACCAATAACCGCATGGAATTGATGGCGGCCATTTCAGCCCTCGAAGCGCTTAAAAAACCCTGCACGGTTAAGCTGATAACCGACAGCAAATATGTGATGGACGGTATTACAAAATATGTGAACGGCTGGGTGCGGAATGGTTGGCGCACGGCCAATAAGCAGGAGGTAAAGAACATCGACCTCTGGCAACGACTCATGGAAGCCGTGAAGCCTCATAAAATCACGTGGGAATGGGTCAAAGGCCATAATGGCCATGCTGAAAACGAGCGGGTCGATGAACTCGCGCGGCTTGCGATTCCAAAGCCTTAGACAAATTATCCACAGCGCATTTTTGGGGCAGGGTACGGATTCAGATTCCGTTAACCAGCGCGGAGTCACCCTTTGCTCATGGAAGGCCATTGAAGGCAAGCCAGCAAAGTAAGGGGAGGTTCACAATGTCCACGACATACGTTACCCGTCCAGCCACAGCGACCACTACAACACGCCGCGCCCATTCAACCGTTATTCTGCCCTACATGCCCGAAAGCACAGGCAAGGCGGAACGCGAAATTTATATGGCGTTCATACGCGCCCTGCGCGAAGGCACACAGCGCCGCATGGAAGTCCGCATTTTAACATCCATCCACCGCGCAGCCGATGCCACCGACAATTCGGATGCCTATGTATCACGCGTGCTGGCCGATATGGGGCTTATCGCAAGCCGTTTGGCTTTCCCCGGTGACTTCCTAGACCATGTTGATGCCACCATGCTGCGTGACCGCCCGCTGCATAGTGTTCCTGCCTCCTATCTGGCTCTAACCCAACACTGGGCCGCAATAGGTGAGGAGCTTTACGACCCCGCTTTGCGCAGCTCCGGCAAAGCCGGTCAAATGCATGGTTTTCTCGCTATGGTTTAGGAGCGTAGCATTGGCTTGTGGGAGCCCGCGAATATGTTACATTCGTAGGATATAACCACACGAAAATCAGGTTCAATGCCTTACGATTTTTCAAAACTTACAGCACTTGTCGTTGAGGACTCGCCAGCGATGCTGGAAGTCGTAATTAACTCTCTGAAGTATCTGGGAGTTGGTCAGGTTTTTCAGGCCAGAAACGGCGAAAGCGGATTTCAGCAATTTGTTAGGCAAAAGCCTGATATTGTCATCACAGATTGGGAAATGGAGCCTGTTGATGGGCTCGAGCTTGTAAAATGGATCCGGCTTGACCGGATGTCGCCGCGCCGCACAGTGCCTGTGATTATGATGACAGGTTACGCCGCAGGCCCGCGCGTGGCGTTGGCGCGCGACCGCGGTATCACCGAGTTTTTGGTAAAGCCGTTCACTGCAAATGAGTTGGCACGCCGCATTGCTTATGTCATCGACCATCCACGCGACTTCGTCGAGACTTACGAGTTTTTCGGGCCCGACCGCCGCCGCCGAAAAAGTCAGGATTACCAAGGGCCGGAACGGCGTAACGACGAATAATACAAAGGAAGCCGCACGTGGCCAAAAAAGATAAATACGGGTACAAGGAATCGCTCCCGCGCTTTTTTAAAGCCGATGTCGAATTGCAAAAAAAAGTAGGCACAGGTTCGCTCGACAACGGGTCTGTCGGTAAGGCGCAGGCCTATCTTGATAGTATTAAAACCGACATTGCCCCCCAGTTGCGCGAATCGCTAATGTTGATGGAAACGGCCTTGGCCAATGCGCGTGAAGTTAACTACGGCCGGGAAGAGTTTTTGCCGGATGTCACCAAACCGCTAATGGATATCAAATCCGTATCCGGCATGTTCCATGAAATGATGATCTGCCGCGTAAGCTCGTTTGTGCTGACTTTCGTTGAGGATGTCCGCAAATTCGATGCCGATGTTACCCAAATTCTGATGGCCTATGTCAAGGTTGTAAAAACATTGTTGGACCTCGGCATCAAGGATGAAACAAACCCGCACGGGCAAAACTTCATCAACGAAATTCGTGCAGCCACAAAACGCTACTACGACAAACAGGCCGCTGCCAAAGGCGGATAAATTTTTTGGCTCATTGAAGCCCCGAATTAATCGTTAAATCCACCCTGTTCGACAATCGGGCGCATATGCGCACCGGGTGCCTGTTCGCCTGGTTGTGGTGTCTCGCCATCACCGAATATGCGCGTGAATACGCCACCAAGGCCTTCTGTCGACAGAGCGTTGCCGAACGACATTTCATAAGGGTTGGCATCTGTCATGGCGACCACGGGGCGGTCTTCCTGTGCCACCTGAATGACTTGTCTGAAAATATCGGCAGGAGCATTACCGCCATATTGCTTGTACATAGGGGCGTTGTCATCGTTACCTACCCATACGGCTGCCACAGCAGCGCCCGACATTCCAACAAACCATGTATCGCGGTAATCAGATGACGTACCGGTTTTGCCTGCCACAGGGAATCCTGGGTAAGCGCGTGTGCCGGTGCCGCGCGTCACTACTTCTTGCATCATGGCGATCAGGCGTTTGCAGGAGTCACCGTCCAGCACGGGGGGCTGGGGCATGGCTTCATACTTGTAGAGCTCTTCGCCTTGCGTATCGCGAATGCTTATAATGCCGTAAGGCTGGGTCGGTACGCCGTAATTGGCGATGGTCGTATAGGCTGATGCCATTTCCATGACGGTGACTTCGGATGTGCCAAGCGCCACGCTGTAATTTTGTACCAGCTCTTGCTGGATACCAGCGCGATGCGAAACATCAATCATGGCGTCGACACCAACCTCTGTGGCCAACCGCACTGCGGCTGTATTGAGCGAAAGTGCAAGCGCGCTGCTGAGTGGAACCATGCCGTAATACTGGCCATCGTGGTTTGCGGGCGCATAGCCATCAATATTGATGGGGCCGTCTTCAATTGCATCACCGGGTCGCCAGCCTTTTTCAAGGGCTGCCAGGTACACGAAGGGCTTGAAGGCTGAACCGGGCTGGCGCATTGCCTGTGTCGCGCGGTTGAACTGGCTTTCACGGTAATCACGCCCGCCCAGCATGGCCCGGATGGCACCGTCACGGTCCAGCACTACAACAGCCGCCTGCGGTACTTTCTTGGCACCTTTGAAGAACGTATCGATGGATATACGCACGGCTTCTTCGGTCGCGTGCTGCAATTTGGGGTCAAGCGTGGTGACGATGGTAAGGTCGGCCCCTGAAACGCCAATCAGTTCGTTCGCGCGGTCGAGTACCCAGTCGGCAAAATAGTGGCTGGAATCGGTACTGCTGCGCAGGCTGATGGGCTTATGCGGCGGGGTCGGGTGCGCGCTGGTCTTGTCGGCACCTTTTTCTTTTTTGTCGTCAATGAAACCTGAATCTTCCATGGCGGCTAGCACCATGTTCATGCGCGCAAGCGCCCGGTCGGGGTTCGTTTCAGGTGAAAGACGCGAAGGCGCTTTTAAAAGCCCTGCCATCATAGCGGCCTCTTCCAGCGTCAGTTTATCGGGTGTTTTACCGAAATAAACACGCGCAGCCGCATCAATGCCGTAGGCGCCCGCACCAAAATATACGCGGTTGAGGTATGATGATAAAATCTCATTTTTGGTGTACTTGGTTTCAAGCCATACGGCCAAAATGGCTTCCTGTATTTTACGCTTCAATGTGCGGTCAGGTTTCAAAAACAGGTTCTTGGCAAGCTGTTGCGTGATGGTCGAGCCACCTTGCACGACATGACCCGAACGCGCGTTCATAACAACTGCGCGCAAAAGGCCGATGGGGTCCACGCCTAAATGATAACGGAATCGGCGGTCTTCAATCGCCAATACGGCATTGCCAACGTAAGGGGGCAGGTCTTCGACGCGCACGCGCTTGCCGCTGCTTTCGCCGAAATTGGCAAGCACGGTCTGGCCGTCTTGTGCCAGCACGATGACCGAGCGTTTGCGCTCGAAATTCGATTTCTTGGTAAGCTCGATGAGGTCGCGGCCATACCATGCCACAACACCGGCGACAGCAATGCCGCCCCAGATGGCCAGAATAAAGCTCCAGCGTATCAGCGTACGTATAAGCCCACGCTTGGGTGGGGTGCTATCAAAATCATCGTATTTATTGCGTCTGGCCATGGTTGCCTAACATGATAGATTGTATAGGAAAAACAAGTGGTTTTAGAGGGTTGTATGAATATTCCGGCATCTGTCATCGCGATTTGTCTGGGCCTCACGGCACTCGTGCCTTTTGCCGTTCTATCGGCCTGCTTGTGGCTGGTTGACCCGCAGTATCAGGCGGCCTTTGCGGCCGTATTGCTAGCCTACGGCGCATCCATACTAGGTTTTCTGGGCGGTATCCATTGGGGGGCCGGGCTGTCATCGGACGATGCGCCCGTGCATTTCTGGCAATATGTTTATGGCGTGTGCCCCGCCTTGCTGGCATGGGCGGCTGTGTTGGCCCCCACGCCCAAAGGGCTGTTGCTGGTAGCCGCAGGGCTTGTGGCAGCGTTGATTGTCGACCGTAGGGTCTGGGCGCACACTGCGTGGTTCGTGCGCCTGCGCACCCGCCTGACAGCCGTAGCTGTCGTCTGCCTTTATGCAGCCTATGCCGCTATAGCAAAATAGGTAGCACGAAGGGCAGGGCCAGCACGGCCAGTATGGTGCTGATAAGCACCAGCAAGGCTGAATCGCGTACGGGCGCCCCGTTGGCTGCCGCATAGGCAGGCAGGTTGGCAGCCACCGGTGCTAGCGACAAAACAAGCACAAGCTGGTGGATTTGCGGGGTAAACAAACCTGGGTCCAGTATCGCAAAGCCGAGTGCCGCCAATGGCCATAAGGCAAACTTGCCCAGCAGTGTTACGCCCAGTAATTTGGCATTGAGTTTAAACCCTTTGGCCTGCGCGAGGGCCAGCCCCGCAATCATCATGCCGATGACGACATATGCGCCCTTGCAAAGCTCCCATAATTTAACGGCAGCCTCAGGCAAAGTAAGGCCCATGGCGGCGAAAGAAACGCCCAGAATAAGCGCATATAAAACCGGCAGACCCGCAACACGGCGCAAAGCTTCCTGCGTAGTGAGTGAGCCGCGCGCCACAAAATAAAACCCGACGCTGGTTTCAAAAACCACTACGCCCAGATTGGCCAGAAAATAAGTGCCCGCAGCATCAGGCCCGAATAGCGCAAGCGCAATGGGCAAACCGAAATACCCCGTATTGCCCGACCCGCACGCAACCGGCAGCAAACAGCTTTCGCTTTTATCAAGGAAGCGTTTGCCCACGAAATAGCTGATAAGCCCGATGGCTAAAGCCATCAGGAAAGTGAAGAACGGCAGCGCAATGAGGGCAGGGGTGAACACCAGCCGTGCGGTCGAACCAAACGCTACCAGCGGCGTAATCGCGTAGATCGCGATGGTCGCAACCGACTTGATGTCGATCATGTGTTTGCGGCCAATAATATAGCCAAGAAAAATGAGGGCCGCGAGGGGGATGCAGGTCTGGAATAACAGGCTCGTCATGCCTGTAAGCCTATCAGGTCATCAGCAGTGTTGCGAGACCCAGGAACGTAAAGAAGCCGACGACATCGGTGACGGTCGTCAGGAATACGGCGGACGCCAGAGCCGGGTCGACATCTAGTTTTTCGAGGGTCAGCGGGATAAGAATGCCGAAGAGGCCAGCCGCCACGAGGTTAATGATCATTGCAAAACCGATCACAACGCCCAAGAGGTTATTGTCGAACCACAAGGCGGCCAACAAACCGGTGATGATGGCAAACGCAAAACCGTTGAGGAAACCGACAGCCGTTTCCTTGACGATGGTCCGCAGCATGTTGGTTTTGGAAAGTTCTTTCATGGCAAGCGCGCGCACAGCCACGGTCAGGGTTTGTGTGCCGGCATTGCCGCCCATACCCGCCACAATGGGCATAAGGACGGCCAGCGCGACAATTTTCGTGAGCGTAACCTCAAACAAACCCACAACACTTGATGCGATAAATGCGGTCACAAGATTGACGGCCAGCCACCAGAAACGTGAAACGGCAGTAGGCAGCACCGTGCGGTGAAGGTCCGAGCTTTCGACCCCGCCCAGTCGCAAGATATCTTCCTGTGCTTCTTCAGCCACAACCTCGACGACGTCATCAAGGGTGATAACCCCGAGAATGCGGTTGTCGACATCAACAACCGGCGCCGATGTCAGCCCCTCGCGGCGGAACAGGCGCGCAACTTCTTCCTGGTCGGTATCGGCCGGAATGGGGTGGATATCAATCAGCGCAAGGTCTTCGATTTTGACCGCACGTTTGGACCGTAAAATACGATCAAGCGGAATTTCGCCCACCACGTGGTAAAGCGGGTCAATCACGAATACGACTGTAAAATTATCCGGCAGCTCGACATCCGCCTCGCGCATATAATCGATGGTTTTACCAACGGTCCAGAAGCGCGGAATGGCCACGAAATCGCGGCTCATCAGACGGCCGGCGGATTCGTCAGGGTATGTCAGACCCTCCTCAACCGCGGCGCGGTCGCTGGCCGAGAGTTTCAGCAAAATCTGCTTTTGGAAGCTGGGCGACAAATCTTCGATCAAATGCACCGCGTCATCGCTTTCCAGTGGCGATATAAGGGCTGCCACGCGTGATGCCGGCATTTCCTCGAGCGTCTGGCGTGCAAGCTCAGGTGCCAGCCATGAAAACACGCCGGCTTCGAAAATCAGCGGGAAGCGGTCAATCAGGTACGCGCGGTCTGCTCCGCCGATTTTTGACAGAAGGTCTGCCAAATCGGCATCGCCCAGTTCGTTGAGGAACACGCGCACGTCTTCATCCCGCTCATCATCGAGAGCAGTCAGAATATCGTCGATCATCTCATCCGATAGCGAAGCCTCGACCACAATGTCGTTGTCGGGGGTAGAATCTGTGAACAGGCTTTCTTGTTTCGCGTCGTCGAGGGATCGGACGTCTTTGACGTTGTCCGGTTCCATGGACCCCTTTTATACGCGAGGTAATAAGGAAGGCCAGAAAAAACAGGAGGATACGCAAAAGCCCCGCAATCCGTTAGGGCTGCGGGGCTTCAAAGGGGTAGGGCGGGGCTTCTTAGCCGAACATGGGCAAATCGCCTTCGGCCATCACCTGCGCGCCAACAGCAGCCATGGCGGCCACGTTGACGAGGCCGCGCGGTGTCGCGGCCGATGTCACAATGTGCACAGGTTTGGCAATGCCAAGCAGGAATGGGCCAACCGGCACACCTTCCGTCATAATCTTGACGGCGTTGTAGGTGATATTCGCGGCCTCGACGGTCGGGAATACCAGCAGATTGGCAGCGCCCTTCAGGCGACCATTCGGCATGACAATGTTGCGGATCTCTTCCGAAAGTGCCGCATCGGCGTGCATCTCGCCGTCGACTTCCAGTTGTGGGTCACGGGCATGGAGCTCAGCCACAGCCTGACGCATTTTAATCGCGCTCGGGTGGTTGTGGGTGCCGAAGTTGGAATGCGATACCAGCGCCACCTTTGGCTCGACGCCGAAGCGGCGCATTTCTTCCGATGCCAGCATTGTCATTTCGACAACTTGCGAAATGCTAGGGTTCGGGTTCACGTGCGTATCGCAGAAAAACAACGTGTTCTTGGGCGTGATAAGGCCAACACAGGCAGCCGCGGTTTCAACACCGGGCTTAAGGCCGATAATATCGTGCACGTGTTTCAGGTGTTCGTGGTACTGGCCAATGACGCCGCAGATCATGGCGTCTGCTTCGTTGCGTTCAACCATCAGGGATGCAATGACCGTGGGGTTTGTGCGAACGACCAGGCGGGCCACTGCAGGGGCAATGCCCTTGCGTTCCATCAGTTGCAGGTATTTGGTCCAGTAATCGCGGTAGCGCGGGTCATCTTCAGGGTCGACCAAGTCATAATCGTGGCCTTTTTTAAGGCGCAGGCGCAGCTTTTTGATACGCACATCGACAACTTTTTCACGGCCGATCAGAATCGGGCGGGCCAGCTTGTCATCAACAATGGTTTGTGCCGCCATCAATACGCGGTCTTCCTCACCTTCGGCGAAAACGATCTTCTTGATCTCTTCCTTCGAGCGGCGGAACAGCGGGCGCATCAGCATGTTCGAGCGGTAGAAATGTTGGGTCAGGCGGTCGCGATACGCATCGAAATCGGTAATAGGGCGGGCGGCGACGCCAGAATCCATCGCAGCTTTGGCAACGGCCAGAGGCACTTTGACAATGAGGCGCGGGTCGAACGGTTTTGGTATCAGGTAGTCAGGCCCGAAGGTCAGCGATTCTGAACCGTAAATGGCGGTCACTTCATGCGTGGCTTCTTCCATGGCCAGATCGGCAATGGCTTTTACGCAAGCGATTTTCATTTCCTCGTTGATGGCGGTAGCGCCCACATCTAGCGCACCACGGAACAGGAACGGGAAGCACAACACATTGTTGACCTGGTTCGTGTAGTCCGACCGGCCCGTGCACACGATGGCGTTGGGTTTCACAGCCATGACTTCTTCAGGCATGATTTCAGGGGTCGGGTTGGCAAGCGCCATAACCAAAGGCGCATCCGCCATTGATTTCACCATGTCGGCTTTCAAAACGCCGGGGCCCGAGAGGCCCAAAAACACATCGGCGTCGGCAATCGCATCAGCCAGTGACCGTGCGTTGGTTTCAACCGCATAGGCTTCCTTGTAAGGGTCCATGCCTTCTTTGCGGCCTTTATAAACAACGCCGTTTTTATCGGTCACGGTAATGTTCGATTTTGGCAAGCCAAGCTGTACCAGCATGTTGAGGCAAGCAATGGAAGCGGCACCGGCACCCGAAGCCACGAGGCGGATCTCTTCCATTTTACGGCCCGAAAGACGGATCCAGTTTGTAAATGCGGCGCCTACGATAATGGCAGTGCCGTGCTGGTCGTCATGGAATACGGGGATTTTCATGCGCGCACGCAGACGGCGCTCGATTTCAAAGCATTCGGGCGCTTTGAAATCTTCAAGGTTGATACCGCCGAAGGTGGGCTCGAGCGATGCGATGATATCGACCAGTTTGTCGACATCGGTTTCATCGATCTCGATATCGTAGGAATCGATATCGGCGAATTTTTTGAAAAGGGCGGCTTTGCCTTCCATGACCGGTTTGCCGGCCAGCGCGCCAATATTGCCAAGACCAAGAACGGCCGTACCGTTTGATATAACCGCCACGATGTTGCCGCGACTTGTATAATCAAGCGCCAGCAGGGGGTTTTCGGCAATCGCCTCACAAGCAGCCGCGACACCCGGTGAATACGCCAGCGACAAATCGCGCTGGGTTGTCATGGGTTTCGTTACTTGTATCGACAGCTTACCGGGTCTCGGTTGCTTGTGATATTCGAGGGCTGCATCACGCAAAGATTGGTCCATAAGGCTTATCCCGTAAAAGGGTGAAAAGAACTTTCAGATGTGATGGTGCGGCCGAGAAGACTCGAACTTCCACGGGTTGCCCCACAGCGACCTCAACGCTGCGCGTCTACCATTCCGCCACGGCCGCATATCACATCGGATTTGCGCGAGTAGTTAGCAAATCCGCCTGATGGTGGCAACACGAATACACAATGCAACGCACCATGAAAAGGATAAAAT
>Ga0209066_10002317_pt1 | contig 23268 bp, 21 predicted proteins | sample All_14_2_FD_187198 | JGI IMG/M metagenome (GOLD analysis project Ga0209066, IMG submission 187198) | Freshwater microbial communities in response to fracking from Pennsylvania, USA - Allegheny Zone_MetaG_DW_15 (SPAdes) (version 2) ... | reverse complement strand
ATTCATCAATTGCGGCATCGAATAGATCAACAATGTCGCGCACAAAGGGATCTTGTTCTATCGCGGCAATCGCACGATCCTGACGCGCCTTTTGCGCAGTACGATGTCGATCAGCCGGGGTGGCATTAGCTGGCTCTGCCACCTCGATTTCCAAACGCAAAGCCCGCGCATAATGTTTTTGCAATTCCGCTTGCAGCTTTTCTTGCTGCGCTGCACCCATGAGATGCTTGTGCGTGGGTGAGAGACGCAAAACAATCGCGGCCTCAGTAAGCTCGGTTAATTCACAATGCTGCGCCAATTGCTTCGCCATGCCAGTCAATGAGAGCATGGCGACAAGTGACGTCCAGTCATCCGGGGCATGCATCACTTCTGCAGGCAGTTGCGAAACATGACTAAAAGTCGGCTTTGGTGAGACGGCGTCAAATGGCGCATTCTGGCTAGAAACCGTTGGCTTGACATCGCTCCCGGCCACTACTATGTCACCACCAGCACTGACAGTTGCATGCGGCTGTGATAATGGTTGTGTTGCAGGTTGTGCTGGTTGCACGATGGATTGCGTTATAGGTTGCCTGATGGGTTGAACTGGCGTTTGAACTGATGTTTTTTCCGCACTGGACAATGTTTTTTGTGGCACAGGTTTAACCGTCGTCACAGTAATCGACGCGCCCCCCTGCCGTTCGGGTCGGAATGCATGCAGACGCAATAAGGTCATAACAAAACCAGCGTACTCGTCAGGAGCTAAAGCAAGCTCATCCCGCCCGTGAATTGCGATTTGATAGGCCAGTTGCAAAAACTCTGCATCGAGCACTTCTGCATAAGCCGTTAAGCGACGCTTCTCCATTTCATCGAGCAAGGCGTCCGGTGCGAACTGAGCCAGGGCAATGCGGTGAAACAAGGTGGCCAACTCTTGCAAACCACCATCAAACGAAAAACTACCCGCATCCATTTCCTTGGCTACTGCGATCATGGCATGAATATCCTGAGCCACCAGACCATCGAGCAAAGCGAATAAATACTCCTCGCCCACCGTGCCCAGCATGGCGCGCACGCTCACTTCCGTCACCTGCCCCGCACCATGCGCAATGGCTTGATCGAGCAAAGACAAGGCATCGCGCATGCTGCCCGCCGCACCTTTGGCAAGATGACGCAAAGCGGGTGACTCAACCGCGATCCCTTCGGCGGCCAGCACCTCGGACAAATGCCCGACGATGGAGGAAGGCGACATCTGCTTCAAATTAAACTGCAGACAGCGCGAGAGCACGGTGACCGGAATTTTTTGCGGATCCGTCGTGGCTAAAATGAATTTAACATGCGCGGGCGGCTCTTCCAGCGTCTTTAACATCGCATTGAACGCATGCCCGGAGAGCTGATGAACTTCGTCGATCACATAGACCTTGTAACGCCCTGCCGTGGGCGCATAGGTGGCGCGGTCAAGCAACTGGGTCATATCGTCCACACCACGGTTAGACGCGGCATCGAGCTCGATGTAATCCACAAAGCGACCGCCATCAATTTCCGTACAGGCCGCACACACGCCGCATGGTGTTGGCGTCACGCCAGTTTCGCAATTCAAGGCTTTGGCCATGATGCGTGCCAGAGTAGTTTTACCCACGCCGCGCGTGCCGGTAAACAGGTAGGCATGATGCAGCCGATTTTGCTCTAAGGCATGGGTTAGCGCGCGCACAACGTGCTCTTGACCCACAAGGGTGGCAAATGATTTAGGGCGCCATTTACGCGCCAGGACCTGATAGCTCATGGGCTGATTCTACCAAGCAAAATCTTGGAGAATGATGAAAGATGGGCGGCGAGCCTGATCCCCGGCACTTGCAGAAATGGCTGTGGCTGCTTCCTTCCGGACCTGACCAGATTCACCGCTCCACAATGCGGGGAGACCCGCCGCGGCGCAAATTCTAACAGCAACCCGTTATATTCCAGCCGTTCCTTGGCTTGATCAACAAGAAATTTTCCTGGAATTTTCCTTGGATTCGCCTTGAATGTTCGCCTGCTGACTCATTAGGCTGTCTTAAGCTTGTCAGCTCTTGGCTGTCAGTGTTTTGTCATCTGCCTGAATTAAGATAATAATAAGCGTTGGTCGCTATTCATTCGCTTTTTGTGCGGATTTAAGTTCAGGAGAACAATATGCTGAAGCTCAATATCAATGGGCAAAATCGCTCGCTTGATGTAGAACCCGACACCCCGCTGCTCTGGGCTCTGCGTGATGAATTACACCTTACAGGGACTAAATATGGTTGTGGCATCGCCGCTTGCGGCGCTTGCACAGTGTTGCTCAACGGCGCGCCTGCGCGGGCTTGCGTCACCCCGGTTTCTGCTGTCGTGGGACAACGCATCACAACCATTGAAGGCCTAGCCACGACCAAAACTGAAAGCAAAACAGCCAAAGCCGTGCAAGCTGCCTGGGAAAAGCTGGATGTCGTGCAGTGTGGTTACTGCCAATCAGGGCAAATCATGTCCGCAGTAGCGCTGCTCACTACGAATCCAAAACCCACGGATGCCGATATTGATGCAGCGATGGCAGGCAACATTTGCCGTTGTGCCACTTACCATCGCATCCGTGCGGCCATCCATGATGCCTCACGGACACTGACTTAAAGGAATGAAATCATGCGCATAGAAAATGCTAGTCGTCGCGATTTTTTCAAGGCCAGTGCCGGGCTTACCCTCGCCCTCTATTTACCCTCCGCGCTTGCTGCCAAACGTCCAGCAGCAGTAGCACCGCCACTCGCCCCAAACGCCTTTGTGCGTATCGGTACCGATGACCGTGTCACGGTGATTGCCAAGCATCTGGAAATGGGTCAAGGCACTTATACCGGCCTGTCCACACTGGTGGCCGAAGAGCTGGATGCTGCCTGGTCGCAGATCCATGTTGAAGCTGCACCAGCAGACGCTTCAAGGTATAACAATTTATTTTTTGGCCCAACCCAAGCCACCGGCGGCAGCACGTCCATGGCTAATTCTTTCTTGCAGATGCGCCAGGCAGGCGCTACTGCACGAGCGATGCTGGTGAGCGCTGCAGCCGAACTTTGGCAGGTAAAACCCGCCACCATCACCATTCGTCAAGGCATCGTCATGCATGCACCATCGGGCCGTCAAGCCCGCTTTGGCGGATTGGTTGAAGCCGCGGCAAAACTTCCCGTGCCAACGGATATAAAACTAAAAGAACCCAAGGACTTTGTTTTTATAGGCAAACATGTACCACGCAAAGATAGCCAAGCCAAAATCAATGGCAGTGCGATTTATACGCAGGATATTCACCTGCCCGGCATGCTCACCGCAGTAGTGGCGCATCCGCCGCGCTTTGGCGCGAAAGTCAAAAGCTTTGATGCCACTCGCGCCAAGGCAATCAAAGGCGTAGTTGATGTCATTCAAATTCCGACGGGTGTCGCCGTTCTAGGCAAAAGTTTCTGGTCAGCAAAAAAAGGGCGTGATGCACTTGAGGTCAGTTGGGATGAAACAGATGCGTTTCGCCTGAGCACATCGGACATCACTCAACAATATAAAGCCTTGCTGGATCAACCCGGTGTAACTGCTAAAAAAGTCGGCGCTGGCGAGACGGCGTTAAAAGCTGCAACCCAGCAGTTAACAGCCGACTATAGCCTGCCCTACCTTGCCCACGCGACAATGGAACCAATGAACTGTGTGATTCGGCTCAGTGATACCCATTGCGAGGTATGGAATGGGGAACAAGCGCAAAGCACTGATCAGCCAAAACTCGCAGCAGCCTTGGGTCTGCAACCAGAACAGGTCACCATCAATATGCTGTATGCCGGCGGCAGCTTTGGCCGACGCTCTAACACCCAGTCTGACTATCCCCTGGAAGCCGCTTACATTGCCAAAGCGATTAGAAAAGCCGGGCAGCCTGCCGTGGTGAAGCTGGTCTGGACGCGAGAAGACGATATGCGCGCGGGCTACTACCGGCCTAAATTTATGCACCGCATCACCGCCGGACTGGATACCGAAGGAAAGCTTGTTGCCTGGCAGCAACGCATCGTTGGCCAATCCATACTCGTGGGTACAGCACTTGAAGGATTCATCAAAGATGGCATTGACATGACCTCGGTTGAAGGGGCCGCTAATCTGCCTTACGCCACGGCTAATCTTGATGTTGAACTCCACACACCCGTTCTCGGTGTGCCCGTCTTGTGGTGGCGCTCTGTCGGTTCAACCCACGCCGCCTTTGCCATTGAATCCTTCGTCGATGAACTCGCCCACGCTGTTAAACAGGATCCCATCACCTTCCGCCGTCAGTTGTTAAAAGAACATCCGCGTCATCTGGGCGTGATTGATCTGGCCATGCGCGCCAGCGGCTGGGATAAACCCCTCGCGCCCGGCAAAGCCGATGAAAAACGCGGCCGCGGCTTTGCCGTGCATGAATCATTCAACAGCTATGTCGCCAATGTGGCCGAAGTGACCGTCAAGCCGGATGGCAGCTTCAAGATCGATCGCGTGGTTTGCGCCGTGGATTGCGGCATTGCCGTTAATCCAGACGTGGTGCGCGCGCAAATGGAAGGCGGTATCGGCTTTGGTCTGAGCGCTGCGCTGCATAGCGAGATTACCCTCAATGAGGGGCGTGTTGAGCAATCCAACTTCGGCGACTACCCTGCCTTGCGCATTAATGAAATGCCGCACATTGAAGTACACATCGTGCCCTCCGCTGCCCCACCCACAGGCGTTGGCGAACCCGGCACGCCAGTGGTCGCCCCGGCTGTCGCGAATGCGCTGTTCTCCGCCACAGGCCAACGCTTGCGGCAACTGCCGTTCAAGCTAAATGCAGTAGAAAAATCGACGTAACAGTCACGCAATGGATAGTGCCGATTTGCAAGTATTGCGCACTGCGATTGACTGGCTGCTCGCCGGGCATCGCGTCATGCTAGTAACAGTTGCCGCCACCTGGGGTTCTGCACCGCGCCCGCCCGGTGCCTGGGCTGCGGTGCGCGATGATGGCGTACTGATCGGTTCCGTCTCTGGCGGCTGCATTGAAGATGATCTCGTACAGCGCGTACGTGAGGGCAAGCTCCTTCAGGAGACAGATAGCCACAGAGACACCGTAGAAATACTTGCCTACGGCATAACACGCGAAGAAGCCGCGCGCTTTGGCCTGCCTTGTGGCGGCACGCTGCACCTGGTCATTGAAACCACACCCGATGTTCAGACCCTGCAACAGTTGCTGGAACGCACGCAAAAAGGTCAGCTAACCGCCCGCACACTTGACCTTGCCACGGGCCAGGCAACACTTGCCGACGCCACGGCCAACGACACGCTGATCTGGAACAAGCAGCAGCTGGCCACCCTGCATGGCCCGCAACTGCGGTTGCTGATTATTGGCGCCGGGCAAATAGCCGCTTATCTAGCCAGCATGGCGCAAGCGCTTGATTACGCCGTGATTGTTTGCGACCCAAGAGAGGAATATCGCGCGGCTTGGCAAGTTGCGGGTACGCAGTTGATCATGGAGATGCCGGATGATGCTGTCCTCGCCTTGAATGCCGATTCACGCACAGCCATCGTTGCCCTGACGCACGATCCCAAGCTGGATGACATGGCTTTGCTGGAAGCCCTCAAATCGCCTGCCTTTTATGTCGGCGCACTGGGCTCACGCGTTACCACAGCCAAACGCAAGGAACGCTTAAGACAGTATTTTGATCTCAGCCAGGAGGAGCTTGACCGTTTACACGGACCGGTCGGCTTGCCTATTGGCAGCCGCACCCCCGCCGAAATTGCGGTGTCGATTTTGGCCGAAATGATTGCCGTAAGGCATGGGATGCAACACCCAATCCGTGAGCATAAAACAAGCACCGAAAACCACGCTCAATACAATGAGCAATGATCATAGCCAGCCTGGCGACCACTGTGGTGGCGACTACTGCGGTATTTTGCTCGCTGCCGGTTATTCCCGCCGCTTTGGTGGAGACAAGTTAATGCACTCCTTAAGTAATGGCCTCGCAATGGCTTGCATGAGCGCACTCAACTTGCAACAGGTGTTGCCCAAAACGCTCGCTGTGGTACGACCTGATCAAAATGATCTCGCCGAACAATTCGCTCGACACGGCATAAAAACAGTCACCGTGAAACCAGGAAATACCCCATCTTGCGCTCAAGAAGGGCTGGGACTAAGTATCGCTACCGGCGTGGCTGCTACACCCAACGCCCAAGGCTGGATCATTGCGCTAGCCGATATGCCTTATATTCAGCCAGCAAGCATCCGGCACGTTCTGCTTGCCTTGCAGCAAGGCAGCCTGATGGCAGCACCCAGCTTTCAAAAAAGGCGTGGCCATCCTGTTGGTTTTGCGGCACCTTTTGGCCAGGCATTGCGAGCCTTACGAGGCGACCAAGGCGCTAAAAATCTATTGATTCAACATCACAACGTCCTAAAACTAGTCCCTTGCCAAGACAAAGGCATTTTGGCGGATATTGATACACCAACTGACTTGCTTGCCTGTTCGCCATAACTTGATCATGGCTTCGTTGGTGCAATAGTGGCGGTCCTTCGTTACAAGTCATTTCCTGTACACTGACAAAATAATAATTTGCATCCCTTCAGGGATCTAAAACTTTAGGAGGAAAGCATGTCAGGAAAAGATTATGCATCAACCCATAAAGCATTCATTATTGTCGCAACGTCTATGCTTTTACTTTTATTAACCCACCCCGCTTACGCAGGGGGTGGCTACTTTGCCCTGGGTTATGGGCCGCTATCACGTCAAATGGCTGGTGCTACCACAGCCGTTGCAGGAGATGCCTTTGCCGGTGCATCCAACCCGGCAAAATTAAGTGCCCTAAATAACCGATTAGACGCCGGAGTAGAACTTTTTAATCCACATCGCAAAGTGGAACGCACTGGCTCTGGCACACCCTTTGACTTCTCGGCTGACAGTAAAAACTCTCTTTATGTCATACCCGAACTTGCCTACGCCCACCGTATCAATGATCAACTATCACTAGGCATTTCAATGTATGCCAATGGGGGCTTAAATAGCGAATATGTTGAAAACACAGGTATCCCAAACACCAACGCCAACCCGACACAATGCGGTACCGCGTCGGGGAACTTTTTCCTGGGCTGTGGCAAAGCAGGCTTTGATTTAGCTCAAATCATCCTTGCCCCAACAGCTGCATGGAAAGTAACCACGAAACACAGCATTGGTATCGCACCGTTATTTGCTCTACAACGTTTCAGCGCCTTTGGCCTGAATGCTTTTGCACCCACTTCACTCTATCCCGGCAATGTGACTGACCGGGGTAATGATTACGCACTTGGTGCAGGAGTACGCATTGGCTGGTTTGGCGAAATGAATGAATGGCTCAGCCTGGGCGCTGCCTATTCGAGCAAAATTTACATGCGCGACTTTGATCAATACAAAGGCTTGTTTGCAGAAGGTAGTTTTGATATTCCGGCCAATGCCAGTATTGGTTTGGCACTTAAACCATCAGCGACTTGGCTAATCGCTATGGATATCCAGCACATTTATTTCAGTGAAGTAAAAGCGCTGGGTAATAGCCTGCTCAACTCCCTGACCAATCCGATAACCAACCCCTTGGGCAGCGCCACGGGCAGTGGTTTTGGCTGGCAACGTAACCAAACAACCTACAAGCTGGGTTTGGCTTACTCACCAACCCAACAACTGACCTTGCGTGGCGGATTTGCCTATGGCAAACGGCCCAATGACAACGATATTAACGCAGTCAGCTTTAGCGTGCTAACACCTAATCCATTACGTCAGGCAAGCTTTGGTTTTACCTGGAAAGTCGATGAAAAAAATGAATTTCATATGGCCGCCTCGCGCTTTATTAAAACGACTTATGCGGGTCCTTCAGCCCTGTTTCCAGGTGCTACAGAGTCAGTCACGCCCTATGTCAATACGCTCAGTGCAGCATGGAGCTGGCATTTGTAAGCTAGCGTATTTTACTAACGCCCAAATACTGATGATGCGCTAGAATCAAAGCTTCAATTTTCATGCTTACCGAAGAGTCAATAAGCAAGAACTGTTGCTCATCTCGAAAGTAGCGACTAATTGAAACCCCATGATATTTTGCGTGACTTCAAAAATCACATAGGAGAGAACTGATTATGAAACTGTATTACGCCCCCGGTGCATGCTCACTTGCACCCCACATTGTTCTTGAAGAAGGTGGCTTTACTTATGAATCCGAGGCCATTGATCTGCGCGGTAACCGCACGACAAGCTCTGGCAAGGACTTCAGCGAAATCAATCCTAAAGGTTACGTGCCTACGCTAGTGCTGGATGACGGCCAAGTGCTGACCGAAGGCCCGGCGATCAATCAATATCTGGCAGACAGAGTCCCCGAGAAAAAGCTTGTCCCACCCAATGGATCTATGGAGCGTTATCGCCTGCAAGAATGGCTTGCCTTCATTAGCACTGAATTACACAAAAGCTTTTCGCCACTTTTCAACCCTGCGGCTTCGGATGACTGGAAAAAAGCCTCAATGGAAACACTGGATCGCCGGTTGACCTATATTGCTCAGCAACTGGGCAGCAAGCAATTTCTTGTGGGCGACAACTTCACCATTGCCGATGCTTATCTCTTCACCGTTCTAGGTTGGGGTCAGTACGTTGGTCTGGATATTGGCAAGTGGCCAGCCCTGAAGGAATACCATGGCCGTATTTTCATGCGCCCTGCAGTGCAGGCAACACTGAAAGCAGAAGGCTTGATTCCTTCCGCTTGATTCAAGCATCCGTGTTTCAGTAGCATCTTTAGAAATGCTGCGGACACCGCTGTAAGCCACTAAGAATGGCTTACAGCGCATTATCCATAAATAATAAAGGAGACTTCGATGAGTGAGAAAAAAACCACTGTTACCGTCAGTCGCGATATCACTGCGCCTGCAGCGGCAGTTTGGGCAGCGATCAAAGACTTTGACGGCGTGACCAGCATTTTGCCAATGTTTGAATTGATCGCCAAATCCAACAACATTATTGGCGGCACACGTCAGCTAAAACAAGGTGAAGCGGTATTTACAGAACGCCTGGTTGGCAACGACGACGCTACGCGCACACAACTCTACAGCATCGTCGAAGCACCTGTACCATTCAAGGATTACTTGGGTGCTATCAGCGTGAAAGACCTGGGTAACAATCGTTGCAATGTGCTGTGGACGTCCACCTTTATCCTCGATGGCGTACCCGAGTCGGCTGTCATCCCCATGGTGGAAGGCATTTACAATACCGGCATTGATAGTCTGGCCAAGTTACCCGCCTAATGCCATGCGCCGATAAGCCGCCCCTATTGGGGAGGCTGCTACCTGGCTCGCGATGCTCGGTTATTGCACAGCGCGCTTGCCCAAGTATTTCACACTAACAATTTCACTCCTGGCAAAACGACTAGTCCGCATTACTAACCGCATCCCTTACCCGGCTGCGATTGTTTGCCATTCTTGCAGAATTGCCCAGCAGTCACATTCTTGGGTGCAACGCCCTGTCTGGCGACTCACTGGATTTTCATTCGATGAGGTCAATGCATGAACAAAAAAACCACTAACCCGGCAAACGAACCCAGCAACCAACCGGCTGCTGCCCGCCCTATGACCGGCGACGAGTATCTGGACAGTCTTAAGGATGGGCGTGAAGTATATATTTTTGGCGAGCGCGTCAAAGATGTCACCACTCATCCGGCCTTTCGCAACTCTGCGCGCATGACGGCCAGGTTATACGACGCCTTGCAGGATCCTGCCAAAAACAGCCAGTTAGCTGTGCCAACTGACACAGGCAGTGGCGGCATCACGCATCCGTTTTTCAAGGCGCCAAAAAATGCCGACGACCTCATCAAGTCGCGCGATGCGATTGCCGCCTGGCAGCGCATTGGCTACGGCTGGCAAGGCCGCGCGCCGGATTACAAAGCCAGCTTTATCGCCGCCATGGGCGCCATGCCGGAATTTTTTGGCGAATACGAGAGTAATGCCCGCAGCTGGTATAAAAAGACCCAAGAGAGCCTGCTTTACTGGAACCACGCCATCGTTAATCCACCGATTGACCGCAACAAGGGCTCGTCTGAAATTGAAGATATTTGTGTGCATGTGGAACGTGAAACTGATGCGGGCATCATCGTTTCTGGCGCCAAAGTGGTGGCGACCAACTCGGCCCTGACGCATCAAAATTTCGTCGGACTCTATGGCGTACCCGTTAAAGACCCGCGGTTTGCTTTGATTTTTACCCTGCCGATGAATTCACCTGGCTTGAAGATCATCTGCCGCACTTCGTACGAATATGCAGCTGCCGTCATGGGCACGCCGTTTGACTACCCGCTCTCCAGCCGCATGGATGAAAACGATTCCGTGCTGGTGCTGGATAAAGTGCTCGTCCCCTGGGAAAATGTTTTCGCCTATCGCGACATCAATACCGTCAATAACTTTATTTTTGGTTCGGGATTCATGTCACGCGCCTTGTTTCATGGATGCACACGCCTCGCGGTGAAACTCGATTTCATCACCGGCTTGTTCATTAAAGCGACTGAGACCACAGGCGCAAATGAGTTTCGCGGCGTGCAAGGCCGCATTGGCGAAGTGCTCGCCTGGCGCAACCTGTTCTGGAGTCTATCGGAAGCCATGGCGCGCAACCCGGAGCCGTGGGGTAAAGATTCAGTGCAAGTGAATAACGAGGCGGCCAGCGCATATCGCGTCTTTGCCCCGATGGCCTACCCCATGATTAAAGATCTGATTGAAAAAGATCTGGGCGCTGCGCTGGTTTATTTGCCCTCCCACGCGGCCGACTTTCTCAATCCGGACACACGCCCCTATCTGGATCGTTTTGTGCGTGGCTCAAACGGAATTGACGCAGAACAACGTGTCAAAGTGTTGAAGCTTTTATGGGATGCAATTGGCACCGAGTTTGGTAGCCGTCATGAGTTATATGAACGCAATTACGCCGGCAACCATGAAGACAACCGTATCCAAACTCTGGGCTATGCAACACTCACAGGCAAAGTTGACCAGCTCAAAGACTTTGTTGATTCATGTCTGAATGAATATGACCTGAATGGCTGGACTGCGCCTGATCTGATCAACCCAACAGACACAAGCTTGTTTGGCAAAAAGTAATTATCTCCTTCAACAAGCTTACCAATGAAATCGCCGTTTTATCAAAAAGTCGGCGCTGGTGAGACGGCGAAAAACCTCTTTTTTCGCCGTCTCACGTGATTTAAAATTTGTTTTTTGATGCTTTTTTATGTTCGACCGCGCAACAACAGATCCAGCCCCAGCTTTTTAGCCTGATACGCCACCCGCGGTCGTGTCACGCCAAGCGCCCTTGCCACCGCTGACAAATTGCCACGATGCTCGATTAGTGCGGCCTGCAGCAGCTCAGCCGTCACCTCGCCATGCAGCCGAGTTGTTTTAAGCAAAGAACCTGGACTCACTTCAACGCCATGGCCAGGTAGCCTGATCCCCGCGCTCCCACCCAAGCGGGCTGAACTCGCGCCTGACATTAACGCGACAGGTAAATGGCCTACATCCATGGCCCCTCCTTCAGCAGACAAAATAATCGCACGCTCCACCACGTTCTCGACTTCTCGCACATTGCCCGGCCAGTCGTATGACATCAGTGCATCCAGCGCTTTTTCTGTAAAACCAGTTCGGTAGCGTTTATGAATTTCGCAATAACGACGCAAAAAATAATCCGCCAAAATTAGAATATCTTCCCGTCGCTCCCGCAAAGGAGGAATGGCAATAGGAAAAATATTTAACCGAAACAACAAGTCCTGCCTGAAAGTGCCTTTAGCCACAGCCACTTCCAGATCAATATTGGTTGCCGCAATAATGCGCACATCCAGATGACGCGACTTTGTGCCACCCACTCGCTCAACTTCTCCCTCTTGCAACACACGCAATAGCTTGCCTTGCGCTGCCAGGCTTAAACAACCTACCTCATCCAGAAACAATGAACCAGCATCAGCCAACTCGAACCGCCCGGGACGAGAGATGGTCGCGCCTGTAAACGCCCCTTTTTCAACACCAAACAAATCTGTTTCAATCAATGATTCAGGGATGGCCGCACAGTTGATGGCAATGAATGGTTTATCAGCACGCGGGCTCACCGCATGCAGGGTTTGCGCAAAAATTTCTTTACCCACACCTGTCTCGCCTAGCAATAAAACAGGCGCTGTCGTGTCAGCAACACGATCAATCATATGACACACGCTATTGAATGCTGCGGAAACGCCAATGAGCTGGCGTCCCTTAAAACGCGACTTTTTCTGACCACTCTCTGCAATCGCAGTCACATCACCAAGCGCTATATCAACAGGCTTATGCAATGACTCATTCTTCACCAGGTTTTGCGAACTCAAACTGATGATTTTCCTGTTTGCAAACGGTTGCGCATCGAAAAACCGCAAGTCATCTTGTGCTTCCGGCCATTCATCAACTGGTTTGCCAATAATTCGACAAGCCTCAAAACCCATCGCGCCACATTCAACCTCGCGATAAATCACCCGTCGACCAAAAAAGGCACTGCTAAAGCCTGATGCATAGCCGATCTGCATCCAGCAAACAGGCTCTGCCGCATGACCATAATCCACCGTATGCGCTTCATCTTCGATGGATCCCCACCATAAAAACTCCGTGTAAAAGCGCCCGCGCGCCACATCCACATCCACAGCCACCGGCTCAACCCGCACCACACCTTCCAAAGCGTGTAATTGCGGCCCGATCACGAAGGCGTCATACACGCTACTGTCTTTGCGCAAGGTATTGACCAGCTCGGCATCTTTACTGCCCGCCAAATAACCCATACGGGTGAGCAAACCACGCGCCTGATCAACACCCAGGCTCTCAATCAACTCACGTCGCAAAGCACTGAAGGCTGACAGATGCAACATGAACATGCGCTTGCCGTCCAGCCATATCTGGCCAGATTCAGGCGTGAGTTGCAAACGCGCAATCAGGTCTTCAAAACCCGGCAGCTGCTTTTCCTGGCGATCCTGATTGATCAAAGAGGCGGACTTCATTGTCGCTCCCAATATAAATTATTGTTAATAATTTATATTTAATATCAATTATTAACAACCATATTTGATATCCATTGAAAAAGTTTTTATTGCGATGCAATAATTTTCTTATCTTCACTAGTTATACAGCGAATAGTTAATATTGCATTGCAAAATAATTTTTTGGCATACAAAGTGCTAATAAAAAAGAAAAAGATAACTACATTCGAGGAGTGATTGTGGCAGAAGCAGAAAATCCAGATATTGCCAAACGCTATGTGCGTATCGTCAATCGCCGCGCAGATGGCTTTATCGAGTTTCAATTTGCCATTGGCCATACCGAATATTTTGCTGAATTGATGCTCAAAAAAAATGACTTTGATGTTTTTTGCACCGAAAACAAAGTCATCTTTTTGCCTGAAGGCGCAAACCATGGCAACAGTGCTTTTGACTGGACATTGCGAGATGTCGCTCAAGGCAAAGTGTTTCAAGTGGATGAAGAGTGACCCAACCGCAAGTAATTTTTTGGATCAAAGCTTTAACTTTTACCGGAGGAAAATATGTCAGTAGAAATCAAAGCGGTAGAAATAAAACCGCTACGCAATACTTTTACCAACGTAGCAGAACTCATCGGTGGCGATAAACCAGCTTCTCGCTATCAAGAAGCTACCCTGGGCACGCAAGCGCAAACCAATATGCACTATCGGCCGACTTGGGAGCCAGAATTTGAGTTATTCGACCCCCGCCGCAGCGCCATTCAAATGCGTGAGTGGTACGACTTACGCGACCCACGGCAACTCTACTATTCCTCCTGGACAATTCAGCGCGCCAAAGAGCAGGAGACGCAAGAAGCTAATTTTGATTTTGTTGAATCACGCTGCCTGCATTTGAGCTTATCGCCTGAAGTCAAAAAACTTGCCATTGATGTGCTGCTCCCATTACGCCATGCCGCCTGGGGCGCAAACATGAACAATAATGAATTGTGTTCACGCGCTTATTCTGAAGTGCTGATCTCCCCGGCCATCATGCAAGCCATGGATAACTTGGGCATTGCCCAATATCTCACCCGACTGGGTCTGATGCTCGAAGAGCCCGAGATACTCGATACCGCCAAAGCACAATGGATGAATGGCGCCGCATGGCAGCCGCTACGCCATTTAACTGAAGACTCATTCGTGATTCGCGATTTCATGGAGATATTTTTAGTACAAAACTTTGTCGTCGATGGCCTGCTCTATCCATTGATTTACGATCGTTTTGTCGACGACTCACTCACCTCGCGCGGTGGCAGCGCTGTCGCCATGCTCACCTCATTCATGCCATTGTGGTTTACCCAAAGCAGTAAATGGGTTGACGGCGTCCTGAAAGTTGCCGCTGCAGAATCAGATGAAAACAAGGCATTGCTTTCTCAATGGACAAGCCACTGGCGGGATCGCACCATCACCGCGCTTACTCCTATCACGACCATGGCATTTGGTGACCAGCAGGAAATTATGCTCAATGAAGTAATCGAACAATTCAACGCACGCGCCAGAAAACTTGGCATTGACGTTTAACAGGAGAGATTGTATGTCCAAAGTTTTTATTATTGTTCAGGCCAATGAAGAAGCGCGACCCATTATTGAAGCGCTAGTGAAAGACAATCTTCATGCCGTGGTGCAGGAATCTCCCGCTATGGTTCGAATTGAAGCGGAAGGCAGCTTGACGCTCAACCGTAATACGGTAGAAGAGCTAACCGGTCAGCCGTTCGACATTCAACAACTCCATGTCAACCTGATTTCGATTAGCGGACACATCGATGAAGAGGATGACTACCTGACCGTTGCTTGGAATAACTAACGCTCCCAGCCTTGAACGATCACTCGCCGATGATGAAACACGCGAAAAGCGACACAAAAACCTGCCCCTCTCGGTGGATGTGACCAAATTGCTCGCTACGCTCGTCAATTAAATTGTTTTACGCTAACAAGAAAGGAAAGAGGAAAACAACATGGATATGAAAGCCAGCAAGAAAAAACTCGGTATCAAAGAACGTTACGCCCACATGACGCGCGGTCTGGGTTGGGAGCCGACCTACCAGCCCACTGAAGCCGTATTTCCCTACGATAAATACGAAGGCATCAAAATTCACGATTGGGACAAGTGGGTCGATCCGTTTCGCCTGACCATGGATGCATACTGGAAATACCAGGGAGAAAAAGATCGCAAACTCTACGCGGTGATTGAAGCCTTCGCCCAGAACAATGGCCACCTGAATATCACTGATGCACGCTACTTGAGCGCCATCAAGTTATTTTGGCAAGGCGTCAGTCCCCTGGAAAACTACGTTGTACAGGGCTTTGCACGTGCAGGAAGGCATTTTCGAGGTGAAGCATCACGGGTAGCGTGTCAGATGCAAGCAGTTGATGAATTACGCCATTACCAAACTCAAGCGCATTCGATCTCCAACTATAACAAGTACTACAACGGCTTTCACAGCCAGCGCCACATGTGGGATCGCGTCTGGTATCTCTCAGTGCCCAAATCATTCGGTGAAGATGCACTGACTTCCGGCCCTTTCGAATTCTTGATTGCGATCAGCTTTTCGTTTGAATATGTTCTAACCAACTTGTTGTTTGTGCCCTTTATGTCGGGCGCCGCTTACAACGGTGACATGAGCACGGTGACCTTCGGCTTTTCCGCACAATCGGACGAATCCCGCCACATGACGCTGGGCATTGAGGCCATCAAATTTCTGCTTGAACAAGACCCAGCTAACGTGCCGATTGTGCAAGGCTGGATTGACAAATGGTTCTGGCGTGGTAGCAAGGTGCTCGCACTCGTTGGCATGATGATGGATTACATGTTGCCCAAACGCGTAATGAGCTGGAAAGAAGCGTGGGAGATTTATGCAGAAGAAAATGGCGGCGCCCTGTTCCGCGACCTAGCACGCTATGGCATTCGCCCACCCAAAGGCTGGGCTGATGCATGCGAAGCCAAAAATCATATCTCCCACCAAGTCTGGCTGCTCTTTTATGAATACGGGGGTGCTGCAGCTTTTCATACCTGGTCCCCAACCAACGAAGAACTTGACTGGTTATCTGCCAAGTATCCCGAAACCTTTGATAAATACTACCGCCCACGTCTGGAATTTCTGCGCGACAAGCACGCCCGTGGCGAGCGGGTATATCAAGGCACACTACCTACCTTGTGCACCACCTGCCAAATTCCGCTGTGCTTTACCGAGCCGGGAGATCCAACCAAAATTTCGCATCGCGAGACAGTGCATAAGGATGAGAAATACGTCTTCTGTTCTGATCACTGTCAGGAAATTTTCGGCAATGAACCAGAGAAATTTGTCCAAAGCTGGTTACCAGTAAATCAAATTTATCAGGGCAACTGCTTTAAGCCCGACGTTGATCCCACTGCACCAGACTTTGATCCGCTCAAAGCCGTGCTGGAGTACTTCAATTACAACCTCGGTCGCGACAATGGCGAGTTTGAAGGCTCGGAAGATCAACAGAACTTCGCCAAGTGGCGCGGCCAGGCAGTGAACAACTAAGGCCGTCAAATATTAAAAAATCAAAGCGCTCTCTGCCTACAGACCAAGGCAGAGAGCAAAAAAACAGGAGAAAACAATGTCAGTTAATGCATTAGGCCCTTATGAATTTGCCCCGCGTGACGCGGTCAAAAATTTTCATGGCAACATTTTGGTGAACTTCTGCTGGGACAGGCACGTCCTCATTGCCGCCCCTTTTGCCGTCGCCCTGTCCCCGGGCATGACCTTGCGGCAAGCCATCACTAACGTGATTGTCCCATCCATTGCCTTTCATCCAGATGCCGCAAAGATCGACTGGAACACCGTGACATGGGAAAAAGATCACAAAGCCTGGCAGCCTGACCTGGATAAATCGTTAGCGGAAAACAAGGTGGGACATAAGGACTACCTGGTGTTTATCACACCCAATTTGCAAGGTTTAAACGGCGCTGGGCTATAAGTTAAAAAAATGCACATACACACATCCCCTGCCAACCAAAGGAAAGCTGCACGTCATGACTCACCAACTCACCATTGAACCCATGGGCGCAACGCTTGATATCAAAGAGGGGCAAACCATCCTCGATGCAGCCTTGCGTGCTGGCATTTATATCCCCAACGCCTGCGGCCACGGTTTATGCGGCACATGCAAGGTTCAAGTCACCGATGGTGAAGTCGATCACGGCCAGGCATCCTCCTTTGCCTTGATGGATTTTGAACGCGACGAAGGCATGACGCTCGCCTGTTGCGCCACGCTTAATAGTGATGTCGTCATTGAAGCTGAAATTGAAGAAGATGCAGATGCAGAACAAATCCCCGTGCGCGACTTTGCTGGCACAGTCAGCCGCATCGTGGATTTAACGCCCACCATTAAAGGCGTCTTCATCAAACTCGATGAACCCATGCATTTTCAAGCCGGACAATACATCCAGTTTGTCATTCCTGGCAAAGGCATAGAACGCGCTTTTTCTCTGGCTAATCCACCCGTTGATACAGCGCATGAAATTGAAATCAATGTGCGCATCGTGGCCGGTGGTGAAGGCACGACTTACATCCACAACCACTTAAAAGTCGGCGATGGTGTGACGGCGAAAGGTCCTTATGGACGGTTTTTTGTCCATCAATCTGCTCGCAAGCCATTGATTTTCATTGCCGGTGGCTCCGGTTTATCCAGCCCCCGCTCAATGATTCTTGATTTACTCACCAAAGATTGGGATTTATCGATCACGCTGATTTACGGCCAGCGCAACCGCGCTGAGCTTTACTACCACGATGAGTTCATCGCCTTGACGGCGCAATACCCTAATTTCCGCTACGTCCCCGCCTTATCGGACGAACCCGCAGAGTCCGACTGGACAGGCTTTCGCGGCTACGCCCATGATGCTGCCAGCGCCACTTACCCGGAGGGCTTTGTCGGCAACCAGGCTTACTTATGCGGCCCGCCCTTGATGATCGATGCCAGCATCAACGCCTTGATGCAGGGACGCTTGTTTGAAGACGATATCTTCTTTGAGAAATTCATTTCCGCAGCAGACGCACAGCAAGTTCGCTCACCCTTGTTTAGAAAACTTTAGTCCCTAAAGCAATGCAGCAAATGCAGTAACGATAAAAATTTTTGAAGGAGAAATCACATGGCCAACTTAGGCAGACTCGACTGGTATGACCTGGCACGCACCACCAACTGGACACCCACTTATGTTCAGGAGGATGAACTTTTTCCCCCGCAAATGTCTGGCAGCATGGGGATCCCGATGCCGGCATGGGAGTCTTACGATGAACCTTACAAACAAACCTATCCTGAATACGTAAGAATCCAGCGCGAAAAAGACGCCGGTGCATATTCAGTCAAAGCCGCCTTGGAACGCAGCAAGATGTTTGAAAACGCTGACCCAGGCTGGCTCAGTGTTTTAAAAGCCCACTTTGGCGCCATTGCCCGCGCAGAGTATTCCGCTTCAACAGCCGAAGCACGCATGGCAAGGTTTGGCAAAGCGCCCGGCATGCGCAACATGGCGACCATGGGCATGCTGGACGAAATTCGCCACGGTCAGATTCAGCTATTTTTTCCGCATGAGCATTGCGCGAAAGATCGGCAGTTTGACTGGGCGCACAAGGCGTATGACACCAACGAATGGGCAATTTTGGCTTCCCGCCACATGTTTGATGACATGATGACCACACGTGGCGCGGTAGATGTGGCGCTCATGCTCACATTTGCCTTCGAAACCGGCTTTACCAATATGCAATTCCTGGGCTTGGCGGCAGACGCCGCAGAAGCCGGCGACTGGACATTTTCCAATCTGATCTCCAGCGTGCAAACTGATGAATCACGGCATGCGCAAATTGGCGGCCCCTTAGTCGCTATTTTGATCGAAAACGGCAAAAAAGCCGAAGCGCAAAAAATGGTGGATATCGGCATCTGGCGCGCATGGAAATTGTTTTCCGTGCTCACCGGCCCAATGATGGATTACTACACCCCGCTAGAGCATCGCAAACAATCCTTCAAGGAATTCATGCTGGAATGGATCGTGGTTCAGTTCGAGCGCTCACTGATCGACTTGGGTCTCGATAAACCCTGGTTCTGGGATCAATTTCTGGAAGAACTGGATTACCAGCATCACGGCATGCACTTGGGTGTTTGGTTCTGGCGGCCAACTGTATGGTGGAACCCGGCAGCCGGTGTTTCTGCAGAAGAGCGGGCATGGCTGGAGGAAAAATATCCCGGCTGGAATGCCACATGGGGAACCAACTGGGATGTCATCACTGACAATCTCTTGGCCGGAAAAAAAGAACTCTCCTATCCCGAAACGCTGCCCGTAGTATGCAATATGTGCCAATTACCAATTAACGCGACACCAGGCCCCGCTTGGAAAGTACGCGACTTCCCGCTGGAATACAAAGGTCGCTCATATCACTTCTGCTCTGAAGGCTGTCAGTGGTGCTTTAAACAAGAGCCGGAGCGTTATGCAGGCCATCTGTCACTCATTGATCGTTTTTTAGCCGGCATGGTTCAGCCAATGAACTTAGCCGGTGGCTTGAAGTACATGAGCCTCGAACCGGGCGAAATTGGAGACGATGCGCATAACTACGCCTGGGTAGAAAAAATCCGCACTGATCGACAAAAAGATGCGGCCTGATTAAGCCGTTATTTGACCAATAGCCGTCATGCCAGTCGACACAAGCTTGCGCTTCATTCAATAAGCCCTTCGTGTCAATCGCTCCATGACAAACATCAGAAACCTTATTTTTGAAAGGATGCACTCATGGCTTTATTCCCATTAACGTCAAATTTCCAAGGGGATTTTGTCTTGCAATTATTACCTGTTGATACCGACAACACCATGGACGAAGTTGCCGCAGCAGCAGCTCATCATTCGGTTGGACGCCGCGTCGCAGCACGTCCTGGCCATGTGATGCGTGTTCGTCGCCAAGGCACAGAGGAAGCATTTCCGCGCACGCTCAAAGTCAGCGAATCAGACTTGAAACCGATGGAATGCATTGAAGTGATTTGGGAATAAGCCATGGCCTTTGAAAAAGTTTGCACGCTAGATGATCTGTGGGAAGGTGAAATGGCCTCATTTGAGGTCAATGGGCACGAAGTCTTGGTATTAAGTATTGAAGGTGGCGACATCATCGCCTATCAGGGCATTTGCCCGCATCAGGATATTTTGCTGATCGAAGGTCAATTTGATGGCAAAGCCCTTATTTGCCGCGCTCACCAATGGGTTTTTGACGCCAAAACCGGGCGTGGCATTAACCCGGATGACAGCCGTTTAGTACCCTACCCCGTGCGTATCGAAGGAGAAGATGTGTTCATTGACACCGAAGGCATTACGCCCGAGTTTTCGCATATTTGAACCTTCACCATTTTTTAACTGTTCGCTATTGAAAGATAAAAATGACTTCACCATCCATCCCGCCAGCGCATGACGCCGTAATGAACAACAAGGTTGGCCCCGTCATGCGTCAGGGCGAGTTAGCACAAGCCGTGTTTGAAGCGGCTGAAGTTGATAACCCGGACAAAATTATCACCATTGAAGACAAAGTAGCCTACTTGCGCATTCAAACCGATGACGAAATGATCATTAAGCGCCAAACCATTGAAGAAATGCTGGGACGATCATTCAACATGAACGAAATCGAACTGGATCTTGCCTCCTTTTCAGGCCGCATTGATACCCAGGTGGACTACATTCGTTTTTATCACGCCAAACATTTATAAAAATCTGAAGAGGAGACTTTCATGAGCGAAGCAGACGTTTTAAAGCCACTCAAAACCTGGAGCCATTTAGCTAAACGCCGGCGTAAACCCAGCGAGTACGAAATTGTTTCGGTCAATATTTTGTACAACACACGCGATGCCAGCGCCCCTTATGATCTGGATCCGAACATACCCATGAATCAGTGGTACAAAAAGTTTCGCGACCAAACCGCACTCAAGTATGACGACTGGAACGCCTTTCGTGATCCATATGAATTGGTCTATCGCACCTACAACATGCTGCAAGATGGTCAGGAAACCTATGTGCAAGGTCTCTTTAACCAATTCAACGAGCGTGAGCATGACAAAGCCTTGGATCCACAATGGGCAGGCACTCTCGCTCGCCTATATACTCCAGCGCGCTATTTGTTCCATACGCTGCAAATGGCCTCTGCCTACATTCAGCAAATGTCACCTGCCAGCACCATTACCAATTGCGCTGCATTTCAGTCCGCAGACTCATTGCGCTGGCTCAGTCATACGGCTTATCGCACCAAAGAACTCTCGCTCACCTTTGCAGATAAAGGCTTTGGTGCAGACGAGCGCAAATACTGGGAAACCGATCCCGCCTGGCAAGGTTTTCGCGAGCTGATGGAAAAAGTGCTCACCACGTGGGATTGGGCTGAAGCGCTGGTCGCTTTGAATCTGGTAGCCAAGCCAGCAATTGAAGAAACCTTGTTGCGCAAATTTGGTGATGTCGCACGTCATAACGGCGACACCCTGCTTGGCATGCTCACTGATAATCAGCTCTTGGATGCCACTCGTCACAGAACCTGGGTTACAGCACTCGTCAAAATGACGCTGGAAAAACCAGGCAATGCAGAAGTCATCAAAGGATGGATTGCCAAATGGGAGCCACTCGCCGAGAAAGCCACACAAGCCTTTTGCGCCGCGCTGCCCGATGTACCTGATGCGGCCGCAACCGCCACCCAGGGACGGCATGATTTTCAACGCTCGCTGGGCTTGTAATCAACGCATTCCAACCACTTAACTTAACAAGGACAGCCCATGAAAGCTGCAGTCTATTTTGGACCCCAGGATATTCGATGCACCCACATCCCGGATTCGATCTTACAAGCGGATCATGAAGTCCTTGTTAAGGTCAATGCCACCTCTATTTGTGGTTCAGACTTACATCTGTATCGTGGCGCGTTGGATGGCATCATGGAAAAAGGAAAATCGCAAACCGGGCACGAGTTGATTGGTGAAGTGCTCGACATAGGCAAAGCCGTTGGCCGTTTCAAAAAGGGTGATCGCATCAGCATGGGCTACTCTGTTTCCTGTGGCGATTGCTATATGTGCCAGGTCGGCCAAACTGCGCATTGTGAAACAACTCACAAGTCGGTCTATGGTTTTGGTCTGCCATTTGGCAACATCAATGGCACGCATGCCGAAACGCTGGTGCTGCCTTATGCTGATGGACATGCCATCAAAGTGCCGCGCGAAATTTCCGATAGCGCAGCAATCACGCTGTCGTGCAATCTGCCTGCAGCACTCATCGCGAATGAACTGGCCAATATTAAAGCAGGTGAAACCGTCGCTATTATCGGCTGCGGCCCCACCGGCTTGATGGCCATGGATATTGCCCTGCAGCGCGGCCCCGGACGATTATTTGCCATCGATGCCCTGCCACAGCGACTGGCTGTTGCACAGAAAAAAGGCGCCGAAACACTCAACACAGCACAAGAAGGATGGAAAGAGCACGCACTGCAAGCCACCGGGGGACGCGGGTTCGACAAGATTATTGAAATGGTCGGCTTGCCTGAAACGCTGCAAATGAGCCTGGATCTTATCCGTCCCGGCGGCACCATTGCGGCGCTCGGCGTGTTTTGTGCGGATACGTTTAACCTGAATCTGGCGGATGTGTTTTTGCGTGACATCACGCTCCACATGAACGGTTTTGCCAATGTGCAACCTTATCTCTGGGAAGCTCTGCGGCTGATGGAGCGCGGCATCATTCACCCTGAAGAGTACTTTTCACACAACTTTGCGCTAGAAAATATTGACCAGGCATTTGCCACATTTTTCAATAAAACAGATGGCGCGTTAAAGGTATTAATCAAACCGTAATTTTTTTCTGACCACCTGCTTGTGTGTCATGCCATTGCGCACGAACTGCCTCTACGTTTATCATCCACCCACTAAAAACAACATAACGCAGAGGATATCCACATGCAAAACCCGACAGAACAACGCAATACACAGATCGTTCAGCAATTTTGTGCTGACTGGAACAAGCTGTCCAACGACGCCCTGCTCCCCTACTTCACCGACGACGGCATCTATCACAACTTGCCCTGGGCACCCTTGCAAGGCCATCAGGCTATTGGTGATTTTCTCGCTCCTCTTTGGCCAGCACTCGATAGTCTGGTTTTTGAAATTCTGAACATTGCCGCAAACGGTCACGTAGTCTTTACCGAACGCGTTGATCGCTTCCGCTTCAAAAATGGCGGCAAGCTCGACTTGCCCGTCAGCGGTGTATTCGAACTTACCGAAGAAGGCAAGATCGCCCACTGGCGGGAATACTGGGATCTTGCCG
>Ga0209066_10002314_pt1 | contig 23291 bp, 24 predicted proteins | sample All_14_2_FD_187198 | JGI IMG/M metagenome (GOLD analysis project Ga0209066, IMG submission 187198) | Freshwater microbial communities in response to fracking from Pennsylvania, USA - Allegheny Zone_MetaG_DW_15 (SPAdes) (version 2) ... | reverse complement strand
GATCCTGGCCGGGCTGGGCTTCGACGCGGCGGCCCAGCTGCGCCCCCTGTCGGAATTTTCCGGCGGCTGGCGCATGCGCGTGGCCCTGGCCGCCGCCCTGTTCGCCGAACCCGATATCCTGCTGCTGGACGAGCCGACCAACCATCTCGACCTCGAAGCGGCGCTCTGGCTGGAAACCTATCTGGCATCCTGGCCGCGCACCCTCTTGGTGGTCAGCCATGACCGGGGCCTGTTGAACAAGGTGCCGCAGGCGATCCTGCATCTGGAGAATGGCCGGCTGACGCTCTACAAGGGCGGCTATGATTTCTTCGAACGGACCAGGCGCGAAAAGCTGGCCCTACAGGCCGCGCATTATGCCAAGCAGCAGGATGAGCGGCGCCATATCCAGGCCTTCATCGACCGGTTCCGCTCCAAGGCCACCAAGGCCAGACAGGCGCAGAGCCGCATCAAGATGCTGGAGCGGATGGAACCCATCGCCCCGGTGACGGAGGAATCGGCAACCCGGTTCATACTGCCCAAGCCCGAGCCGCTTTCCCCGCCGATCATCGATTGCGAGAATGTGGCGGTGGGCTATGGCGATGTGCCGATCCTGTCGCGGCTGGGCCTGCGGGTGGATATGGATGACCGCATCGGCCTGTTGGGTGCCAATGGCAATGGCAAGACCACGCTGCTGAAGCTGCTATCGGACCGGCTGAAGCCGATCTCCGGCAAGCTGCGCAAATCCTCCAAGCTCAGCGTGGGCTATTTCGCCCAGAACCAGCTGGAGGAGCTGGACGGCGCCCTGACCCCGATCGAACAGATCGCCGTCCTGCAACCCATGGCAACGGAAGAAAAGATTCGGGGCCATCTGGGCGCCTTCGGCTTTCCCGGATCGCGGGCGGAAGTGAAGATCGCCGATCTGTCCGGCGGGGAAAAGGCGCGCATCGCGCTGTCGCTGATCTGCCTGGGCAATCCGCATCTGCTGCTGCTGGACGAGCCGACCAACCATCTGGATATCGATTCCAGGCGGGCCCTGATCGATGCGCTGAACAATTACGAAGGCGCGGTGATCCTGGTCAGCCATGATCCCTATCTGCTGGAATCCTGCGTCGACCGGCTCTGGCTGGTGGGCAATGGCACCGTCACCCCCTATGAGGGCGATCTGACGGAATACCGCCGGCTGCTGACCGATGAGCGGCGGGCGGAGAAGAAGGCGGCCAAGGAGGCGGAGCGCGACGGGGCCGAAGACGGTCCCAGCAAGCGCGATGAACGACGCGCCCGCGCCGATGCCAGGCAGGCCCTGGCCCCCCTGCGCAAGAAGGCACAGGCCGCCGAAAAGGCGATGGACCGCCTGACGAAGGAGCGCGAGGCGATCCAGCATAATCTGGCCAATCCCGCGCTCTATTCCGGTTCGCCGGATCGGCTGACCGCGCTGAACAAGGATCTGGCCCGCGTCGAACAGCAATTGGCCGAGCAGGAAGCCATCTGGCTGGAAGCCGAGGAATCCTTGGCCGAAGCTGCCGATTGATCTGGAAATCCCCGATCCTTCGAGACGGGCTTCGCCCTCCTCAGGATGCGGGGATTTGGTACAATCCCTTTTCAGTACACGCCCCCCTTCCCGCGCACCACAAAAGACCCCTCATGGCTCGAGGAGCATCGAAGATGCGTCTCGAAGCATGAGGGGAATGAGGGCTGCACCCAAAGGTGTGTAAATCTTAAACAAACACCCCCATGGCTCGAGGAGCATCGGAGATGCGTCTCGAAGCATGAGGGCTTTTTGCTGGTATCACGCGCCGGACGGTACCGGCCAATCAGATCGCCTTCACCCCATCGATGAAGTGTTCGACCTGGCGGCGCAGGGTATCGGCCTGCTGGGCAAGCTCGCTGCTGGCCGAATACATCTGGGATGCGGCCGATCCGGTATGCTGGGCCGCCTCGGTTACGCCGGTGATGTTGGATGACACCTCCTGCGTGCCATTGGCCGCCTCCTGCGCATTGCGGGAGATTTCCGAGGTCGCCGCCCCCTGCTCCTCCACCGCCGCGGCAATCGCCGTGGTGATTTCGTTGATCCGACCGATGACGGAGGAAATCCGCTCGATCGAGGTCACCGTTTCATTGGTGGATTGCTGCATGCCGCTGATCTGGGTCGCGATCTCGCCCGTGGCCTTGGAGGTCTGGTTGGCCAGCGTCTTCACTTCGGACGCCACCACCGCGAAGCCCTTGCCCATCTCGCCCGCGCGTGCCGCCTCGATGGTGGCGTTCAGGGCCAGAAGGTTGGTCTTCTCCGCAATCTCGTCGATCAGGCCGACCACGGTGCCGACCCGCTGGGCCGCATCCGCCAGGGTCCGCACAAGCTGGCCGGACCGCATGGCCAGTTCCACCGCATCGCCGGCGATCCGGGTGGATTCGGAGACCTGACGCGTGATTTCCTGCACCGAGGAGGTCAGCTCCTCGGCTGCGGAAGCCACGGTCTGCACATTGGCGGCGGCCTGTTCCGACGCAGCCGCCACGGCGGTTGCCTTGATCGAGCCCCGCTCGGCCGTTTCGGACATGGAACTGGCGGTCGCCTGCATTTCCGTCGCGGCGGAAGACACGACGCGCACCACGGCGGAGGCTTCCTCGTTGAAGGATTTGGTCAACTCCTCCAGCGCCTTGGCGCGGCGGGTACGCAGTTCCAGGGCCTTGGCCTCTTCCGCCGCCAGACGTTCGGCCTCGATGGCGGTATCCTTGAACACCTGCAGGGCGCGCGCCATGCCGCCGATCTCGTCGCCACGCTCGGCGCCTTCGACCTGGATGGTCTTGTCGCCCTGGCCAAGCCGGGTCATGGCATCGGTCATGCGGGTGACCGGCACCGACACGCTGCGCACCAGCGCCCAGGCCACCAGGATGGTGCCGACCACGGCCAACGCCACGGCAAGCGCGATCATATTGCGCGAGAACGCGTATATCTCATCGCCCCGAGCACTCGCGGCGAGAGCGCCCGCTTCATTCAGGTCCACGAGTTGGGTCAACAGCGCATCGGCCTTGTTATAGACCGTCCGGGATTCACCGATCAGCAGATCGCGCGCTTCCTCGTTGCGATTGGCCCGGGACAGCTCGATCACCTTGGCGTCCAGCGCTTCGCTTTCCGCCCAGGCCTGGGTGAAGGCGCGGTAGAGCGCACGCTCCTCCTCCGAACTGATCAGCTTTTCGTATTGGGCCAGTTCGTCCTTAATCGTCGTCCGCTCTTCCTCCATTATCTGCTCGGCCCGACGCATACCCTCATCGGTGGTCTGCAGGATGTGGGCATTCTTGGCGGTGCGCAGATCGCTCGCCGCCGTGTTCACGGCTCCGATCAACTCAATGCTGGGAAGCCAGTTCTGCGTGATTTCCGTGGAGGCGTGGTTGACTTCCGACAGCTCATATACGGAAAACGCACTCACACCCGACAGAATTGCCAAAACCAGCGCGAAAGCACCGAGGACTTTTGCCCGGATCGACATGTTATTCAGCATAGCGCCCCTCATCATTGGCATGAAGAGGCCAAGCCCTGTTACACCTACGCCAGATCCGCCCCCGTTCCGGCCGCGCAGGCCCCTTGGGACCCGCCTCAGTTTCCATATCCATCCGGCGGCATTTGCCGCCTTCTGGAAACGGTATGTTTATACCTGTGAGAGTTTATCGAGTCATTAACGACCATCCCGCCGAAGCACAGGACCCCGCATCTGGAGTATGCCATGACACCACCGCAGCCTTCCCCAACCAGCCCAAGCCCCTTTGTCCTGGATCATGCAGGGCTGGTCCCCCCAGGCGGAACCGTGCTGGATCTGGCCTGCGGCGGCGGAAGGCATGGCCGCTGGTTCCTGGAACGCGGGCATGAGGTCGTCTTCGTTGACCGCGACATTTCGCCCCTCCTGGATGTGATGGACGGGCCGGAGGCGGAGGTATTGGAGCTGGATCTGGAAACTCCGGCGGGTTGGCCGCTGGGCGGTTGGCGTTTTGATGCCATCGTGGTGGTGAACTATCTCTGGCGGCCGATCCTGCCCGCCATCATCGCCGCGGTCGCCCCGGGCGGGGTGCTGCTCTATGACACCTTCGCCCAAGGGAACGAGGCCTATGGCAGACCCTCCAACCCGGATTTCCTGCTCAAGCCCGACGAGTTGAAAGACGCCGTCGCCGGCCGCCTGACCCTGCGGGATTTCCGCCAGGGCTATGTGGAGACACCCAAGCCCGCCATCCGCCAATCCATCGCGGCGATCAGGGAATAGGCCGGTACAATCAGGTTGTCGTCATCCCGGCCAAGGGCATAAGCCCGCGAGCCGGGATCTTCTGCTCATCGGAAACAGGTCCTCGGGTCGAGCCCGAGGACGACGGTTTCTGTAAATATATCCGTTATTTATCGTCATCGTCGGGCTCGACCCGACGATCTTGCGCCCGACAAGTGCCCGCTACTCCGCCGCCCGGTCCAGGCTGAGACCACCGAAGCGCCGCACGAAACCGGGGGAGAGCGGGGCGAACTCCCCCTCCCCCTCCGCCGCGACGGCTTGCAGATGCCGCTCCGCCGGTTGGGCCAGGCGCAGATAGAGCCTGCGGGCCAGCGCCGTGGCCTTGGTGCCGGACCAGTTTTCCGGCAGCAGCGCGGCCGGAAGGGACGGGTCCTTCAACAAGGCGCGGCGATATTCATGCACCAGCAGCACGCGCGCCACGAAGGCGGCTTCCGGCTGCACCCCATCCGTCCGCTCCACGGCCGAAGCCAGCGGCGCGAAGCGTTCCAGGAACTGGCGATACTGCACATCGATGCTGGCCAGATCCCAGGCATTGCGCGCCAGACCCGCCAGGGCGACCTCCTGCCCTGCCCCGCCTTCCACCTCGGCGTTGCGTGCGGAAAACAGCACGGCGCGACCATCCAGGCCCAGACCCCGCAGGGTGGCGCGCACCGAATCCGCCTCGCCGCCAGGATGCAGGAAAACGCCGGGCGCGGTTTCGGCAAAGCCCTGCCAGCCCAGCTCCCTGCGCAGGGCCGCGCGGTCGCCCCCGTCGATGCCGCTTCCCGCCAGCACCAGCAGCCAGCCGCCATCCCAGGCGCATTCGGCCAGGGCATAGATGCGGCGCTGGGCCGATTCGAAATGGCGCCGGCCGGTTTCCGTCAAGGTGTAGAAGCTTTTCCGGCCCCGCCGGTCGGATGCCAGGATGCCATCCTGCACCAGTCGGAAGACGGCGGTACGCACCACGCGCTCGCCCAGGCCGAAGGGCGCCACCAGACGCATCAACCCGCCCAGCCAGATTTCCCCGCCATGCGGCAGAATGGCATCGCCATAGACGCTGACGATCAGCGAGCGGGACCGTGGCGGGTTGCCCGCGATCATGCCCGCAAGGATGTCCTCGACCGCATTCGTCATCGCGTGGTTCCGGTCTTTTCCCATATCCGGATTACCTAGCATTGTGCTGCGACCGGCGGCAATTGGCCTTGATCCCAGACATGATACACCATATTTGCATTTATCCATAAAAAGTGTATCATATCAAAAATACACAAGGGAGGATGCGATGGACGGATCATCGGTAGCCGGGCTTTCGCCGGAAGAGCAGAGTTTCGAACGCAAGCTGGCCAATGATCAGCGCATCGAACCGCGCGACTGGATGCCCGAAGCCTATCGCCGGACCCTGATCCGGCAGATGTCGCAGCATGCCCATTCCGAATATGTCGGCATGCTGCCGGAAGGAAACTGGATCACGCGCGCCCCTTCCCTGCGGCGCAAGGCCGTGCTGCTGGCCAAGGTGCAGGACGAGGCCGGGCATGGTCTGTATCTGTATAGCGCGACGGAGACGCTGGGGGCGGATCGCGACGAGCTGTACGATGCGCTCTTGGAGGGGAAGGCCAAATACTCCTCCATCTTCAACTATCCGACGCTGACCTGGGCGGATATCGGCGCCATCGGCTGGCTGGTGGATGGCGCGGCCATCGTCAACCAGGTGGCGCTGACGCGCTGTTCCTATGGCCCCTATGCGCGCGCCATGGTGCGTATCTGCAAGGAAGAAAGCTTCCACCAGCGCCAGGGCTACGAGATCATGATGGTGCTGGCGCAGGGGTCCGACAGCCAGCGCAAGATGGCCCAGGATGCGCTGGACCGCTGGTGGTGGCCATCGCTGATGATGTTCGGCCCCCCGGATGATGAATCGCCCCATTCCGCCCAATCCATGGCCTGGAAGATCAAGCGCCATTCCAATGACGAGCTGCGCCAGAAATTCGTCGATATGACGGTGCCGCAGGCGGAATATCTGGGCCTGACCGTGCCGGATTCGGATCTGCGCCTGGACGAGGCGACCGGCCATTACCGCTACGGCGCCATCGACTGGGATGAGTTCTGGCAGGTGGTGAAAGGCAACGGCATCTGCAATCGCGAAAGGCTGGCCGCAAGACGCAAGGCGCATGAGGACGGCGCCTGGGTGCGCGACGCCGCAATCGCGCATGCCGAAAAGCGGGCAGCCCGCGCAACCGCCGCGAAAGCGGCCTGACGGGGGGGAGTGCCATAATGGGAAAGCGTGATTGGCCGCTTTGGGAAGTCTTCATCCAGCCCCGGGCAGGGCTGAACCACAAACATGTGGGCTCGCTGCGGGCGCCGGATGCGGATATGGCCATCAGCAATGCCCGCGACGTCTATACCCGCAGGGGCGAAGGGGAAAGCATCTGGGTTGTCCGCTCGACGGATATCCATGCCTCCGCCCCGGATGACAGGGGCATGCTCTACGACCCGTCCGACGACAAGATCTATCGTCATCCGACCTTCTACGACGTACCGGAAGACGTCGAACATATGTAGGCGCCAGCCAAGGCAGCCATTCACAGGCGGGAGGAAACGCCCATGTCCGCGCTTACCCAGGCGGAACGCCGCGACTATTGCATCCGCTTCGGCGACAATGCGCTGATCCTGGGCCAGCGCCTGGGGGAATGGTGCGGCCATGCCCCGGTACTGGAAGAAGATATCGCGCTGACCAACATCGCGCTCGATCTGGTGGGGCAGGCCCGGCTGTGGCTTGCCCATGCCGGCGCGGTGGAGGGGGAAGGCCGCGACGAAGACGCGCTGGCGATGAAGCGCGACGTGCTGGATTTCCGCAATGTGCTGCTTGTCGAACAGCCCAATGGCGATTTCGCCCATACCATCGCGCGGCAGTTCCTCTACGATGCCTGGGCCGTGCCGCTGTATCAGGCGCTTGCCTCCTCCGGCGATGAGACCATCCGGGGCATCGCGGAAAAGGCCGTCAAGGAAAGCCTCTATCACCGCCGACACTCGTCGGAATGGGTGATCCGCCTGGGCGACGGGACAGAGGAAAGTCGGGCGCGCATGATCACCGCGCTGGACGACCTCTGGGGCTTTCAGGATGAGCTGTTCGAGATGGACGCGCTGGACGCGAAGGCCCTGGCGGCGGGGGTCGGCATTGACCTGGCTGCCTTGCGCCCTGCCTGGAGCGCGCATGTGGAGGCCGTGCTGGCGGAAGCGACCCTGCCCCTGCCGGGCGTCACCTGGCGGGTGACGGGCGGCCGCAAGGGCCGGCATTCCGAACATCTGGGCTATATCCTGGCGGAGCTGCAATTCCTGCAGCGCGCCTATCCCGATGCGGTGCGCTGGTAACCACCATGCTGGACAGCGCGCAGGTCATGGCAGTGCTGGAGGAGGTGACGGACCCGGAAATCCCGGTGCTGAGCATCGCCGATCTGGGCATCATCCGCGCGGTGAGCGAGGATGCGGATGGGACGCTGCGCATCGCCATCACCCCCACCTATACCGGCTGCCCGGCCATGTTGCCGATCGAGATCGCGATCCGCGATGCGCTGATGCGCGCAGGGCATGAACGGGTGGCGGTGGAAACCCACCTCTCGCCGGCCTGGACCACGGATTGGCTGACCGAGCGCGGCCGGCAGAGACTGCGGGACTATGGCATCGCCCCGCCGGTTCCCGGCTCCGCCGGAACGCGCGGAACCCTGTTCGGGGCGGATATCCGGGTCAAATGCCCCCATTGCGGCAGCCATGACACGGTGAAGGTCAACGAATTCGGCTCCACCGCCTGCAAGGCGCTCTATCGCTGCCGAAGCTGCGCGGAGCCCTTCGATTATTTCAAGTGTATCTAGGGAGTTTCGCGGCCATGCGCGGTTTTCACCCCCTCACCATCCGGGACGTCCGGCGCGAAACGGAAGACGCGGTATCCATCGCCTTCGATCTTCCCCCGGAATTGGTCGAGGATTTCCGCTTTCGCCAGGGCCAGTTCCTGACCCTGCGCACCCGGATGGACGGGGAGGAGGTTCGCCGCTCCTATTCCATCTGCTCCGGCCTGGATGACGGGGAATTGCGTGTGGCGATCCGCAAAGTACCGGGGGGGCGTTTTTCCAGCTTCGCCAATGACGCGCTGAAGCCGGGCGACGTGCTGGAAGCCATGGCCCCGGACGGGCGCTTCTTCACCGAGCTGGATCCAGCGGCGGCGCGGCATTACGTGCTGATCGCGGCGGGCAGCGGCATCACGCCGATGCTGTCCATCGCGCGTAGCGTACTGGCGCGCGAGCCGAAATCGCGCATCTCGCTGATCTATGGCAATCGTACCGTCGCCTCCATCCTGTTCCGCCAGGCATTGCAGGATTTGAAGGACCGTTATCTGGACCGCGTGTCGCTGTACCATATTCTGTCGCGCGAACCGCAGGATTCCGCCCTGATGACCGGCCGGATCGATGCGCAGAAGATGCAGGGACTGTTGGACCGCATCCTGCCGCCCGACAGCGTGGATGAATGGTTCATCTGCGGCCCCCTGCCCATGATCGACGCGGTCCGCGACACGCTCCAGAGCGCGGGGGTGGACCGCCACCATATCCATTTCGAGCTGTTCACCGACGGTTTCGGCCGTCCGCTGGGCAGTCAGGCCGCACCGGCGGCCGAAGCCATCCCCTCCGATACGCCGATGGCGGCAATCACCCTGCTGCTGGACGGGATCGAAAGCCGCTTCGACGCCCCCATGGCCGGCCCCAGCCTGCTGGATGCGGCATTGAAGGAACGACCGGACCTGCCCTTCGCCTGCAAGGGCGGGGTGTGCTGCACCTGCCGCGCCAAGGTGCTGCAAGGGGAGGTGTCCATGGCGGTGAATTACGGGCTGGAGCCGGACGAGATCGACAGGGGCTTCGTCCTGGCCTGTCAGGCCCATCCGAAGACGGACAGGGTGACCCTGGATTTCGACGCTCGGTGAACGCAGTCCGTGCTGCACCATTCGCAGTTTGGTCCTAGCCCACGCGCACCGCCGCCAGGAAGCGATCCACCTCGACCCGCAACTGATCACCCTGACGGGCAAGCTCGCCGGACGCGGCATGGATTTGCGATGCCGCCGTGCCGGTCTCGCCCGAGGCCTGCATCACCCCGGCGATGTTGGCCGAAACCTCCTGCGTGCCGGCCGCCGCCTGCTGCACATTGCGGGCAATCTCCTGCGTGGCCGCCCCCTGCTCTTCCACGGCGGACGCGATCGAGGTGGTAATGCTGTTGATCCGCCCGATCGTCTGACCGATTTCACCAATGGCAGTGACAGCCAGCTGTGTCGCCTGCTGAATGCCGGAAATCTGGCCGGTGATTTCCTCCGTGGCCTTCGCGGTCTCGTTCGCCAGGTTTTTCACCTCCGAGGCAACCACGGCGAACCCCTTGCCGGCATCGCCGGCACGCGCCGCCTCGATCGTGGCATTGAGTGCCAGAAGATTGGTCTGGGAGGCGATATTGGTGATCAGCTGCACCACCTCATCGATCTTCTGAGCTGCATCGGCCAGCCCCTGGATCTGGTGATTGGTCCGGTCCGCATCCTCCACCGCCTTGCTGGCAATCGTCGCGGACTGGGCCACCTGACGGCTGATCTCGTCAATGGAGGCTGACAGCTCTTCCGAGGCACTTGCCACCGTCTGCACATTGGTGGAGGCCTCCTCCGATGCCGCTGCAACCGCCGACGCCTGTCGCGACGTCTCCTCCGCCGTGGCGTTCAGCACCTGGGCGGTGCCCTGCATCTGCTGCGCCGAGGACACGACGCTTTTCACCACCGCCCCGACGCTGGCCTGGAAATCATCCGCCAGGATCTGCATCGACCGACGCTTTTCTTCCGTGGCGCGGCGCTCCAACTCCTGCTGCTCGACCTCCATCCGCGCCACCTTCCGGGCATTGTCCTTGAATATCTGGACGGCCCCGGCCATCTCGCCGATCTCATCACCCCGCCCGATCGCCGGGATGGCAACCTCCATATCCCCGGCAGCCAGTTGCTCCATAGCCCTGGTCATGCCGCGCACCGGGGTCGCGATCAGGCGCGAAAAGATCAGAACGATCATCAGAATCCCGATCACCGCGCCGCCCGCGAAAATCATGTTGGCGCTGACCATCCGGGCGGCAAGACCGTCAAAACCTGCATCCGCCTCCTCAGCCTCGCGCTGGACCGATTGCCTGATATTGAGATAGCGATCCTGGATGGTCGCAACCAGTTCATCCACGCGGCCATCCAGCGCGCGGACCTCGGCGGTTACCTCCTCGGTCTTCTCCAGCAGCGGAAACATCTCGCCTTCAACCACGCTTATCAGCTCGGTATAGGCCGAAACCGCCTCCGCCGCCCAGCGCCGCTCATCATCGGTGTCCACGACCTCCCGGTCATAGGCGAAGGCCTGCTCCACCTCGGTCTTGATGGCGGCCCAGTCCGTGCGGGTCTGATCGAAATTTCTGTTGATCACCCCGTCGGCGACGATCTGGTAGAGGCGCGGTCCCAGGCCGGCATGCAGGGCGACTTCGGTCGCGTGCTGGGCACGCAGCGCGCCTTCATCCTGCACCTGCCGCAAATTCTGCAGCGTGACATAGGTGAAAATCACAAGGCCGATAGTAACTGCGCCCGCCGCGATAAATCCCGCCGACAGCTTGCCCGCAATGGAAAAGCGCATAATCCATTCCCCTGCATTGATTGTGCTTATCTTCTATCAGGGGCAGCATAACGCAAAGTGGAGTGCAAAAGCAGCGGTATTAGAATATGAGGATAAAACCGGTCAGAACTGTTCCAGGATATCGCGAACCCGATCCACGGCCTTGTAGGCCGCAAGCTCCTGCGGCAGCCGGTCGGCGGCATCACGCAGCGCCTGAACAAGGCCCGGCTGTTCTGCCATGGCCTTCACATTGCGCTGGTGGATGCGGATGGCGAACAGGATGCGCCCATCGCTGAGCTTGCACAACGTCTGGCGCTCCACCCGCAGGGTCAAACTGTCAGCCGTAACCACGCCATCGACATCGCCGTGACCATATCGGCCCGGACGGGTCGGTTGGGATAGTTCAGGCCCGGCCAGCAGACTCCAATTCGCGCGTTCGACGAGCCGACCGGGGCGCAGGCGGGCAAAGAACAGGTCGATCTTCTCCCCGATCTGCGGGTTCAGCCCCGGCACCGGCTCATGAATGCCCCAGATCGGCCGTCCGAGTTTGGAGGGCAGGTTCCAGCGCGTCGGGAAACAGACACAGGCCGATTCCAGCAGATAGCCGTTCGAGCCCTTGGGCAGATCGCCCTCGCCGGGGTGCAGCAGCACGAGATCCTCCTGCACCAGCAGCGCGGCCTGGGCGATGGGATGCCGGTCGGGATCGGCCAAATCCACGACGAGTCCTGTGGCCAGGGTCTCGATTCGGGTCCCGGACAGGCGCGCGAAATATTCAGAATGAGTGGCGACCAGATGGGAGGCGATTACCTCTGCCGCGGCCCGCGCCGGGGCTTCGCTGCCGGGAAGTGCCTGCAGAACCTGGGCGCGATCCTCCCGCAGCAGGCGCAGCTTCTCCGCCTGATAGGTAGCGTAAAGCGGGTCGATCTGGAACCAGCCGGGCCAGTCGCAGGCGCCCAGCCCCAGGGCCAGGACAGGCCCGTCGGACAGGAAAGGTTCCGGCATGGCCGCCAAATCCGTGTCCCGGCCATCCTGCGCAATACCCATGTTCTCCTGCATATTCGGCTTCCGAGGTGGATTCTGCTGTCCGCTTCGAGTATCAGGGCCCCGGCGCGACGGCAAGACTGCTGCGCGCAGATCATCGGACGAGAGGGCAAGGCATGCAGTCTGCACGCATCCCGCGCGGCTATTTCGGCATTGGCGTGCAGGGGATTTCCAAATCGGCGAATGCGGGGGCGCTGTTCCGCTCGGCGCATGCTTTCGGGGCCAGCTTCGTCTTCGCCATCGCGCCGCATATCGATGTGAAGGCAGCCAATCGGGCCGACACCTCCGCCAGCCAGGATCACGTCCCGCTCTATATTCACCAGTCGGTGGAGGAGTTCACCCTGCCACGCGGCTGCCGGCTGGTCGGTGTCGAATTGCTGGATGAGGCGGTGGACCTGCCCAGCTTCCGTCATCCGGAACGCGCCGCCTATGTGTTGGGGCCGGAAAAGGGCTCTCTCTCGCCGGACCTTGTCGCGCGCTGCGACTTCACCGTGAAAATCCCGACGAAGTTCTGCATCAATGTCGGCGTGGCAGGCGCCATCCTGATGTATGATCGGCTGCTGCAGCAGGGCCGATTCGCCGACCGCCCGGTCCGGACGGGGGGGCCGACCGAGCCGCTGGGCGAACATATCCACGGGAAACAGATAATCCGGCGGCCCAAGACCAGCTGAGGCGCCCCCGTTGGCTCAGCGGTTCTGCTGCGCCAGGGAATCGATGCGCATCTGCCGGGCCCGCTTCAGGATTGCATTTTCGATCTGCGTGCCCGTCTCACCGCCGGTGGCCGCGCTGGCCCAGTTGCCGGCCGCATCGCGCAGTTCGCGGAACACCGACACCCGCACGCCATCGGCGCGCAGTTGACGGTCGAGAATGAAGACGTTCATCTTGTAGCGCTCATTCGGCGCTTCCGGCGGCGAATACCAATCGGTGATGATCACCCCGCCGGCCGGATCAGCCTGAACCAACGGCATGAAGGAAATCGTATCCAGCGAGGCCCGCCACAGGAAGGCGTTCACGCCAAGCGCGGCCCCTTCCGGCGCATTGTTCTGCTCGCCACCGAACAGCACCAGCCCGTTTTCGCCAAACAGCTTTCCGGACTCGGCGAATTCGTCATTCTCCTTATCACGCGGCCGCGCGGGCGTACCATCGCCATAGCCACAGGCCGCAAGCAAGGTCAGCCCGGCCAAAGCCGTGATCAGAGAAAAACGCATCCGGGACTTTTCCATTGCCAGCACTCACCAACCTATCCAGCGGAGCGGCCCCGCGCCCTCCGGCGAGAAAAGCTATACGCAAGGCCGCGCGCCACCGCAACCCTTAGCCGGATACGACCCCGCTCATATTGGATCGCGCGATGTCATGCCATCAAAAACAGAAAGGGGCGCCGAAGCGCCCCTTTCCCTTCAGATCGGACGAACCGATTAGAAGTTCACGCGGGTGCCGAGGACGAAAACCGTCGAGTCGGCTTCGCTGTTGGTCGCCGCATTGTTGTCGCGGGTCGCGAACATCACGCCGCCGTAGCCGGTCAGGCCCTGAGCGATCGTGTAGGAAGCGTCGATCGAGTAGTAACGGGCTTCCATCTCGGTGCCGGCCGTGGTGGTCTTGGCATCGAAGGTGGTCGCATAGCCGACGCCAACTGCGCCAGCGCCGAAGTTATAGGCCAAGCCGGCATTGAAGAACTTGCCGGCTTCGCAACCGGTCTGCGCGGTGGCGCAGCCCGAGTCGTCGGAGTCGCCATAGCCGAGGCCGAGCGAGAAGCCAGCCACGGAGACGGAGCCGCCAACCTGATAAGCGCTCAGATCGTCACGGGACGCGCCACCGGTGGCGAAAGCTTCGCCCGTCGCCGCACCGGCATACAGAGCCACGCCAACGCCGGAGAAGTCACCCTTATAGTTCACGGTGCCTTCCAGAACGTTGCCATAAGCGGTCGTGCCGGCGGTGTTCGTCGTGCCGTATTCCGCACCGGTATCCGGGGTGGCCGAGACAGCGACCGAGAAGCCGGCGAAGGACGGGGAGTAGTAGGCGATCTTGGACGAGTCCGAAGAAGCCTCGCCGACCGTGCCGTTGGTGCCGGTGGCAGAAGCCCAGCCAGTCGGGATCGCCAGGGCGCCGGTGAAACGGCCGGTATCCCAAGCGGCAACCGGCAGAACGGACGCGCCGGAAACCTGGTTGTTGTCGAGGACGCCATCGTCATCGCCCAGGACCACACGGCCCCAGGAGCCGGCGAAGTCAACCCAGGCTTCGTCGGTCGTAACCGCACCAGCATAACGCAGCTGAACGTTGGCGCCGAACTGCAGGCCGTTATCGGCCGTCGCGTTGGCATCCCAGATCAGTTCCGAGGCAACGGCATGCTGGTTGATGTCCCAGCCCGGGCCGTTCTGCGGCTCGGTGCCACCCGTCGGGGTGTCATAATCGGTGACGCGAACGTAGTAGTCGGTCGAGCCAGAGAAGGTCACTTTCGGGGCTTCGGCGAAGGCCGAGCCGGCAACGAACACAACGCCAGCCAGCGCCGAGGTCGTCAGAAGGGTCTTTTTCATGTCTGTCCTCCAGAACAGGGGTCAATCCCGTTTTCAGCTTAGTCCCGTCAACTATCCGGCCCGGTTGGGGATGACCCCTTCGAACTGATCCGGCGGTGCGTAGTCGGAACCTGCTGTATGAATACCCACAGCCCGCCCGACAACAACGGAAAACAACATTTGAAGATGCCATAACCAAGTCCTTGTGATTTTTGTGCAACATCCAGGCTTACTGCCTGCCCGGCTCCACGGATTGATTTCCAATCGGGCGCATGACAGGTTCGGCACAGCTTCAGCCAAGTCCTGGGAAAGGGTGACGATGTCCGTGCAACTGGCGCAGGCCGCCTTCCAGCGAGGCGATCTTTCCCTGGCCGACAGACTGCTTGCCGCCCATCTTGCCGCCCATCCGCGCGATGCGGGCGCCTGGCATGCCCGGGGGATTGTTGCATCCGCCGGGCGGGACTGGCCGCAGGCACTCACGGCGTTTCGCAAGGCCATCCAGACCGCGGGCGCCAAGGCCCCGGTCGACTGGGGCCTTGCCCTGGGCCATGCGCTGCTGCAGGCAGGCAAGGTTGAGGCAGCGCTGTCCGAGACCAAGCGCGCAACCAGGCTGGCGCCGACCATGCCCGATGCCTGGTTCTGTCATGGGCTGTCGCTGCAGGCGGCGGGCAAGGCGACGGAAGCCGCAACGGCCTATGAGCAATGCCTGCGCCTGGATGCCAATCATGATGGTGCGCGCGGCAATCTGGCTTTGCTGCTCTCCGGTCTCGGCTATTACGAATCCGCGGCGGAGCATCTGGGCAGGCTGGCTGCCGCTGGCCGCGCCCAGCCCTGGCAGCGAATCGGACTGGCTCAACTGCTGCTGTCCACCGGCCGGACGCAGGAAGCCCGCGCCATGCTGGATGGCCTTTCCGAGGCCGCAGATTCTGCCGACTATCTGCTGATCCACGCCCAGCTCTGCCTGACCGAAGGGCGCCTGGGCGAAGCACGCGATGCCTTCCGGGCCTGCCTTGCCCGCGACCCGGCCGCGCCGGATGCCCAGGTCGGTCTGACCCAGCTGGAGCAGAGCGAATCGGAGCGTTCAGCCCAGCTCGCGCAGCTGGATGCGATCCTGACCCGGCCGCGCCCGGATTGGCAGCAGCGCGTCCTGCTGGCCGCGCGCGCCATCCTGCTGGAAAAGCTGGGACGGCCGCAGGAGGCCTTCACTGCCTATGCCGAGGCCGCGCAGGCAGGTCTTGCCGCCCTGCGCAAGGCAGGACGCGCCTATGATCGCCGGCAGGAGGAGGGATTCGCCGAGGCGCTGGTTCGCGCCTTCCCCCAGGCCAAGGTGATTGAGGAAGGCCCCCTGCCCGCGCCTCCCGGCCTGATCTTTATCGTCGGCATGCCGCGATCCGGAACCACGCTGACCGAACAGATGCTGGCTCGCCACCCGCTGGTCCATGGCGCGGGCGAACTTCCGGATGCCGACAGCGTGCTGCTGCGCGCCAGGCGGGAGGGTTATCCCGACCTGCCAGCCCCCGAAATGCAGGCCCTGGCGGAAAAGCTGCGCGCGCGCTTCCGCGACCACCTGGCAAGCCATGGCAAACCCAGGCTGGTGGACAAGATGCCCGCAAATTACTGGCATGTCGGCATGCTGGCAGCCGCCTTTCCCCAGGCGCGCTTCCTGCACATGATCCGCGATCCGGCCGATACCTGCCTGTCCTGCTGGCAACAGACCTTCGCCTTCGCCATGCAGCCCTGGCAGCATGATTTCGATGAGCTGGCCCATGCCCATGTCCTGAAGGACCGGTTGATGGCCCATTGGCAGGCGATTCTGCCCGACCGGATTCTGCCCCTGCGCTATGAGGAGCTGGTGGCCGATCCCGTCGGGCAATCCCAGCGGCTGGCCCAATTCCTGGGCCTGGATTGGCGACCGGAGATGGCCGACCCGTCCGGCGCGACCGGCAGAATCGCCACCGCCAGCGTGCTGCAGGCCAGACGCCCGGTCTATACCAGTTCCGTCGGACGCTTGGCCAAATACGGCCCGGGCGCGCAGGCACTGATCGATGCCCTGAGACGGGCCGGTGTAACCGGTGCCTGACCCGCTGACCTGCGGGGCCGGTCAGATTTTCGTCAGCACCTTCATCTGCTGCAACTGGGCCAGCATCTGCCCCAGCGGCCCTTTGCCCAGCTTGGGGAAGGCTGCTTCCAAATCCGCCTCGCGGAAAGGCGCGTTGCGCACGATCCAGGCCACCGCCGCCATGGCGGGCGGGGGAATCGGCACCGCCCCTTTCGGCCCCTTCAGCAGGGGGCCGGCAGCCCCCTCCTCCACCGTGAAATCCGGCCCGGTCAGCCGCCAATCGGCGGAGAAGCGATCGATCGGCAGCGCCACCCCTTCGCGCGGATAGCGATAGGCGCGTTGGAAACCGGAAACCGCCTGCGTGAAACTCTCCTGCCCCAGGATGCCCTGCAGGCGCTTGGCAAGTTGTTCCAGATGCGCCGCCAGCACCTCTTCCCCTTCGGCCCGGCGCGGCAGATTCGCGCGCAATAACGGGTCGTGGACCGCCGCCTCGATCAGCGCAGTCACGATATCAATGCCGATCACGCTGGTAGCGCCGAAGGCGATATGCACCGTCCCGCCGCTCTCCGCCAGCGCGTCATGATACTGGCCGCGCGGGATGTAAAGCAGATCGCCCGGCTCCATCACGATATCCATCAACACCTTGCCCTTGGCCTTGTCGATGGCTTCCTGCGGCATGCCCTTGAACATCGGATGGTTGATCGGATGCTCGGCCCGGCCTTCATAGACCAGCCATTGCTTGCGGCCTTCAACATGGACGGCAAAGACATCATGCGTATCCATATGGCTGAGAAAGGCCTTATGCGCCTTCCAGGAGCAGTAGAGATTCGCCTGCACCTTGGTATCGAGCCCATCTTCCAGCACCCGGGCGACGGACACCAGGCCCGGCGTCAGCGCATCGATATCGTTCAGCACCAATGACGCGCCCTTCGCCAGCCAGTCATTCACCAGCGGCGCGGAAGGCTGCATCACCGTGGTGCCGTCACGCCCCATGGCGGATACGCAATAGGACCCGGCCGGCAGGGGTTTGGTGTCGAGGACCAGCTTGAGCGAGGTCTGCGACCAGATGGAGGTGCGGTTGACCAGCCCTTCCAGAATGGACCAGGACATCACCTGCCGGAACTTGTCCGCCCCACCGCGAATATGCAGCGGCTTGCGGCCATAACAGTCCCGGAAGAACACCTCCGGATCGAAGGGCGCCAGAAGCTCGGCGAAACTGGCAATGCTCATCGGGCAATCCCCCTTCCCATCTTCACACACCGTCCAGGCCCCTCCTGGATAACAGGCCTGCGCCAGCATGGGCTTGACATGGCTCAAGCCCCGTCGGCAGATCAATCCTTAACTAGCTCCATTTCGAGACCGAGGGCAAAGGAGAAGGCAAGGTGAGCATGATCGAAGACCCGGCCCCGACATCCTTGACCGGCAGCGCCGCGCGGCTGGCCCATGTGCGCCAGGCCATCGCCAGGGCCGCGAAGGATATCGACCGCGACCCGGCCGAGATTACCCTGATCGCCGTATCCAAGACCTTCACGGCCGACGAAATCCGCCCGGTGATCGCGTCCGGCCAACGCGTCTTTGGTGAGAATCGGGTGCAGGAAGCCGAATCGAAATTTCCCGCCCTGAAGGCGGAATTCCCGGATATCGAACTGCATCTGATCGGCCCGTTGCAGACCAACAAGCTGAAACAGGCCGTTGCCCTGTTCGATGTCATCGAATCGCTGGACCGGCCGAAACTGGCCGAAGCCCTGGCGAAGGAGCGGGACCGGGCGGGCCATTGCCCGCGCCTGTTCGTGCAGGTCAATACGGGCGAAGAGCCGCAGAAGGCGGGCATCCTGCCGCTGGATGCCGAAGCCTTCGTGGCCGATTGCCGCGACCGGCTTGGCCTGCCCATCGAAGGGCTGATGTGCATCCCCCCGGTGGGGGAGAATCCGGCCCTGCATTTCGCCCTGCTGCGCGACATGGGCCGGCGGCTGGGCCTTGCCGGCCTGTCGATGGGAATGAGCGGGGATTATCCGATCGCCGTCGGGCTGGGGGCGACCCATGTTCGGGTCGGTTCGGCCATTTTCGGCTCGCGCGCCTATCCTGAACCCACCAACGGCTGATCGGCCTCCACCGACAGCGCGCAATCAGCCGGAACGACCGACAGCAATTCCAGCAGATCGGTCAGCGCCAGCGCCACACAGCCTTGCGTATGCGGCCGGTCCGGCAGAGCCACGTGCAGGAAGATGGCCGAGCCCAGCCCAGGCACCGGCGGGTCGTCATTATGGCCCAGCTCGACCACCACGTCGTATAGCCCGTCCTCCCGCCACAGATTTTCCGCGCTGGCACCATAGGGCAGCCGGACGGGCCGGTTATAGGCAGGGTCGCCCGGCGCATCGCACCAGCCATCCTCGCGCGCGATCACCCGCAGGGGCAAAGCGGTTACCGGCGGTGTACCCAGCCGGTCCTGCCGCCACCAGACCTGACGCAGGGGCCAGATACCGATGGGCGTCGCGCCATCGCCCTCGCGCTTAAGCGACGCAGCCATCAGGCCGGACCGGCCAATCCGCGCCTGAACGCGGCGACCATCCGGAAACTCCAGCCAGCCCGCGCCACAGCGGATCAGCCCGGTCACCGGGTCACCCCAGCGGCCAGTAGCGGATCAGCAACTGCTGCAGGAACTGGATTGCGATGATCACGATCAGCGGAGAGATATCGATACCCCCCAGATTCGGCAGCACCCGGCGCAGCGGCGCCAGCACCGGTTCTGTGATCCGGTACAGAAACTCGCCCAGCGTTGCCACGAAGCGGTTGGAGCGGTTCACCACATTGAAGGCGACCAGCCAGGACAGGATCACGTTCACGATCAGGAACCAGAAATAAATGTCCAGGATCGTCAGAAGCAGCCAGAGGAACGGATCGCTACGCATGGGTATCCTCGAAAGACGAAGGGTCGGGCCGTGCCGGCAAGAGGTGGAACCGCCACGGACCATGGCCCGAACGCCCCACCTGCCCCTTGCATATAGGGGTTTCCGACCCGGCCCGCAAATGCCGGACGCATTCTGCACGCATCGAACAACATGGGCTTGACAGGACAGGGGGGCTCGCGGCTATAACGCGCCACCTCATCGGCGGGGGTGACTTGCCTCGCTGAACCGTGCGCGTGGGGCCGTAGCTCAGATGGGAGAGCGCAGCAATCGCACTGCTGAGGTCAGGGGTTCGATTCCCCTCGGCTCCACCAAATCCTTCCGCGCCAAAGATTCACGACCGCATCGTATACGCGATGGGTCTGGTGGAGCAAGACCTGGCGTGGGGGAAAAACAACCAGAACGGCTTTTCTCATAATCCGGAAAAACGAAAGGCCCAGCGTTGGCGCGCTGAGCCTTTTCGATAGGTCCGCAGGTCCGAAGACCAACGTGAATTCCTAGCAGAACTCACGTTAATCGAAACTGCGGAGCCCGTCAACGGCTGATGCTTTTTCAGCCGGAGGATTTGCGCATCCGCTGGTTCGTTCGACCCCCGGAAAGGATGGGATGTCCTGGCCGGGCAATGCTGAGTCAACTTGTCGCACATCTACGGGCGAGGAATCGCCCACACGCAACCGCCCTCGCCCCCGCTCCTCGTCGGAGCGGCTGGCGCGGCTGCTGACCTGGAAACGTCTTTCCGAAGCCGGCTGGCAACAGACCGGGCCGGCGATAGCCGATGCGGCCGACGAGATATTCCGTCGCGCCATGGCGGCGGGCGGGGCCTTCATCGCGGTCAAGGGCGAGATCGCTTCGTCCGCCAAGGTCTCCATCTCGACCATCGACAATGCGCGCCGCCTGCTCGAAGCCCATGGCCTGCTGACGATCCGGCGCGAGCGGATCGACGCGACCAGGAACCGCCCCAATGCCTGGATACTCACCAGGAAGGGCCGCGCCGTCGCAGCCGCCGCTTTAGGGGTACAACGCGTTACACCCACCCTTTGTAAGAAAGATCTATCTACTAACCCTACAGGCTCCCTACCCCAGGCGCAGAAGCGCGGTCGGGCACAAATGGAGCGCGGTGTACGCCGCGCCGAGGGCGCGACGCCGCGCAAGGCGGCTGCGGAGCAGGCCCGGAAACGCCCGTGCCCGTCATCCCCGGCCCGAAGGGCTCTTGAGGTCTCAAGCGCCCTGGGGCGGGTTCCACAGCGACCCTGGGGGCATTCCGTCGCCATCGGCGAAGTGCTGCGAGACGTTGCCCGCGAGATCCTCGACATTGAGGACGCGCGCAACGCTCCGGACTTGGCCGAGACCATCCGCGCCCGCTTCCTGCCGGGGCTGGAGCCGGACACGCTGGAACGGGCCTTGTCCCGGCGCGGCCGGGACGCATTGCATGCCCTGGCCTATGTCGCGGCCCTGACCCAAACCCGCACGGTCAAGCCGGTACGATCCCCTGCCGGCCTGTTCCTGCAGGTGGCCTAGCATACCGGCCAGGACCCGGCGCTTCAACTCGTGGAGATCCTTGCCGCGCGGCGCAGGCTGACCGCGCCGCCGGCCCCGCCACGTCCCCCGACCGGCCGACCGGCTGGCGATGAGCGCGCCGCCGCGTCCGCGTGGCTGTCTTCCCTACCGTCTCCGGAGCGCGATTCCCTGCGCACCGCGCATCGCATCACCGGCAATCCCTATGACCGGCTGGAGGATTGGCCTGTCCGGGCCTGGAGAGCGGCCGGCAGACCGCAGCCGCTTGGCGGCCAGGTCGTCATGCCGTGTTCAGCATCGGAATCGGGAGTGCCCCGAGCTGATCGGGATGCGCTGTCATGACCGGCCGGGCGCAACGGCCATCGAGGAGCCGGGGACGGTCATCCCCTGGGATCGCGGCCCCGCTTCGCCCGGTTCGTTTCTGTCCGCTGCGATTTGACGCCGGGCGGGCTTGGCGACGGCCCTTGTGCTGCGCCGGGGCCTCAACCTGCCAAGACGGTTTCCCGCGAAAGGCGCGGGACCCTCCGTCTTTCGGTTGCGCCTGCACCCTTTGCCCACCGTCCGGGCAATCGCATCGAAACGAACCCCAGGCCAAGGAACCACCCCATGTTTCAGGAAATGACCTTCAGCTTCATCGGTTTCGTCGGCAGCGCCAAAACCGAGACCAAGAACGGCCGCAAGATATCCACGCTTCGGGTCGCCAGAACCGACCGCTGGACCGGCCAGAATGACGAGCCGCAGGAGCGCACGCACTGGTTCACCGTGACCGACTTCTCCGACGCCACGGCCGAGCTGATCAGCGCCGGAGCCATCACCAAGGGCCGCTATCTCGTGATCCGCGGCGATATCCGGGAGAACCGCTGGGAGAAGGACGGCAAGGAAAATTCCGAGCTTCAACTCGTGGCCGACTTCATCCGCTTCGCCGATCCCAAGCCCGAATGACGGAAGCAAGGCGGGTCGCCTAAGCGGCCCGCCGGTTCCTTACGACAGAAGGAAAACAGCCATGAACAACGACCGCCGCAAGGCCCTTTCAGCGATCATCACCCAGATCGAAGCGCTCGAAGCTATCCTCGAATACCTGACGGATGAAGAACGGGAAGCCCGCGAAAATCTCCCGGTAAGCATGTCTGAAGGCGAACGCGGGGCGCGGATGGACGAAGCCATCAGCGCCATGGAAAGCGCCGCCTCCTCCCGGGAGGAAGCGCGCGACCAGATCGCCGGCGCTGTCGAAGCCTGACGACAGGAGCAGAACCACCATGACCGGAGCCCGCCGCGCCATCCTCACCCATCTGCGCAATCAAATGACTGCGCTTGAGACCGATCTGGTCTGGCTGACCCGCCAGGAGAAGGAGGAGTTCGACCGCCTGCCGGACACCACGGAAGGCCGTGAATTTGTCGAGCAGATGGAAGACGAAATCCACGCCCTGGAGCTGGCCATCGTCTCTTCCGCCAAGCTCATCGAATACGTGCAAGCCGCGCTTGATCGCTGACGACAGGAGGAACCCCATGCCCCTCTATCATCTCCAGCTTGAGACCACGACCGGCCCCCGCTTCCTGATGGGCCATCCCGACAGCTGCAAGGTCCTCAACGCCGCCGACGAGATCGTTGAAGCCATGCGCCGGGGCGAGCGCCCGGACACCAGCGCCGTGCGCGTGCTCTGCCAGACCACGAGCGGCAGGCTCGCCACCTTCTGGGAACACGTCCTGCCGAAAGAAGGCCCCGGCAGCGCGCCATTGCTCGATTTCATCGCCCGCAGCACCACAGCCTGACGACGGGAGACAGACCATGTCCGATATCAAACGCATCATCGTGACCATCGAAGGCGGTGTTGTAACCGCCGTGATCGCCGAAACCGAAGGCAAAGCGCAGCCGCGCTTGCCAGTGACCATCATCGACTACGACACCGAAGGGGCCGATGAATGGGACCTCACCTTCATTTATCAGACCGACGGAACCGTCCCGGGTTTTCCGGAGGCTGTTTCATTTGAGTCATGCAACCATATCGAGGGTCTTTTTGGCTGCATAGTAGTTGGCTTCGGCCTCTGCGGGCGGGATGTGCCCGATGGGGCCGAACAGGCGGTTATTGTTGAACCAATCGACCCAACGTAAGGTCGCCATTTCGACGGCCGACGCGCTCGGCCATGACCGCTGGCGCCAGATGACCTCGGCCTTGTAGAGGCCATTGATCGTCTCGGCCAAGGCGTTGTCGTAACTATCACCGACGCTTCCGACCGATGGCACGAGGTTCGCCTCAGCCAAGCGCTGGGTGTAGTTCATGGCAAGATATTGGGTTCCCCTGTCGCTATGATGGATCAGTCCATCCTCGGGGCCGGGCCTGCGGGCATGGATCGCCTGCTCCAGGGCATCGAGCACGAAGCCTGCCGTG